>Ga0247729_10000777_pt1 | contig 12372 bp, 15 predicted proteins | sample UWRJL133311R2_FD_180958 | JGI IMG/M metagenome (GOLD analysis project Ga0247729, IMG submission 180958) | Plant litter microbial communities from Arlington Agricultural Research Station in Wisconsin, United States - UWRJ-L133-311R-2 | ecosystem: Environmental > Terrestrial > Plant litter >... | reverse complement strand
AACAGGACAGGGTTATGAAGAATCTGAAGTACACCGCCCAGTCTACGATATTACTACGGTTGAGGACAGTAAGAACCGCCATCAATACAAGGTAGAGGAAGACGGTTATTTTGACTATGTTCTGTTTAATAAAGTTCATCGTTTCATCCTTTTATCGCCACCTGTAGCGTAGAACAGACTGCCCGTAACGCCTAGCGTTTCGTCGTCTAGAAGTTTAATAAGCTTGTCTGTACTTTGTGCTGCAGCATCCGCTTTGTTCAGTGTGTTATTACGGATACGCTGAATCTGTCGCTCCTTGCGCTCCTCTTCGAGTTTTCTTCTGTTCGTGAATATATCGAAGAACATATTACTTTCCTTGACTATTACGGAGGACGACATCATAAATCTTCTCGCTTAGTATTGTCTGTTTCTCTAGAGGTGCAGTCAATTTTTGTTCCGTTTCTTTCGCGTCGGCAATACGCTTTTCTTGTAAGGCGTCTCTAGAATCATACGACTTTAAAAGAAGACGCACTGTAAAGATTAATGCACCAACTAACGCTATAATTACAATAGCTGCGGGGAGTCCGAAACCTTGCACTATCTGTTCAGTAGAAACTTGCCCGAACATCAGAACTCCTCAATTGGTCGCCAGTCAGTATCACCGACGAACTTACATTCTGTTTGCCCTGTAAGAGTTTGCCGACAAATTATACTTTTTCCTGCGGCACCTGTCTCACCCTTTTCTCCCTGAGGTCCAGGCTCGCCTTGATCACCTTGTTGCCCTATAACGGTCTGACCATTTGCACCCGCATTAGCAGTATCGCCTTTGTCGCCTTTATCCCCCTTTGTGCCCTGTGGACCTGTTGCACCCTGTGCGCCAACAATAGTTAAGCCCTCTTTACCTTCAGGTCCTGGGGTAAGCTGCACATTTGCCAACAGGTCAGTTATACGGTTATCCTCATAGTGAAGTTTCTTCACTTGGAAGCTAGCCCAGACAGTGAAACCAACAACCGTACATAGACCAAAGAAAAAGGCTGTGATGATGAGCCGAGAGAGTCTTTTTATCTGGTCATCGTCCATGTTAGCCCCAAATCTTGTAACGTAGTTGGTAAGTCGTATCATTGACTGTTAGGTTGTGTTTCACCTCAGTTGCAGTGAATGAATCAAGGGCTGTCTGATATTTTTGATCATATGAAGATGTGCCACTATTCCATTTGCGTATATCTGCTAATCTATCTGTGAACCGTTCCATGCGTGAGCGTGAAGGATCAGTAAATTCTTGGGTACAGTTTTGGTTAGTACCATCAGTGACTCCGACAGAGCGCTCTATAGTCGTGTATGTTGAACCAGGACCTGGCTCGACTGTGAACTCAGCACCAAGTGGTTGCCAGCCACAGGTTATTGTCTTAACCCCTGTAGAAGCGTAAGTTATGGTTCCAAATTTAAATAAACCTGCCACATTACTCCTTACTGGTTCCCGTATGAACCATCTGTATTAACTGTTATATCGCATGTTGCACTCGTCACGATACGTGCCCCTATTGCAAAGTTCCAGTACTCGTAGCGGTTGCCAGAGGTTGGATTTGTTATGAGAGCCGTATTTACTGTTGTACCTGAATCGCCATCAATTACACCAATAGTTCCTGTAAGGGAGTTATTAACGGTAATCAGCATTTTCTTGCATGGTCCTGATACTTGTGTAGTTGTAGCGGTAGTGATGTAAGTCTTTGCCATTACTTGCCCTTTATAATATCTTTATTAAATTTGTTGGCTTTCTTATTAACCTTTTTCATAGGGTCGCCACCAGGCATTTTCTTGCCTTTACGACTCTTGAGTGCTTTTGCCATGATTGAAAACTTGTCCATGAAACTCCTTAATTAAAAAAGCGACACACTGGGTGCCGCTTGAGCTAACTAAAGAGTAGCATATTAATCTTTGTCAGGGAAGAACCATTCTGAACCAATCACAAGAATAATTATAACCGTTAAACTGACAGCGAACATGCTTGTAAGTACGCCACTTACGGAAGTATCCTTTACGAAACTCGCAAAGACTTTATACATACATAAGAATGCTATAGATGAGGCCACTATTTTTCCAAAACCGATACCGATTGCTTTAATTGTTTCCATGTGCGACATTCTATACTATTATCACTTTATTGTCAATAGTTACGGGCTTTATTACGCTCTCTCGTTTCTTTCGCCTTAGCCTTTGTCTCATCCTTTTCAGCCTGAGACTTTTCATATTTAAAGCCATACTCATGCAATACATAGTCTTGGATATCAGTCTTAGCCCGTTTAATCAGATCTTCTCTTTCCTCTTTAGAGACTTGGCTGAGTGTAGGGACGTTAGCAACTTCAGCCTTACCGTTATACCAGTCATCATAAAGTTTGTTATATTTTTCGTTAGCTTCTTTAAACTTACCGTTCCCGAACTTCTCTTTAAATTGTGTAAGTTTTGCCCCAGTATCGACATTCCAATTCTTCTGACCAGCCGAGTATGTGTTCGCGGCAATACCAAACGCATCAGCTAAAGCGCCAACTAGAACATTCGCACCGTTCTTTTCTTTGCTGAGTTCTACGGCGTTCGCAATCGGCAGAGGAGTGAGGGCGTTATTAAGTGTTCCACCTACCGTGACGGGATTGCCGTTAAAGTCTTTGTGGTTTAGAAATACTTCTTTAACAACCGAGGCAGCAGGGGAAAGTTTGTTCTCTAAGAAATTGGATATAACGTCAACGCCTGTCTGTGAGCCATAGCCTGAGTTTAGTTTACTTATGCCGCCAGTTGTTGAGCTCTTACTGGATTGGCTGGCAAGACGTGCCGCAAGACTAGCAATAGAACTCATACCACCAGTAAGATCAAAGCGAGTATTGCCTACTTTAATCTTCCCGAAATCACTTGACCGCGGGTCGAACTCGACACTGCCTGGCCGCACTAAGTTAGCTATAGCCATCACAGCAGCTGTGCCTGTGACAACTTTCACGAGGTTCTTAGCGGCCTGTTTGCGCACAAAAGCAGTCGTACCTTTTTGAAACTGATGAGCAGTAAGCGTATCGATGTTAGCCTTTACTGATCTAGGCGAGAAGAAGATGCTATTCACTGTATTAGCTGCAGGCTCTAATCCGCCTAAGTGACCACGTCCAGTGAGAGCATTAACCAGCTTACCCATACTTTGTAGCTGATTATCATCTAGGTTAACGCCTTGTTTCTTAGCAACCTCTACGTACTTATCGAATACATCAGCACGCTGTCTATGAAGGAAACCTGTATAAGCAGACTCACTAGCCTTAAATAGACGCTTCACTCCAGGTATCTTTTCAGGTAGCTGGCTGGGGAACTCTTCTTCTACCGTGGCAGTGGCAAGTTTAGCTTTTTGGTATAAGTCGTAATTAGGGCGAGACACGATATCAGCCGTGACCTCACGCATCGCATCTTGACCCTTTAACTCTTTGGTTATGTCTTTGAATGTCTTAGCAGAGTTTTTAGCCCATTCCTTCGGATTTGTAAACATAGTCTTCCAGCCTTGTCGGAATATAGCGCTGTTATCAAGGCTTGCCTTCATTGATTTCGTGAGACTAGCAACATTAGTAACTGTTTTGGCGGGGTGCATGTAAATATCGCTCAATTTACCTTTATTAGCTGCGTTCTTTAAATCGCTTACATAAGCCCCAAGATCAACCTTCGCACGACCATAATTAAGCCTGTCTGTTTCAGATGCGAATGTCCCGTCAGGCTTACGTTTACCTTTAAGCTCACTTACCTTCTGCGACATATTAGCTATCTGTTTAGCTTCAGCTTCAGATACCCCATAACCCAACTTGGTGGCGGCAAGGTCTTTTAAAAACTGTTCATTCTCTGCGGGGTCTAATACCCTATCAAGCTTTTCAATACGGGATATAAGATCACGGCGTACCTCAGGAGTAATTCCTGCTACCTTCTTAGCCCACGAAATATACGCCGTCTTTTGGTTCTTCATGAGTATCTTAGATTCAAAACCAGCGTTTACAAACTGTGCGTAATCTTTACCGACTAGTTTAGTAAAGTAAGCGTTTCTTTCATCACTTGAGAGCTGTGATAATTCGGCAGGGTTCAATTTACCGCTCGCTATTGCGCTACGGAATGACTCGATAACTTTAGGGGGAAGGCAGATTTTAGCCATTTAACACTTCAGACTTTCTGCGAAAGCTGACCAGTCCATTCGGGTTGGTACTTTCGGCTTTGCTACTGATTTAATTTTGGCGACTGTTTCTTTCTCTGCCTGACTATACGACTTCTTGAGTTGTTTTTCTATTGCCGCTTTCTTAGCATCAGCAACGGCACGCATCTGCGTGACCGCTGAATCAGGATCACGTTCTGCCAACATACGGATGCGCTGACCCATACCCGTAGCTTCTGAACTAAGGCTAGATGAAGTAGCAAGCTCCCTGAGTAGTTGTACGTCCCCGTTCTTAATCGCAGCATCTTCTAAGGCAACATAGACAGACTCAGGGAGCAGGCCTTCAGGTGGACGCTCTGTTCCCATAGCAATACGTCGAGCACGTTCACCATCTTCGTTTAGTAGACGCATGGCTGCATTAGACTGGTCTTTTACATTTACGCGGGCATACTCAGGCAGGTCGCGGAAACCTTCGGTTAATTTGGCATCTATGGCTTTCTGGTTTGTGGAACTTGCAAGTTTACTTGTCTTAATCTCAGGAGTTTGTCGTACTTCTTCTTTTATTGGCGTTGACGTGATGCGAAGCTTCTTTGGTTTTACTTCAGGTGTTTTAACGACGATAGGCACATCCTGTCCTGCTTCTTGTGCCGCTATCAAACGATGCTTACCGTCCTGAACAAAATATTCACCTTTTTCCTTCGTAACTACTAAAGGTTCAATAGGCTTACCTGTCGCAATGTCATCTGCGTATTGTGCGACTCTGGCTTTATCGACATCACCTAGAGCATCACTGCCTAGTTTAAGCTCGGTCGGCTTCACATATTTAACATCGGCTGAGATAGTCTTGTCATTCACGACATCAGCATTCAACTTGTAAGGGATTTCCTTACCAGCATTCTTTTCTTTAGCCACGGCTTGTTTGACCTTAGCCTGCACGACAGCGTCGTCTGCACTCTGTGCGGTCTTCTCTACCTCTTGTATCTTTTTATCGACATTCTTCAAAGCCTCATCAACCTGTTTGACATTAGGATTCTCGGCTTTAAGGCGGGTGAGCTTATCCTTTTCTGCGTTTAGTGGGCGAAGTGCACCCTTTGATTTTTCAATCGTGTCATTAAATACAGCTATCTTTTCGGCATCACTTAAAGCAGGAGAGAGGCTTTTAACACCTTTACCAATAGCCACGCCGCCTGCTCCTAAGCCAACATCTAGCGCAGTCCCCAGCCCAGCATTTACGACACCTTTTTTGAGAGCACCTTTAAGTGTCGGGTCTTCACTTGCTAACTCTTGCGTACCACCCTGCACAAAGTTAAGTACGCCTGTCTTGGCAAGATTGGCGAGCTGTTCTTTACCAGCGGTCTTTAGACCCTGTTCAGCCAATTGCTTAGCAACGAGTCCACCTTGTCCGAGACTAGCTATATTAAGACCTGTGTCTGCCACAGCAAGTGCACGATCTTTCGCACTCACATCTTGGCTGATTTCTTGGGTTTTCTTTCCTACTTCTTGCTGAGCCTTCGAGATACTCCTTAGTGCTTCTGCATATTGATCTTTACTAAGCTTGCCAGATTTAAAGTCTGCCTGTATCTGTTTCTGGGCTTTATCTATCGCTTCCGAATTTTTTTGATTAAGCCTGTTCTTTGCAGGCTGTACTTTTGCATCGACATACGTTTTACCAGCCAAGAGCGCAGGTTTGACGATTGGAAGTTCTTTAGGATTAACTTTCTTACGGAGTTCTTTATTAATGTCGTCTTTTACGTTACTAGCTTCGGTCGGAGTAGTGTTTACCCATCCGTCTTTTTCTAGATTTATTGCTTGGTCAGCCGCTCGTTGTTGCTCTTTACGTAGTGGTGCATACGCCTTTTCAGCTATAAAGTTTCCTGGAGCACTTAATACGGAACCGAACTTCTGTAATAAACTTTTCTTCTTGCTGGGTTCAACTGCAGGGGTGGATTTCTTCGCCTGTTCCTCTTCGCGAGCCACCACATCCCAACCTTTTTTGGCAGGAGTTTTAGCATTATAATCGGCACCAAAAGAGTCATAAGGGTTTCCACCGCTTTGTTTTACTTTGGTGTAAGTATCACTTCCTTTGCGAATATCCTGATTGTATGGGTTTTTCTTAGCCATGCGTTAGCCCTATTTGGCGTAACGCCAGTCTTTCGTAGGGTCACCAGACCGATTATATGTACTATTAAATAAATCCCAATAGCCTTGTCGATTGTTTTTAGATACGCCATTCTGTTCAAACCACGCATCAGCCCATGCGTCCTGAGCTTGTCGGGTGATCTTAGTATTCCCAGCACCGCCAGCGCCCTTGAATTGGTTTCCTATATAGTCTAAGAACTCTGCTCCTGGGTCTACGCTCTCCGCTTTAGCCTTCTGACCAGCTGAAACATTGAACTGACGCTTGCTCTCATTAGCCTGTTGTTGTTTTAGGGCGTAATCCAATTGATCTGCGAGGCTTTGACGTTTGTTCTTATAGCCTGATTCAGCTAAGCCAATCTTCGTATCAGCCTCACCAAGTAGTGATTTAAGTGCATCCTGTTGGATACCAAAGCTCTTACTCTGATCGTTGTATGCTCCAACAAGCGGTTCTCGTTCCATATTAACAAGGCGTTGTCTCTGTGCTTCAGTTACAAGTGAGCCTGATGTACGTCCTGTGACTGATGGGTCAACAGCTTTAATAGCATTCTCTGAATTAAGAAGTTGCGTTTGTAGACCCTGCACTCGTGCACGGGCATCAGGTATACCGAGCTGTGCCGTGACTGTATTGTAGACTTCGGTTGGGTTATAACCTTTATCCACTTCTGCTATTTGTCGGGCTAAATCATCGGGGTTCAAAGTAAATCTCCGCTATTAAAGCCGAAGTGAGCCTGTTGAGTAAAGTATATCATTAGTTAGCCGTTTCTTGCAGTAGGTAGTAGACAACGTTAAATGCACTAGAAGTAAACCCAAATGCACCTGTTAACATTACACTGCTTCTAAAATAAATATTTGTACTGTCTATAGCTACGCCTACATTTGTCCACGCTACACTCTTACCCCCACCACCCGTTGACAACGCATAGCTATAAGGTAGTGAATTATTAGTCCCTACATCTCCCAAGAAGGCAAGTATGGCAGGCGTATAACTTAAACCGTGTGCCACTGTAGTCGTTGTCTCACCACTAGTAAAGTTAGTTGCGCCTGGGCTTCCAACGACAAAACTACTTATTGTAGCTGTGCCCTTGCTAACTATTTTAAATGTATTCTGCGAACTGTTAAATATAAGCTGATCCGCTGTGGCTGTATTAACATCGAATCCAGCCTTTGAAACTTTAAGCCCGTAGAAATCTACACCAGCACTAACGCCGTTCTGTTGGTACCCCATCAATACCCTTGTCTGAGTAGCATCTCTTACTAATGCGGTTCCTGACCGTAGGTCAACACCATACCCTGTTGTCTGCCACTGTGAAACCCTGCCATCATCTTGTGGGCGCAGAGACTCATTAAGCGGTGTTACGGTCGAACTTGCTGGTTCGTTCGTATACTTTACTTCATCGTTTGCGGGTACATCAGCCATTAGTCAGCCTCCGATTTAAGTGATTCCCATATGACTGTTGCACCGATAATCTCAGGAGTGGTTGTGGTCGCGACAACATCTATAGCTATCTGGAGTTCTTTATACCGCTTATTAATAGGTAAAAGGGCAAAGGTACTTCCTGCCACTGCGGTTGTACCTGATACGTAACTTCCTCTATCTATCTTGTACTTTGGAGTAACCGTCGCCCCCGTTGGAAGGGTTTTAAAGTCTATACGTAGAGAGACAGCCATTTTAGTCTTGTCAGGACGACCGTTATCTATGAGTAGGCTTTCCCACGTTGCATTTGAGAATGGCGGCGAATTAGGGTCAACCTTATCTACTCCGTACCTCTGTCCAACTATCTGGGAGTCATCCCGCCAACTTATGAACAACTTATCCCCAAAGCTTTTGATCATCCCTATACGAAGGTTATTCGAGCCTGTGTTTAAACGGCTTCCTGTAGACATAGAATAAGAAAACCCGAAAGACGGTTCGTAGTTCTTATTTCGTTTGCCGTAAGAGTAGACACCATGTTCAATGTTCGTACTATTTGTCTCAGATGGGAAAGCACCTAATAACACGCTATTACGAACGGCAATAGAATATGGGTAGTTCACCATATAAGTATTTGAGTTCGTAAACTCGAAATCCGTATTAGGCATTTGGAAAATAGGCACGGGGTTTCCACCGCTCCAAGCCCACCACTTACCATTCGCAAAGTAGTACACGATATTACCTTGTGAAAATGCTCCGTACGGTGACCCTTCGGGGACATCTATGATTCTGTTATATGAAACCGATGTGCCATCCCATATGAATAGTTTACCTTCTTGGTATTCATTTGTGGCGCTCGTAGAGCGCTTCTCGCAGGCGATAACTACATATTCGTCCCAACGGGCAAATGAGGTGACTGAGTAGCCTGGAGGGAACGTAAGACGGTGACGAACCCACTCTACATTCGATGGACTAGACTGTGATATCGGCTCCCATGCTGTGACGTATCGCTCATTACCGATCAGATAATACTGGAGAAACTCAATTATAGGGTGGAATCCATTCGTAGGAAGGATGAGACGATTAACATATTCCTCAAACCGTGCGCCACTCAAATCGTTTGGATTAGCGGTACCTATTGTTGAAGCAGTACCGTTTGAATGGGTTATATGAAAATGATATGTACCTGCATTAGGCTTCACAAGCATACGAACGGGTGAAAATGTGAATTGATTAAGGGAACCGCTGGAGATGCTTGCGTTTGGCAGAGTTGACGTGCCGAGGATGTTATTGGCCGCATCATGCATCGTGACGGTCAAATCACCTGTTCCCTTAGTTGTTACCCATATACTTATACTAACCAGTGGTTCAATAGTCGGCGTAATGTTGAGTTTATTGGTCATGTATTCGTCAATAGAGCTTTGTGTCGTATAGGTATTAGGGGAGCCTGTAGCCGATTGATCAATCTGTGAGCCAAAAACATCAGCCATTACCCCCATCGTACCGCCGAATCTTCCATCAGCATTCGTTATAGCATGGAATGTCGTATTTCCCGCTACGTATACCGTATCGTGCTGGTTGTTATACACCATGCCGAATGTGGTACTAGGTAGGCTTGAACCAAATTTAGACCACGTACCGCCCGCTGTCCGAGTATATATTCCCCCGCTTGCATCTATTGCGACATACTTTCCTGACGGGAGCTGTATCATATTCGTCACAAGATCGGTCACAATCATGCCAGTTTCTTTTACAGTGCTTGGAAGAATCGTTAACAGACGCGGGTCTTTACGGAAGTCCATGTGGCGTGAATAGGAAAAGCTATCTTTAACGCCTTCTTTCAGACCACCCGTGCTCCAACCATTCACGAATCTTTCAAATACTAATGCATTCTTCATGGTATCTGTAAGTCTCTTCTATAATGGGTATACCCGCTACTGAGACGAGGGCTCCTAAAGTAGTTAGACGTGGTCTTTGAATTGTAGTTTGCCTTACAATCTAACAAAGATTCGTCAAAGCTTGCCTTCATATCTTTAGCAGCGCCAACATCCCGACGGCGACGGTAGTATCGAAATAGAGCGTAATCAATGAGAGACTCGTGGTATTCTTCTGGGATATCTGGCACTTCACCTATCAGGTACGTTTTTGTACCTCCTGATGTCCCGCCGTATGTATTCTCAAGTGTTATGTGTGTCGAGTCGGTGAATGAAGCAATTTTGTACCCCATACCATCTGCTGAACCATCCGTTACAAATAGTACACGACCAACCATACTTGTTGTCCACGTTGTCCCCGTACCCACTACGGCAGACGATCCTGCAGTCATAGTGACAGTCCCTGTAATGTAATCATCCTGCGTCATGTCACGCATCGAGTGTTCATAGGTGAGAGTGCCCGTGTTAACCCCTGATGGTGTCGGCCATATACCGAACTGGTCATTGCCTTCAACAAAGAAGTATTCAGGTACGCTTGATGTCTGTGTTCGCATAGTTACTGCTTGCCACATTTGTTCATCGACGATTTCCTCAAGCGGATACGCAACTGAGCCTACATTGACTGTGATAGTTTTCACTCGGATACAGTCTTCAGGTGTCTGATAATAGGTCTGTGAAGCAACAGTTAAGAATGTCTGCTTACGATTTCGCCAATCCCGTCTTAATAGAGCACCGAATTTTCGCATACCCTGATTGACCGCCCTCTTTAATAAAACAGTCGTTGCGGCGGAATCGTCTTCTGCCTGTGCTTGTGCCTCTGAGATAATCTGAGCAAAAGTAATCATTATATAGCCAGTACGAGTATGTAGCCTCTCGCTACGGTGTTACGAACATCTACAGTACCTGCACTTGTACCCAGAGTTAGACAGACATCACGGCTTCCTGCTGCAGGAGCCGCTAGATAACCTATAAGAGAGTGAGTGTAGGCTGATCCTGAAGTTACGGTATCACTAGCAATAGTTATAGCTGTTGCACCAGTAGTTGCACCATCACGGATAACAAATGTCTCACCGCCTGTACTGGTCTGCTGGATGACATTAATCTGTGCATAGATCATTACATCTCTACCGCCCGCAGGAACGGTATAGTTGAGGGATGTACCCGAAGAAAGGTTAAGAAGTGTAGTGGCTGTTATACCTGTCTGGTCGCTAGCTGAGGTCTGCTTATAACCAAGTCTGATAGCGCTCGTAGAAAGAAGGGGGGCGGTGATTGCATTATTAGGGAATGCCGTAGCGCTTAGTTGACCGCCATTGGCTGTGTCTGCGTGTGTATGGTTCGCATTGGTAAAGCTACTAACTGTAGGAGTTGCTGTCCATGCAGATGTTCCCACGCCGTTCCCTTGTAATATAAGACCAGCTGTTGGGGTTGATGCGCCAGTTCCTAATTTGGTAGCGAGGGCTGGTATCTGGATTTCAAAGTCATTTAAAAGACCAGTTAAACCTATGCCGCCTGCTGTTCCATTAGGCGTGTCTGCACCTGCAGTGACTGAGTATGATGGTATGCCAGTTGGGAAATTAGCCATTAGCTTACACTCACATATGTTGTCGGTTGTTTATTAGATAGCTGGTTAGGAACGATTGGGGTGAAGTACCCATTCATATAAGCGACCGTGCTGTTTAGGGTTATAAGAGTGCTGTTGAGCGTCCACTTACTTGCTAACGCATCTGCGGTTGAGCTGATATATGTAGTTGTTGGTTTTGCCATAAAGTCTCCATTAAAGAGCCGTATGAGCCTGTTGTCTATATAATAAGGTAATTAGTTCGTTAGGGCAATGTAGATGATGTACGCCGTACAAATTATCGTTGTAAAGAACATGCCTATGATCCCTCTATACATCCATTTGTGAACAATGTAGATTTGTTCATTTTCGGGTAGTTTTTTCACGCCGCCTTACCTACCAGAGTGACAGTTATGGTTGAACCTGAGGCGGCGCTAAATGCTACGGAGCCGAGTATGTTTGTGCTGAGTAGGGTTATACCAGTAAAAATCTGCTTATTGAATGGAATGGTGACGGACTTCTTATTGCCTGCTACTACTGCAGCTGCACGAGCATAGTTGGCACTTGAGTCAATCGTCTCAGTTCCTACACCTTCTACGTATATGTCTGAGCAGATAGCTGTGCCTGCCGAAGTGTGGTCGCTGGTTAGGTAGATAACCGCGTTTCCGCCTGAAGTGGTCACGGTGTCCATCCACACTACGATATCGCCTGTGTTCGGTGTACCGTTTAGGGGAGTTCCATTCTGGTAATAGCGAACAGAAGTTTTCGTATTGGCTACAGCGAGTACAGCTTGGTCACCGAGATATACCTGAGCCTCAGAAGGTATCTGGTCAGGACTGTTAGTCATAGGCATTGAGTTGGTAACCATGTCGGTCGTGAGAGCGTTCGATGGTTGGTTTGATGGGTTTACTGATACTGTCATTATAAGCTCACTATTCTTCCAGCAAAGTAATTATTAGCTGTACCCGTAGTTATTGCACCGCCAAGTCCTTGCAGATAGACTTCTACATAATCCGTTGCGGATAACTGTAGTACATCATTTACTCCAATAGTAGTAGTGACGTTACCTGCAGTAAAGTACTGGAAACCACTCGTTACAATAGACCCGTTTTTGTATAAAGCTATCCTGAAACTACCCGCACCGCCTGTCACGTATGTAATCCATGAATCGAACTGATAGAATCCTGCTACT
>Ga0247729_10000776_pt1 | contig 12377 bp, 12 predicted proteins | sample UWRJL133311R2_FD_180958 | JGI IMG/M metagenome (GOLD analysis project Ga0247729, IMG submission 180958) | Plant litter microbial communities from Arlington Agricultural Research Station in Wisconsin, United States - UWRJ-L133-311R-2 | ecosystem: Environmental > Terrestrial > Plant litter >... | reverse complement strand
AGATAACCGCGGCCGAACGGCGACAGCGTCTCGTTGTCGTCCGACGACATGAAGGCGTTCTTGCCGGTGTCGCGCGATACGATCGACTGGTGCAGATGCCAGCCCGACGAGACGACATTGGGAATTTTCGGCCGGCACATGAAGGTGGCGTGATAGCCGCGGCGCTGGCAGATCTGCTTCACCGCGGAGCGAAACAGCACCATGGAGTCGGCGGGCGTGAGACCGACGGTCGGCGCGAAAGTGAATTCGCACTGGCTCGGGCCGTATTCGACTTCCACCGAGCGCAGCGGCAGGCCGAGCGCCATGACGTCGCGGCGGATGAATTCGAGCACCGGCTCCATTTGGTCGTAGCGCTGCTCGGTGAGATACTGGTAGCCGTGCGACAGCAGGCTGACTTCCGGCGGGCGGCCGGGCTGGCCGGCATCTTCCGGCGCCATCCGCGTCTCTTCGTTCTTGAAAATGTGGCACTCGACCTCGAGGCCGGCGACGAAGTCGTAGCCACGCTTGTTCAGGTCGGCGAGCACGCCCTTATAGAGGTTGCGGGTGGCGAACGGCACGGGACGGCCGTCGGCAAAATGCACGTCGCACAGCAGCCAGCCGGTGCGCTCGACCCACGGCAGCACGCGAAAGGTCGAGGGATCGGGCACCATCAGCACGTCGGCGGCGCCCTGCATTTCCGGAATGCCGAAACCGCCGCCGGCGGTGAACACCGGAAACACCGTCTTGTGCGAGGTGTCCTTGGCAAACATGGTGGTAGTGATGCTGCAGCCGCTCTCCAGCACGCGCAGCGCCTCGCTGGCGATCAGCGTCTTGCCGCGCAGGATGCCGTGCTGGTCCGGAAACGACAGCCGGATTACTTCGAGCTTCTGCTCCTCGACAATGCGTCGCAGACGCACGGCGGCGTCCTTCTGTTCTGCGGACCACAGGCCGTGGCGTTCGACGAAACTCAACGCACTCTCCTCATTCGTTCAACCAAACGCAGCAGCATTTTCTTCTTCCTCCCCTGGAGGGGAGGGTAAGGAAAATTACTCCGCCGCCGACAGGCGGGTGACGTTCGACGGCGCTTCGGTCTGGTCCGCCGGCACCGGGGCCGCCCACGGCGCGCCGCGGCGGCGGGCGACGTCGACTTCCATCCAGTAGGTTTCCCAGCCGCGGGTCGGGCCGATGCCGTCCATGGTGCCGGGGCCCTGGATGCTGCGCGCATTGGCGGCGTCGAGGAACATCATTGGCTTCTGGCCGCCGGCGACCTTCTCGATCTCCGCCCGCAGCAGCTTGCGATAGGCGATGATCGCCTTGTCGCTGGAGCCGAGATGCTCCCGCGTACGGTCCTGGATCTTGCCCATGGATTCCACTGCCCACTGGTCGTGCACGTTGATGTCGGCGCCCATGCCGGTATAGGTCTCGTGGGCCTGCTCGTGCGGATTGAAGCCGTAGTCGTTGGTCTTGTTCTTGCGCGAGGTGTAGTGCGGCAGCTCGTAGAGTTCGAGGCGCTGGTCGAGCATCTTCTGCTTGTCGACCGGCTTGGTGTAGCTGGTGAAGATTGCGTACCAGTAGCAGTTTTCGTCATCCACCGGCACGTGCCACTGGGTAATGGTCATCTCCGTGCTCATGGGAATCACGAAGCCATGGGGGAAGAGCTGGTTGGTGACGCGAACGTGGGTGCGCTCTTCATCGAGCTGGCGCAGCGCGATCAGGCGCAGGCCGTATTCTGTCGACTCCACATTGATGATCGGCCGGTCGTACTCGCGAAGAATCTTGGTCATCGGCATTTCCGAGCCGGCGGAGGCGCCGCGGAACTGCTTGCCATAGGCGACGGACGTATCCTCATCCTCGAAGAAGCGATGCAGGAACGAGGCATGCGCCGGATCGATGCCGACTTCCATGGCCTGCAGCCAGTTGCACTCGAACAGGCCCTTGAAGGCGAAGGTGTACGAACCCGGCGCGGCGAAGCAGTCGAGCTCCGGAAATGCCGGTGGCTCGCCCTCGCCGAGGAACGCCCACAGCATGCCGCCCTTTTCCATGACCGGATAGGCGCGCTGCTTGATGCCGGCGCAGAGTTTTGAGGTGGCAGGCTCGGCGGGGGTTTCCAGGCACTTGCCGTTGACGTCGAACAGCCAGCCATGGAAGGCGCAACGCACGCCGCCGCCTTCGAGCCGGCCGAACGCCAGGTCTGCGCCGCGATGCGGGCAGTCGCGGTCGAGCAGGCCGTAACGGCCCTGCTCGTCACGAAACAGGACGAAGTCTTCGCCGAGCAGCTTGACCGGCTTGATCGGCCGCTCGCCGGCGAGTTCGTCCACCAGCGCCGCGGGCTGCCAGTACATGCGCATCAACTTGCCGGCGGGCGCCTTCGGCCCGACGCGGGTGATCAGGTCATTTTGCTCTTGGCTCATCATGGCAAGGGACCCCTTTTCGTGGCTGACGCGTCAAGCCTACACCCCGTGGGGCATCAGGACGTTTGTTCGTCTATTGAACTTATGGGCGATTTTAGCGTTAGACTAATTCCAGGCAAGCAGTTTGTTGCGGCATGCACTGGTGAATAACTGAGCAAATGCTGGCTTGAGCGCCAAAAGCATCGCCTTGCGTCGATTGAACACATGTTCGATATACGGGGCATCTTCAGGAGCCTGCGATGCTTTACATCCCCGAACTGTCCCGAATTTTCAGCCTGCGGCGGTCGTCTTGAGCGGCCTGCTGATCATCGGCGCGTCCTATGCCGGCGTACAGGCCGCCATCACCGCGCGCGAAAAGGGCTATGACGCGCCGATCCGCATCGTCGCCGACGAAGTGCACCTGCCCTACCAGAAGCCGCCTCTATCGAAGGCGTTCCTGGCCGGCAGCGTTGCACACAGCAACCTGATTCTTCGCGGCGATGATTACTTCAAGGCGCAGAACATCGAGATGGTACTTGGCCATCGCGCCGTGCGCATCGATCGCGACGCCAATATGGTCGGGCTGGAAGGCGGCGACAGGCTGACCTACGACCATCTCCTGATCGCCACCGGATCGCGCGCGCGCCGGCTCGCCGTGCCCGGCGCGGACATAACCGACATCGTCTACCTGCGCACGCTCGACCACGCCGTAAATCTGAAGCCGCGGCTGGAGGCGTCCAAGGAAGTCGTCATCATCGGCGGCGGCTTCATCGGGCTCGAAGTCGCAGCCACCGCGGCGAAGGCCGGCAAGAAAGTGGTGCTGATCGAGGCGATGTCGCGCCTCCTGGAGCGCGCGGTGTCGCCGCTGATCTCGCAATATCTGCGCGACCTGCACGTCTCGCATGGCGTCGACATCCGCTTCCAGCAGAGCGTCACGGCGATCGAGGGCGACGGCGTGTTGCACGAGGTCGTGTGCTCGAACGGCGACCGCGTTCGCGGCGACCTGATCGTTGCAGGCATCGGCGGCATCCCCAACGACGAACTGGCCTCGGCCGCCGGCGTCGTGTGCGCCAACGGCATCGATGTCGACGAATTCGGCCAGAGCAGCGTGCCGACCATCTATGCCGCCGGCGATTGCAGCAACCACCACAACCTGTTCGCCGGCCGTCGCGTCCGGCTGGAATCGGTGCAGAACGCTACCGACCAGGGCAAGGCCGCGGGCGCGGCGATCGCGGGCCACCCCGAAGCCTACGTCGCCGTGCCGCGCTTCTGGTCGGATCAATACGATGCCAAACTGCAGATCGTTGGCCTCTCGGCGCCGGACGACACCGCCGTGATCCGCGGCGCGATCAGTGATCACAAATTCTCGGTGTTCTATTATCGCGGCACGCGCCTGATGGCGGTCGACAGCATCAACCGGCCCGGTGACCAGATGATCGCACGCCGGCTGATCGCAGCCTCGCTGTCGCCAACGCCGGAACAGGCTGCCGACCTCGCTTTCGACCTGAAAAAAGTCGAAGCCGCGTGAACCGGGAGCGCGCGCCATGGTGAAGCCGAAGCGCGACGACGGCGAGGAACGCGGCAACACCGATTTCATCGAGAGCCTCGATCGCGGGCTGCGCGTGTTCGAACTGTTCGGCGCGCAGTCGCGGCCGATGACCCTGAGCGACGTGGCCAAGGCCGCCGAGCTTCCGCGCGCCACTGCGCGACGAATCCTGTTCACGCTGGAGCGCGCGGGCTATGTGGCCTCCGACGGAAAACTGTTTGCGCTGACGCCGCGCGTGCTGGCGCTGGCCGGCTCCTACATGACCTCGAACCAGGTGATCACGATCCTGCAGCCGGTGCTGGACCGCATTTCCAGCGCGGCGCAGGAGATTTCGTCCCTCGCAGTGCTGGACGGCCATAACGTGATCTTCGTCGCGCGGGCCAGCCCGGCGCGGGTGTTTTCCGCCGGCATCGATCTCGGCTACCGGCTGCCCGCCTACTGCACGTCGGTGGGCCGCGCCATGCTCGGTAAATATTCCAATGCCGAACTAGCCGCAGCGCTTGAGGCGATGGAGCTGAAGGCGATGACGACGCTCACCGTCACCGACAAGGAGCTGCTCCTGGCCACCATCATGACCGACCGCGAGAAAGGCTATTCGCTGGTCGATCGCGAAGCCGAGCCCGGCTTCCGCTCGATCTCGGTGCCGGTGCGGCGCTACGACGGCGAGATCGTCGCGGCCATCAACATGGGCGCCCATGTGGATCGCGTCTCCACCGGCGAGATGATCGACCGCTTTCTGCCGCTGCTGCGCGAGGCTGCGGATTCGGTGAAGCCGACGCTGCTGTAGATATTTGCTCCGAACCGGCAGCCGTCATTGCGAGGAGCGAAGCGACGCGGCAATCCAGAAGGCTACGAGAAAGAAAGACTGGATTGCTTCGTCGCAAGGGCTCCTCGCAATGACGGGGGAGAAGTCATTGCTTAACAATGGAATGAACCTATGCCGCACATTGTCATCGAACACTCCACCGACGGCCACGCCGGCTTCGACGCGGCCGCCTTGATGCGCGCGCTGCACCACGCCGCGGCCGGCACCGGCGTCGTGCAGGCCGTCGATCTCAAGATCCGGGCGATGGCGTTTAACGACTATCTGGTCGGCGGCGCGCGCGACGGCTTCTGCCATGTCACGCTGTCGATGCTGGAGGGCCGCACGCCGGAGCAGAAGGTGCGCCTCAGCGAGGCGCTGCGCGCGTCCATGATGCTTCTGCTGCCGCAGACCACCAGCCTCAGCGTGGACATCCGCGACATGGACGCCACTGCCTACAAGAAGCGGCTGTTGGGGTGATTTTCACCTGAATCCGAACGCGTGCGGCAGGGCCATGGAGAACCACGGCACATAGGTCACCAGCATCAGGACGGCGAACATCACCCAGTAAAACGGCCAGATGCCTTTCATCACCTCGTCCACCGACACCTTGCCGATGGCGCAGCCGACGAACAAGGTGGTGCCGACTGGGGGCGTCAGCAGGCCGATGCCCAGATTCAGCAGCATCACGATGCCGAAGTGCACGGGGTCGATGCCAAAGTTCTTCACCACCGGCAGCAGGATCGGCGTGCAGATCAGCAGCAAAGGCGCGAGGTCGAGCGCGGTGCCGAGGATCAGCAGCATGATGTTGAGCCACATCAGCAGCACGTATTTGTTCGACGAGATGGCGACGAAGAACTCAGTCATGTGCGCCGGCATCTGCATCATCGCCGCGACATAGCCGAAGCAGGATGCGGTGGCCACCAGGGTGAGCACCATCGCCACCGTCTGCAGGGTGCGATAGGTCAGCATCGGCAGTTCCGACCATTTATAGTCACGGTAGATGAACATGGTAACGAAGAACGCCCAGACGCAGGCCACCGCGCCCGCCTCGATCGGCGTGAACACACCAGTGAGGATGCCGCCGAGCACGATCACCAAGGTGACAATGCCCCAAACGGCGTCGCCCAGCATTTTCAGCGCCTGCCTCAATGGCACCGGCTCGCCCTTGGGATGGCCGTCGCGATAGGCAACGTACAGGCACAGCAGCATGATGGCGAAGCCGAGCAGCAAGCCGGGCACGATGCCGGCCAGAAAGAGACTGGTGATGGAAACCACGCCGCCGGTGGCCAGCGAATAGATCACCGCATTGTGGCTCGGCGGCACCAGGATCGCCTGCACCGAAGCGGAGATGGTGACGTTGGTGGCGAACACGCGGGGATAGCCCTTGGCGGCCATCTGCGGGATCATCACCGAGCCGATCGCGGATGTATCGGCCACCGATGAGCCGGAGATACCCGACATGATGGTGGTGGCGAGAATGTTGACCTGCGAGAGCCCGCCGCGAATCCGCGTGAAGCCGACCACTACCGCGGCGAAGTCGACCAGCCGCCGCGCCATGCCGCCTTCGGCCATGATGGCGCCGGCCAGCACAAAGAACGGCACGGTGAGCATCGATACCTTGCCGACGCCTGAGGAGAGCTGCTGCATCACCGCCGCCACCGGCAGGTCGATCCACAGCGCGCCGACCAGCGCCGCCAGCGCCAGCGCAAAGGCGATCGGCATGCCGACGGCGAAAAACAGGCACATGCTGAGCAGGAGTACGGCGATGTCCATTTATGGGATCCTCAGCATTGGCGATAAGGGTCTCGACCTCTCGACCGTCATTGCGAGGAGCCTCTTGGCGACGAAGCAATCCAGTTCTTTCGGCGTTTCATGGCCTCTGGATTGCCGCGTCGCTTCGCTCCTCGCAATGACGCCATCTCAATCCAGCGGCACATGGGCGTCGCTGCCGTCCTGCGGCGGCGGGCCGATGGTGAGGCGCTCGACCACGAACAAAAACATCATGAAGCCAGCGACCGGGATCGGCAGGTAGGTGATGCCTACCGACAGCCAGGGAAATTCGTCGACCGAATTCTCCCAGGTCGCCAGCACCAGCTTCATGCCCCAGATCACCATGAACAGCGCCACCACGGCCATCAGCAGCTCGCTGACAAAGGCGGCGCCGACGCGCAGCCGCGGCGACAGCAGGTTGGTGCCCACGGTCATGTTCATGTGGATGCGCTGGCGGTAGCAATTGGCGGCGCCGATGAACGTCACCGCGATGGTCAGCAGCACCGCCAGCGGCTCCGGCCACGACGCCGCGGAGTTGAGGATGTAGCGCGTGTAGACCGCCCACGGGATGATCGCCGAGATCAGCACCAGCGCGATGCATGAGAAGATCGCACCGGTCCAGTACATGGCATCCATGGCGCGGCGGAAGGCGTGGGCACCTGGACCGACGGCTGTTTCGGGATGTTCGGACGGCATGGCGATCTTCGAAACAGCTTCAGACATGACACCTCAGAATGTGACACACGAACCTCGGTTGTCGTCCCCGCGAAAGCGGGGACCCATAACCTCCGACCCGTCGATCAGAGCGACACCCTATCCGCCGTCCCGCATCACGTTGACGGCGGCTATGGGTCCCCGCTTTAGCGGGGACGACGTGGCGAGAGAGCGGCGAAAGCTAGCTCACCGCGGCGATGCGCTTGGTCATCTCGGCATACTTCGCGCCGTATTTGTCCCACACCGGCTTGACGGCGTCGCGGAACGGCGCCTTGTCGACCTGCGTCACCATTTCGGTGCCGACTTCCTTCATCTTGTCGAGCGCGGTCTTCTCGGCCTCGTACCACAGCACGCGTTGCTCGAGCTGCGCCTCGCGGCCGTATTTCTTCACCAGCGCCTGGTCGTCCTTGGAGAGCTTGTCCCAGGACGCCTTCGAGAACACCAGCAGTTCGGGGATGATTAGGTGCTCGGTCATGGAAAAATATTTGGCGACCTGGAAGTGGTTCTGCGCCACGAACGACGGCAGGTTGTTCTCGGCGCCGTCGACCACGCCGGTCTGCATCGCGCTGTAGACCTGATCGAAGCCCATGGCGACGCCGTTGCCGCCCAGCGCATTCATGGTGTCGATGAACAAGGGATTGCCGATCATCCGGATCTTCAGGCCCTTCAGATCGGCGAGGGTCTTGATCGGCCGCTTGCTGTTGTAGATGTTGCGCGAGCCGGCATTCATCCACCCCAGCGCCACCAGCCCGGTCTTCTGGTTGGCAGTGATCTTGTCGAGCAGTTCGGTGCCGATCTCGCCGTCGAGCACGGCTTCCATGTGCTTGGCGTCGCGGAACACGAACGGCATGTTGAAGACGTTGACGTCGTCGACCACCGGCCCGACCGCGCCGACCGAGATGCGCGCGATCTGCAGCGCGCCGACCTGGGCCTGCTCGATAGCTTCCTTCTCGCCGCCGAGCTGCATCGAGGGAAACATCTGGATGGAAAGGCGGCCGTCGGTGGCCTTCTCCAGCTTCTTGCCCATCCGGACCACGGATTCGACCGTGGGATAGCCGAGCGGGTGCACGTCCGAGGCCTTCAGCACCATTTTCGATTGGGCCAGCGCGGGCATGATGCGGCCGAGGCCGGTGGCGCCCAGGGCCAACGCGGCGAGACCGCCGGTGACGACATCTCTTCTTCTCATGGACGAAATCCTCCCTGTGAATTTCCCGATTCCAGCGCTTTGGCCGGTTGCTTTTGCTTCGCCCCTTGGGGGTCGTCTTGTCGCCAGTCTAGGAGCGCCCGCCCGCTTCGTCCATTCGATTGATCGGAGCCCGGTTGCGGAAAGTTGTACGATGACCCGACATCTAGCACCGGCGCCCGGCACGGGCAAGCGGGGACAATGCAACCGTACAGTGGACTTAAGTTGAGGGTGGAGGTGAGGGACGCACGTTGTCGTCCCGGCCAAGCGAGCAACGCGAGCGCCGAGCCGGGACCCATACACGCTGTCTTCTCGACGGCGCTGTGGCCGCAGTCGCGCTCAAGCCACACACTCGGAGGGCAAGGATCCCGGAGCTGCGTTCGCTAACGCTCACTTGTCCGGGACGACGGGGGGAACGGACGTTGCTTACGCGACTTCCGCTGGCTGCTTGGGCACCGCCGCCCACCACATCTCCAGCGATGCGCGGTCGCAGCTTAGCCGCGTGGCCATGCCGTCGGAAAACGCGGTCCAGTCGTCGAGGCGGGCCATGGGCACGGCGATTACCACCGGGATGTCGGCGCTGAGGGCGCGTTCGATCAGGTAGGACAGTCCCTTGCCATCGCGTTCCTGGCGGCCGAACCGATTGATGATGACGAGGTCGGCGCCGTCGTCGATGGCGCTGGCGACGTGGCTGCCCGCGGCCAGCAGCTGGCCGAGGTCGAGCTTGCAGCCGGTCGCACCAGGGCCGAGATCCTGGAACAGGCGCATCTCCTCGCCGCTATGCACCAGCAGCGCCGACAGCTGTCGCGCCGCGCCGCCGGAATCGCCGAGCTGCACCAGTCCGACCGCGCGCAGTCCCCGCCCGATCAGCTCGGCCGCAAATTGGCGCAGCACTGCGTCGGGATTCTGACCATCGTCATAGACCAGCGCGGCGAGTGGGGAGGGAGCGTCAAGCATTGCCGCAACCATGTAGCGGCGCGGCGGAAAAATCAAATCACCGGATTATGATGGCCCGCATTCCGGGCAGCGGTAGCCGCCGCGGCTGACGCGATGCAAGCCGCGGCACATCCAGCGCCGGGCCATCGCGTGCAGCGGGCGGCGCGCCAGCTGATAGATGAAATACATGTCGAGCATGGTGAGATCCCGGCATCATCGGATAGATAGGGCGGCGTCCTGCCTTGAGAACGCCGCCCCGATCGCATCAGCCATGCAGTTTTTTCGCGGTCTCGGCGATCACCTTGCCCTGGTAGCGCGCGCCGGCCAGTTCGTTCTCGCTGGGCTGGCGGCTGCCGTCGCCGGCGGTGATGGTGGTGGCGCCGTAAGGCGAGCCGCCGGTGACTTCGTCGAGCTTCATCTGGCCCTGGAAGCCGTAGTTCAGGCCGACCACCGTCATGCCGAAATGCAGCAGGTTGGTGATGATCGAGAACAACGTGGTCTCCTGACCGCCGTGCTGGGTCGCCGTGGCGGTGAAGGCGCCGCCGACCTTGCCGTGCAATGCGCCCTTCGCCCACAGGCCACCGGCCTGATCGAGGAAGTTGGCCATCTGCGAGGTCATGCGGCCGAAGCGGGTGCCGGTGCCGACGATGATCGCGTCATAGTTGGCGAGATCGTCGATGGTCGCGACCGGCGCGGCCTGGTCCATCTTGTAATACGAAGCTTTCGCCACATCGGCGGGCACCAGTTCCGGCACGCGCTTGATATCGACGGTGGCGCCGGCCTCGCGAGCGCCTTCGGCAACCGCATTGGCCATGGTCTCGATGTGGCCGTAGGCGGAGTAATAAAGCACGAGTACTTTGGTCATGGTCAGTCTCCTGTTGGGATAAGTGTGTGGTTGTTTCGTTCAGGCCGCGTCGACCAGCACCAGCTCGGAATCTTCAAGCGCGGTGATGGTGAAGCTTTCCTCGTTGCGGATCGCGACGCCGTCGCGGGCATTGACGCGAATGCCGTCGATCTCGATCGCGCCCGCCGCCGGCACCAGGTAGCCATTGCGCGCGATACCCAGCGGATATTGCGCGGTCTCGCCGGCCTTCAGCGAGGTCGCCAGCACCCGCGCGTCGGCGCGAATCGGCAGCGCCCCGATATCACCCGCAAAACCGCTCGCGATGGTGACGAAGCTGCCGGAGCGGTCCGCCTTCGGAAACGGCTTGGCACCCCAGCAGGGCTGGCCACCGGGCTGGGTCGGCTCCAGCCAGATCTGGAAGATCTTCGTGGTAGTGGCTTCCAGATTGTATTCGGAGTGCCGGATGCCGGAGCCGGCGCTCATTACCTGCACGTCGCCGGCCTCGGTGCGGCCCTTGTTGCCCAGGCTGTCCTGATGGGTGATGGCGCCTTCACGGACATAGGTGATGATCTCCATGTCCTTGTGCGGATGCGCGGGAAAGCCGGTGTTCGGTTGAATCTCGTCGTCGTTCCACACGCGCAGGCTGCCGAGCCCCATATTGTCCGGGTCATAGTGGCTGCCGAACGAGAAATGGTGCTTGGCCTTGAGCCAGCCGTGGTCGCCGCCGCCGAGTTTGTTGAAGGGTCGAAGTTCGATCATGACGAAATCTCCGGGGTTGCTGTTGCATTGGAGATAGGCCCTCCCCTATGCTGCAGAAACAGAAATGATTGAAACTCATCATTTAGGAATTTGATGCCTAAACTTCCCGACTTCGAGGCGCTGGCGATCTTCGCCAAGGTGGTGGAGCTGCGCTCCTTCGCGGCCACGGCCACCGAACTGGGGCTGTCCACCGCCACGGTCTCCAAGGCGGTGAGCCGGCTCGAGGAGCGGCTCGGCGCGCGGCTGTTCAACCGCACCTCGCGGCGCATCGCGCTGACCGACGCCGGCCGCACCCTGGCAGTGCGCGCGGCGCAGCTGCTGGTGGACGGCGAACTGGCGGAGAACGAGGCGCTGGCGCAGTCTGCTACGCCTCGCGGGCTGGTGCGCCTTGCGGTGCCGATGACCTATGGCACCAGCACGCTGGCGCCGCTGCTGCCGGAATTCCTCGCGGCCTACCCGGAAGTCTCCATCGACCTCAGCCTCTCCGACGCCACCGTCGACCTGATCGGCGAAGGCTTTGACGCCGCGATCCGCATCGCGTCGCTGCCGGACTCCTCGCTGATCGCGCGGCGGCTTTGCCCGGTGCAGCGCTACATCGTGGCGGCGCCGTCCTACTTCGCCACGTACGGCCGGCCGACCCATCCGATGCATCTCGCCGACCACAAATGCTTTGGCTACACCTATCTGTCGACGCCCGGCGTCTGGCACTTCACCAATGCCGCCGGCGAAACCGCCAGCGTGCGCCCGGCCGGCCCGATGCGCGTCAATAACGGCGAGGCACTGCTGCCGGCCTTGATCGCAGGATTGGGGATCAGCGACCTGCCGGACTTCATCGTCGGCGAGGCGCTGAACAAGGGCCAGCTCGAGGCCGTGCTCACCGACTGGTCGCAATCGCGAACCGGCGTCTATCTCGTCACCCCGCCCGGCGGCCCCCGCCCCGCCCGCGTGGAAGTGCTGCTGGAATTTCTGGCGAAGAAATTGAGCCGCAAGCCGTAGCCCGGATGGAGCGATGCGTAATCCGGGCCTAGCGCTTCACCATGCACGCCGGTCCCAGATTGCGGCGTCGCGCCAAGAGCTTGCCGACTGCATCCGGGCTACACGAGACCATTGCGATCGCCTGCATTCCCGCTACGCTCCCTCGATAAAAATAAAATCACAGGGAGGTTATCGCGATGAATCGGCGCGAGCTATTGAAGGCCGCGGCAGCGCTGCCGCTGGCGACTACACTTTCCACCCATGCCCGCGCGCAGGCCGGATGGCCATCGCGAAACATCACCATGATCGTGCCATTCCCGGCCGGCGGCCAGGCCGACCTCGCGGCACGACCGGTGGCCATCGCGCTGGAGCGGATTCTCGGCAAGCCGGTGATCGTCGACAACCGCGCCGGCGGCGCCGGCGGCTCGGTCGGCAATGCGCAGGCGGCCCGCGCCGAACCCGATGGCTATACGCTG
>Ga0247729_10000775_pt1 | contig 12383 bp, 8 predicted proteins | sample UWRJL133311R2_FD_180958 | JGI IMG/M metagenome (GOLD analysis project Ga0247729, IMG submission 180958) | Plant litter microbial communities from Arlington Agricultural Research Station in Wisconsin, United States - UWRJ-L133-311R-2 | ecosystem: Environmental > Terrestrial > Plant litter >... | reverse complement strand
CGCGGCCGACAAGCTCGGTGACGTCGTTTTCGTCGAACTGCCGCAGCCCGGCGCAACTCTCGCCGAAGGATCCATCGTCGGCGAGATCGAGTCGACCAAGTCGGTAGGCGAGTTGTTCGCGCCCGTCAACGGCGAGGTCGTCGAGGCCAATGATGCCGTCGTCTCCGATCCGAGCCTGGTCAACAGCGACCCGTTCGGCGAGGGCTGGCTCATCAAGGTCAAGTTCACCGAGCTGCCTGCTCTGCTCAACCACACCGAGTACACCGCGCTGGTCGGCGAGTAATGGCGATCCCATTCACAGAGCGCCACATCGGAACGGATACCAGCGCGCAGCAGCGGATGCTGGATGTACTCGGGTACGACTCCGTCGAAGCCCTTGTCACCGCCGCCGTTCCTGAGTCGATCGCTGTCGCCCCGATCATCGATTCGGTGATCCCGCCCGCGGCCACCGAGCGCGAAGCCCTTGCCGAGCTGCGTGGCCTCGCCAGCCAGAACACCGTGCGTCGTTCGATGATCGGACTCGGTTACTACGACACCATTACGCCGGCCGTCATCAAGCGCAACGTGCTCGAGAACCCGAGCTGGTACACCGCGTACACGCCGTACCAGCCGGAGATCTCGCAGGGACGCCTCGAGGCACTCATCAACTTCCAGACGATGGTGGCCGACCTCACCGGCCTCACCACGGCCAACGCGTCGATGCTCGACGAGGGCACCGCCGTCGTCGAGGGAATGTTGCTGACCCGTCGCGCGTCCGGCCTGAAGACCACGACCTTCATCGTCGACGAGGATGCCCTGCCGCAGACCAAGGCGCTTCTCGCGAACCGCGCAGAAGCAGTCGGCATCTCGCTGGTGGAGCTGCCCCTCGCCGACACCGACGCTGCCGACCTGCCGGAAGCCTTCGGCGTGTTCGTGCAGTACCCCGCGGCGTCTGGACGGATCTGGGACCCGTCGGCGATCATCGCGACGGTCAAGAACGCCGGCGGTCTCGCCGTCGTCGCGGCCGACCTGCTCGCCCTCACCCTGATCAAGAGCCCCGGAGAGCTCGGCGCGGATGTCGCCGTCGGCACCTCGCAGCGCTTCGGCGTTCCGATGGGCTTCGGTGGTCCGCACGCCGGGTACATGGCCGTGCGCGCCGGGCTCGAGCGCCAGCTTCCCGGACGCCTCGTCGGGGTCTCGCAGGATGCGGCCGGCCACCCGGCCTACCGCCTCGCCCTGCAGACCCGCGAGCAGCACATCCGTCGCGAAAAGGCGACATCCAACATCTGCACCGCTCAGGTGCTCCTGGCCGTCATGGCTTCGATGTACGCGGTGTATCACGGACCCGGTGGGCTCACGCATATCGCGCAGACCACTGCGGGAAGCGCGAAGACCCTCGCCGAAGAGCTGCGGAAGATCGGCGTCGACGTGCCTTCGGGCGCGTTCTTCGACACGATCGAAGCACGGGTTCCCGGAGCGGCTGACGAAATCATCGCCCGTGCCTACGAAGCCGGGATCCTGCTGACCCGGGTAGACGCCGACACTGTTCGGATCTCGACCGACGAGACCACCGAGCTGATCGATATCCACAAGGTGATCGTCGCTTTCGGTGGCCCCGCGGAAGCGCACTACGGTCGCGCGCCGCGTGCGACGAACATCCCGCAGGAGCTCGCTCGCGAGACCGAGTTCCTCACCCACCCGGTCTTCAACACGCACCGCTCGGAAACCAGCATGATGCGGTACCTCAAGTACCTGGCCGACAAGGACTACGCGCTCGACCGCGGCATGATCCCGCTCGGGTCGTGCACGATGAAGCTCAACGCCGCGAGCGAGATGGAAGCCGTCACCTGGCCGGAGTTCGGCGGCATCCACCCGTTCGCGCCCGAGGCCGACGTCGAGGGCTACCTCACGCTCATCGAGCAGCTGCAGTCCTGGCTCGCCGAGGTCACCGGGTACGACTCCGTTTCGCTCCAGCCCAACGCGGGCAGCCAGGGTGAACTCGCCGGCCTGCTCGCAATCCGCGGGTACCACCGCGCGAACGGCGACACCGCGCGCACGATCTGCCTCATCCCGCAGAGCGCCCACGGCACCAACGCGGCAAGCGCTGTACTCGCCGGTATGAAGGTCGTCGTCGTCGCGTGCGACGAGCTCGGCAATGTCGACCTCGATGACCTGAGGGCGAAGGTCGCCGAGCACGCAACCGACCTCGCAGCCCTCATGATCACCTATCCCTCGACGCACGGCGTGTACGAGCACGAGGTCAAGGCGATCACGGATGCCGTGCACGAGGCCGGTGGGCAGGTCTACGTCGATGGCGCCAACCTCAACGCGCTTCTCGGGTACGCGCGATTCGGTGACTTCGGCGGAGACGTCAGCCACCTCAACCTGCACAAGACCTTCTGCATCCCGCACGGTGGCGGCGGACCAGGTGTAGGCCCGGTCGCGGCCAAGGCGCACCTCGCTCCGTTCCTGCCCGGTCACCCGATGCAGCAGCGCGACACGATCGTCGGTCGCGGCCCCGGATCGGTTGCTGAGAATGTCGAGGTACCCGACCACTTCAACATCGTCAGCGCGGCGCCCTATGGCAGCCCGAGCATCCTTCCGATCTCGTGGGCCTACGTGCGCATGATGGGATCCGAGGGGCTCAAGCAGGCGACCGGCGCAGCGGTTCTCGCGGCAAACTACGTCGCGGTTCGCCTGCGCGATCACTACCCGGTGCTGTACGCGGGCGACAACGGACTGGTTGCGCACGAGTGCATCCTCGACCTGCGTCCTCTCAAAGAAGCGACCGGCATCGACAACAACGACGTCGCCAAGCGTCTCGTCGACTATGGCTTCCACGCCCCGACGATGTCGTTCCCGGTTCCCGGAACGCTCATGGTCGAACCGACCGAGAGCGAAGACCTCGCCGAGATCGACCGGTTCATCGACGCGATGATCGCGATCAAGCTCGAAGCGGATGCCGTCGCCAACGGCGAGTGGCCCGCAGACGACAACCCCCTGCACAATGCCCCGCACACTGCGGAGTCGGTCATCGTGGGGGAGTGGGAGCACCCCTACTCCCGCCAGAAGGCCGTCTACCCGGTCAGTGCCCAGGTGCGCAACAAGTACTGGCCGAGCGTTCGTCGCATCGACCAGGCCTGGGGCGATCGCAACCTGTTCTGCGCCTGCCCGCCGCCGGAGGCGTTTGCGGACTAGCGTGCTCGCTGATCGGGAAGCCCGCCGCTGATTGAGCACCCCGCGCTAACTGAGCACCCCCAGCGTTGATCGAGCACCCCCGCCGCTGATTGAGCTTGTCGAAATCCACGTCTTTTGTAGAAGGGATCTCGACAAGCTCGATCAGCGGCACTGGGTGGTGGACTCGATCAGCGGCACTGGGTGATGGACTCGATCAGCGGCAGTAATGGACTCGATCAGCGGCAGTGCGGACTCAGTGCTTGGTCGCGCCCTCGGCCCCGTACCCGGTCAGCGACCGCACGTCCATCTCGGCGGCCACCGTCGGGTCTTCCCGGCGCGAACTGGTGATCGTACCGAGCCAGCCGAGCAGGAATCCGAGCGGAATCGACACGATGCCCGGGTTGCTCAGTGGGAACCAGCCGAAGTCGGCCGTGGGGAACATCGACGTCTCGGCTCCGGAGACAACCGGTGAGAAGACGATGAGCACTATCGCTGTGGCGAGGCCACCGTACATGCTCCAGAGGGCTCCACGGGTCGAGAAGCGCTTCCAGAACAGCGAGTACAGGATCGTGGGCAGGTTCGCGGATGCCGCAACGGCGAACGCGAGCGCGACCAGGAACGCGACGTTCTGGCCCTGCACCCCGATTCCGCCGATGATGGCGACGATACCGATCACGACCACCGTGATCCGGGCAACCCGCACTTCGGCACCCGGTGCCGTCTTACCGCGCTTCACGACGTTCGCATAGACATCGTGTGAGAACGACGTCGCCGCCGTAATCGTGAGGCCCGCGACCACCGCGAGGATCGTGGCGAATGCGATGGCCGAGATGATTCCGAGAAGCACCGGGCCGCCGAGCTCGAACGCGAGCATCGGGGCGGCCGAATTCACCCCGCCCGGGGCTGCCTTGATGGTGTCTGCTCCGATCAGGGCCCCGGCGCCATAGCCGAGCACGAGTGTGAACAGATAGAACAGCCCGATGAGCCAGATGGCCCAGACCACAGAACGCCGGGCTTCCCGGGCAGTGGGCACCGTGTAGAACCGCATGAGCACGTGTGGGAGTCCCGCGGTGCCGAGCACCAACGCCAGTGCGAGGGAGACGAAGTCCAGCCGTGACAGGTCGCTCAGCCCGTACTGCAGCCCGGGGGAGAGCACTGCCTCGCCGCCGGTCTCGGCAGCTGCGCCCAGCAGCGTCGACAGATTGAAGCCGTTGATGGCGAGAACCCAGATCGTCATGACGAAGGCGCCGGCGATCAGCAAAGCCGCCTTGATGATCTGCACCCAGGTCGTGCCCTTCATGCCGCCGACGAGCACGTAGAGGATCATGATGGCGCCGACCACCGCGACGACGACCGACTGGCCGACCCTGTCATTGATGCCGAGCAGGAGCGACACCAGGCCGCCGGCGCCCGCCATCTGGGCGAGCAGGTAGAAGAAGCACACCACGAGCGTCGTGGTCGCGGCGGCAACTCGTACCGGCCGCTGGGCCAGCCGGAACGACAGGACGTCGGCCATCGTGAACTTACCGGTGTTGCGCATGAGCTCGGCCACGAGAAGGAGGGCGACCAGCCAGGCGACGAGGAAACCGATGGAATACAGGAACCCGTCGTATCCGTTGACCGCGATCGCTCCGCAGATCCCGAGGAACGACGCCGCGGACAGGTAATCCCCGGCGATCGCTGTTCCGTTCTGTGGACCGGTGAACGAACGCCCGGCCGCGTAGTAATCGGCCGCTGTCTTGTTATTGCGGCTTGCCCGAAGCACGATCACCAGGGTGATTGCGACGAACCCGGCGAAGATCGAGATGTTGAGCAGGGGCTCACCGATCGTCTCCGGAACCACCTCTGCTGCCTGTACCACGGAGTCCACGGCGCTCATCGGAGTGCCTCGTTTGTTCCGGCGGTCTTATCGGCTTCGAGTTCTGCGCGTATCTCGTCTGCGATGGGGTCGAGTTTGCGGTTCGCGAACGAGACGTACCAGGTGGTGATGGCGAAGGTCGTCACGAACTGGCCGAGGCCGAAGAGCAACCCGACGTTGACATTGCCCCAGACCGGCGTGGCCATGAACTCGTGGGCGTAGTCGGCGAGCAGCACGTAGACGAAATACCAGACGAGAAACCCGACGGCGAGGGGAAAGACGAAGCTGCGATGCCTCTTCTTGAGCGAGCGAAATCGTTCGGAGCGCTCGACGCGCTCGTATTCGGTTGGCGAAAGTCCGGCGGTTGATCGAGCGTCACTGCTCATTGGCTCATCCCTCTATCGGCCTGCCCCGAAGGGCGTGACACGTCGACGTGCCACGCTCACATGAAACATGGCCCCCGTTCGGGTGTCAAGGGGTGCTCAGTTTACGGGCCGACCTCTATACGGGCGGCGCGATGCTCAGGCGAAGAGTGCCGGGAAGGTCGCGGCGGCCCAGGGGTAGCCGATGAAGATGGCGGCATCGAGCAGGGTGTGGGCGACGACGAGGGGGAGCAACCGCCCGAAGCGGGTGTAGAGATAGCCGAAGAAGATGCCCATCGCCAGGTTGCCGATGAAGCCGCCGAACCCCTGGTAGAGATGGTACGAACCGCGCAGCAATGCACTCGAGACGATGATCGTCCAGCGATTCCAGCCGAGGTCGCCCAGGCGGGCGAACAGGTAGCCGACAACGATGAACTCCTCGCTCAGCCCGGCGCGCAGCGCCGAGAGGATGAGCACGGGGACAGTCCACCAGAACGTGTCGAGGGCTGCCGGCACGACATTGACGCTGATGCCGAGCGCCCGACCGCCGAGATAGACCCCGAGACCGGGAAGACCGATGATGAGCACGATGAAGACACCGTGCAACAGATCGCGGCCGGTGCGCTGGGAGTGGATGCCGAGGCGGGCCAGGTGCGGGCGCTGCGGTCTCCAGAGCAGCCAGATCACCAGGACGACCGGCACCAGCCCGAAGAAGACGGCCAAGAGCTGGTAGATGAGATCGAAGGTGGGGCGGGCGCTGAGGGACCCGTTGAGCGTGGCTGTTTGTTGCGAAAGCGCCGTTTCCTGGGTCAGCAGATTGATGATCCGTACGATCGAATACACCGCGGACGATCCCAGCGATAGCCCGAGCACGATGAGCACTTCTGCGCCGATGCGGCCTCTGCTGGGGAACTCTCCAGTAACCGTGGGCGGGGATGGCGCGAAATTGGCTGGTTTCGACAATCGGGAGTCCTCCACACCTCAGGGTACGCCCGCCCGTCCGCACGTGTTGCCGGGTCTCACACGTCGTTTACGCAATAAACCTGTGTAATAGCCCGCTCTTGCGCACGCAATGCCCGTCCTGTGCACAATTCGACCGTATTCGTTACCAGTGTGTAACGTTTATCCCTACAGTTTGGCCAGAACACTGACCCCTATCTAGGGTTCATGTATCGAGCTCTGCGGTTCGGTACGCACGCCGATGCCGCAAAGCCATCCAGGCACATAGGAGGAAATCTTGAGAATGTCCAGAATCGGTGCAGCAGCGGGAGCGTTGGCAGTAGCCACCGCACTCGTTCTCGCCGGCTGCTCGACGGGTACAGAAACTGCACCCGCCGACACTGATGCCACAGCAATCGTTTCAGTCAACGGCTCCGAGCCGCAGAACCCCCTCGTTCCGGCCAACACCAACGAGACCGGCGGCGGAAAGATCATCGACAACCTGTTCGCAGGGCTCGTGTACTACAACGAGAAGGGCGAGCCGCAGAACGACCTCGCCGAGTCGATCGAGACCACCGACTCCCAGAACTACACGATCAAGATCAAGGCCGGCGAGAAGTTCACCAACGGTGAAGAGATCACGGCCAAGTCGTTCGTGGATGCCTGGCAGTGGGCAGCTCTGCTCAGCAACGCAGCGCTGAACAGCTACTTCTTCGAAGACATCCAGGGCTTCAGCTACGAAGAAGACTCCGAGCTGACCGGCCTCAAGGTTGTCGACGACCAGACGTTCACCGTCGCCCTCAACGCACCGCGCTCGGACTTCCCGCTGCGCCTGGGTTACTCGGCGTTCTACCCGCTGCCCTCCGTCGCCTATGACGACATCGCGGCCTTCGGTGAGAACCCGATCGGCAACGGTCCGTACAAGCTCGCCGCTGAAGGCGCGTGGGAGCACAACGTCAAGATCGAACTCGTCGTCAACCCCGACTACACCGGCGGACGCAAGCCCGTCAACGGTGGCCTGAGCATCGTCTTCTACGCCACGCAGGATGCCGCTTATGCTGCACTGCTCGGTGGAGACCTCGATATCCTCGACACCATCCCGGAGTCGGCGCTCAAGACGTACAACGACGACCTCGGTGACCGCGCTATCAACGTGCCGTCGGCCATCTTCCAGTCGATCACGATCCCGTCGGACACCACCAACTTCAGCAAGCCCGACGTATACGAGCACTTCCAGGGTGAAGAGGGCAACCTCCGTCGCCAGGCGATCTCGCACGCTATCGACCGCGACACGATCACCGACGTCATCTTCGATGGCACGCGTACCCCTGCCCACGACTTCACGTCGCCCGTCATCGACGGCTACTCCGAAGACGTTCCCGGCTCCGACGTGCTCGAGTACGACGAAGCAAAGGCAAAGGACCTCTGGGCCCAGGCCGACGCTATCTCCCCCTGGGAAGGTACGTTCACGATCTCGTACAACGCTGACGGTGGCCACGCTTCGTGGGTCGACGCAGTTGCGAACAGCATCAAGAACGTTCTCGGAATCGACGCCGAGGGCGACCCGTACCCCACGTTCGCCGAGGTCCGCACGCTGATCTCGAAGAACGCCGAAGGCAAGCGCGACATCGACTCGACCGCTCTTCGCACCGGATGGCAGGCCGACTACCCCGGTCTGTTCAACTTCCTCGGCCCGATCTATGCAACCAACGCCGGATCGAACGATGGAGATTACTCGAACCCCGAGTTCGACGACCTCCTCGACAAGGGCTCGGAAGCAGCAGACACCGCAACGGCCAACGGATTCTTCCAGGAGGCCCAGGCTGTCTTGTTCAAGGACCTGCCGGCCATCCCGCTGTGGTACTCGACCGTTCAGGCCGGCTACGGCGAGGACGTGCAGAATGTTGCAATCGACTGGCACTCCGTGCCGCTTTACTACCAGGTGACCAAGTCTGCTGAGTAGTCTTCTACCAGTAGCACTCCACCAGTAGGACCAAACTGTGGGGCGGCGGATCACCGTCGCCCCACAGCCCTGTTCCCGCCCGTTCCCGTAAGATCAAGGCGTGGCGCAATGGGGCTCCGAAGACAGGTAAAAGTTTTTCAATGATCACTCTCGAATCCAGGCGGGCGGTCTCGTGACCGGCTATATCTTCCGGCGGCTCTTGCAGGCGATTCCGGTATTTCTCGGAACGACGTTCCTCATCTATTTCATGGTCTTCGCGATGCCGGGAGACCCGATCCTGGCGCTCTTCGGCGACAAGACCCCCAACCCCGCTCTTCTCGAGCAGCTGCGTGAGCAGTATCACCTGAACGAACCGTTCATCCTGCAGTACTGGTACTACATCAGCGGAATCTTCCAGGGTGACCTCGGAACCTCGTTCTCCGGCCAGCCGGTTGCCGACATCCTCCTCAAGACCTTCCCGGTCACGCTGCGCCTGGCAGTGCTCGCCGTGCTCATCGAGCTCATCTTCGGCATCGCCGTCGGGCTCGTGAGTGGTCTGCGCAAGGGCGGGATCTTCGATGCGACATTCCTGATCATCAGCCTCGTGCTCATCTCGCTGCCGATCTTCGTCATCGCCTTCATCGCCCAGTTCTTCCTCGGCATCCAGCTCGAACTATTCCGGACAACGGTGGGTAACGGCGCTCCGATCCAGGATCTGATCCTGCCGGCCATTGTGCTGGCGAGTATCAACTTCGCGATCATCGTGCGTCTCACGCGATCGTCGGTCATCGAGACCTCGAGCCTCGACTTCGTGCGCACCGCCTATGGCAAGGGACTCTCGCGCAACCGGGTGGTCCCGGTGCATATCCTGCGCAACTCCCTCATCCCGGTCGTGACATCGCTCGGAGCAGACTTCGGTGTGCTCATCGTCGGCGCAACGGTCACCGAGGGAATCTTCAACGTGCCTGGAGTGGGTAACACCCTGTACCAGGCGATCATCCGACAACAGGGTCCGACCGTGGTGTCTTTCGTCACGGTGATGGTCATTCTCTATCTCATCGTCAACCTGCTTGTCGACCTGCTCTACGGCGTGCTCGACCCGAGGATCCGCTATGTCAAATAACACTCCGGGCAAACAGCCCTCCATGCCCCACTTCGTCGCGCCTCTCGAAGACGCTCCGCTTGGCGCCGTCGACTCGGTCAAGGTAGCCGAGAAGAAAAGCAACCTGTGGATCGATGCCTGGCGCGACCTGCGCGTCCGCCCGATGTTCTACATCTCGGCGGTGCTCATCCTGCTGATCGTCACTGTTGCCCTGTTCCCGAGCCTGTTCACCTCGATCGACCCTCGCGAGTGCATCCTCAAGCTGAGCAACTCGGGCCCGGTCGCCGGGCACCCGCTCGGTTTCACCAAGCAGGGCTGCGACGTCTTCGCGCGGATCGTCTTCGGTACGTCGACGTCACTCTCGGTCGGTCTCATCGTGACGCTACTCGTGGCGGTCCTGGGGATCATCTTCGGGGCCCTCGCCGGTTTCTACGGGGGATGGGTCGACTCGATCCTGTCCCGCGCCGGTGACATCTTCTTCTCGATTCCTTACATCCTCGCGGCTGTCGTCATCATGTCGGTGCTCTCACAGTTCCGGAATGTCTTCGTCATCTCACTGGCGATCGGCCTGTTCGCCTGGCCGTCGACCGCACGCATCCTGCGGTCCGAGGTCCTGAGGGTCAAGCAGTCGGACTTCGTCATGGCTGCGACAGCTCTCGGACTGTCGAAGTTCCGCATCCTGCTGCGGCACGTGCTTCCGAACTCGATCGCCCCGGTCATCGTCGTCACCACGATCTCGCTCGCTGGTGCGATCACCGCCGAGGCGACGCTGTCATTCCTCGGTGTCGGTCTTCCGCCGACGTTCATGTCGTGGGGTAACGAGATCAGCACCGCCCAGGTCGACCTGCGCACCGCACCCCAGACCCTCATCTACCCGTCACTCGCCCTGTCGATCACCGTGCTGAGCTTCATCATGCTCGGCGAGGTCGTCCGCGATGCACTCGACCCGAAAGCGAGGGCACTGCGATGAGCGAATCGAACTCGAACGCCCTGTCCGGCCAGACCCCACTACTCGAGATCAAGAACCTGCAGGTCGGGTTCAAGAGCCGCGATGGAATCGCGCCCGCTGTACGCGGCGTGAACATCACCCTCATGGCCGGCGAGACGCTGGCTATCGTGGGGGAGTCGGGCTCAGGCAAGTCGACTACGGCACACGCGATCATCAACCTGCTCCCCGGCGCAGGCCGGATCACCGGTGGCGAGGTCCTCTTCGAGGGCCGCGACCTGACCAAGCTGTCCCGCAAAGAGATGGAGGTCGTTCGCGGTAAGTCGATCGGTCTCGTCCCGCAGGACCCGATGTCGAACCTCAACCCGGTGTGGAGCATCGGGTTCCAGGTCGAGGAGACCATCCGAGCGAACGGACTGGCGACGAAGAAGGCCGACGTGCGCAAGCGCGCCATCGAAGTGCTTCGTGAAGCCGGCCTCGCTGACGCCGATCGCCGCCTCAAGCAGTTCCCCCACCAGTTCTCGGGCGGAATGCGCCAGCGCGTGCTCATCGGAATCGGACTCTCGGCCGACCCGAAGCTGCTCATCGCCGACGAGCCGACCTCGGCTCTCGACGTGACAGTGCAGCGCCGCATCCTCGACCACCTCGAGAAACTCACCGCGCAGCGCAACACCGCGATGATCTTCATCACCCACGACCTCGGCCTCGCCGCGGAACGTGCGAAGAACATCGTCGTGATGTACCGCGGGCAGATCGTCGAGTCCGGCCCGGCACTGGAGATCCTGCAGAACCCGAAGCACCCGTACACGCAGCGCCTCGTCGCGGCGGCACCGAGCCTCGCGTCCCGTCGGATCGAGGCCGAGGTGCAGGCACCCGGTGGCGAGATCCACAGCGACTCGAGCGCTGACGTAGCGTCGGTCGACCTGGTCGCGGCGGCCGAGATCCGTGCGCGTGCAGCAGCGAACGTTGCGGACATGCCGCCGGTCATCAAGTTCGAGAACGTGTCGAAGGTCTACAAGATCCGCGGCAGTGGCAAGGGTGGCTTCGGCTCGACCGACTTCACCGCCGTGAACAAGGCGTCTTTCGAGGTCAAGAAGGGCACCACCATGGCGCTCGTCGGCGAGTCCGGTTCGGGCAAGTCGACCATCGCCAAGCTGCTGCTGCGCCTCGAGCAGCAGACCAGCGGACAGATCGCCGTCAATGGTGTCGACACCGCGAAGCTGAACTCGTCGGAGCTGTTCAAGCTGCGCCGTGCAATGCAGCCGGTGTTCCAGGACCCGTTCGGTTCCCTCGACCCGCTGATCAGCATCGGCAACACGATCTCGGAGCCGCTGAGCATCCACGGTATCGGCGACCGCGCGAGCCGCAAGGCGCGCGTGCTCGAGATCCTCGACCAGGTCGCGCTTCCGAAATCCCTGGTCGGCCGCTTCCCGAACGAGCTCTCCGGTGGACAGCGCCAGCGCGTCGCCATCGCGCGTGCACTAGCGCTCAAGCCCGAGATCGTCGTGCTCGACGAGGCCGTCTCGGCCCTCGACGTGCTCGTGCAGGCTCAGGTGCTGAACCTGCTCGCCGAACTGCAGGCCGAGCTCGGGCTCACGTACCTCTTCATCACCCACGACCTCGCGGTAGTCCGCGTGATCGCCGACGAAGTATGCGTGATGCGCCAGGGCGAGATCGTCGAATCCGCGACCACCGACGAAGTGTTCGAGAACCCGAAGACGGAGTACACCAAGGAGCTGCTCGCAGCCATCCCGGGTGCCGGCATCGAACTGGGGATCTAACCAGCCACGTCATCCGCACTGCCTGTCCATCAGCAGAACCGCAGCATTCGCCTCAGGCGCGAGGCTGCGGTTCTGCTGCTTTTCGGCCTGCAGGAGGCACTTTCAGCCCATCCCCGGCCGCTTCGCGGTAGACTGAAGAAGCAGGGCACCATGTTGTGATCCTGAGAACTCCCACAGACCCCTATTTCAGGCGTTCTTGCGCGGTCGTGCCCTCTTCGGAGACGAGCAGCGTGCACAGCCCAGCCCGTTCATCAGTCAAGGAAACCACTATGGCCATCGCCACTCGCTCAGACCTGC
>Ga0247729_10000772_pt1 | contig 12394 bp, 8 predicted proteins | sample UWRJL133311R2_FD_180958 | JGI IMG/M metagenome (GOLD analysis project Ga0247729, IMG submission 180958) | Plant litter microbial communities from Arlington Agricultural Research Station in Wisconsin, United States - UWRJ-L133-311R-2 | ecosystem: Environmental > Terrestrial > Plant litter >... | reverse complement strand
GTAGTTCAGGATGCGCCCCAGGATGCCCTGGTTCACTTCCACGCTGGCGACCTTGTCGACGCTGATCTCGAAGGTTTTTCGCGTGATGAAGCCGGTCTTGTGCACGACGCGCAGATTGGTGACGTCTGTCTCGGTAATCCAGCGGCGGAACCAGGCGCTCAGCGTCCAGTACAGGGCCGCAAGCGCCACCACGGCGGCGCTGGCGAGATACAGCAGGATCAAGTTCTCGTTCAACGTGGTCCGCGACAGCACCAGCAGGGTGCAGGAGACGACCCAGGCGAGGATCGCAGGCGCATAGATCACCCAGTGCAGATTGCTGGAATACAGCACCTTTTCGCCCGGCTGCAGGATATCGTCGATATAGCGCCCCATTGGCCGTCCTGAACCCTGATCCCGATACGTTCTAAGGGCTGCGGAACCGGGGTGGCTTGCCCCCGCCCGCGCCGCTCGCTATACGCGCCTTCTCGCTTGCGCGCACTCGTGCGCGGTATCTTTACCCACTGTCGCCAGGGAATGCACCACTCGTCATGGGCCGGCTCGTTATGAAATTCGGCGGTACGTCCGTCGCCAACATCGACCGCATTCGCAACGTCGCGCTTCACGTCAAGCGCGAGGTCGATGCCGGTCATGACGTCGCCGTGGTGGTCTCCGCCATGTCCGGCAAGACCAACGAGTTGGTGGCCTGGGCCACCGATGCCTCGCCGCTGCACGACGCCCGCGAATACGACGCCATCGTCGCCTCCGGCGAGCAGGTCACCTCCGGCCTGCTGGCCATCGCGCTGCAGGCGATCGGCATTCAGGCGCGCTCCTGGCAGGGCTGGCAAATCCCGATCAAGACGTCGGACGCCCACGCCTCGGCGCGTATTCTGGAGATCGACGGCACCGAGCTGATCAGCCGCTTCAAGGACCGCAAGGAAGTCGCGGTGATCGCCGGCTTCCAGGGCATCAACCCCGACACCGGCCGCATCACCACGCTGGGCCGCGGCGGTTCCGACACTTCGGCGGTAGCCATCGCGGTGGCCATCAAGGCCGACCGCTGCGACATCTATACGGACGTCGACGGCGTCTACACCACCGACCCGCGCGTGGTGCCGAAGGCGCAGCGCATGAACAAGGTTGCGTTCGAGGAAATGCTGGAACTGGCGTCGCAGGGCGCCAAGGTGCTGCAGGTCCGTTCCGTCGAGGTCGGCATGGTGCACAACATGCCGATCTTCGTCCGCTCAAGTTTCGACAAACCCGAAGACATCGACCCGCACGGCACGCCGCCGGGCACGCTGATCTGCAGCGAGGAGGAAATCATGGAAAGCCACGTCGTCACAGGCATCGCGTTCTCGAAGGACGAGGCCCAGATTTCGGTCCGCCAGATCGAGGACAAGCCGGGGGTGGCCGCCTCGATCTTCGTCCCGCTGGCGGAAGCCAACGTCAATGTCGACATGATCGTGCAGAACGTCTCGGAAGACGGCAAGACCACCGACCTGACCTTCACGGTGCCGGCCTCGGACTTTGCCCGCGCCAAGGAGACCATCACCAACGCGCAGGGCACCATCGGCTATCAGCGGCTCGACACCGCTACCGACGTGGCCAAAGTGTCGGTGATCGGCTCCGGCATGCGCAGCCACGCCGGCGTCGCCGCCCAGGCTTTTGCCGCCCTGTCCGAGCGCAAGATCAACATCCGGGCGATCACCACCTCCGAGATCAAGTTCTCGGTGCTGATCGACGCAGCCTACACAGAACTCGCGGTGCGGACCCTGCACACGCTATACGGGCTGGACAAGGCGTAAAAGGAACTCTGAATTCACGGCCGTCATTGCGAGGATCGAAGCGACGCGGCAATCCAGAAGGCCCCAAGGAAGACTGGATTGCTTCGTCGCAAGGGCTCCTCGCAATGACGAGGAGATGTTGACGTCTTTATTTTGATTTCCGCGATGACACAATCGGATGGCGGCACTTGGACGCCAGTCGCTGGGACTTCGCAATGTCGAAGAAATCTCCAAAATCGATCAAAGGCATCGCCTGCTCGTGAACCTTGGGTCGACCCCGACGACGCGCCAGAATTGACCGACGACATGCTGGACCGCGCCGAAATCGTTGTCGGCGGACGGATCGTCCAGCCCGCTCGACCGCCGCTCGGCAGCAAGCCCTCAGAAAGCTAGACGCCGTCCAAAGGCTGGCAGGCGTTTTGCTTGGCAAAACCGGCTTCAATTCGCTATACGGCCATGATCGGCGGCCATTGCGGATGCGGGCGCCGTTTCGGACAATCTGATTCGGTCGGGCTTTTGCGCCGGTTGTGGCGCGGAAGCAAAACTTCTATTGTTTTCTGAGGCTTACTGCTGGCGCTCGACATTGGGTCGAAGCCAGCCTCGCGGGGAGGGGTCGGGCATATGCGGAGCGCGTCGGGTGGCCCCCGCGTCTTGCTGAGACGGCTCCGCGAAACCATGGCGGAGCAGGTCTCCGCCCAGGAGCGCCTCGACAAGATCGTGGTGCTGATCGCCGCCAATATGGTGGCGGAGGTCTGCTCGACCTATGTGCTGCGGGTCGACAACACCCTCGAACTCTATGCCACCGAAGGCCTCAACCGCGACGCCGTCCACCGCACCGTGCTGTCTGCCCATGAGGGCCTGGTCGGCCTGGTGTCGTCGGAAGCGACGCCGCTGAACCTCAACGATGCCCAGAGCCACCCGGCATTCTCGTTCCGCCCGGAAACCGGCGAAGAAATCTACCATTCCTTCCTCGGCGTGCCGATCCTGCGCGCCGGCAACACGCTGGGCGTGCTGGTGGTGCAGAACCGCGCCAAGCGCACCTATGTGGAGGAAGAAGTCGAGGCGCTGCAGACCACCGCCATGGTGCTGGCGGAGATGATCGCCTCCGGCGAGCTTTCGGCGCTGGCGCAGCCCGGCGCCGAGCCCGCCGCGCGGCATTCGCTGCACCAGACCGGCGCGATTCTCTCCGAAGGCATCGCGCTCGGCCATGTGGTCCTGCACGAGCCGCGCGTGGTCATCACCAACTACATCGCTGAAGACCTGCCGAAGGAAGTGAAGCGGCTCGACGTCGCTTTGGCGAAACTGCGCGCCGATCTCGACCGCATGCTGGAGCGCGGCGACGTCGCCGAAGGCGGCGAGCACCGCGACGTGCTGGAAGCGTACCGGATGTTCGCCAACGACCACGGCTGGTCGCACCGCCTGCACGAAGCCGTGGCCACCGGCCTCACCGCCGAGGCCGCGGTCGAGCGCGTGCAGTCCGACACCCGCGCCCGCATGCTGCGCTCTACCGATCCCTATCTGCGTGACCGGCTGCACGACCTCGAGGATCTCGGCCACCGCCTGATGCGGCAATTGGTCGGCAAGGACCACGCGCCGTCGCGCGAGCAGATGCCCGACAACGCCATCCTGATCGCACGCGCGATGGGGCCGGCGGCGCTGCTTGACTACGACCGCAAGAAGCTGCGCGGCCTGGTGCTGGAGGAAGGCACCGCAAATTCCCACGTCTCCATCGTGGCGCGCGCGCTCGGCATTCCCGCGATCGGCGAAGTCGCCAATGCGCCGGGCATTGCGGATCCCGGCGACGCCATCATTGTCGATGGCACCTCGGGCTCGATCTACATCCGGCCATCGCAGGAAATCGAATCCGCTTACGCCGAGCGGGTCAGGTTTCGCGCCCGCCGCCAGGCGCAATATTCCGCTTTGCGCGACAAGCCGTGCATCACCAGGGACGGCCAGCCGGTCGACCTGATGATCAATGCCGGCCTGATTATCGACCTGCCGCATATTGAGGACACAGGCAGCGCCGGCATCGGCCTGTTCCGCACTGAATTGCAGTTCATGGTGGGCGAGAGCCTGCCGCGCTCCAGCGACCAGTTGGCGCTGTACCGCGCGGTGCTGGATGCCGCCGGCCCCAAGCCGGTGACCTTTCGCACGCTGGATATCGGCGGCGACAAAGCGCTGCCCTACATGGAGACCATCAGCGAGGAAAACCCGGCGCTGGGCTGGCGCGCGATCCGCCTCGGCCTCGACCGGCCCGGCCTGCTGCGCGGCCAGGTCCGCGCATTGCTGCGCGCTGGCGGCGGTCGCGCGCTGCGCATCATGTTCCCGATGATCTCGGAAGTCGCCGAATTCGACCAGGCCAAGAGCATCATCGAGCGCGAACTCACTTACTTGCGCCAGCACGGCCACGCGCTGCCGGAACGCATCGATGTCGGCACCATGGTCGAGGTCCCAGCGCTGCTCTACCAGATGGACGAGTTGCTGAAGAAGGTCGACTTCGTCTCGGTCGGCTCCAACGATCTGTTCCAGTTCATGTTCGCCGTCGACCGCGGCAACGCCAAAGTGTCCGACCGCTTCGACACGCTGTCGGCGCCGATCCTGCGCGCCTTGCGCGAGATCGTGCAGAAGGCCAATGCCGCGAAGAAGCATGCCTCGCTGTGCGGCGAAATGGCGTCGACCCCGATCGGCGCGCTGGCGCTGGTGGCCCTGGGCTATCGCTCGCTGTCGCTGTCGGCGACGTCGCACGGCCCGGTGAAGGCGCTGATCCTCGATCTCGACGCGGCCAAGGCCACCGCCATGATGGAGCCGCTGCTCGCCGCCCCCGCCGGCAGCGTCTCGATCCGCGACAAACTGAAGGAATTCGCCGAGGCCGAGGGGCTGTCGTTGTAGCGAGGCTGTTTCGCTGCCCGAAGCGCCGCCTTCTTCCTTCTGCGATTCCCGAGAACCTCTTATGTCCATTCTGCCCGAAGCCAAACTCGACATCCTGCTGGCGCATCACGCCTCGCTGGAATCCCAGTTGCAGAGCCAGATGAGCGGCGAGAACTTCGTCAAGCTGACGCGGGAATTCGCCGAACTCAATCCGCTGATCGAGGCGGTGAAGACCTATCGTGCCGCGACCAAGGAAGTCGCCGAGCTCGACGCCATGATCGCCGATGCCGCCACCGACGCCGAGATGCGCGAGATGGCGGAGGCCGAACGCCCGGCACTGGAAGCGCGCGCGCTGGAACTGGCGCAGGAGATCCGCGTCGCCTTGCTACCCAAGGACGCCATGGACGAGCGCAACGTGGTGCTGGAAATCCGCGCCGGCACCGGCGGCGACGAAGCCTCATTGTTCGCCGGCGACCTGTTCCGCATGTATGAGCGCTTCGCGGCGCTGCAGGGCTGGAAGGTCGAGGTGGTGTCCGTTTCCGAAGGCACGATGGGCGGCTACAAGGAAATCATTGTCGAGGTGCAGGGTCGCGGCGCGTTTGCGAAACTGAAATTCGAATCTGGCGTGCACCGCGTGCAGCGCGTGCCGGATACCGAAACCCAGGGCCGCATCCATACGTCCGCGGCCACGGTCGCGGTACTGCCGGAGGTCGAGGAGGTCGACGTGGTCATCAAGGACGACGACCTGCGCATCGAGACCATGCGCGCCCAGGGCGCCGGCGGTCAGCACGTCAACAAGACGGAATCGGCGATCCGCATCACCCATATCCCCACCGGACTGCAGGTGATGATGCAGGACAGCCGTTCGCAGCACAAGAATCGCGCCTCGGCGATGAACATTTTGCGCTCGCGCATCTATGACGCCGAGCAGCAGCGCGTCGACTCGATCCGCTCAGCAGAGCGCAAGGAGAAGGTCGGCTCCGGCGATCGCTCCGAGCGCATCCGCACCTATAATTTTCCGCAGGGCCGCGTCACCGACCACCGCATCAATCTCACGCTTTACAAGCTGCCGCAGGTGATCGCCGGCGAAGCGCTCGGCGAACTGGTCGACGCGCTGACTACGGAGCACCAGGCCGCGCAACTGGCGGCACAGGGCAACGCGTGAGCAGGCGAGCGCTTGCTTGCTTCTCCTCCCCCCTTGTGGGGGAGGGTGCCTGAGCGAAGCGAAGGCGGGAGAGGGGGAGCCACGCGATCCACAGCCCCCTCTCCCGTCTCGAACGCGCTTCGCGCCTTCGATCCACCCTCCCCCACAAGGGGGGAGGGGAAAGAAAGAAAGCTCGTGACCGACTCCTTCACCGGCCAGAACGTAGAGACCGCACGCCGCACCCTCGCGGCGCGGTTGTGCGCGCATGATATGGAGTCCGCCGATCTCGATGCGCGGCTGCTGGTCGGCGCCGTGCTCAATCTCGAACTCACCGGGCTGATGATTGCCGCCAAGCGCATCCTCACCGGCGAGGAAGCGATACAACTTGAACATCTCGCCGCCCGCCGCCTCGACGGCGAACCAATCGCGCGCATTCTCGGCGTCAAGGAATTCTGGGGCCTGTCGCTGGCGCTGTCCGCCGATACGCTGGTGCCGCGGCCGGATACCGAAACCATTGTTGAGGCCGCGCTCGAGCGAATCGACAAGGCGAATCGCCGCCACGATGCGCTTCACATTGCCGACCTCGGCACCGGCTCCGGCGCCATCCTGCTGGCGCTGCTGTCGGAGTTGTGGAGCGCATTCGGCATCGGCACCGATATCAACCTCGCGGCGCTGCGGACCGCGCGGCGCAACGCCATCGATCTCGGCTTTGCGGACCGCGCGCGCTTCGTCGCCTGCGACTACGCTTCCGCACTGCAGCCAGGCCTCGACCTGATCGTCTCCAACCCGCCCTATATCCGCTCTGCGGAAATTGCCGGCCTTGCCACCGAGGTGCGCGACCACGACCCGCGGCGCGCGCTCGACGGTGGCGCCGACGGGCTCGATGCCTACCGGATCATCGCACCGCAGGCGGTCGATCTGCTGGCGCCGGGCGGCTGGCTGGTGGTCGAGGTCGGGCACGACCAGAGCGACGAGGTGGCGGCGCTGATGGCCGCCGCCGGGCTGGCGCTGCAGGGCCCGGCCAGGGCCGACTTGTCGGGTATCCGACGGGCGGTTTGCGGGCAAAAGCCCATCGGATAGGCCGGATCGGCCCGAAAAAACCGCTTGGAATATCCCCGGGGAGAGACTACCTTCCGGTCACAACATCGGTTCAGGGTTGGCTCGCCCCGTCGTTTGACGGCTGGAGGCCAGAATTCTCGCAAGAGAGCCCGTCCGGGTGAAAGGTTCCAACAGGCAGGTCCGATCGAGCGCGATGGCTGAGAAGCTGCGCTGCTTGCGACCGCAAAGCGAACGAAAGCCTGATATTGCGCTTCGGAAATCACGCACAGAAGCCCGGCCTTGTTGCGGCGGGTTGAATGATTTGGTCCGACCGGCGAGTTGAGCCGGCGGTTGGGGAACGCGTGTTTGTTGAACGCGAATGACGGCAAACCGGTGCAGCGACGATCTGCATGGCGACGAGGGCGCTGATGCGACCCGCATCGCGCAAAACCTCTGTGGCATGAACCAATACTTGAACAAATACTTGGCGACGACAACTCTGCGACAATCCTGGATCGGTAATAAAGGCGAGACATGAGAAACGGTCAGAATAATAACAACAAGCGGATGCGGAATAACAACAACCGCAACAGCAACAGCAGTAACGGCGGCGGCAACAACAATAACAACAACAACCGTCGCGGCCAGAACCCGATGACCCGGGTGTTCGAATCCAACGGCCCCGATATCAAGATCCGCGGCACCGCCTCCCACGTCGCCGAGAAATACGTGCAGCTGGCGCGCGACGCGCGCTCTTCCGGCGATCCGGTCGCCGCCGAGAACTACTATCAGCATGCCGAACATTACTTCCGCCTGATCGCCGCGGCGCAGGAACAGTTCCGCCAGAACCAGCCGCAGCCGCGCACCGAAAACGAAATGGCGCCAGAGGATGGCGACGATGACGGCGAGACCTTCTCGAATTTCGGCGCCGAGCCGGGCTTCGTGCCGGTGCAGCCGCAGCCGTTCGTGCCGCGCGAGCCGCCGCGGGAGCAGCCGCAGCAGCGCGAGGGCCAGCCCTACCAGCCGCGCGAGAATCCGCAGTATCAGCCGCGCGAAGCCCGCGAGCCCCGCGACAACAGCCATCGCGAACATCGCGCGCAGCATCAGCCGCAACCGCAGCCGGCGTTCCAGCCGCAGCCCCAGCCGGTGATTCCGGTCACCGACAGCGTCGACCGTTTGCCGTCCTTCATTACTGGCCCGCAGCCCGTGGTGAACGGCCCGGTGCCGTTCGACGCCGCCGCCGGTGAGCGCTTCCCGCCGCGCCGCCGCCGCCGCCCGCACAGCCCGCGCCCCGAAGGCGCCGCCGCCCCGGTCACCCCGGGCGACGATTTCAATCCGGGCAATTCGTAAGCGTAGAGGCGGCTTTCTTCCTCGCGTAGCGACTATCGGCTCTATCGGCTCCATCGTCCCTTCTCCCTTTGCGGGAGAAGGTAGCACGGCCGAAGGCCGTGACGGATGAGGGGTTACTAGGCTCGGAGTTCGCGACTACCCCTCACCCGTCTCGAACCGCTTCGTGGTTCGATCCACCCTCTCCCACAAGGGGAGAGGGAAGAAAGCATACTACTTCAGCAGTCCCGCCAGCGCTTCCACTGCCGCCGTGTAGCTCGACGGTCCCAGGCCGGCGATGACGCCGGTGGCGGCCAGCGAGACGTAGGACGGCTGACGAAAGTGTTCGCGCTTATGGATGTTGGTGAGGTGCACTTCCATGATCGGCCCGTCGAACGTCTTCAGGGCGTCGAGGATGGCGATCGAGGTGGAGGTGAAGCCCGCCGGGTTGATAATTAGCCCGCCGGCCTTGCCGCGCGCCTCCTGGATCCAGTCGATCAGCATGCCCTCGTGGTTGGATTGCCGGAAGAACAGGATCGTTGTGCCGACCTCCGCGGCCTTCTTCGCGCACATCTGTTCGATCTGCGGCAGCGTGGTGGTGCCGTAGATCTGGGGCTCGCGTTCACCCAGAATGTTGAGCGACGGGCCGCTCAGGATCGCGATTGATTTTGTCATGACGTCTCCGGTTGGTGCGCTGCTTGCCAGACTTACTTGCCGAGCCGCGGCAGCACTTTGGTTACTTTCTGCTTGCCGTCATTGACTTCCACCAGAAAACTGTCGCGGTCGATGTCGCCCTTCTCGTTCCAGGTGGTGGTGAGCAGGATGCCGGGCGCGTCCTGCGGTGTGATGGTCAGGCCGTGCAGCGCCTTGGCAAACTTCTCGCCGTCCAGCGTCTTGATCTTCTCAGCGACTGCCTTGATGGTCTGCACCGCAATGTAGCCCTTGATGCAGTTGTGGTCCGGCGCATATTTGTAGGCGTCCATGAAGCGCTGCCGGAAGGCGGCCACCGCCTCCACCGGCGCATCCGCCGTGAGGCCGACATGGCCGCGCACGCCGTTGGCGGCGGCGCCCGCGAGATCGATCACCTTCTGGCCGAGCAAAGTGGTCTCGCCGATGATCGGCAGCGTCAGACTCTGCCGCTTCGCCTCGATCAGGAAGCGCGCGCTTTCGTCCTCGATCAGATAGGCGAACACCACATCCGCGCCGCTGGAACGGATTCGCGAGACGTCGGCGGCGAAGTCCGCCTGTCCCACTTCCGAGGAGATATCGATAGCGATCTCCAGCCCGTCGGCCTTCGCCGATTTCACGAACGCGTCGCGTCCGCCGCGGCCGAACTCGTTGTTGATCCAGATCACCGCGACCTTCTTGGCCTTGAGTTCGTCCTTCAGATAGCGCGCCACTTTCGGCATGCTGGCCTGCTGGCCGAACGAGGTGCGGAACAGATACGGATTGCCCTGTTCGGAAAGGTCGGCCGCCTCGGCGCCGATGAATTCCGGCACCTGCGCTTCCTGCGCGATGCCTTGGCTGGATTTGACCGCGCCGGACGACACCGGCCCGAGAATGATATCCGGCTTGCGGTCCAGCGCCTTCTGCATCAGCCCACGCGAAACGCCGGGATTGGACTGGTTGTCGTAATGCTCGAGCGACACCTGGCGGCCGAGAATGCCGCCGGCGGCGTTGATTTCCTTCACCGCCAGATCAGCGCCGTTCTTCCAGTTGACGCCGGTGGTGGCGCCCGAGCCCGAGAGTTCGGCGACATCGACGATCCGGATCGGATCGCCGGATTGCGACCAGGCCGGCCCGGTCATCACGGCAACGGCCAGCCCGCAGGCCACCAGCAACGCAGATTTTCTGATCATGACGTTCCACCCCTCGTTGAACGGCTTCGACTTGAGGCGCGCGGGCGCGCACCGTCGAATGCTCGTGTTTCCGGGCGGAAATTGTCATCTTATGTATCCGTAATCAACATAGATTTTTAAAATCATCATATGATTTTTAAAATGCGTTACGCTTCCTGACCGGAATTGTGGTACCGATCGGCCAGCCCTTTCCCTCCATGCCAACGGATTCGCCGTGTCCATCGATATCCCCGCCCCGCTCACGATTAGCGAGCACGCCTACCGCACCATCCGGTCCGACATCGTTTTCGGCCGGCTGAAGCCCGACCAGAAACTCGGGCTGGAGCGGCTGAAAGAGATCTACGACGTCAGCGTGAGCACGCTGCGCGAGATCCTGGGCCGGCTGGGGTCGGAGGGCTTCGTGCTGGCGGAAGGCCAGCGCGGTTTCCAGGTGGCGCCGGTGTCGATCGGCGACCTGCGCGAGATCGCCGATTTGCGCCTGCTGCTGGAATCCCACGCCATCGAGATCTCGTTCGCCGCTGGCGACCTGGAATGGGAGGGCGCGGTGGTCGCCGCGCACCACAAGCTGGCGCTGCTGGAAAAGCAGATGCTGGCCGGCGACAAGACCCAGGCGGAATTGTGGAAGCGTTACGATCTGGAATTTCACCGCGCGCTGATCTCGGCCTGCGGCTCGCGCGCGCTGCTCGATATCTATGGCGCGATCTACGACAAGTATCTGCGCTACCTGATGGTGGCGCTGGTGTTCCGCGGCGAGGTGGCGGCGAAGGAGCACGAGCAACTGCTGGACTGCGCGCTGAAGCGCGACGCGAAACGCGCCAAGAGCATTCTGGTCGCCCACATCAACGAATGCGTCGCATTTGCCGCGCGGACCGGGCATCTGGAGAAGAACGGAAAGTAGCGCTCTGCACTCTCCGCCGTCGTCCCGCGAAGGCGGGGACCCATAGCCCCGAAGCCAAATCTAGACGGAGGCCGGAATGGCCCTCCTGCCCAATTGACAGCGTGTATGGGTCCCCGCCTTCGCGGGGACGACGCGTGGAAACGGCAATCCGTCACGCTGCTACTGCACCGGATTGGCCCGTTCGAACTGCCGCAGCAGCTTGTTGCCGCGGTCGACGGCGGTGTCGAGGGCTTCCTGGGCGGTCTTCTTGCCGCTGAAGGCCTGTTCGAGTTCGTCCTCGATGGCGTCGCGGATCAGCGTGAACGAGCCGAGCCGCAGCCCGCGGGAATTTTCGGTGAGCGGCTTCAGGGTGATCTGCTCGATGGAGCTGGCGGTGCCGGGGTTGCGGTCGTAGAAGCCCTGCGCGCGGGTCAGGTCGAAGGCGTCGCGGGTGATCGGCAGATAGCCCGTGTTCTGGTGCCAGGCCGCCTGGATCGCCGGCTGCGACAGGAACGCGAAGAATTTTGCCACGCCCTTGTACTCTTCGCGCGGGCGGTCGCGCAGCACCCACAGGGTGGCGCCGCCGATGATCGAGTTCTGCGGCGCCGCCGCGACATCCGGCCAGTATGGCAGCATGCCGTAACCGACCGCGAATTTCGCATTGGCCAGGATATCGGCGCGGGTGCCCGACGACCCCAGGAAGATGCCGCATTCGCCCTTCTGGAAACGCGGCTCCGCCGCAGTGGCGCGGCCGCTATAGTCGAACACTTTTGTCTTCTGCCATTCGGCGAGCTGGGCGATGTGCCGCACCATCAGCGGGTTGTTGAAGACCAGCACGGCGTCAAGCCCGCCGAGCCCGTTGGAGCGCGTGGCCATGGGCAGGTCGTGAAAGGCGGACAGATTCTCCACGTTGATCCAGGACGGCCACGAGGTGGTGAAACCGCACACCGACCCGGCCGCGCGCAGCCGCTTCGCCGCGGCGCCCAGTTCCGGCCAGGTTTTCGGCGGCGTCTCGGGATCGAGGCCGGCGGCGCGGAACAGGTCCTTGTTGTAGTACAGGATCGGCGTCGAGGCGTTGAACGGGAACGACAGCATGTTGCCGGCGAGGTCGGTGTAGTAGCCGGCGATCGCCGGCAGATAGGCCGCCGGCGAAAAGTATTCCGCCTGGTCGCGCATCAGATCGTAGACCGGATAGGTCGCGCCCTTGGCCGCCATCATGGTCGCGGTGGCGATTTCGTTGACCTGGACGATGGCCGGCTGGCTGCGCGATCGGAACGCGAAAATCGCCGCCGTCACCGTCTCGGTGTAGTTGCCCTTGTAGACCGGCACGATGCGGTAGCCGGACTGGCTGGCGTTGAAATCCGCGGCGAGCTTCTCCAGCTGGCGGCCGAGCTGCCCGGACATGGCGTGCCACCACTGGATATCGGTGGCGGCGCGGGCCGGCGATACCAGCGCTGCGGCAAGCGCCATCCATGCAACAAATCGGAGCACCGGTCTCAGCATGTCCAGGTCTGTCCCTCTG
>Ga0247729_10000771_pt1 | contig 12395 bp, 15 predicted proteins | sample UWRJL133311R2_FD_180958 | JGI IMG/M metagenome (GOLD analysis project Ga0247729, IMG submission 180958) | Plant litter microbial communities from Arlington Agricultural Research Station in Wisconsin, United States - UWRJ-L133-311R-2 | ecosystem: Environmental > Terrestrial > Plant litter >... | reverse complement strand
AAAAGGAAAACACATCGAGGCCGATGAGCACACTGATGTAAAAAAAGATTGTGCTGGAAAGTAGACTGAAGGCCAAAAAAAATGGCTGGATAAATAGTATCTCGCGGCAACCACGAGAGTAAGGAACACCCTGGAAAGGACGTCCGGTTCATCCACAAAGAGACTCCCAAACTAGGGAACAGAAGACATTCCTAGCAAAGGGGAACGAGATGAAAATTGACTCACTTTCAGGCAGAGAACCGTCAGCCTGAACGATTTCAAGCTCCCAAGCTTCTTTACCGTCCTTGCCATTATCCCTGGAAGTCATTGTCGACGCCGGATTCCCATTTACAGCAGAGGAACCAGGTCTCGTTACGTCAAACGAGAACCCTCGAGCGGGTGTAGACCTTCCAGAAGCAACCTGTGCGAGAGTAGACGCCTTGCAGAACTCGATTGTTTTGTCTGTGGTCGAAGATTAGTAAGCGTACTGTAGTTGAACAATGGGAACGGGACGAGAAGGAAGTGCGCAGATGGAAAAAATGGAAGTGAAGGTCCAAAAGGACGAGGGAATAGAAATGAAGAAAAATACATACCGATTGACGCTTTGATACTATGCTTGAAGCTACCCCTGCCAGTGGCTCTCGGAAGGCGCGTTGCAGATGAAGGTGGCGGAGGCGTATCCATCGTGATGTTGAAGACTGGGGAATGCGTTAGCAAAATCAACCAGTTTTCGTGGCGAAAGTATACATACCCTGAGTCAAAGGAGGACCCGTCCTAAACATTGGCAGTACAGGCGTAGTCGACGATGAGCCAATGTTCTCCTTGTCCCAATCCCAATCCCTGTTACTCCTCTTCTTCGGACCGACATCAATACCAGCGATTGCCTTAGTATCGGTGTTGCCACCGAGACCGAGGCTAGGACGACCTGAAGCTGAAGTCGGACTCATGGCACCAGGAATGTGTATGTGCAGGTGCGACGCGTCCCGTCGCTCCTTGATGATCTCAGACTCATCCTCACGAACCTCCTGGGCGACCACCTTCACTACCACAGGTTCTTCATCGTTCTCTAGCACCTCTGACCGTGCATTGTCACCGTCCTTGTCCGCTTCGACCTCCATCTTTCTCTCCTTCTCCCTCCGCTTCTTTTCCCGCTTATAGATCTCATCTCTCTCTTTCTCCATCTCTTCCAACCGCGCCATCTCCCTCAGCCTCTCGCGCTCTCTTTCCCACTCCTTAACCCTATCACGCACACTTGAAGTCGAATCCTTGCTCGTGTTCGCGGCTGTGAACGACCCATTCACGTTGACAGTGCCATTGGTGCTGACATCTCCCAGAATCTTCACGGCCTTGGCACCATGAGAATGTCCTGAAGGTTTCTTTACCAGCTTCTGGGTGTGGCTCTGCGCATTCTTGTCTATAGGTAGGTTCTGCGTGGCATTCGCGTTCAACGTGCCGAACGGTTTCCTTCCATTCGTAGGTGTGCCCCTGTCCTTCTTGACATCACCAGCGACAGTGGCAGCCAGACGGTTAAAGGATGAGATATTCTCCTTAGCTTTGGCTGTCGCCGACATATTTGCACTGGTATTCGCGTGGTGGTAGGTATGTGGTGGCGCAGGACTGGGGTTCGGCGAAGCTTTGATGGGCGAAAGGTCCGCGACAGGAAGGACAGGAACGCGTTTGCGTGGTTGGGCGACTGAAGTCCCAGGCATAATTAATATCTGACCAGGAGGCAAAAGGCACAAAACTCACTCTTCGAAGCAGCAGCAACCTTAGGTTGTGACTTTGATTTGGCCAACAGACGGGGTTTCGCATTGACGTCCGGCGAATCCTTGAACACGTCGGAACGATCGAGAGACGGGGAATCTCTATTGGTGTTCTCCTTCCCAGCCTTGGCAGCTCTCCATGTAGAAGGCGTCATGCTCAGCAATTTGTCCATATCCTTCTCGAAACCAACCGAGGTCGTGGATGTATAGCTTGAGGCGCGTTCTACACAGACGGCTGGGTAAGTAAAGAGCGAACGAGATCCAGGTAATATAAATTTGATACGGACTATGCATGTTAGCCACTGCATCCTTCTTGGGCGCTTGCCAGTATGAGTCGGCCATCGCTTGCATAGCCGTGCATCGCAGATCCGCGTTGGGAGCAATCATCCGTTGCAGAAGCTTCTCAATGCCTTTGGAGAACTGCCAGGTACCGACCCATTTCCCTCGAAGCTGGAATTGTTTGTGATCAGAGAGGCTCCAAAGACATTTTGAGATATGCTCACAGTCCTAGACCAATACTTCTCCAGATCCTCATTCGAATTGAACTGCTCGCCGTCTGAGCTCTCGAAAGGCGTCCGACCCATCAGGATCTCGAAGAATGTCACGCCGAGAGACCAGACGTCCGATTTACGCGTGTCGTGAGGAAGGCCCCGCGCACGTTCTGGTGAAAGATACTCCGGAGTACCGTACGACAAATTACTATGGAAGGCGGTGTCTGATTCCATGTCGTACTTCTCTGCGAATCCAAAGTCGACCAGGACGGGAATGTTCTTATGGGAGAGAAGGATGTTGGCGGGCCTAAGATGAAGATTATTGGGTCAGTTGTTTGAAGAGTAGTCTTATGGAACTGAAAAACATGTACTTGATATCATTATGCACGACCCCACGTTCATGCAGGAACTTGACTCCAGATAGAAGGAAGCGAAACCATTCCCGTGCCTTTGATTCTTCCACTTCCACTGGCACAAGAGTTGGAAGGTAGGACCTGTAGTTGACAAAACACAATCAGCCAGGGTCCTCACAGTCGAGACGATGAACGGTTGTCAAGGAAGAACGCGTGAGCGCAGACAAACTCCGACGAAAACACGCGTCAGTACGGGCGGTCAAAAGTTCAACCTACATCGTAATAAGCGCGTATGAGGGTGTGATGATGAACGAATGGAATGGGATGATAGCTGGATGTGGATCCAACTTGAAAGATTTGACTATCTTCATTTCGTTCCATCTGCAACAGTTCTGAGCAAGCAATAGAAAACCAACATCGACAACACGTACAGTGATCTAACTCGGGCAGCGGTAGTCGAAGTCTTGGACCTATGCACAAGCTTGACTGCAATCTTCTGCCCTAGTGGACGTACGACACCGTCTGTTGTCGCAGGCTTGGGTCTGCAAAGCCACACGCTTCCCCAATTCCCGAAGCCAATCTACACAGGCTGTCGTTAGTCCAAACGGCAGTACACCTAACGCACGCGCACCTCTTCTATGAATTCTAAACGGTCAGAGAGGACCTGGTCTGAAAGGGAGAAAATGTCGTTGGACTGAGGTTCATTCTGTAGTTGTGCTGCGACGGCGTCCATGGTGTGGATGTCGGTGTAACAGTGCTCCTGGGTATTCGTGTTAGCTCCAGCTTTGTCGTTGTAGGGTGGTACGCCGGGGGAGGTCGAGACAAAGGTAACGAAAGCAGGCTAGAAGTACAAGTAGAGGAACAAGCCGTCCAAACGGACCTCCATCACAGAAATCTTGGATGAACTGTGCCACAACAGAGCACAACAACGCGTCCGAAGGCAGTCATGAGAAAATCAAAAGTCGCGTCAAGTCCATCATGCATGCGGACGCCATGAGGCAGTCGTTTATTCCTGTAGAAAATCCATGAACGGCGTAATCATCTCGTGCAAGACACTTCAGTATGGAACTATCGTTGACCGTGTCGCGCGACGTCAACGTGATCGCGTTGTGACTTGAAACTTGCAAAAATGAACAGCCTGCGTCTAGGAAGATGGAAACTTACCTAAGAGACAAGATCTGAACGAAATCTAGTTGAGCTGAATGCGACTAGCGCTGACACAGCGGCTCCAGGGGATGAGGAAAAAGGAGAAGCTGCGTAAAATAGGCAAATGTCCGCTTTTGTGTGCGACCCTGAAAATGATATGTACAAATGAGCGGCCCGCCGGAACCACACATCCATGCGCCAAGTGCAAGAGTTCAAGTTCTTCAGAGTTTCATTAGATCATGATGCAACACATTATAATAGATCTAGAGGACTAGGTTGTTGATATCTGAGTCGCTGATATCGGTGACTAACGGTGGCGGACTCGAGTAGTAATATAATGATACGACCGCATACTGTACTCACCTCTTCTCCACGAATCTAATCAGCGGTGCTTAACTTGACAGGATGAAACCTCAATAGTATGTGTACCCTGGTAGCGCTATCCCAAAGGCACTCCAAAGACCCCGAGGTCCTGCCATCCTCGAATGAAGGAATTGACCAGACCAGTGATATGATCAGAACACTTGAGAATCAGATAAGCCTCCAAATACGCCATGACATTCAAGTATGTCGTGATCACTCCACTTACAAGAAAGCCTGTGTTACTTAGAAGGATATTGAGGAACGCGGACTTCCACACAAAAGATTTAATCACGAGCAAAGTACAGAAATGACGAAAGTGGGGTGTAAATTATTCCTCGCGTATTAGCCGTACAATTCAACGCATAACGACCTTCAACCCCCACGCTGCGCCAATTCATGAATCGAAGACGAACTGAACGCCAACCTTGTGGGAAGGACCAACGGGGCTGGGGTCGTTAAGCTTTTGTGTGTCGAGAGCGAGGCCGAAGGAAGCCTTAACGCCAGGGCGAAGGGATTGAGTGTAGCCTGATTGCAAAATAAGTTACAAGAACGAGAGAGGGAGAGAAAGAATAACGTACCGAGAGCAATGACACCAGCGTTGTTAATTTTAGCCTTAACGAAAGCGGACGAGTCGAGATACGTCTTGGTTCCAACCTCAAGGCCAACACCACCATGGGTAGCCTTGGAGTCATAGACAGCTTTAGCACCAGCCTCAACATCCCTGGAAACACGGTGGTAGTAGCTGGCGGAGAAGGTATTGAAGTTGTTCAACCCGTGAAGGGTGACAGCGTACTCGGGGGCATTATACCCGAGAGCAGCAGCATAACGGGTGATGTTGCCACCAGTAACGTTGTAGGCAGCCTCAGCACCAACAAGGAAACCATCACGACCAAGAACAGTGTCAGCAGTGAAAGTAGGGCCCTAAAAAAAGAAAAACATAAGCCTTTGACGTTGACGTGTCGCTTGGAACGGACCTTGAACACATCCAAAAAGGCACGGGTGTGCATACCGCTCTGCTTGTAAACCGCATTCAACACCGCAGTCTTCGCACCCTTCTCAGGAGCGAGCGAGGTCGAGAGGTCGAGCTTGAGGCCCTTGGCAATAAGGTTGTCAAGTTCGACTTGGTTGCGGAGGATGTTGGCAGTCGTCCAGGTCTGGGTGAGGGTCAGGCCATGAACCTTGTCGACCCATTTGCCCTCAAGGTCTCCAGAGATGAGGTCGGTTTTGGAATCGCGAGATCCTTGGACCTTGAAGGAGACGCCAGATGGGGTCTGGGTCTTGACTTCGAGCGACGCGCCAGAGTAGTGATAGTCTTTCCCAAGCAGGTCGCTGGACGACTTGCCGAGATCCTATGCAAACTATTAGCTATGTCCAGGAGATGTGCTATGGGCGCTTACCTTCCAGGAGGGGGGGACAGGCTGGGGTAAAGACATTGTGGTTGAATGGAAAAAGATTTTCTGCACCAACAGAGTATGCCGTCACGAATAAGAGGGATTCGCCGTGGGAAAAAGGGAGGAACCGGCGTAACGCAATTCACGGGAACGCACGTTGATCGTCATCGTCGACCAGCCGAATGAGTTCGTAACAGAGCATACGCATTGCGCGACAGATCTGCGGGCTTGCCGAAGGCGTTGTGGTGCAACTACGAGCAGAGTAGATGTTCCGGAGCATTCCACGCGAAGCGCAGTGTTCACGTCGGAGATGGGAAGGTGTGACTGAAAACCCATATAAATATTAGCAGTTGTGTGAGTCCATCCATTTAATTTGAAATAAGAGATTGAATAGGCACTGAGGAATGGACTTTAACAGTGTACACTTAAATTTTGAATAATTGAAGCAATAAAGATCTTCTAGGAAAGCCCCTGCTCCGTTTCTTGTCCCTCTGGCTCTTCTTTCTGGATTCATAATTAGATTGCCCCAACAGACAAATACAGCGGACATTAACCCTGCGGAGGTGCTACCCCATAAATCCCATGGGGTATGTCTTCTAATATCCTCGAACAGATACACGCTCAGGCACATGCCAACTCCATCGAGTGCGCGGTTTTGACGACACAGTCAAGTGAACGCCTTCAGTCTTGCTTCGCAATTCTATCTTGAAATCTCTAGCCTAGTGCTCTAGTTTCGACCACTTTCATGTTGTCTACGGTTTACTTCGAAGACCCAAATTCACAGGAGATTATCAATAACAGTGTTGAATCTAAATATGAATAGGCGCTCACAAAAAGCTAGTGCATACTGTACACTCGACTTCCCTGAAGTTTCGAAGAGATATAGAGCAACTGGGTTCTGCTCTGTTTCTCCCGAAACTAATCCCTCGCGCGCTTCTTGGATTTCGAATGAGAATGCCACACAGCGAGCATCAACCCTGCGGCAGGTACCATGTATCCTAGTATTCTCAACAGACACCGTTTCGTAGCACTGACTCGGTCAATCAAACCACGTTCAGGCACGAGCCTACTTCCTCGAGAGCGCAATTCTACCGAAATACCAAAGGTAGCATCACCAGTCCTTCATCGTGATCCAACCTTTCAATTCTCACATATTTCTCCAGCTCCGACCTTTTAGCCACCTTGCTTCGTTCGAAGCTCTAGTTTGATGTTTATTGACGAAGACCAGCGAAGACCTAAATATTCAATAAGGAATACTGTCCCCGGAGAAACCAAGCGGGCTTGGTACGGAACCGCAAACAGCATATATAGACACTATTTTGCAGAGTACAAGAATCCAACGTCAACACTCGAAGTCAAAAAGATCTGACAATGTTGTCCTCATTCGCGTCTCTCGTCACTCTCACCCTGGCATTGACCAGCTTCACGTCGGTCACAGCTCAAGACACGAGCTTGGCTGATGTTGTGAAAGCCTTTGATACCGCGAAGGTTCGTCCGGCTGAATATTTTACATTCCACTCTCCTGAAAAAAAAAATTTTTCAGATCCCCGCCAATCTCCACCTCAACTTTAACCCAACCTCTCTCCTCAATGTCACGTTTACTCCGAGGGGTGCCGCCGCACTGACTGTGAAGGCTGGTCTCAAAGTTGCCAGGGGTGGTTCGTACTCCCTCTTTCATTTTTTCGCACTATGAATTGACCGAATTTCTTCCTGTAGCAACCGCAACAATCCCAAGCTTCCGCCTCACCACCCCAGTAAACACTAGCAGCAGCGAAGTTGACGCGTTTGCCCAAACTGGCCCGTACGTTATTGCCATGATCGATCCAGACTCGCCAACTCCCCAGAACCCTTACTACGTACAAGTTCGCCACTACCTGGGTGGTGGCTGGGTGCAAAATGACGGTGTTCCTTTAACTACCCCTACCAAGGCCGTGACGGACTGGTTCCAGCCTACTCCTCAAGCTGGGTCTGATGCGCATCGGTACGTCGTGCCTACCTCCGTAGTTTATTGTCTTTCTACGATGTTTTTTTCTGATACATTCGGTTTAATCACAGATACGTCTTCCTTGTCTACAAACAATCTAGCGCATTTGCGACACAGACGCTGGTAACTCCATCGACATCGATTGCAAACTTCAACATCACTCAGTTCGCCACGAGTGTTGGACTTGGAGACCCCATCGCAGGCACTTTCATGATGGTGTCGCCCGCTTAAATCGGGAGGTTCGATCAACCTAGTTGGATAGCTTAACAGAAGGCGCTTTCGCAGTGTCTCGTTTTGTATAATCCCTTGACTATGCGGCACCATGAAATGACCCTAGAACTTGGATTTGATCAGTGTGGCGTTCATCTTGTGATTTACGTCCTAGTACCTCTGACCGGCAAACCGAGAATCACGAGTTTGAAGGTAATTACATTACAATGGGTGCAAGCACCCTTGTTCGATAGGACGTGATTTGAGCGCTTATGGTTATGCTCCGATGGCTAAAGGTGATACGGATAGCGATTATACGTAAAAGAAGTCAGAACTGCAGTCGCACGCGAGTGGCTTCATTGCATGCAGCGAATACTTATTTAAAAAGAGGGCGATTGATCGAAATCATCCACTCCCCATTCCTGACAACTATGATCCCTATGCTTCCTAAAGCGTTCCTTTTTCTCGTCACCATTGGATTTGTATCAGCCCAGGACGCAGACTTAAGTGATCTCAAGAGATCGTTCAATAATGAGCAGGTGGGGGAACTTAATCCGACTCGTATATCAGAGTTTGCATTGATGTTCTGTTCGCAGATACCAAGTGACCTAAACCTCAGATTTGAGCCGCAGGCTTTCCTGGCAGTTACTTATTATTCACCAGCAAATTCTTCAAACGTATCGGTCTGGCCCGGCCAGACGCTTACATTGGCAGGTTCGTCTTCTTTCCTCTACGAGATGATATTTGTCTAATTATAAATCAACATCAAGAGACAGACCTTCCACCAACTCGTTACGGACTCATCATACCCAAGGGCGGAAACGGCATTGGAGAAGGACCATTCGTTATGGCGATGATTGGACCCGATTCTCCAACAAGGCAGGACCACACACATGGTCAAGTTAGGCACGCAATGGGTGGAAACTATATGCTTCAGAACTCCGGAGAACTGAGAAACGCAACTCCTAACATAGGCCCTTTTCACCACCCTCATCCAGGACCAGGAACAGGCGCTCACAGGTATGACTCGTCTAAGCATTATCGGTAAATATCAGTAAGTTAACAATGGTCCGGGTTCTCACAGATACGTTTACCTGTTATACAACCAGCCCAGTGATTTTAATTCGCAAACCGCATTGACACCAGATTCTTCCCCGTTTGGTTTCAATATCAGCACCTTTGCAGAAGAGGTTGGCCTTAGTGACCCTATTGCCGGAAACTTTATGCTGGTTAATGCAGATCCAGCGTAGCGGATTGGTTTTTCGGATTAATGTAATGTAATTTTGGGTTATATACTAGTCTGTTAAAATCGGCGGCCATTCTTGACTTATTTGCATCATGTGCTAAGCACTTCGTACTAGATTTTGTAGTTCTGGATTTCTTTACGCGTTTCTAGTGCTTAGTACCAGGACACTTATATATGAGTTATTGAGTCCCTTGAATCTCGTCTGAATGCAAGTATGAGTTCTCAGTTCGCGTAATTGGTCGAAGCCGAAAGGTCCTTGTGTGGCGTCAATTACTATACGGGGATCATGATCTGTCAAACTTTGGTTGATTCATGATGGTTCCCAATCCTAAGGCCCAAGGTCTAGATCCGCGGTTGCTGAAGTTAAATTCTAAAGTTTGAGGTGAACTAATCATTGTGAATACAAGCTAGAGTTTGAACCCTGTTCCCCATGGTTCTTTACAGATATGCATGCAAGCGTCGATAAACCGGGTGAACCGATAATTTTTTGGAAAGCCCGAATGGAGTCTGAGAATAGCGCAGATGATCAGTACGTCAAATTAAAAGAGTCCAAAGAATCGGATCTGTTAGTTCGAATAAGTCTTTGTCTACTATTACATTACAACTGCATCATGATCCTCGTATGCGTATAAAACGGCAATGCAGCCTCAGATTTATTGCTTCCGAATCTTTTATCCAACCACGGCAATGAAGGCCTTGTCAACACCTCTCCTTGTAGTCACCCTTGCACTCACTCTCATTGCAATGGTCCTTGCACAGGATACCAATCTTCATCGCGTGGAGCATGCCTTCAACGATGCCGACGTGAGTGCTCCCAGTAGACAGTAGTCACCCCTTGGTCTGAATTCGTTGCTGAACAGATACCGTGCGACCTCGATATCAAATTCAACCCCGATATCTTGATGGAAGTCACTTATGTCAGTGTCTCAAATAAGACTCGCGTTGTGCACTCAGGGATCACTCTCACTATGAACGGTACGACGTTTTCTTTTTCTCCAAGTGACAGCAAAACTTAAAGTCTCGTGTTATTAAGATACACATTTTCCACCCAGTTACGCACTTGGAAAATTCAAAGGAGGTTGTAATGACGAGATTGGAGGTGGCCCATTTGTAATTGCCATGGTCGATCCTGATGCCCCGACGCCACAAAACACCAGCATTTCTCAAGTCAGACACTTTTTAGGCGCCAATTTCATGCTCGGGTACGACATGGGATTGAGAAACACAACACCTGCTCTTAGCCGGCCTATCTACCCTCGTCCGCAGACTGGCTCTGATCCCCACCGGTAAGCACATCCTCGCTTTAATTTTTCTAGCCACCCATTTAATGATATGCTCATTGATTGCAGCTATGTCTTTTTGTTGTACAACCAACCTGCCGATTTCAACGAAAATGCTCAGGCTATAATACAACCTTCGGCCTTCCGTCACTTCAACATCAGCCAATTCGCTCTCGACACTGGCCTTGGAAATCCTCGCGCAGGAACGTTCATGTACGTTGGGCCCGATCCTCCTCTGACAAGGTAGAATGTGGTAGGCAAAGTTCAATGCTTTACTGGAAGTACGGGCGTTTCTCATTGCTATCAAGTAGATCAGTACGACCTGGTGAACCATATCCCTCTTGTTCTCTTCTCCCAATTAAACCGACATGCCTAGTCTATACGACGGTCTTCCATTTTATCGAATATTCTGTACGCGAAGATATCCCAGAGGACGGGGTGAAGCTTGGTTTGAGTGAGAGGGCCAATCAACAATGAGGCGGTGAGATCGATGAAAAATGAAAATTATCACGGACGCTAACAGTCTGTGTTTCTTCGAGGTCGTTGGCGTCAAGCCGCATTCATAGACCCTGAACCATCTGTATTGATAAACTAGATTTGTGGCCTATTATTTCCGCTGGTGCTAACCGTGTGGATTTCAATATTGTGCTCTGATTGACGGCCATGAATGGCAGAATGAGTTGTGTGTTGGCCGACGACGAATCAACACAAGAAAAGCAGTTATGGATTCCTGTTGAACTCAGTGATCTCGTGAGACAAACGGATGTAGAACAACATACAAATTAAACTACTTACATACAGAAAACTGTAGTACAAGAAAATACTTACTAGTAATGGAGAACACGAAGTATTTGACAAATGGTAAAGTAATTGAGACACAAGGAATTATGTCAACGCGATGCGCGGCACATTGGGCACGCTTGCTTTGATATTGAATATTCTAACTTTGTGTGTAGTAGTGTCTTCGGGATATTCATCTCTAAGCGTTCGTCAAGGACACTAATGGCCCACAGAAGGATTTCCCCACCACCGCCATTTGCGTTTCGAGAGCTTAGCCTCAATATACTTATGAATGAATTATCGAGTCTCTCGGGTCTCGTTTGAATACAAGTTTGAAATCTCAAATCGCGTAATTGGTTGAAGCTGAAAGATCAGTGTGGCGTCAATTACTATACGGAGATCGTCATGATGATTTGTCAAACAGCGACAAACTTTGCGTGATTCATGATGTTTCCAAGCAAACTCCTACGTGTGCAGATCTGCGACTGCTCGAGTTGAATTTCAACGCTTAAGGATGTCCTGCGGAAACTTAATGATCGATGGTTTATCAAGGAATCAGGTCGGTTTGAAATAAGACTTGGTCCACATTGCAAGTGCATCACGATCCTCGTATGCGTATAAAACGGGCTATACAGCCCCAGAGCCCATTCTTTCTAGGTCTTTATACAACCACGACAATGAAGGTCTTATCTGCATCTTTCCTTGCACTCAATCTCGTCGGACTGGCCCTTGCGCAGGACACCAATCTTCATCATGTGTCGGAAGCATACCTTCAATGAAGCTGACGTGAGTGCTCCCAGTGGACTACAGTCAGCCATAGTCTGAAAATTTAGTTGAACAGATCCCTCACGACCTCCACATCAAGTTCAACCCCAGCGCCTTGTTGGAAGTTACGTATGTCAGCCTCTCTAACAAGACCCACACCTTGCACTCGGGGGTCACTCTCACTATGAACGGTAGGATCTTGGCTTTTTATCTAAGTAAAAGCAGAACTTAAATCCTTGTGTAATTAAGACACACATCTTCCACCCAGTTACGCACTTGGCAAGTCCAGTCGCGAGGGAGTCGGAAAGGGCCCTTTTGTACTCGCCATGGTAGACCCCGATTCCCCAACGCCACAGAACCCCAACATCTCTCAAGTCAGACACTTCTTAGGCGGCGATTTTATACTCGATGACGACATGGAATTGAGAAACACAACCGCTGCTCTTAGCATGCCTCGTTACACTCGTCCTGCGGACGGCTCCGATCCTCACCGGTAAGCAGGTTCTCGCTTTGACTTTTGCAGCCTTTCATTTAATGATATCTTCGCTGACTGTAGCTATATATTTTTGTTGTACGATCAACCGAGTGGTTTCAACGACAAAGCACCAGCTCTCATACATCCTAACCCCTTCTATTTTAACATC
>Ga0247729_10000769_pt1 | contig 12417 bp, 11 predicted proteins | sample UWRJL133311R2_FD_180958 | JGI IMG/M metagenome (GOLD analysis project Ga0247729, IMG submission 180958) | Plant litter microbial communities from Arlington Agricultural Research Station in Wisconsin, United States - UWRJ-L133-311R-2 | ecosystem: Environmental > Terrestrial > Plant litter >... | reverse complement strand
GTGGCCGAGTTCGTAGCCGTAGGCCGCGTCGTAGGCGACGATCGCCGGGTTGGTCGAGGCCAGCAGGATCGAGTGGCCGTCTGCGTGCTGCAGACCCTCGCCGGTGAGCGTGGTGCGGCCGGCGGTGGCGCCGACGATGAAGCCGCGAGCCATCTGGTCGCCCGCCGCCCACATCGCGTCGCCCGTGCGCTGGAAGCCGAACATCGAATAGAACACGTAGACCGGGATCAGCGGTTCGCCGTGCGTGGCATAGGAGGTGCCCGCGGCGGTAAAGGCCGCGAAACCGCCGGCCTCGTTGATGCCGACGTGCACGATCTGGCCCTGCGGGCTCTCCTTGTACGCCAGCAGCAGCTCGCGGTCGACCGAGGTGTAGTTCTGTCCGCTCGGGTTGTAGATCTTGGCGGTGGGGAAGTAGGCGTCCATACCGAAGGTGCGCGCCTCATCCGGGATGATCGGCACGATGCGGTGGCCGAAGCCCGGCGCCTTGAGCAGGTCTTTCAGCAGACGGGCGAAGGCCATGGTGGTGGCGATCTCCTGCTTGCCGGAGCCCTTCTTGGCGATGGCGTACGACGCCTCCTCCGGCACGGCGACCTGCGTGTACTTCGACCGACGTTCCGGCAGGTAGCCGCCGAGCGCACGACGACGCTCCTGCAGGTACTGGATCGCCTCGTCGTTCTCGCCCGGGTGGTAGTAGGGCGGCATGTACGGGTTTTCTTCGAGCTGCGCGTCGGTGATCGGGATGCGCATGGCATCGCGGAACGACTTGAGTCCGTCGAGGGTGAGCTTCTTCATCTGGTGGGTCGCGTTGCGGCCCTCGAAGGCCGGGCCCAGGCCATAGCCCTTGATGGTGTGGGCGATGATGACGGTCGGCTGACCCTTGTGCTCCGAGGCCGCTTTGAAGGCCGCATAGACCTTCTTGTAGTCGTGGCCGCCGCGTTTGAGGTTCCAGATCTGGTCGTCGGTGTAGTCCTTGACCAGTTCGAGGGCGCGCGGATCGCGGCCGAAGAAGTTCTCGCGAACGTAGGCGCCACTCTCGGCCTTGTAGGTCTGGTAGTCGCCATCCGGAGTGCGGTTCATCAGGTCGCGCAGCGCACCGTCAGTGTCGCGGGCGAGAAGCTCGTCCCATTCGCGGCCCCAGATGACCTTGATGACGTTCCAACCGGCACCGCGGAAGAAGCTCTCGAGCTCCTGGATGATCTTGCCGTTGCCGCGAACGGGACCGTCGAGGCGCTGCAGGTTCGCGTTGATGACGAAGTTGAGGTTGTCGAGGCCGTCGTTGGCCGCCAGCTGCAGGGCGCCGCGACTCTCGACCTCGTCCATCTCGCCGTCACCGAGGAAGGCCCAGACCTGGGCGTCGGAGACGTCTTTCAGGCCGCGGTTGGTGAGGTACTTGTTCGACTGTGCCTGGTAGATCGCGTTGATCGGGCCGAGACCCATCGACACGGTCGGGAACTGCCAGAACTCGGGCATCAGTCGCGGATGCGGGTAGGAGGAGAGCCCTCCACCGGCGTGCGACTTCTCCTGGCGGAAGCCGTCGAGCTGGTCCGTGCTGAGACGGCCCTCGAGGAAGGCGCGGGCGTACATGCCGGGAGAGGCATGGCCCTGGTAGAAGATCTGGTCGCCGCCGCTGGCGTCGCCCTGGCCACGGAAGAAGTGGTTGTGGCCAACCTCGTAGAGTGCGGCGGAGGACGCGTAGGTGGAGATGTGTCCGCCGACTGCGATGCCCGGGCGCTGCGCGCGGTGCACGGTGATCGCGGCGTTCCAGCGGATCCAGGCGCGGTAGCGACGCTCGAGCTCCTCGTTGCCGGGGAAGGCGGGCTCGTTCTCCGGGGCGATGGTGTTGAGGTAATCCGTGGTCGGAACCATCGGCACTCCGAGGTGCAGTTCCTTCGACCGCTTGAGCAGGCTCAGCATGATCTCGCGACCACGCTCGTGACCCTGTGCCGCGACCAGCGCGTCGAGGGACTCCTGCCATTCAGCAGTTTCCTCAGGGTCTCGATCGGTGTGGTTCACCGAGTAGGGGTCCTGGTCGTTTACCGTCAACGTCGACCTCGCTCTTGTTCGCGGACAATCTCCGCCGTGCAGGCTCGCCAATCGGGTTGCGATCGGTCGGGTCCGGGTGCACGGCCTCAATGAGTCTAGTTCGGTGCGAGGGCATGCTTGCTCCCGAACGGTCAGTCGGCTCCGCGGTAGCGTTTCGGTATGGCACTCCACACTCTCGACAACGGTGTTCTGCGCGTCACGATCGAGTCTCTCGGCGCGGAACTGCAGTCACTGATCGACCGCGGCGGGCACGAGCTGCTCTGGCAGGGCGGCGCTGTCTGGGGGCGCCGCGCACCGGTGCTGTTCCCGATCGTCGGGCAGATGCCGGGCGGTGAGCTGGTGCACGACGGGGTCGGCTACCCGATCTCGCAGCACGGCTTCGCGCGTGACCTGGAGTTCGCGGTCTCCGAGGCCACCGAGACCGGAGTCGTCTACACGCTCGAGGACTCCGCCAAGACCCGAGTCCATTTCCCCTTCTCGTTCCGGCTGCAGATCCGCTACTCGCTCGCGGAGTCGACGCTGAGTGTGGAGACCATCGTGACCAACCTCGGCGCCGCGACCTTCTCCGCATCGGTCGGCGAGCATCCCGGGTTCGCCTGGCCGCTGCTGCCCGGGATCGCCCGCAATGCGCACACGCTCGAGTTTCCGCGCGAAGAGAGCGCGCCCATCCGTCGCATCTTCGGCGGTCTGCTGCTGCCGGAGCCCGTCCCGACGCCGGTCATGGGCGACACCCTTCATCTCGATGACGCGCTGTTCGTCGACGACGCGATCATTTTCGATCAGCTGCAGAGCCGCTCGGTTCGGTACACCGCACCCGGAGCACCCGTGCTCACCATCGACTTTCCCGACTTCCCGCTGCTCGGCGTCTGGTCGAAGCCGCCCGGCGAATTCGTGTGCATCGAACCATGGTTCGGGATGACGGCGCCGCAGGGTTTCGAGGGCGAATACTCCGCGAAGCCGGGCCAGTTCACGCTCGAACCCGGGGCATCCCGGCGGCTGGAGTACGCCATTTCCGTGGATTCGTCGAAATAGGCAGAAAGTCTGCTACGCAGGCGTAACATGGCCGATTGTGTTTACCGGGCGTTCACTCCACCCGGAGATAAGGATCTGACCATGGCACTGGAGAACGACATCCAGGCACCCGACTTCGACTTGCCCAACCAGTTCGGCGAACACATTCGCCTGAGCGAGTTCCGTGGCAAGAAGCCGGTAGTGCTCGTCTTCTTCCCCCTCGCGTTTTCGAGCACCTGCACCAGCGAGCTCTGTGAATTGCGCGACAACCTGGCTCTGTTCAAGGACAAGAGCATCGAACTCATCGGAATCTCCGTCGACTCGAAGGCCACTCTGCGTGCCTTCGCCGAGGCCGAGGGCTACGACTTCAACGTGCTGGCAGACTTCTGGCCGCACGGCGCCGTCGCCAAGGAGTACGGGGTGTTCGTGCCGGAGAAGGGCTACGCCAACCGCGCGTCGTTCATCATCGACACCACCGGCATCATCCGTGCCAGCTTCATCACCGCGCCGGGCGAGGCTCGCTCGATGGCGGCCTACCGCGCGGCTCTCGCTGAGCTGACCCCGGTCGCGGCGTAACTTCGTTATAGTCGTTTTCATCGTGATGCGCCCCGCGAGGGCGTGATCGCGGGCCTTTAGCTCAGTTGGTAGAGCGCCACGTTTACACCGTGGATGTCATCGGTTCGAGCCCGGTAGGGCCCACCCCAGATACCCCTGCTTAGGCAGGGGTTTTCTAGTTTCCACTCCCTTCTGCGGCTTTCAGCTTTGTTACCCGCGTGCCCCCGGCGTCCCCCTGTGGGGCAAAAGCTGAGTTGAGGCGGGCGACCGCTGCGGCGTCGGCATCGGACCCGAGCCAATGCGCGTACGTGTCGGCTGTGAGCTTGGCTGAGGAGTGCCCCAGCCATGCCTGTGCGGTCTTCAGGTCGACGCCGCTTGACAGCCACAGAGTGGCCGCAGTGTGCCGTAGATCTTGAATGCGGCGTCCGCGACTATTGGCCTTCCATTGAATGGCGCGCTTGTAGTTGGCCAGTAGGCGCATCGAACCGGTGGCGCTCGGGAACAATGGCGCTTCGGGGTCTGCGCGCTTGGTTCTCTCAGTGACGATCTCCACAATGGGGCCCGTAACAGGCACCGTCCTGCCCTTGCCAGACTTCGTCGCTTTCACGGGGTGACCGTCCGTGCGGGACCGCGTGACCCGGAAAGCGAGAGTGGGGACTAACTGCACATCCCTAACGCGGAGCGCGGCGAGTTCTCCCCAGCGGAGGCCGGAATGCGCCAGAACTAGAAATATGTCTGCGAGCTCCGCGCCCTGCTTATCGGTCAGCTCGGCGTGAAGCGCGGTGAGTTCTGCGAGGTTGAACGGGTAAATCTCTTTCGACGGTCGCCCGGTTCCCTTCGGCACGCGGGACTCTATCGCCGGATTTTTGGTTATCAGCCCTTCTCTGACCGCCCATCCCAGGAACGACGACAGAGTGTTGCGAAAGCGGCTCACAGTGGCGCGTGAGAGTTCCCGGAGGAGCGCGCCGTACAAAGCGTCCAGGTCGGCAGAACGAACCGCCGAGAGCGGTTTGCCCCGGCTTGTACACAATTGTGTGCCGCAAGGACGTTCTGGAGTCCTGCCCGGTCCCTCCTCGCCGGTGAGGGTCTCGCCCATCGCTAGCTTCCGGCTCTCCATCTCCCAGTGCCGCTACAACTAACGTCAGGCGAAATGGATCGACGGGGATTCGATCATTCACGCTGCATGCACCACGGTAGTGAGCAATAGCCAAGGGTCGCTAGTCTGAGGTCACCCGTTCGAAGGAGACCTGATTGAGCAATAACCCCGCAGACGTGCTTTATCGCTTCTTTGCTAACGGTGATACTGCTGAGCGCAATGGATACTCGATGATCGGTCTCATGGGGGCGCTTGATGATTTGCGCGTTGAGTTCGAAGCGTGGCGAAGGATAGGTCGTACGAGTGATGCTGAGATATTCGACGGCGCGGTTGATCGATGGACCCAGGCGGTCTATGCGATTTTTGGCGGCCAGAGCGGGCTTTGGGCGACAAGCAGCGCGCAACCGGAGGCCGGGGACATGGGGCTTCTCAAAATGCTCTCTGACAAGCTTGACGCCGTAGAGCCGACCTTTGACGAGGCCAAGCGCGAATCCATATCCAACCTCGTAGATGCGGTTCTCAAGGCTGTGCAGGAAGACGATTCCCTGCCCGAATCGCTTCGGATTCACATTGCCACGATTGCCGTTGAAGTGCAGCGCTGCCTCATCGATTACGAGATTCAAGGCGACTTCAAGCTTTCAGTCGCGGTCGAGCGACTACTGGCGAACATTCATATTGCCGAGGGCCAATCTTCTCGTTCGGGTGTCTGGACAAAAGTCCGAGAAGAATGGGTCGCGCCAGTCGTTGTTGGTCTGATCGTGTCTGCGCCCCAGGTGATGCTGGCGATTCAGGCGCTCTAACTGGTGTGAGCCTATAGCTGGACCAGGCCACACTCAGGGCAGACCCACACCACGGTTGAACCGCGTTCTTCGGCATCCATCCGTACAAGGTCGACCGGACAGTTCGGAACCCCTGGGCCGTCGTCGTCAATGCCGCCGTCATCCACGAGGACACCCTAGATCTGGTTGTCGTCGGCCCGCCATACCGTCTGCTCATGAACGACGAGAAGCCCGAGAGCGCCGGATCCCACAGCGCGAAAAACCTTACGACTACATGAGCCTGGAAAAGGCCTGGAATGATGCGGGTCAGGTGCCGCCCTGGAAGAAGATCTACAGCGACGGTGAGGATGTCACCGACGATCCCAGCCGATGGCCGGCGTACGTCACCGACCCAGAGAGTCTTCGACGGCCACGGCGGAAGGGTCGAAAAGGGCGGCGGAGCTTCGAATTCTGATCGGCGTTGAAATGCGGGCGCGGCGAACACCGAGCCATTCTCGAAACCACTACCCTGGGGACACTATTCGCAACATTGAGGGGCATTCCGTGGCAGAAGTCGCGACTGGGCGGGGTGACACAAGCGTGGTCGAAACTGCGCGCGGCGCGGTTTCACCGTTCCTTAGATGGGCGGGCGGTAAGCGTTGGCTGGTTCCCCAAGTGATGAAGCTGGTTGGTGAGAAAAATTTTGCTCGCTACCACGAACCATTCCTCGGCGGCGGATCGGTCTTTTTTTCGCTCTCGGGCGTGGAAAGCGCGTATCTCTCTGATCTGAATACTGATCTGATTGAGGTCTATCGGGAAGTTAGAGATCGTCCTTCTGAAGTCGCGGAATGCCTAAAGAAATACGAGAACACCTCTGACCAGTACTACGCCGCTCGGAGCAGCTCGCCGCTAGACGCCGCTGATCGCGCTGCGCGGTTCGTGTTCCTAAATCACACGTCATTCAATGGTATTTACCGAGTCAACCTTCGAGGGCAGTACAACGTTCCTTACGGCAGCCGAAAGTCGGTAAACATGCCTGACGAAGCGTGGCTGCTGCGTGCAAGTGCCGCGCTAAAGAACGCGACCCTGACCGCGGGGGACTTTGAGCGCGCGCTTGGAGACGTGACAGCGAATGATCTGGTCTTCCTAGATCCCCCCTATACCGTCGCCCACAACAACAACGGCTTCGTGAAGTACAACCAACACTTGTTTTCCTTCGAGGACCAAGAACGTCTCGCAGAAGCGATAAAGAAGGTTTCGGCCCTCGGGGCGCATTTCATTCTGACCAACGCCGCCCACTCCTCCATCGAAAAGCTGTTTTCACCTCTCGGTGAGCGACTGACGGTCAGCAGAAAAAACGTCATAGGGGGTCGGCAAGCGGGACGCGGTAACGCCGAAGAATACGTCTTTTCCAATCTTGTGGCGGCGCGATGACGTACGAGATCGAGTTGCTGCCCCCATCGAAGATCCGCAACGAGATAACACGGCGCATGTCGGACTACGTTCGCGAGCGTATTCCTGCCGCACGCCAGGCCGAGTACGAGGCCGATGGGTGGGTTCTTGACAAAAAGCTCAAAAGCTTGGTGTGGATGCGCAAGCGCAAGCGCCACGACGTTGCCTTCGAAGACCGAGTCTGGGCCATGTGTGCACGCCTCGGCTTTACGCAACTTAGCCCCCACCGATCTGTGCGGATTCCATACGGCGATGGCGAAAATGAACGAAAGCAGGTGGATGTTTTCGCGGCTGACAATGACGTTGTGCTCGTGATCGAATGCAAGTCTTCCGAAGCCGAGAAAGCGCCAACTCATGCCTTCAAAACTGAGATTGAGAGCATCCAGGGCTATCGCGCTGGCCTGATCCGAACTTTGAGGGCGCAATTCCCCGATCACAAGGTGCGCTTCGTCTTCGCAACGAACAACATCAACGCCACTCCGGACACTCTCGGTCGAATTGAGAATGCGCAGATCTCGTACATGGATGAGGAAGCGGTCGACTATTACCACGAGTTGGCAACTCATTTAGGCAATGCCGCCAAGTTTCAACTGCTCGGGAATCTCTTCAGTGGGCAGCAGATCATGGCTATGGACGCCGTTGTGCCAGCCATCCAAGGGAAGATGGGCGGATATCTCTACTACTCGTTTGCCATAGAGCCCGAACGCCTTCTCAAGATTGCTTACGTACTTCATCGGAACAACGCGAACTTGAAGTCGATGCCGACATATCAGCGGATTATCAAGAGGACTCGACTCAAGCGGGTCTCGGAATTCGTTGACAAAGGCGGGTTCTTCCCGAATGCGCTCATCATCAACGTCGAAAATGGTGGGAAACGGCTCAAGTTCGACCGCACTCCTAGCGACACCGGGGCGAGCACACTCGGACTGCTCCACCTTCCCCGAAAGTACCGTTCTGCTTTTGTAATTGACGGTCAGCATCGTCTATACGGCTTTGCAAACTCTGAACGGGCTGCGACGGAACTTGTGCCCGTTGTTGCGTTCGTCGACTTGCCTGGACCCAAGCAGTTGGACCTCTTCATGCAAATCAATGAAAACCAACAAGCCGTACCGAAGAATCTGCGGAGCACGCTGAACGCCGACCTGCTCTGGAACAGCCCTGACAGGCGCCGACAGGCGCAAGCTCTGAAGCTACGGGTCGCTCAGCAGCTCGGTGAAGCAAAGTCGTCACCACTTCGCGGCAGAATAATCGTTGGTGAAGAGCAGTCAAATGACCGTCGGTGCATCGGGCTCGAAGCGATTAGTCGCGGGATAGATCGAGGACGATTTATTGGCGAGTTCAGTTCGACTGAGATGAAGAAAGTGGGCTCTTTCTATCGAGGATCCAACTCCGCGACACTCGAGCCATTAGCGAGCTTTCTCGAACTTTGCTTCGCATTCCTAAGTGAAGAACTGCCAACACAATGGAACCTCGGTCGTGTCGGTTTTCTGTTCACAAATGCCGGAGTCGAGGCTCTCTTGAGAGTAATCGGCGACGTAGTGGACCATCTAGTTTCTGCTGGCACCGTCGACGCACGACAGCAGACGCCCAGTAGCGTGTTCGTCCACGTTCGGCCGATATTGCAGATCCTCACTAACTACCTAAACGCTCTGGGCGCGGATGAGGTCACGGAATTCCGTGGGAACTATGGCAGCGGAGCTCCGACCATATACTTACGACGCTTCCAGGGCTCCCTAGCGGACGCGGTCGAAGGCTTCGAGCCGGAAGGACTGCGCGAGTGGCAGGCGAATCAAACTAAACAGTTCAACGCCGAGTCCTACACGATGGTCCACGAGATCGAAGTCCATCTGAAAGCCGATATCAAACGCCGGTTAGAGGATAAGTACCATTCCAATTGGTTCAAAGACGGGGTCCCGCAGGCCGTTTACCAAGATGGCATGGCACGAGCCGCCGAGAAGCAATGGCGAGCCGAAGCCGATGTGAAAGTGGACTGGTGGGACTGCCTCTACCTCATCGAACTTCACAAAGTGATGCTCCACGGACAACAATCAGGCTGGATGGAGATGTTCGACCGTGACTACACGCTACCCAGCGACAGAAAGGTGTCGAGTTGGCGGGCCAAGTCCAGTTGGATGAATCAACTCAATGTTATTCGTAACAAGATCTCCCATAACGAGAGCGTCTCGGAGTCCGAGTACGAGTTCTTGCAGTCGCTTTACTCCTGGTTCGAGCTGGGCGGCACAGGCGCGAACGAATAAAGAATCGGCGACGACTCCAGACCAGAGAGCAGAACGAGGGTGTTTGGCTCGCAGGTTCACGCTTTTTCTGGAAAGGCGACTTCCTGATGGAGGGCAGCCCGAATTGCGCTTTCAAGCGCTGCGTCGCCGACATTCGCGGCCTCTTTGTGCGCGAAGACCTTCTCTGTCCGCACCGCCCATTCGGGGTCGCCCTGTGATATCTGCAGGATGTTCCAACTCTTAATCGTCGCGTCGGCGGCTTCGTTGGATGCGACGAAAGCAGACAGGACCGAAGATTCGGCAAGTGCCTGTGCGTGTCCGACAAGACGGAAGATGTCCTCTGGTGCGAACTGGTCTAGCGCCTTCATCCCGTTGACCTTTATCAACGTCATGGTGACATCACGGTTCTGCCGGCGTTGCGCCACATAAGTTAGTAGATCCGCGTACAGCTCTAATCGCCGTTCGAGGATGCGCCCTTCCCTCTCGGCCTCGATAGTCCGCGCAAGTGCTTTGTCGGAGTTGGACCCGGTGCGTCTGATGCCCCAGAGCGTGCCGAAGATGCCCAGCGCTGCGACGACAATGGCGGGCAGGTTGTGCAACAAGTAGTTGAGTATGGCCATGGACAGAGCGTACGAGTGTCCAGCACTCTGCAATTGGGCCTATTGAGAGATAGATGAGGACGTCTAGCCTTACCGCATGACGATACGACGAATCGAAGCAGTGTTCATTCTTTACACCCTGAATAGTCTTGCTGCGGCAGAGCCGGAGCGAACGACGACTGATCTCGACGATGCGACCGAGTCCAGCCTGACGGCATACATATTGGAAAGAGCGCGCCTCAACGGCATTGATGTTTCATTCCTGGAGCACGCGTTCCGGACCAACACCAAACTAGAGTCCGAGTTGGATGATATGTACCAGCGCTGGCTCAATGCCGCCGACCCCGGCAAGTACTGGTTGCGGTCAGGAACCAATGGATGGTTGTGGGTGTCCTCCGTCTCGGTTGATGCGTTCTTTGGCGCGCGAGACAACGTGGTCATCGTGGACGACGACGAATAGAGTCCCGCTACGCGCAAGAGCTTTAGCCCCTGTGGAAAGTGGGTGTCAGTTGTCCACAGATTTACCCGGGGGGGGTCTAGCGACCCATACCGGGGGCATGCCAGGGGCGGGGGTTAGCGCCCCGTGTCGATTCCGTGTCCGTGGCGCTCGCCGTTTCTGTGTGCAGACACAGCAAAGCCCCTAGCCGTGATGACTAGGGGCGCGTGTGCTGCTGTGGGACTAGCCCTGCAGATACCGGTACACAGTAGGAACGCTGACCTTCAGGGCCTTAGCGATGTCGGCCACCTTCTCGCCCTTGTCGTACTCAGCCTGTGCGATCTTCGCGGCCTTCGTGTCGAGAGAGCGGGGACGGCCACCTGTGCGACCCTGTGCCTTAGCTGTGGCCAGACCGGAGCGCGTGCGCTGCTTGATGAAATCAAGCTCCATCTTTGCGAAGATCGCCAGCATGCCCATCATCGCCTCACCTGTCTCGGTGGACGTGTCGAGTCCGTCCCCGATGCTGCGGACGTAGATACCGCGCTTGGTGAGATCGTCGAGCAGAGTAATAACGTGTCCGGCGTTCCGTCCAAGTCTGTCGAGCTTGTAGACGACGATGGTGTCTCCGGGCTCGACGTGCTCGAGCATCGCGTCAAGCTGGGGGCGCGAGGTCTTCGATCCGCTCACGCCGTGGTCGACGTAGATGTCTCTGCGAAGTACCCCGCCCTTGGTGGTGAGCGCTTCGAGCTGGAGCGTCTCATCCTGCGCCGAGGTCGAGACTCGGGCGTAGCCGATCATGCGGCCTGTGTCGGTGTCTGTCATAGCTTGACCTTATCATTACTCGACTACGGATGGTAGGGGTTTGGTAATCGAGTTATGAGAGTAGAACACCCCCGTGTTTCCGGGGGATTGGATTGTAACCAGTGATTACGGGGATCTCCTGCATCCACCAGCCTTTACACCGTGGATTTCATCGGTTCGAGCCCGGTAGGGCCCACCTCATCCCCTCTCCACCAGCGCGAGACCTGCACGACGGGTCTCGGCGTCGAAAACTTTCTTCGTGCCTGCTGTCGGATCGAGGCAGAGTTGATCGTTGCAAGGGTGAGCGGTGCCCACGAGGGGCGCCCGAGCTTCAGGAGATGATCTGACATGCAGTATCTGGTTTCCGTGATCGACGATGGGCAGGCGCAGGCGACCGGGCGCACCAACTCGGCGAGTGCGGCAGAGGCCGCCGCGATCGACGAGTTCAACGACAGGCTCCGGGCCGACGGGCACTGGGTCTTCGCTGCGGGCCTGGCGGCGCCGAGCTCGGCCACAGTCATCGACAACCGCGGCGATGCGCCCCTGCTGACCGATGGCCCGTTCGTCGAGACCAAGGAGTACGTCGCCGGGCTCTGGATCATGGAGGCGCCCGATCTCGATGCGGTGCTCGCCCTCGCCGCGGACGGGTCTAAGGCCTGCAACCGCAAGCTCGAGGTGCGCGCTCTCCTCCGGGGGGCGTGATCCACGAGGCCATCACCCGGGCCCACCGCGAGGAGTGGGCCCGGGTGGTCGCATCGCTGGGCAGACGGTTCGGCAGTCTTGATATCGCCGAGGAGGCCGCGGCGGAGGCCTTTGCCATCGCCGTGGAACGCTGGCCGACCGACGGCGTGCCGCCCAACCCGGGTGCCTGGCTCACCACCACGGCCAATCGCAAGGCGATCGACCGCATCCGTCGGGAGAGCAAGCGTGACGAGAAGCATCGCGAGGCTCGGCTGATGGTCGATGACGGCGTCCCGCACTCCGTCGGGGTGGTCGATGACGACCGGCTGCGGCTGATCTTCGTCTGCTGCCACCCGGCCCTGTCGATGGAGGCCCGTGTCGCGCTGACCCTCCGCCTGGTCGGTGGGCTCACGGTGCCCGAGATCGCCCGCGCCTTCTTGGTGCAGGATTCTGCAATGGGCCGCCGCATCACCCGGGCGAAGGCGAAGATCTCGGAGGCAGGCATCCCCTTTCGTGTGCCGGTGACGGATGATCTCCCCTCCCGCATCCGCGGGGTGCTCGCTGTGCTCTACCTCGTGTTCAACGAGGGCTATCTGGCCAGCGCACCCGACAGCGCACCCCTCCGCCACGAGCTCACGGCGGAAGCGATCCGACTGACCCGGCTCGTCCGCCTTCTTCTGCCCGCCGATGGCGAGGTGGCCGGCCTGCTGGCCCTGATGCTGCTGACGGAGGCGCGGGCATCCGCCAG
>Ga0247729_10000768_pt1 | contig 12422 bp, 15 predicted proteins | sample UWRJL133311R2_FD_180958 | JGI IMG/M metagenome (GOLD analysis project Ga0247729, IMG submission 180958) | Plant litter microbial communities from Arlington Agricultural Research Station in Wisconsin, United States - UWRJ-L133-311R-2 | ecosystem: Environmental > Terrestrial > Plant litter >... | reverse complement strand
GCCGGATTTCGACGCGCTGGATGAAGATGACGCTCCGGCGCCGCGTGGCCGTGCCGACGTCGGGTTGCCGACGCCGGGTCCGGTGATGTCGCCGGAAGATCCGCGCTATGGCCGTCCCGCCGGCGCCCCCGTTTATTCCGACCGCGCGCCGCAGGGGCCGGTGATGTCCCCCGATGATCCGCGCTACGGCCGCCCGATGGGTCCGCCGCCGGTGATCTATTCCGACCGCACGCCTGACGACGGCCGCGGCATGCGTCCGCCGGAAGCCGTTGGCGCGCCGGGCGGTCAGGGTGGTTACGCCACCGGTTCGGTCCAGCCCCAGCAGGGCGGCGAGGCCCGTCCGGTCTCTCTGTCGGCGCTGCCGCCGGAAGAACAGCCGGAAAGCGGTCCGGCGCAGTTGCCGCCGAACCTGCGCCGCCAGGAAGTCAATTTCGTCACCAAGGAGCCCCCGGGCACCATCGTGGTCGATACGCCGAACTACTATCTGTATTACGTGCTCGGCAATAACCGCGCGATCCGCTACGGCGTCCGCGTCGGTCGCGACGGCTTCACCTGGACCGGCATGCAGAAGATCACCCGCAAGGCGGAGTGGCCGGATTGGCATCCGCCGACCGAGATGATCGAGCGCCAGCCCTACCTGCCGCGCTTCATGGCAGGCGGCCCCGGCAATCCGCTCGGCGCCCGCGCCATGTATCTCGGTTCTACCGTGTACCGCATCCACGGCACCAACCAGCCGTCGACCATTGGCAAGTCGGTGTCGTCGGGCTGCATCGGCATGATCAACGAGGACGTCTCGGACCTGTTCGAGCGCGCCAAGGTCGGCACCCGCGTAGTCGTGATGCCCGGCGGTTCGCCGGCGCCGACCACCACCGCTTCCGCGGCTCCGAACCCCGGCTATACGCCTTCTGCGCCGCTGCCCGGCACCCAGCCGACCGCGGTGCAGCCGCTGCCGGCCCCGGTGACGATCCGCTGATTTAGCGGCACTTCGCGAAGATCTCTCAGCATGTCGTCCCGGCGAAAGCCGGGACCCATACACGCTAGTATCTCGTTTCGCTCTGTGGCTGCCGTTCTTCTCTAATAAGAAGTCGGAGGTTATGGATCCCGGCTTTCGCCGGGACGACAGTCGGACAGGTCGGCGCGAAACTGCTTCTACCCCAGCTTCCGCAGCGGCTCGCCCTTCAGCCAGCCTTCGATGCCCTCGATCATTTCGCGATAGATTCGACGATAGTTCTCCGCGGTGACGTAGCCGAGATGCGGCGTGATCACGACGTTGTCGAGTTTGCGCAGAGGACTGTCCTGCGGCAGCGGTTCCACCGAATAGGTGTCGAGCCCGGCACCGGCGATCTTGCCGGCCTGCAAGACCGCCAGCAACGCAGCTTCATCGACAATCGGGCCGCGCGCGGTGTTGATCAGATAGGCTGATGGTTTCATGCGCGCGAGATCCGCCGCCGACACCAATCCGCGCGAGCGGTCGCTCAGCACCAGATGGATGGTGATGATGTCCGCGGTGGCGAACAATTCTTCCTTGGTGGCGTAGGTGACGCCTTCCTTTTCGCAGGCCTCCGGCGTGAGGTTGCTGCTCCAGGCGATGGTCTTCATGCCCAGTGCGCGGCCGATGCCGGCAACCTGGCTGCCGAGCTTGCCGAGCCCGACGATGCCCAGCGTCTTGCCGGCAACGTCCTCGCCGACGGTGACCTGCCAGGGCTCGCCGGCCTTCATGCGGGCATTCTCGAAGCCGATTTTCCGCGTCAGCTCCAGCATCAACCCGATGGTCAGGCCTGCGGTGGGATTGCCCACCATGGCCGTGCCGCAGACCACGACGTCGTGGGCCTTCGCGGCCTCCAGGTCGATGGCGGCGTTGCGCAGGCCCGAGGTGATCAGCAGCTTCAGCTTGGGCAGCGCCTCGAAGCAGGCGCGGGGAAACGGCGTGCGCTCGCGCATGGCGCAGATGATTTCAAAATCCTGCAGCGCCGCGATGGCCTCGTCGCCGGAGGCGAACGGCTTGTCGAACACGGTGACGTCGATGCGGTCGGCGAGTGGGGTCCAGTCGGCCAGTTGCAGCGCCACATTCTGGTAGTCGTCGAGAATCGCACAGCGCAGCCGCGTCATGGGAACGTCCATCCGGTATGATGAGGACGGCACAGACGCCGTCGGGGATGGTCCATGCTTACGCGCAATACCGGCGCGTGCAAGCTCGCACGGTCCGGAGGGGCTCCCGATCAGCTCAATTTGACTTGGAGGATGGCTTTGCCTTGGCGGCGCAGGCCGGGCCGGGGCCGCGCATATAATGCTGCTCGGGCCGGTAGGGGCTGAACGCCGCGACGAAGAACTGGCGCCAGAACAGCCGAATTTCCTGCAGCAGGCCGGAGGGCGCCGCATCGCTATGGGAAAGCTGGGATGATGTTCCAGAGGCTAGGGTGGTCATGACAGGCTCCGCCGATCTGCACGCGACTTCTGTCGCAGAGGGCCCGAATCGCCCGTAACCAGCCTCGGCCGGAGTCGTTAAAATGCGGTTTGAATTGTCATAACCGGCCGTTTTTGCTGCGTTCAGTGTTAGCAAAATCCTAACGCCCGGTTGCCCTTTGGGGTCTGCGCCGCTACATCAGCGGCAACCCATTCACGCCAGCGACAGCTCCAAGGATCACGATGGCCCGCCAGTTCGTCTACTTCATGCAGGGCCTCACCAAGGCCTATCCGACCCGCAAGGTGCTGGATAACGTCCATTTGCAGTTCTACCCGGACGCCAAGATCGGCGTGCTCGGCGTCAACGGCTCCGGCAAGTCGACGCTGCTGAAGATCATGGCCGGCCTCGACAAGGAATACACCGGCGAGGCCTGGGTCGCGCAGGGCGCCCGCGTCGGCTACCTCGAGCAGGAACCGCAGCTCGACGCCACGCTGACGGTGCGTGAGAACGTCATGCTCGGCGTCGCCAAGCAGAAGGCGATCCTGGAGCGCTACAACGACCTGGCGATGAACTACTCGGACGAGACCGCCGACGAGATGACCAAGCTGCAGGACGAGATCGAGGCCCAGGGCCTGTGGGATCTCGACAGCAAGGTGGACCAGGCGATGGACGCGCTCCGCTGCCCGCCCGACGACTCCGATGTGACCAAGCTGTCGGGTGGCGAACGCCGCCGCGTGGCGTTGTGCAAGCTGCTGCTCGACCAGCCCGACCTGTTGCTGCTCGACGAGCCGACCAACCATCTCGACGCTGAATCCGTGTCGTGGCTGGAAGGCCATCTGCGCGCCTATCCCGGCGCGATCTTGATCGTCACCCATGATCGCTACTTCCTGGACAACGTGACCTCGTGGATTCTCGAGCTCGATCGCGGCAAGGGCATTCCCTACGAGGGCAACTATTCGTCGTGGCTGGTGCAGAAGCAGAAGCGTCTGGCCCAGGAAGGCCGCGAGGACGCCGCGCATCAGAAGACGCTGGAGCGCGAGCAGGAATGGATCGCCTCCTCGCCCAAGGCACGTCAGGCCAAGTCCAAGGCGCGCTACCAGCGCTATGACGAGTTGCTGAAGAAGGCCGGCGACCGCCAGGTGCAGGGCGCGCAGATCACCATTCCCGTCGCCGAGCGCCTCGGCGACAACGTGGTCGACTTCGAAAACCTCACCAAGGGTTTCGCCGACCGCGTGCTGATCGACAATCTGACCTTCAAGCTGCCGCCCGGCGGCATCGTCGGCGTGATCGGCGCCAACGGCGCCGGCAAGACGACTCTGTTCCGGATGATCACCAAGCAGGAACCCCCTGATGCGGGCACCATCACGGTCGGCGAGACCGTGCAGCTCGGCTATGTCGACCAGTCGCGCGATGCGCTCGACGGCAAAAAGACCGTGTGGGAGGAAATCTCCGGCAACAACGAGCTGATCCTGCTCGGCAAGCGCGAGGTCAATTCGCGCGGCTATTGCTCAACGTTCAACTTCAAGGGCGGCGACCAGCAGAAGAAGGTTGGCTCATTGTCCGGCGGTGAGCGCAACCGCGTCCATCTCGCCAAGATGCTGAAGTCCGGCGCCAACGTCCTGCTGCTCGATGAGCCGACCAACGATCTTGACGTCGACACGTTGCGCGCGCTCGAAGAGGCGCTGGAAGACTTCGCCGGCTGCGCCGTGATCATCAGCCATGACCGCTGGTTCCTCGATCGCATCGCGACCCACATCCTGGCCTTCGAGGGCGAGGCCCACGTCGAATGGTTCGAGGGTAACTTCCAGGATTACGAGAAGGACAAGATGCGCCGCCTCGGCCACGACTCCATCGTGCCGCATCGCATGAAGTACAAGAAGCTGACGCGCTAGGCGGGAATGAGAACTGGGACACCGTGTAGACGCGCGGCGTCCGCCAACCGTTCGTCGAACGTGGCGAGGGTGCTACCGAGATGTCTCGTCATCGCCAGGTGAATGGCGTCTGGCGCATTGAGCTTCGTCGCAAAGTCCCGAACGATCTGCCCTGCCGCGCTGATCTGTTCGGGTCGGCATTGTACCAGGCGTGCCGAGCGCAAGAGCCACCTGTCAAAGTCGCGAAGGATTGCATTTGCTGTCTCTGGCGTCGACGACTTCATCCTGACGCGACGCGAAATCACAGCCGAAAATTCGATCGCGCAGAAATCGCTTATAAGCATCGTTGGATTTGACCGGCTCAGCCAGGCGTCGGCACTGATAGAATGCGTGTCCCGTTGAAGCAGCGCGACGACCACGCTCGTATCAAGATAGTGGCTCACTAGAAATCATCTCGCATCGCGCGGATTTCGGCGACAGAATCTCCCTCAAAGACTGGTCGGCTTTCGCGGACATTGCGGAGCCACTCAATATCGGCAGATGTGACCGGCTTTCCGACCGCAGCGGCCGGTCGCATCTCGACCACGGGCTTGCCGTGGCGCGTAATCGTCACATCCTTGCCGGCCAGCACTTCGTCGATCAATTGCGAAAGCTGATCCTTCGCTTCAGCGATCGAATAGGTTGACATTGCACCCTCCTGAATATGGCCATATATGGCCATGCCGGGGCTGAATTTTCAACGGCGATGCTTTCCGCATCACCGGACCTTGCTGGAACTGCGATCATGGCCGACTGGAACGCGCAGCAATATCTGAAATTCGAGGACGAGCGCACCCGCCCGGCGCGCGACCTGCTGGCGCAGATTCCGCTGCTCGAAGCGCGCAAGGTGGTGGACATCGGCTGCGGTCCCGGCAACTCAACCGAACTGCTGGTGCAGCGCTGGCCGCAGGCCGCGGTGATCGGTGTCGACACCTCCGCCGACATGCTGCGGCAGGCTCGCGAGCGGCTGCCGGGACAGACCTTCATCGAGGCCAATATTGCGCACTGGGCGCCGCCGGCCGGCACCGACGTGCTGTTCGCCAATGCGATCTTCCAGTGGGTGCCGGACCATCTCAAGCATTTGAAGCGGCTGATCGGCTCGCTGCCGCCGGGCGGCGCGCTGGCGGTGCAGATGCCCGACAATCTCGACGAGCCCTCGCACATCCTGATGCGCGAGGTCGCCTATCTCGAGCCATGGCGCAAGCAGCTGGCGAAGGCCGCCGAATTGCGCGACTCGCTGCCGAAACCCGGCGCCTATTACGACGCGCTGCGGCCGCTATGTTCGCGGTTGGAGATCTGGCACACGATCTATAACCACGTGCTGGACGACGCGACCTCGGTGGTGGAGTGGGTGAAAGGCACCGGTCTGCGGCCGTTCGTCGATCCGCTGGAGCCGCCAGAGCGCAAGGCCTATCTCGCCGAATACACCGCGCGCATCGCCGCCAGTTACCTGCCGCAGGCCGACGGCAAGGTGTTGCTGCGGTTTCCCCGGGTATTCATCGTCGCGGTGAAGTAGGCCGCTGCGGCGAGTTGCCGCGTGGCGCGACATCATCGCGTCCAGATCGCTCCGATATAAGGTCGCATTGCAATCGCACCGCGATTCCTACCTCAAGCGAGATTTTCTGCATGTCCATGACGCCTGAAACGCCCTTGCCGCCCAAGGGCTTCCCGTTGCGTCCGATCCCGATGCTGATCTTCGGCTCGCGCTGGCTGCAGTTGCCGCTATATATCGGCCTGATCGTGGCGCAGGGCGTCTATGTGGTGCTGTTCCTGAAGGAACTGTGGCACCTGTTCAACCACTCGTTCGATTTCAGTGAGCAACAGATCATGCTGGCGGTGCTCGGCCTGATCGACGTGGTGATGATCTCCAACCTGCTGGTGATGGTGATCGTCGGCGGCTACGAGACCTTCGTGTCGCGGCTCAACCTGCAGGGCCATCCCGACGAGCCGGAATGGCTCAGCCACGTCAATGCCAGCGTGCTGAAGATCAAGCTGGCGATGGCCATCATCGGCATTTCCTCGATCCATCTGCTGCGCACCTTCATCGAAGCGGGCGCGCTGGGATCGGCCCGCGCCGGCAACTATACCGAGACCGGCGTGATGTGGCAGACCATCATCCACACCGTGTTCATTCTCTCGGCGGTGGGCATCGCCTATGTCGACCGGCTGTCGAACCTAGCGACGGAAGAAGCGCGTCGGCAGGGCGGCGTCGAAGCGGCCAACGGCCACGGCAAGCACCATTGAGTGCGATGGTCTACTATTTGAAACACGCGTTGCTGCTGCTGGCTTTGATCAACGGCGTGCCCTCCGCCCGCGCCGCCGATGCCGGCTTCACAAGCTTCATCGCCTCGCTGTGGCCCGAGGCGCAGCAGGCCGGCGTCTCGCGAAAAACCTTCGATGATGTCACGCGCGGGCTGGAGCCGGACTACAAGCTGCCCGACCTTGCGCTGCCCGGCCTTGCGCTGCCCGGCCGTCCCGCCACCGGCGCGCCGTCGCAGGCGGAGTTCGTGCAGGTGCCGTCCGATTACATCAAGGAAGCCAGCATCGCGCGGCTGGCTGCGGAAGGGCAGCGGCTGCGCGAAAAGCATCGCGCCACGCTTGCCGCGATCGAGCAGCGCTTTGGCGTGCCGTCCACCATCATCCTGGCGATCTGGGGCCGCGAGACCGACTACGGCCGCTACGCGCTGCCCTATGACGGGTTTCGCGTATTGGCGACCCAGGCCTATGTCGGCCGCCGCAAGGATCAGTACCGAACCGAATTCGTCGAGGCGATGCGGCTGGTGGAGAATGGCGACGTTGCGCGAAAGGATCTGCGCACCTCGTGGGGCGGCGCTACCGGACTGACGCAGTTTCTGCCGTCGGAACTGGGCAAGCACGGCGTCGATTTCGACGGCGACGGCCATATCAACATCTGGACCTCGGTGCCCGATGCGCTGGCGTCGGCGGCGCAGCAGTTGAAGAACAAGGGCTGGCAGCCCGGCCTGCGCTGGGCCTATGAAGTGCGCGCGCCGGCGAATGCCGATTGCACCATGGGCGTGCCCGAGGTGACCAAGCCGATCGGCGAGTGGGTCCGCGCGGGCTTCGTGCCAGTGCGCGGCGAACGGCTCAGCGCCGCGGAGCAGGCGCAGCCGGCGTCGTTACTGCAGCCGGAGGGCATCTATGGTCCGGCGTTCCTGACCACGAAGAATTACTTCGTGATCAAGGAATACAATTTCTCCGACCTCTACGTGCTGTTCGTCGGTCATCTTGCGGACCGCATGAACAGCCCGCAGCCGTTTGTGACGCCGTGGTCGGCGTCGAAGCAACTGCGCAGCAGCGACGTCGAGGCGATGCAGAAGCATCTGACCCGGGCAGGGCTGTACAACGACAAGATGGATGGCAAAGCCGGCATGAAAACCCGGGCGGCGCTGGGTGCGTACCAGAAGTCGGCAGGGCTCAAGGTCGACTGCTGGCCCAGCGAAAGCGTGTTGCGCGCGATGGGCGCGCGGTAATTGCTAATGTAGCCCGGATGGAGCGAAGCGAAATCCGGGAATAGCCCGTCGATACACGCTACCGCCGGCCCCGGATTGCGCTTCGCTCCATCCGGGCTACGGCCTGCCGCGGCCACAACGAAAAACCCGGCCGCGTGAACGGCCGGGTTTGAAGGTTCAACCGCGCGGGTGGCGCGACGGCAGCTCAGATCGATCGCAGACCTGTTAGTCGCAGACCTGGACCGGGCGCGAACGCCAGACGCCACGGTACTCGTCCCAGACGCGCTGGCGGACGACGCGGCATTCCGGCTCTTCCACATAGACCGGAGCGGGGGCGTAACCATAGGCCGGACCCGGGCGGCTGGCAGCGATCGCGCCGCCGAGCAGGGCGCCGCCGATCAGGCCGCCGGCAACGCCAGCAGCGATGCGGCCGCCATCGGCCCGGGCTGCGGGGGCCACCGAGACCAGCGAACCGGCGACCGTCGCGACGGCGAGCAAGGCGGAAATTGTCTTCTTCATCTCAGGTCTCTCCAGAAGGCGCCGCAAGCGACGCGCGGTTAAAGGTGACTCACGCTGCAGTTCGAAACGACGATCTCACTTAAAAGCGCCCAATCGTCAACTCGACGTAAACGTTCACAAGGCGTGACCTGAAAAAACGGTTTTTTCGGGCCGGTTGGAGCGAAACACCGGAAAACCAAGCGAATTCCGGGGCGTGATTGGAAACGCCGGACTTAGCCGCAGACCCGGACGCGACGAATGCGCCAGCCATATCCGTCCCAGAAGCGCTGGCGCTGCCAGAAACAGTTGTCGTAGTAGCCGGGACCCGCCACATAGGCGGGACCGCCGTAGTAGCCATAACCCGGACCGTAGCCATAACGCGGCGCGGCGATGGCGCCGCCGATCAGGGCACCGCCTATCACACCGGCAGCGATTCCGGCGCCAAGTCCGCGCTGCGCGTGAGCCGGGGCAGGCGCCAGCGACGACACCGCAAGCGCGGCGACGGCGGCAAGGGCCATCAGGGTCTTTTTCATGGCTTCAACCTTTCGAAGGGTTCGACAGCAGGTATCGCTGCATGACCTGAAAAGTTTCACATCCTACTTGAATGATCAATGAATGAGGCCGGCCAAATGCAGCCGCAGGCAAGGCCGCGCGGCGGCTTTTGCGTTGCAGACCATGTCCATCCCTCGGGCAACGCGGCCCGCGTTCCGCCGCGGCGCAGGACGGCGTTTGAGGGCTGCGGCGGAGGGACTTCTTTAGATTCATTCCAGTCTGAACAGGGTAACTGTCGTAGTTTGGAATCGCTTGAAAAGCGGCGTTTTCCTTTTGCATCCGGGGCCGGTCTTAAATATCGAAAGGGGGTCCTGACCTGCGAGCCCGCCTTCATCCCATGATCGTTTGTTCCTGCAACGTCTTCTCCGACCACGACGTCCGTAAGGCCGTCAGTGCGCCGCGTCCTCCCCGCACGCCGGGCCAAGTCTATGGCTGCCTTGGTTGCAGCGCCCAGTGCGGACGCTGTGCCAGGACCATCAAGGCGATCATGGACGAAGCCCTGGGCGCCTGCGCCAAGGCGTGCTGCTCCGGTTGTCCGCACAGCGCCGCCCACGAGGCGCACGCCCATGGCGAGCTGCATGCCCCGGTCGCGCTGCCCGCCGTTGCAGCCATCGTGGCCGCCGCCTAAAACCTTCTCACGCCTGCATATTCTGACACTTCAAGGCCCTTTGCCGATTTCGGCAATGAGCGCTTGTTCTCCTGATAAATCTGATTTAGAACGTTTCTAAATTCAGATGAGGGACCTGTTTGGACGGGTTTCGACAACAGGAGTGCATCATGAAGGGCGACCCGAAGGTCATCGATTATCTCAACAAGGGCGTGCGCAGCGAACTGACTGCGATCAGCCAGTACTGGCTGCATTTCCGCCTGCTCAACCATTGGGGTCTGCTCGAGATGGCCAAGGTCTGGCGCAAGGAATCCATCGAAGAGATGGTCCACGCCGACAAGTTCATCGACCGCATCCTGTTCCTCGACGGCTTTCCGAACCTGCAGGTGCTGGATCCGTTGCGGATCGGCCAGACCGTCAAAGAGATCATCGACGCCGATCTGGCCGCCGAGATCGGCGCCCGCACGCTCTACCAGGAAGCGGCAACCTACTGCCACAGCGTCGGCGACTACGTGTCCCGCGATCTGTTCGAGCAGCTGATGAAGGACGAGGAACACCACATCGACTTCCTCGAGACCCAGCAGCACGTCATCGAACGGATCGGCATCGATCTGTACACCCAGAAGCATGTCGGCGGCCTCGAGAGCGAGTTCTAGGCCGGTTGCGTCCGTCCTGTCCCGTACGAAGTGCAATGCGCCGCCATCTGGCGGCGTAATGCGTTGCAGAGCCGGGACAGATCGTTTGGGCCTTGAGCCAGCCCAAGCCCGTTACGAGGGTCGTGCGGGCGCCGGCGGCGGCACAGGCGACATCGGGCATTTGGCATAGGCCTGCTCGATCGCCGGCTCCGATCCTTCCAGATCGTATTCCGCGGAGGTGCGGCCGGCCACCAGCGAGCGCACCCGCATGTAGAGTTTGCGGGCGCCCCGCAATTCGCTGACGAAGCGGGCTACCGCTACCTTGTCATCGATGACAAGAATCTGGCGGCCTGTCGCGATGCGGGCGGGGACGTTTTCGTGGCCGGGCAGGTCGTCGAAACGGTAGCCGACCGTCGCGTTGCGGGTGGTGCCGAGCTTGAATTCGAAAGCGAAGCGGACGATCGGCTGCCCGTCGAAACAGGTCAGCGACATCGACGAGCGCTTTGGAAAATCCTCATAGCTGTTGGACGCGTCGGCGAAAATGGCGGCGCTTGGCAACTGTTCGCCGGTGACGCGATCGACCTGTTGCGTGATGTACCAGTCGCCGGACCGGACCTCGCCCATGTCGGTGACAAAGGGATCGCGGACGCAGCCTCCCAGCGCCATGCCCGCCACAATCGCCCCGACCAACGTCCCACCACGCACGACGCTCTCCCCAGGATGCAGGTATGATGCAACCCAGAGGTGTTTTTCGCAAGTCGATTTGAACGCAAGCGTGTGATGCCGCCGGCAACCGGCGCGCTTATAGCTGTTGCCGGTAGGCTGCGTCGATCTCGGCCTGGCCGACCGGCTCGCCGAGCTTGGTCTGGTCGTGCACCATTTCGGAAATGCTGGGCATCACCGAGCGCTTCACCTGCGCCTCGGGCGACCACAGCTTCGAGCGCATCAGTGCCTTGCCGCAGTGGAAATAGGCTTCAGTGACGGTGATGCTGAGCACCGCGCGGGGAAGCTTGCCGAACTCCTCCATCGAGGCCATCAGTTCCGGATCCTGGATCAGCTTCGCGGTGCCGCTGACGCGCAGCGTGTCGTCGATCCCCGGCACGAAGAAGATCAGTTGGACGTGGCCGCTGCCGGTCAGCAGGTTCTGGAAGGTGTCGACGCGGTTGTTGCCGGGCCTGTCCGGCATCTGCAGTTCCGTCGCCGATACAACCCGGACGAAGCCGACACCGCCGCCGCGCGGCGTCGCGTCCACGGTGCCGTCGGGACCGGCAGAGGCCATCACACAGAACGGCGACAGGCCGATGAATTTGGCCGAATGCACGTCGAGGGTCGGCCGCGCCTTGGCGATGACGCGCGGGTGTGGCGTCGGATAGATCGTCCGTAGGTCTTCGGCGGCAACGTCGGTCACGGGCATTCTCCGGTTAGAGCCGACGAGACGTAACACGGTGCTGCAAGGCGCAAAAGTCGCAGCGGGGCCGAAAGTCCCGGATGCGATATCCTATGGCCCGGCGGCTTGCTTGCGCCACGGCCAATCGGTGACGCCGGCGCTATACAGCGCCCACCAGATGATCACCGGTTGAAATGCCAACCTTGGGCCATGGTACCACCAGCTGCTGCCGATGTAGGGCATCTCGATGCCGTCCAGCGCGTGCTTGAAATTCGCCGGCCAGACGCAAAAGGCGTACAGCGCCATCGTGACGCCGGCCCACCAGCGCAGCGGTTTTGTGACCAGCGCGGTCGAAGCCGCCAGTTCGAACACGCCGGTGAGCATGATGACCTGGGTCGGATACGGCACCCAGGCCGGGGTGATCAGCAGCAGTTTCTCCGGCACCCACAGATGCGCGACACCGGCGGCGACATAGAATGCCGCCAGCACGCAACGCATGATCGCGCGGCCGTGGCCGCGCGACGAAGTGTTGTCAGGAACGCGCACGACGCGTCAGGATTTGTCCACGATGTGGGTGGTCGGCCGGTCGTTACCCGCAGCCGTTTCCTCGTGCCATTTGCCCTTGTCGTCCTCGAACTGGATCACCTCGGTCTTGCCGGGCACGGTCTGTTCGGTGGCGGCGCGCTTGGCGGCCGCGGCGGCCAGGGCGTGCGTGGCGAACGGCTCGGAAAACACGGCGCCGACCTTGTAGGCCCAGCCGCCGTCGTGTTCGACGATCACATAGGTAACTTCCGTCATGGTGGTCTCGCTTGTGGTTATGGCGCCCGGAGGCGCCAGCAGGGAGGTGGTCTGATGCAACGCGCAACGCGTCGAAATCGACAGAGCTAGCCGCCGATTTGGCGAAGATTGCAAGTTTCGGACTGCTCAGGCGCCTGCTAGATTTGCGCCAAGTGGCCGGT
>Ga0247729_10000764_pt1 | contig 12449 bp, 14 predicted proteins | sample UWRJL133311R2_FD_180958 | JGI IMG/M metagenome (GOLD analysis project Ga0247729, IMG submission 180958) | Plant litter microbial communities from Arlington Agricultural Research Station in Wisconsin, United States - UWRJ-L133-311R-2 | ecosystem: Environmental > Terrestrial > Plant litter >... | reverse complement strand
GACCATCTCTCGGAGTTGGTCTTTTGTTGTGGGGTCGCCGGCAGCTTTTAGCAGTCGGGTCGCCTGATCTAGTTTTTGCTGCAACTCCGCTCTGCTACCGCGTTCACTCGTTAGCGCACTCCGTGAAATTTCTAGCGCTAACGCAGTCATCCCCGAAATGTCGGCTCGGTCGGCGACGCAAGTTGCGTTTATACGTCGCAATTCCGGGTAGTGTCTCAGTTTGAAAATAATCCGGCTTGACGGCCAGTTTCGCCCCTCCGCCCACCGTGTTATGCTTAGCGGAAAGCAGGAGGCTGGAATGCAGGTTTCCAACCCATTTTCGCGGCCAGCGAACCAAGACCGAAAGCATTTCTCTCTCGGAGAGAGTCCGGCCAAGCCAGCCAACGGGTATTTTGCCGACGCCGCAGGGTTGCCCAGTGAAAATGTAATCAGGGACGCCGTGGCGGGTCTTTCGACAAGCGAAGAGATTGAGGCGGCGCTGATAAAGCTACTTATTTACCGCCGCCTTGCTCATGGATACATGCGGTGGCGCATGGGGAGGAAAAAGTAATGCCAAGAGGCCCTAAAGGCGAGAAGCGCCCCGCCGACGTGATCGGCGCCGCCGTCATGATTGCCCGGATCGCCACCGGGGAAATCGAAGAAGGCACCTCACCGGATGACGGGACTGGTGCGGCGAAAATGCTCGGCCGCCGCGGGGGCAAGGCGCGGGCGGCTAGTTTAACCCCGGAACAGAGATCCGAAATTGCAAAGGCTGCAGCCACCGCCCGGTGGAAAAAGGGCTAGGCGGCTGCCGAGTGCGGCACCAGCGTCGCTTGCTCGAACATGTCGTGCTGTCGAAATACTGCATCCATAGCCGGGACTTTGGGCAAGCCACGCTTCTCCCAAAGCTCAGCCGCGCTTCGGTTGCCCCAGACGTGGCGACATTCCTGAACCAGCCGCAAGCTCAAACTTTCCGCCTCGTTCGCCTCCCGGGTGAGCTTGTCGCGGTCTCCCGAAAAATGGTTGTGCAGCACCGAATAGCACTCGCGCTGGTATTTAAGGACCACATTGCGAATTTTGTCATCCTTGAGCCGAGTGGTGTCAATTCGAAACAGCCACCCGTGAATGAGCTCAAGTTCAAGGCAAACCATCCTCTGAGGCCCGCCTGCCCCGAAGGGTATGGTCATGTTGACCATACCCTCGGAAAGGACGGGATCGCGGGAGATGCGCTTAAATTGGGACGACCAATCTAGCCCCATCGCAATAACAATAGGTTTGACCGCGACGAGTACCGCTTGCCCGGACTGAAAGCCCAGAAGTTCGGTTCCGTAAAATTTTACAGTAGCGATTCTATTCATCGAAGACATCTCCGCTAAATCGAAACCGGGGCAACGCGACCCCACCCGTCTATTGTCGCGACAGGCAAAACGAACTCACGGATTTTTACAAGGTACTTTCGAAGTAGGCTGAAACGCTTAGTTCGGTTGTGTATCTGTCCAACGATCACACCCGGGTGGACCTTCTGCATTTTCGCAAAATGGATTACGTCTTTTTCCGAGATGAAGTTGGCTCTTCGCGCAAGAAATGAAACTAAATCTCCCGCTTCAACACACTTATCGGCTGCATAGCGATTGGCTTCGCGCTCTTCAGCAGTGTCATTGGCCTTGCCGCCATCAAGATCGACGTCAATTATAACTTCTTTTTTCCCGTCGTTATTCATGACGTGGCAAAGCTCATGCCACAGCACAAACCAAAAATTATCAATGCGGTCTTGTCGAAGAGTCATTCCAACGACGGGTCTTGCGTCGTCTAGCCATAGGCAGACGCCGTCAATCTTAGCGTTAGGGAGGCCTTCAACAATCACAAAACGAAGGCCACATTCAGCCAGTATCGCAGGGACGCGAGCAACATCCTCAACATTCAGCATAGAATTCTTCAACGTTACGACGTGGTCCGAAAGCATTCGTCCAGAGTAAGGCTTGCATTCCATCGCGTCCGCGATCTGCATGACCCTATAAAGCCAAGCCTCTTGTAGGGGAGTCGGGTTTTCTCCAGAGTTAGTTTTCTTCGCGACATGTCGGACGGGCGCCACGTTATTGTCATTGCTGGTCCGGAAGAAGCTCTCTAACTGATTTTCTAGGACAGACACGTCGGCATTTTTGATCCATCCGCGCTTGATCATCTCGCGCACGGGATATCTCGTTTGCAGAGACGCCCGCCGCGAAATCGCCGGATCAGGCGCGGCGGAATTTGCTAAGTCATATGACTTCTGCAGATTGGAAAAAAAGTCGGCATCAATATCAAAGGCCTCCGCTAGAGCCTTGGAGGTCTCAACACTGATTCCAGTCTTCCCCTTAATGATTTTGTTGAGGGTGGCCTCCTCGATTCCCAGAATAAAAGCAAGATCGCGCTGCGACCATTCGCGCGCGTCCAATTCTTCTTGGATGTACATGCCGGGAAGAGGCGGCTGATATTCAAAGTTCGTCATTGTCTCAAAACCTCAATGTGGATCGCCAATAAACGTAACGGTCACGGTCGGCGGTGAGGTGCTGTCATCCAGCAGAAAGTGCACTCTGTATTGGTCGTTTATTCGAATTTGCCGCAGGTCAGATCCTTCTAGCTTTTTGTATTGAAGGCTTCGCATGTTCCTCAGTGTGAGTTCTGACGAGGCGTTCATGATCGCGTGGAGCTTGTCGCGGCACGACTTCGTGACACCCAACGGCAGACCAAGCTTGTGGGCCTGATCCGTTAGTATGATTGCGAGGTGCTGGCTGGCGAACTCGAGTTTCATACGATCCATGTATGAGTCTTTAATCCAGGAATGTCAATAATAGAAATTGTTAGAACGTGCTAATTTCTGTTTGACAGCAAGCATAAAAAGTTCATTATGAAGGCATGAACAAATTGCCCCTCCAGAAGCGCGTTCAAATCCTCTCGCTCCTTTGCGAGGGAAGCTCCATGCGGTCGATCTCACGGGTTTGCGACGTAAGCATCAACACCGTCTCGAAGATGCTGGTAGACGCCGGACAGGTCTGCGCTGCCTACCATGACCAGTATGTCCGCGGTTTCGAATGCAAGCGCGTGCAGTGCGATGAAATCTGGTCGTTCTGCTACTCGAAAGAGCGCAACGTGAAGGGTGCCAAGGCCGCTCCGGAAGGCGCTGGCAACGTCTGGACCTGGACGGCGCTGGATGCAGACAGCAAGCTTATCGTGACGTGGAGCGTCGGCGCCCGCGACGCGCAGAACGCCGCGAACGTCATGGAGGATCTGCGCGACCGGGTTAAGACCCGGATGCAGCTCACCACGGACGGCCTGCGCGTTTATCTGGAAGCCGTACAGGAAGCGTTCGGCGTCGATGGCATCGACTATGCCCAGCTTGTCAAAATCTACGGGGAAGCCCCGGGCAAGGGCGGCGAGCGCCGTTACAGCCCCGCTGAGTGCGTCGGGGCCAAGAAGGTGCCGGTTGAGGGCGCCCCAGACATCAAGCATGTCAGCACGTCCTACGTGGAGCGCCAGAACCTGAACATGCGCATGGGGATGCGCCGCTTCACCCGGTTGACCAATGCCTTTTCAAAGAAGTTCGAAAACCACTGCCACGCGCTGGCGCTCTACTTCATGTTTTACAACTTCGCTCGCATCCATAAGACGTTGAAAGTCTCGCCCGCGATGGCGGCTGGCGTTACCGACAAGCTATGGAGCATGGAAGATATTGTTGGGCTGATCGACGCGCGTGATGAGCGCAAATCGAAACGATCATAGCTGCATGGCCTTCAACGACCTTGTTGGAACTGAGTCGAGAAGTTAGATTCAGCATTCACCACAAAACGAGGTCTGAAGATGGTCAGCAACGATCTGGAATTCGTAGCGGAAGAATGGACCAAGCTTGCGGCCTACAAAGCGATCCCATTAGGATTGCCAACATCGCTTCTGGGTCGCGAATTTGTCGTTCAAGGCATGTGCATGTTGACGGGACGCAGCTCCGAAGATGTTCGGCGCATGATTAATGAAGAGATTTCGCGCCTTGCAGTTCTCACTTCAAATTGAGGAGTTCCTGCCTAGCCTTCAGAATGTGCATTTTCTTGACGCGCCCGTCGGGAGCGACCGTGGTCGTGTAACGCACCGCAATTTGTGAATTGTGGCTATCATCTCCCGGCAGGCGCAGAGCGTAGTCGGACATGCTTTTCATGACGGCCCGTAAGCTAGTTCGATCAGCGTCACCGGTTAGTTCGAATGGTACGGTCATGCCTTGATCATAATCATAAGCTCTCCCATACCGAGAGTTTGCATTATAGCTCGCTATACTAACGACCTTCTCATTAAGTGTATTGATGCGCTTTGAACTATGCACGTAAGTCTTCGTCGAAGCGTCAAGATTTACAATGTTGTCATGGCCGTTGATGAGAATAATCGTTGTCGCGCCGTGATTTATTGACGAGTGAGCCGACTTCATCGCAGGCTCGATGGCTTCGACCAAAGCGCCAATGTCTCCAGAGTTTAACGTGCCTGCTTCTTCAAGTTTTTCGATTTCAGGCTCTGCCTTTCCGCCGACGCACCTGCGAAAAACGCTCTTGATCAGCGCCATCGTGAGGTCGCCTGCGACCTTGCCCGCCACCCCATGACCGATGGTTTGCATGGCGGGATCGGCTAATATTTCAAAGATAAACTGGAAGCTTCCAGGCTGACTGGCGATCAGGTTTATCTCGAATCCGTGCGCGCCGGTGTCATCAAATTTGCGGTGTCGGACGCGCCCCTCGCCTAGATAATTAGTCACTATCAGCAACGAGCGGGAAATTCCGTAAAGGCTTTGAGAGGCAGCGTAGGCCGGCAAGCGGTGCTCGTCGGCTAAATCTCCCTGAAAACTGACAATTAGATTATCCATGATGTTCCCCCAATGGTTGCAACATCTTGCAACCATTGGGTGAGGGCAAGGATATTGCTAACAGAGGGTTAATGGACGGGGTCAAGCGCAAGGCCTAAGCAAAAAGTTCAGTATTGAAACTGAGACACTACCCAATTCCGACAAATAGAATGTTAGCCGAACTATCCCCGCGCGGCCGCGGGTGGTGTCATAGTTTTGCAAGCTGTGCTTTTTGCTAAGGGGATTGCCACCGCGCAGTGTGCCCATACCCGGGTGCGGTTGCGTCTGCCACCGTGCCGACTAGAACGGTTCACCGCGTTACGGTCCGCTCGGCGACCGACCTTTCTCCGAAAGTCCGCAGCGCTCCGCGACAGGAGAAGCTAGTGGCCCGGCGCCCGATTAGATCACCTTGGACACCTGAATTGGACGAGCGGCTGAAAGTGTTGGCGGCGCAGAGCGCCACCGCAGTAAGGGCTTCTGCAGCATTGAATAAGCCAATCAACAGCGTACGAATTAGAGCGCGCAAGCTTGGTTTATCGTTTCCAGGGATCAGAGAGACGAAAGCCAAGATCAGGGCTCTTGCCGAGGCCGAAATTGCAGGGGTGCGTCGTTCATAACCCCGCGTATCAGCGGGAACCGATTATTATTTGAGATGAGGTTGTCGCCAGACCTGCGAGCCAAAGTCGATCCACAACTCGGCGCTTTCCGGTGACGTAAAAACGCCGATCAATTGCTCGGGAGGCCGGTCCGGCCACGATGCTTCCACGACCCAACCAGAGCCGTCTGGAAGTGGAATGGTATTGAGCTTCGCATGGGCTGGCATTTGCGCCTCCGCTCGCGCCGCGGTGCGCGAGAGCGCATCCGATACCTGCTGCCGGAGTCGGTCAATGCATGGCAGCGGGAGGACCGGCATGCACTTTGCGAATGGGAGCGCGTGCAACATCGTAAGACTAAGGCTTGGAGCCATTCTAAGCGGTCGCCGATGTCGGTTCAGATGCAGGTTAGAAAGCTCGGCCTAACTTTCCCCGGCATCCGCGCCACCAAAGCCGCCCTCAAGGCCAGCATCGCCGATGCCGAAGAGCGGGTGTCCGCCGCTAGCTATGTCCGGAAGGGAACGTTAGCGCGCCGAAAACCTTGCTTCCCAAGCGTGGGAGGTTGCTATGGCGCAAGCTGCACAGATTACCGACTGTCCCTCTCGTCCACCGTGCCCGGTGTGCCGAATGAGCATGATCACCGCCGCGCGGGTGGACGATGGTGACGGCTTCGAACATTGCAAGTTCAAGTGCTTGCGGTGCGGTCACACCGAAATATCAAAGCCAGCAAGGCATGACAGGTAAGGTCCATTTTTCGGTACTGGCCTGTTTCGACCTCTAGTGGCCTAATTTGAAAAGGGCAGTAGCCTGGTTCGAATTAAGTCGACTCCCGCGCGTAGTCTGCCGTAAGGCTTTTCCATCACCGCCCCGTACTCGGCAGCTTCGGTACTGGCCGAATTAGGCCACTCGCAGATTCAAAGTAGGCCACTCACGCAAAAGACGGCCACAGGGGGCCGCCTCTCACCGGAGAGGGACTCCGGCGCGTTGCAAAAGGCGATCCGAGTATCGCTTTGCACGCGTGTGTCAGGTGGGCTGAGTCCAATGCCTATCAAGGGTTCACATAAAGAAAAACCCGCCGGTTAGGGCGGGTGAGCGTCGGATCCGGTCGGTTCATGTATTGATTGATCAGATTCGGCGGCTTGTTCACCAGGACATACGCTGCACTAATAAGCCAAGCGATCGAACAAACGACCCAAAGCCTAAACAGTCCGAGTTGGTAGTTCGCCATCCTGTATATGTTAAACGCGACCGGGCGCCAGTCGGTGGATAGTCAATCTTCTCCACTAGGCGGCAAGTCACCGCGACGACCTGCACGCCCGGGTCTTCCAGTATGCCGACAACCACCTGAAGCGGGAGGAGGCAAGGCGATCTCCCCGGCTATCGGATCTACTCAGGCGGCCGAACTGACGGTTGGCATTTCAGCTGTCCTCGACAAACGTTGAACACCGTCTAACCATTGCCAGAGGGCGAATCGTCGCCTTCATGGGAGGAAGAATTGAACGCGAAAAAATACGCAGCCGAGGCAATCGGCACATTCTGGCTCACTTTTGCAGGCTGCGGCAGCGCCGTTATCGCAGCGGCATTTCCGCAAGTCGGTATTGGCCTTGTCGGCGTGTCCCTGGCATTCGGTCTTAGCGTTGTCACTATGGCCTATGCTATCGGTCACGTTTCAGGGTGTCATCTCAATCCCGCAGTCACGGTTGGCCTCGCCGCAGGCGGCCGTTTTCCGGCCGGTCAGGTTCTTCCCTACATCATCGCACAGGTGGTTGGCGCAACGTTCGCTTCTGCACTGCTCTACGCGATCGCGAGTGGCGCAGCGGGCTTTGATCTCGCCAAGGGCTTCGCCTCGAATGGCTACGGCGCGCATTCCCCCGGAAGTTATAGCCTGCTGGCAGGCTTCCTCATGGAAGCGGTGATGACCATGATGTTCCTGTTCATCATCATGGGCTCGACCCACGGCAAAGCGCCGGCCGGGTTCGCGCCGCTAGCGATCGGCCTGGCGCTGGTGATGATCCACCTTGTCAGCATCCCCGTGACGAATACCTCGGTGAATCCCGCGAGAAGCACTGGACCGGCCCTGTTTGTCGGTGGTTGGGCCATTCAGCAGCTCTGGCTGTTCTGGGCCGCTCCGTTGTTTGGAGGCATCTTGGGCGGCGTGATTTATCGGTGGCTGAGTGACGAGCCGGGTGGGGTCGTGGAGGGCAAGCTGCCATCGTAAGTCGGGGGCTGGAGGGCGCGAGTATGCCCTCCTTCCGGCTGTTCAAATGATGAGGCTGCCGATAGCCCTCTTCTTTTGCTCACGACGGCGGGGGGTAGGGAGCGGCCGGAGCCTTAACGACGATCGGAAGCGGATGCTGCTAAGCGTGGCACCGGCCATATAGCGCTCACCGAAGCTGCCTTTTGGTGCTCCAGTGACGACGATGCCCGCCTTGAGGATGAGCCATGGTCGTAAGTTCTTTAAACGTGGGAAGGCATTAACCATCCCTCCACGTTCCTATAGATGCCACTTAAATGCCGTGCGGTTGGTATCACTCATCCACTAAATTCCCCGTGCGGCCGAAATGGGGGGCGAAACGGGCTACCATGATTGCATTCTCAGCGCCTGGAATGATCCATATTGCTTTCTGGTCAGCAGCCTCCTACGGAGCGCTAGCTACAGTGATACTGATCACGCTTGCATATCGTATGCTTAAGCAAAAAAGCCGCCTCAGCTCGGCCATCGACAATATGACGCAAGGGTTGCTTCTTTTCGACGCCAATAAACGTGTTCTTGTATGTAATCAGAGATATATAGACATCTACGGCGTTTCGAGGAAGATCGTCAAACCCGGATGCACATTGCGCAACGTGCTTCTGCACCGGCAAGAGCTGGGTTCACTCATTGAGGACGTGGATTTATATTGTGAGCGCGTCGCGAGGGATTTGGCCGACGGAGGCCGACCTTTCATCTTGAACATGGCCGACGGACGATCGATTCAGATCATCGATAGGCCGATGGCGAGCGGCGGATGGGTCTCAACCCATGAGGACATAACTGAACGCCGACGGCTCGACAGACAAATTGAAGATATGGCACATCGCGACGCCCTAACGGGCTTGCCTAATCGGCGCTTCTTCCTAACGCATCTTGCAGGCGATCTCGACGCTCGGAACAATCTGAGGCGTGCCCTGCTGTTCGTGGACATTGATGACTTCAAAAGCGTGAACGATTCTCTAGGGCACGAAGCCGGAGATATGCTTCTTCGCGCCGTAGCGTCACGTCTTAAAGTGTGTGCTGATCGCGCAACGGATATCGTTGCAAGGTTGGGAGGAGACGAGTTTGTGGTGGTCCGGCGCATATTATCGGACACTGCAGAGGTCGACGAACTGGCTTCCGAGATATTTAAGTCGCTCCACCAACCGGTTGATATTAATGAGCGACGCGTCCGAATCGATGCCAGCATCGGGATTGGCATAAGCCCCGAGCATGGCGGAGATGCGTCGACACTTATGCGAAATGCCGATATCGCTATGTATCAAGCAAAGGCGGCTGGCAAGAATACCCATAAAATCTACCAGTCTGTAATGTCTACAGCGCTTACCGTGCGACGCCGTCTTGACGCCGACCTCAGGCTAGCCATTTCGAGCGGCGACATTGGCGGTAGCGGCTTCTCGCTCGTCTATCAACCACTTGTTGCCATCTCAGATGGACGAATAACCTCCTGCGAGGCGTTGCTTCGTTGGACCCACACTCAACTCGGCCAGGTTTCTCCTGATCAGTTCATACCCATTGCCGAGGACTCCAGACTGATAGTGGAGTTGGGAGAGTGGGCGCTGTTGCAGGCCTTAGCCTGCGCTTCAACATGGCCGAAGAGCATGGGAGTCGCAGTGAACGTATCTCCTGTGCAGTTTCGAAATCAGTCACTCGCGTTGAAGGTGCTGAATGCACTCGCTCTTACCGGAGTTTCGCCGCACCGGCTCGAGCTAGAAATCACCGAGGCGGTGCTTATTGCGGACGATAAGGCTGCCCTCGCGATGCTCCACGAACTGCACACGGCGGGCGTTCGCATCGCGCTTGATGACTTCGGCACTGGCTACTCATCATTGGGCTATCTTCAGCGTTTTCCGTTTAACAAGATCAAGATTGACAAGACATTCATCAACCGGATCGATGACCCGGATGGATCTGCTCACATCGTGCGTGCCATTGTCGATATCGCTACGGCGCAACGCATGACGACCACGGCGGAGGGCGTCGAGACAGAGTTGCAGCTTGCTGCTCTCAAGAGATTGGGGTGCACCGAAATGCAGGGGTACCTCTTTAGTCGTCCATTGCCAGCATCTGAATTGATTTCTGTAATTGCGCAAGACGCTGAGATTTCCAAGTTGATGGTATGCTGACCTGCACGTTGTTGCATAAGTTGTGGACCCACTGCGGTGCTCTAGTTTACTTTGAACCCATTGGCCGCACGGAGCCCGGAAGCACATGCTGACCGACAGACCTCGAATCCTGACCGATTTTACCCAAGCTGACCGATTTCAGATGCTGATCGACGCGGTAAAGGACTATGCGATTTATCTGCTCGATGCCGACGGCCACATAGCTACATGGAATACCGGCGCTGAGCGTTTCAAAGGCTACACGGCGGAAGAGATCATCGGTCAGCACTTCTCGATCTTCTACACCGAAGCGGATCGGGCAATTGGACTTCCAAGCCAGGCGCTGAGGACGGCTGGAACAGAGGGCAGGTTCGAGGCAGAGGGCTGGCGGCTTCGCAAGGACGGTACGCGCTTCTGGACGCACGTCGTGATTGATCCGGTCCATGGCGGGGATGGGGAGGTCATCGGCTATGCGAAGATCACTCGGGATATTTCCGAGAAACGGATCATCGACGAAGCGCTGATTGCGAGCGAGCAGCGGTTTCGCCTTCTAGTGCAAGGGGTCAAGGACTACGCAATCTATATGCTCGATCCCGAAGGGCATATCACAAATTGGAACGCGGGGGCTCAAGCGATCAAAGGGTACACGGAAGAGGAGATTGTCGGACGACATTTCTCTGCCTTCTACACCGATGAAGACCGGGAGGCGGGCGAGCCGGAGCGCGCTTTGGCCACCGCGATCCGCGAAGGCAAATTCGAAGGCGAGGTGGTTCGTGTCCGCAAGTCCGGTGAGCGCTTCTGGGCAAGCGTGCTGATCGACCCGATTCACGATGCCATCGGCCGTCTGGTCGGCTTTGCGAAAGTTACGCGGGACATTACGGAACGCCGGCTTGCGCAGGAAGAACTGGACCAGTCGCGGGCCGCATTGTCCCAGGCGCAGAAGCTGGAGGCGATCGGCCGTCTGACCGGAGGCGTAGCTCACGATTTCAACAATCTCCTGACGGTGATTTCTGCATCTGCAGACTTCCTTCAACGCCCGGGCCTTTCAGACGAGAAGCGCGATCGCTACACCAATGCCATCGCTGAGACGGCCAAGCGGGCGACCAAGCTCACAAGTCAACTGTTGGCATTCGCGCGACGGCAGCCCTTGAAGCCTGAAGTATTCGATGTCGGAACTCGGCTTCATGGCCTGAGCCAGCTAATTGCGACCAGCGTCGGCACGTCCCGCAAGATCGAAATAAAAATGCCTGAGGCCCCTCAGAGAATCGAGGCAGACGTCGGGCAATTCGAGAACGCGGTGTTGAACATGGTCATCAACGCTCGGGATGCGACTTTCGATGGTGGCAAAATTTCAATCGCCATCTCGGCAGTCGAGTCGATCCCGGCCGTCAGAGGCCACCGTCCGGCCCCGGGAAACTTCGTTGCCGTAGAAATTTCGGATAATGGCGTGGGCATGGACAATCAGACGCTTACCAGGATCTTCGAGCCATTCTTCACCACGAAAGCCGTCGACAAAGGAACGGGGCTCGGATTGAGCCAAGTCTACGGATTTGCGAAGCAGTCCGGCGGCGACGTGTCGGCAAGTAGCGAATTAGGGCAGGGCACGACCTTCACTTTGTATCTGCCCCGTACGAACGCATCGCCGGTCGTTGACAACGTCGGCCATCGCACGTCCGATGATAACCTTCCGTCGCGGCGGGTGCTTCTTGTCGAAGACAACGAAGCCGTTGGACGATTTGCGGCGGGGATGCTGGAAGAGCTAGGCCAGTCCGTGACATGGGTTGGCGACGGTAAGAGCGCCCTCGAAGCTCTCAGGGAAAGCCGCGGCGCTTTTGACCTGGTGTTTTCGGACGTCGTCATGCCTGGCATCAGCGGAATTGAACTAGGACGTGCGATCCGTGTCGAATGGCCAGATCTGGAAATCGTGTTGACGAGTGGTTACAGCCACGTTCTCGTTGACGAAGGACCTAGCGGATTCCGCCTTTTGCGGAAACCGTATTCGGTCGACGGCTTAGCGAGCATCTTAGGCCACGTTTCCGCGCAAGGGTGAACGCGGATGTAAAAGCGAGAGGGCGCCGTCAGACCCCTCAACATGCGAACCGACTGATACCGAAAAAGCATCAGCGGATTCTTAATAGGTGAAATGGCACACCGCCGCGCTCGTCAAGTCGTCATTGATCATGACCTAGAGTTTGTCATGATCGTCTAGACAACCGAGCTAGATTGCATGGATCACGCGAGTTCCCGCGCCCTGAGCGGCGACAGTTCGGTTTCGCCCGGTTGACTTGGCCAAGTAGAGTCGCTGGTCAGCCAACTTGTAAAGGGTTGGCCAGTCGCCGGCTTCTTGCATCGTCGCCACGCCAAAGCTCGCTGTGGTCGATTTTTGGCTGCAGCCGCGAAAGCTTGTTTCCGCGATTTTTTGCCGCAGCCTTTCGGCGCAATCGTAAGCTTCCGATGACGACGCTGCCGGTAATAATATTGCAAATTCTTCGCCGCCTAGGCGACCAACGACATCGCCCTTTCGCGCCTCTCCACGTAAGATGGCACCAATCTGCTTCAAAACGACGTCTCCGACATCATGGCCGAACGTGTCATTGATCAACTTGAAATGGTCGACGTCGCACACGATCAGAGACGCCGCGTCAGGGGCCCGACGCATT
>Ga0247729_10000763_pt1 | contig 12465 bp, 10 predicted proteins | sample UWRJL133311R2_FD_180958 | JGI IMG/M metagenome (GOLD analysis project Ga0247729, IMG submission 180958) | Plant litter microbial communities from Arlington Agricultural Research Station in Wisconsin, United States - UWRJ-L133-311R-2 | ecosystem: Environmental > Terrestrial > Plant litter >... | reverse complement strand
CATCACCGAGGCTTATTACTGGGACCTCAACGACCGCACCCGCGCGTTCGGCAAGAAGTTCTTCGACAAGATGAAGCGGATGCCGACCATGAACCAGGCGGCGACCTACAGCGCGACGCTGCATTACCTCAATGCCGTCAAGGCCGCCGGCACGCGCGCGACCAAACCGGTGCTGGGCAAGATGCGCGAGACGCCGGTGCGCGACGCCTTCACCGACAACGGCGTGCTGCGCGAGGACGGCCGCATGGTGCACAGCATGTTCCTGCTCGAGGTGAAGAAGCCGGAAGAGTCGAAGTACCCGTGGGACTATTACAAGGTGCTGGCGGAAGTGCCGGGCGAGCAGGCATTTCGCCCGATGAAGGACGGTGGTTGTCAGTATGTGAAGTAGCGGACGCGTTTCCCGGACGCGCTGCAGCGTCCTTCACGCTGCTGCGCAGATCCGGGATCCCGGTCTTTTATTTGTATAGAACCGGGGCCCCGGCTCTGCGAAGCAACACTGCGTGTTGCATCGCGTCCGGGGAACAGGCCAGCCCTTCAGGCCACCTGGGCGCGCACCGGAAATTCCGTCGCCGGTGCGGCCACGGACTGCGCCTGTAGCAGTTCGATGATCTCGTCGTTCGGCCGCGCCTTGCTGAACAGAAAACCCTGCGCCTCGTGGCAACCCTCGGTGCGCAGGCAGGCCAGTTCGGCTTCGGTCTCGACGCCTTCGGCCGTAATCGTCACGCCGAGACCCATGCCAAGGCTGATGATCGAGCGCACGATCGCCTGGGCGTCGCGGTTCGAGCCGAGATCGCGCACGAACGACTGGTCGATCTTGATCTTGTCGAACGGAAAGCTGCGCAAATAGCTGAGCGACGAATAGCCGGTGCCGAAATCGTCCATCGAGATGCGCACGCCGAGCGCGCGCAGCGCGTGCAGCGTCGCCAGCACCTGGCTGCTCTTTTCCAGCAGCAGCGTCTCGGTGATTTCCAGCTCAAGCCGCTTCGCCGGCAGGCCGGACTGTTTCAGCGCGTCCATCACGACGGACAGCAGATTGCCGACGCGGAACTGGAGCGGCGACAGATTCACCGCGACGCGGACCTCGTCGGGCCACGCTGCCGCTTCCATGCAGGCGCGGCGCAGGATCTGGGTGCCCAAGGCGTTGATCAGGCCGGTGTCCTCGGCCACCGGAATGAACTCGCCGGGCGAGATCATGCCCCGCTCCGGATGCGGCCAGCGCACCAGCGCCTCGACGCCGGTGATGCGGCCGCTCTTCAGATCGATCAGCGGCTGGTAATACGGCCGCAGCATATCGTCCTGGATCGCGGCGCGCAGGTCGATCTCGATCTTGCGGCGGCTCTGGGCGCGGGCGTCCATGCCGGATTCGAAGAACGAGAAGGTGCCGCGGGAATCGTTCTTGGCGCGCGACAGCGCCATGTCGGCGTTCTTCAAGAGGCGTTCGGAATCGTCGCCGTCGCCGGGCGCCATGGCGATGCCGATGCTGGCGCCGATCACCACCGAATGGCCGTCCAGCAGATAGGGCTCGCCGATCGCCTCGAGCAGCCGGCGCGCCAGCAGCACGACTTCCTCGGGCCGGTTGATGCCGGTCTGGATGATGGCGAATTCGTCGGAGTTCAGCCGCGCGATGGCGTCTTCCTCGCGCAGCGAGGAGCGCAGCCGCCGCGCCACGCCGCGCAGCAGCTTGTCGCCGATGCCGTGGCCCAGCGTGTCGTTGACGCCCTTGAAATTGTCGAGGCCGAGAAACAGCACGCCGACCTTCTCGCCGCTGCGGCGGGTGTGGGCGAGGATCTCGTCGAGCCGCTGCCGCAGCAGGTTGCGGTTCGGCAGGCCGGTGAGGCCGTCGTGATGCGCCATGAAGGCCAGCCGCATCTCGGCGCGCTTGCGCTCGGTGATGTCCATCAGCGCCAGCATCACCGCCGGCTCCTCGCCATAGGTCAGGTGGCGCGAGTAGATCGCGAGATCGATCAGCGAACCGTCGGCCTTGACGTGTTTCCAGGTCCGCGCCGCCTGCTCGTCGCTGGAATGGTCGCCGGCCCATGGCGGCTCGGATTCGAACGCCTGCAGGTGGCGGATGCTGAGCTTCTCGAATTCCGACCGGGAGTAGCCGTAGTGCTCAACGGCCGCATCGTTGACGCTGAGTACGCGCTCGTCGTCCAGCGCGCAGACGATCATCGGCACCGGATTGGCGTCGAACAGCAGCCGGAACGAGGCCTCGCGCTGCTTCAGTTCGGTGATGTCGACGCGCAGGCCGATCACGCCGCCGCCTTCGGTCAGCCGCTCCTCGATCAGGATGACGCGGCCATCGGCAAGGGTCTGTTCGTGGCGCTCGCCGGGGTGAAACAGCTTGGCGACCCGCTCGGCGATCCACTCTTCCTCGCGGCCGATCGCTTCCGGATAATCGCCGCGCTCGACGCCGACCCGGATCGTATCCTGCAGCCTCGCGCCGGGCGCAAACTGGTCGGAGCTGCGGTTGTAGATCTCCGCGTACTTTTTATTCCAGAGGATGTAGCGGCCGTCGGCATCGAGAAACACGATGCCCTGCGGCAGGATGTCGATCGCCTCGCGCAGCCGTTCGTGGGATTTGCGGGCGTCGGCGATGGCCGCTTCAGCCTCGGCGCGTTTGCGCACGATCTCGCCGATCTCGCTGGAGACCCGGCGGCCCTTCGGCGCCAGCTTGGGCGCAGCATGGACCGCGCGGCCAGGCCGCAAGGCATGGGCGACGGCGGGCCGGGGCTTTTTCTTCGCGGCTGGCCGGAATTTCGGCATAGGACTTCCACTCGCATTCTGCGTGGAATCGTTGTGCAAGAAGTGTCTGAAAAATTGGTATCATCGGATCACACTGGGAACCGGATACCGACAGACTGCGGCGAGCTGTGCACAAGGTTTGCCTGATCGGCGGGCAATTCCCGACATGCGCCGTTAAGCAACGTTTAACAAACCGGCTTGCCCCGCCGGGATATCGCGCAAATTCCTGAAAACGCTCGAATAATGGAGAGCTGACGGCCGGGCGGCGAGCGCCTTGGCTCAGTTGCGCAAAAAAAAGCGTCAGTGGGCGGTATGGTTAGTGAAACGTTAACGGCGCAGGGCTGAAATAGGCCGGGGCTTCCACTATCATTGGTTTTCATGAACCCACGCCTGATCCCGATCCTGTTGCTGCTGCCTGTCTTGCTTGGATCCACCGCCGCGGCGCTGGCGCAGGACAAGGGCAGCGTCGACCCGAAGCCGCTGCCGCCGCTGGCCAATCCCAACGATCCGCATCTCGGCGCCAAGGAGCTGTTCGGCCGCAAGGTGTTGCCGACGCGGACGCCGACCCAGGTGGTCGGCTTTTACGCCCGCGGCTGCATCGCCGGCGCCGAGGCGCTGCCGATCAACGGCCCGACCTGGCAGGTGATGCGATTGTCGCGCAACCGCAACTGGGCGCATCCGCAGATGATCGATCTGCTGGAGCGGCTGTCCGGCAAGGCCAACCGGGTGGCGGGCTGGCCCGGCCTGCTGGTCGGCGACATGTCGCAGCCGCGCGGCGGCCCGATGATCACCGGCCATGCCAGTCACCAGGTCGGCCTCGACGCCGACATCTGGCTGACGCCGATGCCGAACCGCACGCTGTCGCGCAACGAGCGCGAGGAAATGTCCGCGGTGATGATGGTGCGCCGCGACCGGCTCGACATCGATCCCACGGTCTGGCTGCCGACCCATCTCTCGGTGATCCGCGCCGCCGCGCAGGAGCCGGCGGTGGAACGCATCTTCGTCAATGCCGCCATCAAGAAGGCGTTGTGCCGCGAGGCCAAGGGCGACCGCTCCTGGCTGTCCAAGGTGCGGCCGATGTACGGCCACGACTACCACTTCCACGTCCGCATCAAATGTCCGCTCGGCAGCAATGAATGCGAATCCCAGCCGCCGCCGGCGGACAGCGAAGGCTGCAGCGCCGGCGATCTGGCCTACTGGTTCAGCGACGCCGTGCTGCACCCGAAGCCGCCACTGGTGCCGCCGAAACCGAAGCCGCCGATGACGCTGGCGGAACTGCCGGCCGCCTGCCGCCAGGTGCTGACCGCTCCGTAACGGCTTCGCTCGGCCTCTGGTCCTGCCACCGCAAAATGCGCTAGGATCGGACGTCGCCGCGCCGCAAGCGGGCGACATCCTCGGCGACGACGGTCGCGATATCCCTTCGCAATCATCTGCCAGCAGGTGCGCGGCCCGCCGTGCTCCGCTGTATTCTGTGAGAACCATCATGCGCATCAGTGCACGCAACCAGATCAAGGGCACGATCCTCGAAATCACCAAGGGCGCGACCACGTCCCACGTCCGCGTCGATATCGGCGGCCAGGTCGTGACCTCCTCTATCACCAACGAAGCGGTGGACGATCTCGGCCTCAAGGTCGGCGGCAAGGCCATTGTCGTGATCAAGGCTTCCGACGTCATGATCGCGGTGGATTGAGCATGCGCACGCGTCTGATCGTCGCACTCAGCCTTCTCGCTTCGGCGCCCGACCTCATGGGTTCGGCAGCGTTTGCCGCCGAGCCCAGCGGCTGCGACAAGTTCAAGTGGCCGATCGAACGCGAACGCGCCGCACTGACGGCGCCCGATCGCGCGAAGCTGGCGTCGGGTGCCGAACTCACAGCGCTGACCGGGGTCACGCTCGGCCTGACGTCCCCCGTCGACGCGAAACTGCCTTCGCCGCCGGAGCGCAAGCCGAAAGACGGCACATTCGCCGGCTTTGTCAGCTTCAAGGCGCCGCACAAGGCCGGCGCCTATACGATCAGCCTGTCGGACGGCGCATGGATCGACGTGGTGCAGGACGATGCATTGCAGAAGCCGATGGAATTCAGCGGCGCCACCGACTGCGCCGGCATTCGCAAGACCATCAAGGTCGATCTCTCGGCCGGGCCGTTCGTGATCCAGATCAGCGGCGCCGCGGCCAACAGCATCAATCTGGCCGTCCTGCCGTCGGACTGACGGCTAGGCTCTTTACCCGAACAGCCAGCCTGATATTGTCGTCCGGCGATATCCCTGCGGGTCGTAAGCCCCAGGGACTGCCGGAACGGCGCTTCCGCCTGTCGCATCCCCACCCCCACCAACGCTGGTTTGCGTGCGCCTCGCGCTGCGACCACGCATGGAGCGCCAGATGAATCGCCTTTCCGGAATTTTCGCTGCTTTCACGATCCTGCTCGGATCGTCATTCTCGCCCGCGCTGGCGCAGGACAAGAGCCTGACGGTGTTCGCCGCAGCCTCCATGAAGAACGCCCTCGACGACATCAACGCGGCCTACACCGCCAAGACCGGCGTCAAGGTCACAGCGTCCTATGCCGCGAGCTCGGTGCTCGCCAAGCAGATCGAACAGGGCGCGCCCGCCGACGTGTTCGTCTCCGCCGACACCGACTGGATGGACTACGCGATCTCCAAGAAGAACATCAACGAGCCCTCCCGCGTGAACCTGCTCGGCAACAGCATCGTGCTGATCGCGGCCAAGGATTCCAAGCTCGACAATGTGAAGATCGATCAGGGCTTCGATCTCGCCAAGCTGGCCGGCGACGGCAAGATCGCCACTGGCGACGTCAAGTCGGTGCCGGTCGGCAAATACGCCAAGGCCGCGCTGGAAAAACTTGGTAGCTGGACCGCGGCGGAGCCGAAATTCGCCATGGCCGAAAGCGTGCGCGCCGCGCTGACGCTGGTGTCGCGCGGCGAGGCGCCGCTCGGCATCGTCTATGCCACCGACGCCAAGATCGATCCCGGCGTCAAGATCATCGGCACCTTCCCGGCTTCGTCGCATCCGGCGATCATCTATCCGGTCGCGGCGACTACGACCGCCAAGTCTGAGGCTGCCGACTACCTCGCCTTCCTGAAGACCACGGCTTCCAAGACCGTTCTGGAGAAGTACGGCTTCACCTTCCTGGTCAGCCCGACGACGTAAGCCCGATCGGCTCTGACGCAGGCCTCTCAGCCGTCATTGCGAGGAGCGAAGCGACGCGGCAATCCAGAAGGCCACGAGCTTGGCAAGAACTGGATTGCTTCGTCGCAAGGGCTCCTCGCAATGACGGGGATAGAGCCGCGCTCTGACTTTTCCGTTCTCCTGGTCCAGACAACGCATGTTCGACATCACTCCGACGGAATGGACGGCGATCCTGCTCTCGATCAGGGTTGCCGTGATCGCCACGCTGATCTCGACGCCGATCGGCATCGGTGTCGCCTGGCTGCTGGCGCGGCGCGATTTCTGGGGCAAGGCGTTTGTCGACGCCTTCATCTATCTGCCGCTGGTGCTGCCGCCGGTCGTCACCGGCTATCTGCTGCTGCTCACCTTGGGCAAGCGCGGCATGGTCGGCGCGTGGCTGGCCGAACATCTCGGCATCGTGTTCGCGTTTCGCTGGACCGGCGCGGCGTTGGCCTGCGGCGTGATGTCGTTTCCGCTTCTGGTGCGGCCGATCCGGCTGTCCATCGAGGCGGTGGACCGCAAGCTTGAACAGGCGTCAAGCACGCTCGGCGCCAGCCCGTGGAAAGTGTTCGCCACCGTGACCCTGCCGCTGGCGATGCCCGGCGTGCTGGCCGGCATGGTGCTCGGCTTTGCCAAGGCGATCGGCGAATTCGGCGCCACCATCACCTTCGTTTCCAACATTCCCGGCGAGACCCAGACGATTTCGTCGGCGATCTATTCGCTGATCCAGACGCCGGACGGCGACACCGCCGCGCTGCGGCTGGTGATCATCTCGGTGAGCATCGCGGTAGCGGCGCTGATCGCTTCCGAATGGTTCGCGCGCCGCGCGACGCAACGCCTGCATGGGAATTGATCGTGCTGCGCGTTGACGTGTTCAAGAAGCTCGGCGATTTCCAGGTCGAAGTCGCCTTCACCAGCGAAGGCCGCGTCACCGGCCTGTTCGGCACGTCGGGCGCCGGCAAGACATCGCTGGTGTCGATGATCGCCGGCCTGGTGAAACCCGATCGCGGCGTCATCGGGATCGATGGCGACGTCCTGTACGACGGCAAGGCCGGCATCGACGTGCCGCCGCATCGCCGCCGCATCGGCTATGTGTTCCAGGACGCGCGGCTGTTTCCGCATCTCAGCGTCGCGCAGAATCTCGATTACGGCCGCCGCATGAACAAGCTCGCCCGCGATGCCGTGCAGGAAACCCGCATCGCCGACCTGCTCGACATCGGCGACCTGCTCGCGCGCCGTCCCGGTGGCCTGTCCGGCGGCGAGCGCCAGCGCGTGGCGCTGGGCCGAGCGCTGCTGTCGAAGCCGCGGCTGCTGCTGCTCGACGAACCGCTCGGCGCGCTCGACGAGGAGCGCAAGGCCGAGATCCTGCCGTATCTGGTGCGGCTGCGCGACGAGGCCGACATCCCGATGGTCTATGTCAGCCACGACGCCGACGAGATGCGGCAACTGGCCACCGACGTGGTGATGCTGAAACGCGGGCGGGTGGCAGCGTTCGGTGGCACGGAAGTGTTGCCGAAGTCGTAGCTGTCGGCGCTTTCGCGCATCTCGCTCCGCAATCTCCGCGTCGTCCCCGCGAAGGCGGGGACCCATACACACCGATATCTCGATTTAAACGCAGGAAGCAGCTGCGTTTGTTTTTCAACGAATGAGGTTATGGATCTCCGCTTTCGCGGAGACGACCCAGAATCACGCCCCCGACAGCGACTTCCACACTTTCAACAGCTTGCGCCGGGCAAATTGCCGGCGCGTCAGCTTCGGTGCTGGCGGCAACTCGTCCTCGGGCAGCCGCAGGCCGACCACGTTGACGCGGCCGCCGCCGAGGCTGCGCGCCACCAGATCGATGGAATCCACTGGCAGCGCCGCGCCGACCGTCGGCGCATGGTCGAGATGGACATCGAAATAATCCGCCAGCGTCAGCGCAGTCTCGTTGGGATCGACAGCGATGCCGTAGATCGCCGCGAGGTCACCGAGCGTGATTTCGCCGGACACCACGAAGTCGCCGAGCAGATGCGGGTCCGGCGCCGTGCTCGGTGGCATGTCGACAAAGAAGCGATCCAGCGATTCCGCCTTTTCCGGCGGCGCGAGAAGATACAGATAATCGCCGGCGGCGATCGGATCGGCCTCGGCGGGCGACAGGATGCGCTGATCGCGGATCACCAGGGTCGGCTTCGACCACGAGGGTATCAGGCCGCGCTTCAGATACAGGCTCTTCGGCCGCACCGAATAGCCGACCAGCTGCTGCTCGAGCTGGCCCGGCAGATCGAGCTCGATGCGCCGCGGCCCCTTGTCGGTGCGCGGCAGCGCGACGTGCAGTTTTCGCGCGGCGACGGCCAGCGTCCAGCCCTGCAGCAGCAGCGAGATGATGACGACCACGAAGGCGACGTCGAAATAGATATGCGCCTTGGGCAGGCTGACCAGCATCGGGATCGAGGCCAGGAAGATCGCCACCGCGCCGCGCAGGCCGACCCAGGCGACGAAGGTCTTCTCGCGCCAGTTGAAGCGGAACGGCGCCAGGCACAGGAACACCGCGACCGGCCGCGCCACCAGCATCAGCACGAAGGCTACCGCGACCGCCGGGAGAATGCTGCTGACCAGCCGCTGCGGCGACACCAGCAGGCCGAGCAGCACGAACATCACGATCTGCGCCAGCCAGGTCGCGGCATCGAGGAAGGCCACCACGGAATTATGCGCGCGGGTCGGCCGGTTGCCGATCACGATGCCGGCGAGATAGACCGCGAGAAAGCCGGAGGCGTGGGTGATCTGGGCCAGGCCGAAGATCACCAGCGCGGCGGTGCAGACGAACGGCGCGTGCAGGCCCTGCGGCAGCGCGACGCGGTTCAGCGCCAGCACCACGATGCGGCCGCCGACCACGCCGATCACGGTGCCCAGAATGACCTCTTGGGCGAACTCCATGGCCACATGGCCGGCCGAGGCACCGCCGAGCGCGATCAGCTTGACCAGCATCAGGGTGAGAAACACCGCGAAGGGATCGTTGGTGCCGGATTCGACCTCCAGCGTGGCGCCGACGCGCGGCCGCAGCCGCAGGCCCTGGCCGTGGATCAGCAGGAACACCGCGGCCGCATCGGTGGAAGCCACCACGGCGCCGATCAGCAGCGCCTCGGTCCAGTCCAGCCCGAGGGCATATTTCGCCACCGGCGCGGTGATCAGCGCGGTCAGCAGCACGCCGACGGTGGCCAATACCATCGACGGCGCCAGCACGGCGCGGATGGCCTTGAAATGCGTCTTCAGCCCGCCGTCGAACAGGATCAGCGCCAGTGCCACCGATCCCACCAGATAGGTGGTGTGGACGTCGTCGAACCGCACGCCGCCAGGGCCGGAATCGCCGGCCAGCATGCCGATGAACAAGAAGAACAGCAGCAGGGGAGCGCCGAAGCGCAATGCAAGCAGACTCGACAGAATGCCGGCCATCACCAGAACGGCGCCCAGGAGGATGGCGATGCTGACTGAATCGAGTGAGGCCATGAGACTCCGAAGTGATAAAACCTTGCAACTGCATCTCTATCGTCGGCTTCCCGGCAGGCCAACCGATTTCTGCCCGGACTGCGTTTGTGGCCGGTTTGTTGATGAAGGCTGGCATTTCAACAACGGCCATCGATGGCGCTGGCGTGGCGCTTGTGTGAATCTACCGCGCAATCGAATCAATCTGCGCTTCAGCGCGAGACGAGACAGCCGGATGCCTGAACTCACCGACACCTACGAGCTGCTGCTCGCCACCCTGCGCCAGCTCGGCGCGGAAGTGACGTCGCCATGGTTCTATCTGCAGTCCGGCCTGATCCTGGCCGGCGCCGGCGTCGCCTTCGCGATCGGCGCCGCGGTGCGGGCCCGAACCGACATGACGGCGCTGGCGATGGGCTGGCCGGCGCCGCTGCGGCTGCTGATGCGGATCCTGGTCGGCAGCGCCTCCACCGTGGCCTTCGCCGTGCTGATGCTGGTTGCCCGCATCGTGATGTCGCAGATGACCTGGCCGAGCCGCAGCTATCTGCTGGCGGTGTCCGCCAAGCTGGCGGTGGCATGGCTGGTGATCCGGCTGGTCACCAGCGTGATCCGCAACGAGTTCATCGTCCGGCTGGTGGCGATCTCGGCCTGGCTGGTCGCCGCCCTCAGCATCGTCGGCCAGTTGCAGGCGACCATCGATATGCTGGATTCCATCGGCATCGAGCTCGGCGGGCTCAGGCTGACGCCGCTGCTTCTGATCAAGCTCGGGGTGCTGCTGGCGGTGGCGCTGTGGCTGTCGAACCTCGCCAGCAATTTCCTTGAGGGCCGCATCCGGCAGACCCACGATCTCACGCCGTCGATCCAGGTGCTGCTGATCAAGCTGGTGCGGCTGTTGCTGATGGTGTTCGCCATCGCGCTGGTGATGGGCGCCGTGGGCATCAACCTGTCGGCACTGGCGGTGTTTTCCGGCGCGGTCGGCGTCGGCATCGGCTTCGGCCTGCAGAAGATCGTCGCCAATTTCATCAGCGGCGTGATCCTGCTGGCCGACAAGTCGGTTAAGCCCGGCGACCTCGTCACCATCGGCGACAGCTCGGGCCGGATCAGCGCCATGAATACGCGCTATATTTCGGTGGCGGCGGGCGACGGCCGCGAATTCCTGATCCCCAACGAGGACCTGATCACCCAGAAGGTGGTGAATTGGACCTACACCGACAAAGACACCCTGGTAAAAGTCAATTTCGGCACCAACTACGACGCCGATCCGCGGCTGGTCTGCAAGCTGGCCATCGAGGTCGCCGCGGCCTCGCCGCGCGCCAGCCAGACCAAGCCGCCGAACTGCCTGCTCACCGAATTTGCCGATGCCGGCATGAAGTTCGCACTGACGTTCTGGATCGACTCGCCGGACGGTATGGACCAGGTCAAGAGCGACGTGATGCTGGCGCTGTATGACGCCTTCAAGCGCGAGGGCATCAAGGTGCCCTATCCGGTGCGCGAGTTGCGCATTCGCGGCGGCGCGTTGCCGGTGGAATCCACCGTCGTCGAAGTCCCCGGCTGAGATGAAGTTCGCCGTCGAACTGGTCCCGGCGACGTTGCTGCGGCGCTACAAGCGCTTTCTCGCCGACGTCGAACTGGCCGACGGCAGCGTCATCACCGTGCATGTCGCCAATCCCGGCGCGATGCTCGGGCTACAGCAGGCGGGCGCGCGGGTCTGGCTGTCAAAGTCGCCCAGCCTGACGCGAAAGCTGCCCTGGTCCTGGGAGCTGATCGAGGCCGATTTCGGCGCCGGGCCGGAGCTGGTCGGCGTCAACACCCTGCATCCCAACGCCATCGTCGCCGAGGCGCTGGCGGCCCAGGCGATCCCGGAACTGGCTGGCTACGCCAGCGTCCGCCGCGAGGTGAAATATGGCGCGGCGTCCCGGGTCGACTTCCTGCTGGAAGATCCGGCCCGGCCGCCCTGCTATGTCGAGGTCAAAAACGTGCACATGATGCGCCAGCCGGGCCTGGCCGAGTTCCCGGATTCGGTGACGGCGCGCGGCGCCCGGCATCTCGAGGAACTGGCCATCGTGGCCAGAGCCTGCGCCCGCGCGGTGATGCTGTTCGTGATCCAGATCGGCTCCTCCACGGCCCTTTCGCTGGCCCGGGACATCGATCCCACCTATGGGCGGGCCTTCGATACCGCCCGCGCCGCCGGCGTCGAGGCGCTCGCCTATACCTGCGCGATCCGCCAGGACGGCCTTGTTCTGGCCGGGCCGGTGCCGATCGAGCCGTAACCGAGCCATCAACCTCGAGCCATGAGCCTTGGGCGCGGCAGCTCTGGCTTGCGCTGAGCGCCCCAGCGACTAAATTGGGGCTTCCAATCACATATTCCCGTCACACGGCCCCGCCCAGCAAGATCACCGAATGAGCTACGTCGAAGCCTCCGAAGCCGCCCAGCGCAAGACCGGGCAGATCAAGCTGCACGGCCCCGGCGCCTTTGCCGCCATGCGCAAGGCCGGCGCGCTGACCTCGCAGTGCCTCGACGACCTTACCGACCTGGTGAAGCCGGGCGTGCTGACCTCGGCGATCGACGATTTCGTGCGCAACTATGGCTTCGAGCACGGCGCCTTCCCGGCCACCCTGATGTATCGCGGCTACCGCTATTCGAGCTGCATCTCCATCAACCACGTGGTCTGCCACGGCATGCCCGGCGACCGCGCGCTGAAAGAAGGCGACATCGTCAATGTCGACGTCACCTTCATCGTCGACGGGTGGTACGGCGATTCCAGCCGCATGTACGCGGTCGGCGCCATCGCCCGAAAGGCCGAGCGGCTGATCGACGTCACCTATGAATCGCTGATGCGCGGCATTGCCGCGGTGAAGCCCGGCAGCACCACCGGCGACATCGGCCACGCCATCCAGAGCTTTGTCGAACCGCAGCAGATGAGCGTGGTGCGCGACTTCTGCGGCCACGGCGTCGGCCGGCTGTTCCACGACGAGCCGAACATCATCCATGTGGGCCGCCCCGGCGAGGGCGTGCCGCTCAAGCCCGGCATGATCTTCACCATCGAGCCGATGATCAATCTCGGCAAGCCGCATGTGAAAGT
>Ga0247729_10000762_pt1 | contig 12479 bp, 11 predicted proteins | sample UWRJL133311R2_FD_180958 | JGI IMG/M metagenome (GOLD analysis project Ga0247729, IMG submission 180958) | Plant litter microbial communities from Arlington Agricultural Research Station in Wisconsin, United States - UWRJ-L133-311R-2 | ecosystem: Environmental > Terrestrial > Plant litter >... | reverse complement strand
GCCGGTTTCGTCGGCGCCGCCGGGGCCGATGTTGGTGCTCAGGTCGCCTGCGGCCACGCGCTGCGCGATGCCCACGGCCTGCTGCAGTGGCGTGGCGACGGTGCGGGCGACAAGCAGTGCCAGGCCGAGGCCGACCACGACCAGGCCGAGCAGGGTGGCGAAAATCAGCTGGCGCGCCGTGCCGAAGGTGGCGCGCGCCGATTCGCCGGAAGCCTGGCTGCCGTCGTCGTTGATCTTGGCCAGTGCTTCCAGTTGCTCGTTAAGCTGGCGAAACCGTTTATTGGACGCGCCCCGGAACACTGTCCGCGCCTCGTCTTTTTTGCCGCCATGCGACAGTGCAGCGAGCTGGCCGCTCAGACGCAGGTAATCCTTGAGGGCGACCTGAAAATCGGCATAGATGCGCTTTTCGTCGGTTTCCGAGACCAGCTGCGCATACGCGGCCTGCTGCTTTTCCAGTGTGGCCAGGCGCGTGGTCATGGACTTGTCGACATCGACCATCTCGCTCTCTTCGGCTGAGAGGATGTGGTTGCCTTCCGAAATGCGGTAGCGCGCCATCGATGCCTGTATCTGGCCGATGTGGCGCACCGCAGGCAACCAGTTATCCGCAATGTCGCTCGACGCCTGGCTGACCTTGACGAGCTGGCTGATGGAAAAGACGCCTAGTCCGCAGCTCATTGCGAGCAAGACAGAAAAGGCCAGGATGAGCTTCTTTCCGATTTTGAGGTTGTAGAACCATTGCATGGCTTACCTGATCTTCTTTTGGTGAGTAAGCCTTGAATATAATTGGTTAGATTTCCTCAGTCCATCTAATGTTGTATTTACGAAATAATTTATCCATTCTTCGTACCATATTTGGCCTATATGGCCAGTCGCATGCCCGGCCTTGGCGTGGCGTCGCCCGACTCGCTAGCGTTGCGGCCGGATGAGCAGTTCGTCGAAGCCCGAACCGGCACCATCGAACGCCCGGCTGAACACGTGGTCGGGCAAGACCGCCAGTAATAGCTCGGCGGTGGTGCGCACGATGCACCCGACGCCGACATGGCCGCCGTGGACGCGGCCCTGCGCGTCGGACAAGGCCATGTGCAGGTGGGCCCCGTCGGGCGAAACGGACCCTGCCAGCGTCAGGATTTCCAGGTCGCCACGCAGCGTGGTCAGCGCCTCGACGCCGGCGTAGCGCAATTGCGCCACCGACAGGCTGCCGATGCCCTGCAGGACAAACGCGGCCGTGTGGCGGCCCAGCGCTGCCTCGATGGCCAGGCGCAAGTCCTGGCCGGGCGTGAGACGCAGCGGCAGCGCCTGCATGGTCAGTCTGCCGGTTGGATCGCGAACACGCCCGGCGCCGGCGTCCCGCACGGCGCTTCGTCGAAGGCGATGTCGCCCAGCGGGTTGGCCACGCCATCGGTTTTCAGGTCGGTAAAACCGAACAGCTCGCGGTCCATCAGGTGCGATGGCACCACGGTCGACAGCGACGAGAAAATGCTCTCGACGCGGCCCGGGTGTTTCTTTTCCCACTCGCGCATCAGGTTCTTGATCTGCTTTCTCTGCAGGTTTTCCTGCGAACCGCACAGGTCGCACGGAATGATCGGGAACCCTTTCACGGCGGCGTAGCGCTCGCTGTCTTCTTCTTTCACGTACGCCATCGGGCGGATGACCATGTGTTTGCCGTCGTCCGATACCAGCTTGGCCGGCATGGCTTTCAGTTTGCCGCCAAAGAACATATTCAGGAAAAACGTTTCGAGGATGTCGTCGCGGTGGTGGCCGAGGGCGATCTTGTTGCAGCCGAGTTCATCGGCAACACGGTACAGGATGCCGCGGCGCAGGCGCGAGCACAGCGAGCAGGTCGTCTTGCCTTCCGGAATCAGGCGCTTGACGATGCTGTAGGTGTCCTGGTTTTCGATGTGGAAGTCGACGCCCAGTTTTTCCAGGTAGGCCGGCAGGATCTCGGCAGGGAAATTCGGCTGCTTCTGGTCGAGGTTGACGGCGACGATATCGAAGTGGATCGGGGCGCGTTCGCGCAGGGTCAGCAGGATGTCGAGCAGCGCGTAGCTGTCCTTGCCGCCGGACAGGCACACCATGACCTTGTCGCCGTCTTCGATCATATTGAAGTCGCCGATGGCCTGGCCCACCAGGCGGCACAGCCGCTTGTGCAGCTTGTTGTTTTCCAGCGCGGTTTTTTCGCTGGCGCGGGCGCTGACCGGCGCGTCCATGGTTACAGCATCGTTCATGCTTCATCCTTGATCTGAAAAACTTCGACGCCGACGCCTTCGCAGTCGGGATACACATCCGGCTTCATGGTCGAAACGCACACGGCACGCACGCGCGGGTGCGCGAGCAGCGCGGCGGCCAGGTCGTCGCACAGTGTTTCCTGCAGTTGCACATGGCCGCGCGCCATGCGGCTGGCCACGGTGGTGCGCATGAAATCGTAATCGACCACCTCGTCGAGCTGGTCCATTTGCGGCGTCGATTCGGCCAGCGGAATGTACAAATCGACATTGATCAGCAAACGTTGTTCGCCCTGCTTCTCGAAGTCGTGCACGCCGATGTTGATCATCACTTCGTAATTGCGCAGGAACAGCCGGCGGCAATGGCGCAGGCTTGGGTGGGACAGGGCGGACAGCATGGGGACCTTCTTGGCTTGAATGGATGACTGGCAGGGCGGACCCTGCGCCGCGCTGTGCGCGCAAGGGCGTTATTATCGCTGAAGTGCCACTTTTTGTGGCACATTTCAGCCGTAGCGCGCCGCGATGTGACCCAGCGTGGCTGGTTGCCAGTTGAAACCGTCGAGATATTGCTTGAGTAATTCGACCGTTCGGATGTGGCCCAGGTCGCGCCGCGCCCGCGACTGCAGCATCAGGTTGCTGCTGGGCGCGCCGATGCGGTGCAGGTGCACGCTGTCGCCGGCGGCCGTCATTTGCCAGTCCCAGCCGATGGTCAGCAAGCGCCCGCCCGCGCTGACCCATTCGGTGTAGCCGGTGATCTGCGTGGCCACCGCGCCCGGCGCCGTGGCCAGTGTGCCTTGTGCGTCGACGCCGGAAATCAGGTGGACCAGTGCCCCGGCGCACAATTCGTCCACCGTCAAATAAATATAACCCGTGTCAGGCATGGCGCATTTCCTTGCACTTGCGCGTTCAATGCGCGTCATTGACCTCGATCCAGCAAGCAAAGATCGGGTGGCCATCGACAATCGTCGGCGGTCCGGCGCGGTGCGCATGCACGCCAGTATGGCGCAGCAAGCGCTCGATGCCGATGGGCGAGACGGTAATGAGCCGCTTCGCACCCTGTGCGGCAGCGCATTTGATGGCTTGGCGCAATAGTTGCACTGCAATGCCGGACGAAAATTGCGCCAGCGCGGAACCGCCTCGCGCATTAAAGTCGACGGCGGCAAAGCGCGAGAGTTCCCATACATCGGGTGAACAGGGAAGCGGCTGCCCATGCATCAGTTCGGGAAATACCTCGCCCAGCAGATAGGGACGATGGGTCGGCAGCAGCCGTGCGCAGCCATTCACGGCGCCGTCGTCATCCTGCGACACCATGTACAGCGTGTCGGGGCGGTCGAACTGGTCGAGCTCCATGCCGTCACGGATCGGCAAATCCCAGCCGAGCGTTTCGACGAATACTTTTTGGCGGTATCGACCGATTTTTCGATAAACCTCTTGCGGCAGTGCCAATTCGCTTCCAGTGATAACCATGTGATTGACTCCGGTCAGGTGAGAGAAAAAGCCTGAACCTATTGGACCTGTTTCGCGGAGTCGTGGTAACTGTCAGTATTAGCAGTGCATAATGGAGAATTGAGCCTGTCTACGTCAGGAATGGCGGTGCAATATTCATCGAAACTCTATCGTCGTGAATGTACGTGCTTTATAGCGATTCCTGCGAAAGTAAAAAAATAGCGCGGTGTTGCGTATTTAAATCGTTCATGCCTTTCGCATATGGCTTATTATTCAGACTCCTCCGCTATTTATCTCGGCCATTTACCTGGCGAGCAAGCGTTAGCCCTGGCGAACACTTATTGCAATGAGATCAGCTTTGGACAGAGATTTTTTGTCGTGGCAGGATGCGCATACGCAAGCCTTGCTGACGGCCCGCGACGAGGTGGCGTTCGGCGCCGCATTGGCACAGGCGTCGAGCGTGTTGGGCTTCGAATATTCCGCGTTCGGCATGCGCATGCCGCTACCCGTGTCGAATCCCAAGTTCCTGATGGTGAACAATTATTCGCACGAGTGGCAGCAGCGCTATGCGAAGGAAAAATACCTGGCCGTGGACCCGACCGTGGCGCATGGCCTGCAATCGGTCATGCCGGTGGTGTGGAGCGATAAACTGTTTGGCGCCGTGCCCGAATTCTGGGAAGACGCCCGGGGCCATGGCCTGCATATCGGCTGGGCCCAATCGTCCATCGACGTGCATGGCGCCGTCGGCATGCTGACACTGGCGCGCTCGCACGATGCACTGACACCGGGCGAATTGCGCGAACAGATACCGCGCATGCAGTGGCTGGCGAAAATGGCGACCGAAGGCATGCTGCGGATGGCCGCCGCTCAGCGTCCCAATGAAGTGCCAGTGCGCCTCACCGCGCGTGAAATCGAAGTGCTGCGCTGGACCGCGGACGGTAAAACGTCGCACGAAGTCGGCCAGATCATGGCCATTTCGGAGCGCACCGTCAATTTTCACATCAATAACTCGTTGTTGAAACTGGGCGCCAATAATAAAACGTCCGGAGTGATTAAAGCGGCCCTGCTCCGGTTACTTTAACCGGTTAAAAACATCACATCGCGCGCCAGCGGCAGCAAATGCTGGCCACCGTCGACCACCAGCGTGGTGCCGGTGATGGCGCGGGCGCCGGCCAGGTAGCAGACCGCGTCGACAATATCCTGCGGTGTGCTCGATTTGCCCAGCGGCGTCTGGCGATGCGCCTGTTCGAAGCCGTGCTGTTCCTGGTCGCCCGAGACGAGGGTGATGCCGGGCGACACGCCCACCACGCGCACGCGCGGCGCCAGCGCCTGGGCCAGCATCGTCGTTGCCGTTTGCAAAGCGGCTTTCGACAGCGTGTACGACAAAAAATCCGGATTCAGGTTGGCCAGCTTCTGGTCGAGCAGGTTGATGACGACGGCCTGCGCGCCGGCGGGCGTGGCCGCGTGCAGCGCCTGCGCCAGCAGCAGCGGGGCGGCCACGTTGGTTTGCATGTGCGCGGCCAGCAATGCGGGCGAAAACTGCGTGGGGTCGTCGTACGCGAACAGCGCCGCATTGTTGACGATGCAGCCGAGCGGCCCGAGCGCGGCGATCGCCCGGCCGGCCAGGGCGCGCACGGCGGCTTCATCGGCCAGGTCGCCATCGAGCAGGACCGCGCGCCGGCCCAGCTGGCGCACCGCGGCGGCCGTGGCCTCGGCGCCGGCAAGCGAATGCCGGTAGTGAATCGCGATGTCCCAGCCGGCCGCGGCCAGTCCAATGGCAATGGCGCTGCCGATTCTCTGTCCGGCGCCGGTGACCAGCGCCACGCCTGCACATTGTTTCATCATCGTTTAACCAATCTGTCCGTTCTGGCACAATGCCGCCATGTCTCTTCCCGTACCCGATCGCGACGCGCTGGCCGCGTCCCACGCCCTGCAGCAACAAATTGCCCTGGAAATCGCCGCGCACGATGGCGCGATCCCGTTTTCGCGGTTCATGGAGCTGGCGCTGTATGCCCCCAACCTGGGCTATTACAGCGGCGGCTCCACCAAGCTGGGCGAACTGGGCGATTTTACGACCGCGCCCGAAATGACGCCGCTGTTCGGCGCCGCCGTGGCGCAAACGGTCGCGGCCATTATGGCGCAAAGCGCACCGCATATCCTCGAATTCGGGGCCGGCACCGGCAAGCTGGCCGCCAGCGTGCTCGATGCGCTGGCGAGCGCCGGCGTGGTCACCGGTACCTATACCATCATCGAATTGTCGGGTGAATTGCGCGCGCGCCAGCAGGAAGCGCTGCGCGGCTACCCGCAGGTGCGCTGGCTCGACGATTTTCCAGCCCGGTTCAGCGGCGTGGTGCTGGGCAACGAGGTACTCGACGCGATGCCGGTGGAACTGGTCCAGCGCGGCGAAGACGGCTGGCAGCGCCAGATGGTCACCGTGCAGGATGGCGCTTTCACGCTGGTGGGGGCCCCGCCCGATGCGGCCTTGCTGGCGCAGATCGCGCGCCAGATTCCCGACGCCGATGCATTGACGGTTGGTTATCTCACCGAGGTGCACCCGGTCGGCGCCGCCTTCATGGCGTCGCTGGCGGCAATGCTGGCCGGGGGCAAGGGTGCGGCCTTGCTGTTCGATTACGGTTTTCCAGCCCACGAGTACTACCTGGGCCAGCGCGCCGGCGGCACCCTGATGTGCCACTACCGCCACCACGCGCATCCCGACCCGTTTTATTTGCCGGGCCTGCAGGACATCACCGCCCACGTGGACTTTACCGCGATGGCGCTGGCGGCCCAGGATGCCGGCCTGGACGTGCTCGGTTACATGAGCCAGGCCGGTTTTTTGCTCGCCAGCGGCATCGCCGCGCTGTTGCTGGCGCAGGATCCGGCCGACCATGCCCGCTATTTGCCGCAAGCCAATGCCGTCCAGAAACTGCTGTCGCCGGCGGAGATGGGGGAATTGTTCAAGGTGCTGGTGGTGGGGCAGGGCGTGGTGTTGTCCGATGCGTTGGAACAGGCCGACCGCAGCCATCGGCTATGAACAACACTCTGCAGCAGGGGCCTGATCGGCTATCATCATCGTTATGGCCAAAATTCACACGCATTATGACAACCTGAAAGTAGCGCGCATGGCGCCGCAGGAAGTCATTCGTGCGGCCTACAAGGCGCTCAGCCAGAAGTACCATCCCGACAAGAATCCGGGCGACGAAAAGGCAGCGCGCATCATGGCCATCGTCAACACCGCCTACACGGCGCTGAACGATCCCGTGCGGCGCAAGGAACACGACGAGTGGATCGCCGCCGAGGAATGGGAAGTGGCCTGGCTCGAGAGTACGCACCAGGAAGAGGGCGCCCGCAGCCGCGCCAGCGGCGCGCCCGACTGGCATGGCGCCGATGGATCGGGCACGCCACCGCGGGTGCGCTCGCGCCTGGCGCGGGCGGTGCGCCGCTACTTTGCGCTCCTCGCCGCCGCCGGCGTGGGGGCGGCCGTGGCGCTGGGGATGGCCTTTCCGAACCACTTGTTGCCCATGGTGGGCATGGCGCCGGCGCCGGTGGTGAAAGCGACCCCGCCGCCGCTCCCGCTTCCGCTCCCGGTACGGGCGCCGGACGACACCTGGGGCGGCGCGCGCGCGGCGGCGCTGGAGGACGGCGTCAACGACGCATTAAAAATGAGCATCCTGGCCACCACCGGCCTGGTCATCGCCCCGCGGCCCGCCAACTGCGCCAATGTCCTGCAGGCGCTGGCCGCGCCCAACGGCGAGCCGTGGCCGGAGCGCTCCGGCTACGTCGCCGGCTACCCGGTCGGCAATCCGGGCAAGCAGGTGCAGGTGTTTATCGACAACAGCGCGAACACGTCGCCGGTATTTATCAAACTGTACGATCTGGACCGCAATGCAAATATTCGCTACGTGTACATCCAGGCCGGCGACACCTGGAACGTCAGCGGCCTGGCCGCCGGCAAGTACGAAGTGCGCTACCAGGACGTGCTGACAGGCGCCAGCCGCAGCGCTTGTGGTGACAGTGACAAGTCGCCAGCCGGGCCCGCCAGTGGCAATCTGCCCGCCGCCGCGCAAAACGTTCCTTCTAGCATGTAAAGTTGTCGCATATTAAGCGCATGCCATCGATTTTCATTATTTCTGTTCCCTCTCCGTAATATACTTGGCTGATATTGGCGGCCATTGCAGGCGCACCAGCGCCGTCTGAACAGAAAATCCCGGAAATGAACCAACTAGAGGGGCTGACCGCCCTGATCCTCGAACCGCACTCCGGCATGCGTGCGAACATCCACAATATGTTGAACATGTGTGGTGTCACCAACATCGACCATGCGGGAAGTTCCAACCAGGCTGTCAAACAGCTGGGGACGCGTTCGTACGACATGGTGTTGTGCGAATACGACCTCGATGGCGGGCAGGATGGCCAGCAGTTGCTCGAAGACTTGCGCCATCACAAGCTGATCAAGCTGTCGACGATGTTTTTCATGGTCACCGCCGAGGGCAATTACAGCAAGGTCGTCAGTGCCGCCGAACTGGCGCCCACCGATTACATCCTGAAACCGTTCACGGCCGACCGCCTGCTCGAGCGCATTGCCCGCGCGCTGGACAAGCGCACCGTGTTCATGCCGGTGTTTTCGCTGATGGAGGCGGGTAACCAGCGCGAAGCGATCGACGCTTGCATCGACGGCATGGCCGCGCATCCGCGCCACGCCGTCGATTTTTTGCGCCTGCGCGCCGAGCTGCACATGTTCCTGGGCGAGCCGGAAGTGGCCGAACCGATCTACCAGCAATTGATCGCCGCCAAGGCCATCGCCTGGGCCCGGCTGGGGCTGGCCAAGACATGGTTCATGCGCGACCGCTTCGAGGAAGCGCGCGATTTGCTCGAAGAACTGGTCGACGACAACGACAAATTCGTCGACGCCTTCGACTGGCTGGCGCGCACGCACGCCGCCGCCGGCGAGCTCGACAAGGCGAAACAGGTGTTGGCCGACGCGGTCGCCGTGTCGCCCCACGCGGTGCGGCGCATTCGCAAACTGGGTGAAACGGCGCTCGAAGCGGGTGATATGGAGACCGCGGAGAAAGCGCTCAAGCAAGTGGTCAGCAAGGCCAAATATTCCGAATTCCGCGATCCGGAAGACCATGTGCGGCTGGTGCAGACGCTGGTGCGGCGCGGCGACCCGGTGCAGGCTGCCGCCGTGATCCGCGACCTCGACAAATCGATGGGCGGACGCCGGAACACGGCGGTCTGCAGCGCCATTTCCTCGGCGCTGGTGCACGAATTCACGGGCAACGAGACGCGCCTGGCCGAGTCGCTGGCAGCGGCCCTGGAAGGCGTGCGCATGGCGCCGGAGCTGTCGTCCGAGGTCAAGCTGGAACTGGCGCGTACCTGCCTGAACAATAATCTGAAAGACGGCGCGGCCGACGTGTTGCGCGAAGTCATGAGCAACGCACCCAACAACGCCGCCATGGCCAAGGCGATGGCGGTGTGCGAAGACGCCGGCTTGCCCGACATGGCCCAGACGCTGGCCAAGGAAAGCCGCCAGCAGGTGGTCGACCTGGTCGGCCAGGGCGCGGCGGCAGCCAAGAATGGCGATTTCCTGGGCGCAGTGGCGCTGATGGTGCAGGCGGTCGAACGGTTGCCGAACAATCCGCAGGTGGTGTTCAATGCCGCCGTCGCCACGCTCAAATGCCTCGACAACACCGGCTGGGACCGCAACCTCGCCAAGCAGGCCTTGAGCCTGATCGACAATGTGCGCCGGCTCGACCCGGTCAATCCAAAATTGCCGGCGCTGGCGGGCTTGCACCAGCAAATCCTGGTCAAATACAATAAAGCGCCGCGCAAGACGGCCTGAGCCCCATCTGACAGTTGTACCGGAGACCCGCCATGCCGCCTGATGTTTTGCCCTCGCCCTCCGCCGCTTCGTCGCGCAAGGTGCGCGCTTCCCTGATGAACAAGGTGTGCGGCGACGAGGACATGTTTGCGCTGGGCACCTCGGTGGCGCGCGTGGTGCAGATGGCGTCGTCGGACGACCAGGGCACGCATGACCTCGCCTACTATGTGCTGTCCGATGTTGCACTGACCCAGCGCATCCTGCGCCTGTCGAATACGGTGCAGTACCGCACCGCGTCCGGCACCAACGTCACCACCATTTCGCGCGCCATTTCCCTGCTCGGTTTCGACAATGTCAAAACCACCGCGCTGGCCATGCTGCTGGTCGACACGCTGTCCAATGGCGACCATGCGAACAGCGTGCGCGTGGAACTGGAGACGGCCCTGTGCGCCAGCCTGGTGGGACGCGCACTGTCGCGCCACAGCCCGTTCCAGGGCGTCGAGGAAGCATCGATCGGGGCCCTGTTCAAGAACCTGGGGCCGCTGCTGGTCGCCTCGCACGAGCACGACCGCTATCGCGAAATCAACCAGCTGATCGCGGGCGGCAAACATACGCCCGGGCAGGCGTCACAACTCATTCTCGGCTGCAGTTATGACGCGCTGGCCGAAGCGGTGCTGGGCGAATGGAAAATTCCTGACGTGATCGTGCGCTGCCTGTCCGCCTTGCCGAACGGCGTCCTGAAACCGGCCGCCAGCCGCGGCGAGTGGATGCGCCTGGCCGCGTCGCTGGCGCTCGATGTCGCCTTGCTGATGGGCCGCGCGGTCGCGCCCTGCAAAACGCCGGAAGCGCGTGCCCTGCTGCTGCGTTACGGCGCCGCGCTCGGTCTCGATGAAGCGAAGCTGGACGAGTTGTTCAGCACGGTGCAGGCCGATATGGCGGCGCTGCTGGAAAGCATGAACCTGGAACCGGCGCGGCGCCCGGAGCCCGAACCGGAACACGGCTTGCCGAACGTGCTGCTGCTGGCGACGATGGATAGCGGCGACGACCAGCCTGCGGGAGCATATCCCAGCGGCAAGCCGTACAACGCCAGCGAACTGCTGCTGGCCGGCGTGCAGGACGTGACACAGATGCGCGCATCGGGGCAGGGCAAGGTCAACGAGGTCATCCTGGCGGTACTGGAGACGCTCTACAGCAGCATGGGATTTCGCTTTGCCACCGTGTGCCTGCGCGATGCCCGCACGGGCCAGTACCGGGCGCGGCTGTCGTTCGGCGCCGATGACGCCCGGTTGCGCGCCGGCTTCACGTTCCCGGCGACCTCGGCGCGCGACCTGTTTCACCTGGCCATGGAAAACGATGCGGACCTGATGATTGCCGACGCCGCCAGCGCCAAGATACGCGATTTGCTGCCGGCCTGGCACCGCGCCCTGTTGCCCGACGCGGCCAGCTTCATCGTGCTGCCGCTGGTGGTGAACAAGGTGCAGCTGGGTTTGTTTTACGCGGACCGCATCAAGCCGGCGCCGGAAGGCGTGGCGCCGGACGAGACGGCATTGATCAAGGCGTTGAAGGGGCAGGTGCTGGTGGCGCTGGCGCCGGCGCCTTAGTCCACCTCGACGCGTTCCCGCATGAACGCGCAGAAATCCCACTGCGGCATCGGCCTGGCAAACAGATAGCCCTGCGCCTCATCGCCGTGTTTGTCGCGCAGAAAATCCCATTGCGCAGCTGTCTCGACGCCCTCGGCCACCACCGCCAGTCCCAGCGAATGCGCCAGGCCGATCGTGGCCGCGACGATCACGGCATCGTTCGGATTGGTCTCGATATCCTGGACAAAGCCCCGGTCGATCTTGATGCGGTCGATGGCAAACAATTTCAGGTAAGCGAGCGACGAATAACCGGTCCCGAAATCGTCGATGGCCAGCGTGAAGCCCCGCGTGCGCAATTCGCGCAGCAGCTGGCGCGTGTGTTCCGGGTCCTGCATCGCCGCCGTTTCGGTGATTTCCAGTTCCAGCAGCGACGGGTCGATGTGGTGCTGCTCGAGCAACTGGTCCAGTTTGGCCAGCAGCGCACCGCCGCTGAACTGGCGTGCCGACAGATTGACCGCCAGGCGCAGGTGGCGCATGCCGTTGTCCAGTTGTTGCCATTCGTCGAGCAAATCCATCGTCCGCGCCAGCACCCAGTCGCCCAGCGGCAGGATCAGGCCGCATTCTTCGGCGATGGGGATAAAGCGGCTCGGCTCGATGGCGCCCAGCTCGGGATCGATCCAGCGCAACAGGACCTCGGCGCCCACCACGCGGCCGCTGTGGAGGTCGACCTGCGCCTGCAGGTAGAGCTCGAAGCCGCCATGTTCGAGTGCCGCCCACATGCGGTTTTCCAGCATCAGGTGTTCGTGCGTGGCGGCATTCATCGCCTCCGAGAAGAACTGGAAATTGCCGCGGCCTTCGTGCTTGGCGGCGTACATGGCCGTGTCGGCATGGCGCAGCAGGGTGGCGCTGTCCTGGCCATCGTCGGGGTACATGGCCACGCCCACGCTCGCGCCGCTGTGCACATTGGCCCCGCCCAGCTGGTACGGGGTCGACAGCGACTGCACGAGCCGCACCGCGACCTGGGTCACGCTGTCGGGCGTGAGCGGGCCGCCCAGCACGATGATGAATTCGTCGCCGCCCAGGCGCGCCAGGGTGTCCACGTCGCGCAGCAGCTCGCGCATGCGGTTGGCCGCGCAGACGAGCAACCGGTCGCCCGCTTCGTGGCCCTGCGAATCGTTGATTTTTTTAAAGTGGTCGAGGTCGATGAACAGGACGGCCAGCGGCGTCTGCATGCGCCGGGCTTGCGCCAGTTGTTGCTCCAGGCGCAGGTTCAGGGCAAAACGGTTTTCCAGGCCGGTGAGGGCGTCGGTGTGGGCCAGCCGGTGGATGTCGGCCTGCGACCGCTGCTGCTCGGTCAGGTCGCGCAGGATGCAGACATACAGGTATTCGTGCGGCAGCAGCACGCGGCTGACC
>Ga0247729_10000761_pt1 | contig 12501 bp, 11 predicted proteins | sample UWRJL133311R2_FD_180958 | JGI IMG/M metagenome (GOLD analysis project Ga0247729, IMG submission 180958) | Plant litter microbial communities from Arlington Agricultural Research Station in Wisconsin, United States - UWRJ-L133-311R-2 | ecosystem: Environmental > Terrestrial > Plant litter >... | reverse complement strand
ATGATGTAGCCGACCGTGATGATCAGCACCACCGCCTGGATGACGGGGTAGTCGCGGGTGAACACCGCGTCGAGGGTGAGCTTGCCGAAGCCGGGGAGCGCGAAGATGCGCTCGGTGACCACGGCGCCCGAGATGAGGCCGCCGAGCTGGAGGCCCACGATCGTGACCACGACGATGAGCGAGTTGCGCAGGCCGTAGCTGGCGAGCACGCGGCCGCGGCCGAGTCCCTTGGCCCGTGCCGTGCGCACGTAGTCCATCTTCATGGTCTCGATCATCGAGGCCCGGGTCTGCCGCATGATCACCGCGGCGAGACCGGTGCCGAGGATCAGCGCGGGGAGGGTCAGGTGGTAGAGGGCGCCCAGCGGGTCCTCCTCCATCGGAACGTAGCCGGAGGCCGGGAACCAGCCGAGGGTGACCGCGAGGTAGAGGATCGCGAGGATTCCGAGCCAGAAGTTGGGCACGGAGAGGCCGATGAGCGCGAAGGCGTTGGCGATCCACTCGGGCCACCTGCCGCGGAACCGTTCGGCGATCACGCCGAGCACGATGCCGATCACGATCGCCACCACCAGCGCGTACGCCGACAGCCAGAGGGTGACCGGCAGGGTGGTGGCGATCAGATCGGTCACCGGGGTTCCGGTGCGGGTCGACTGGCCGAAGTCGCCCCGCAGCATGTTGCCGACGAAGTTGAGGTACTGGGTGAGCAGCGAGTCGTCGAGCCCGAGCTGGGTGCGGATCTCGGCCAGCCGTTCGGGCGAGGCCTCCTCACCCGCCATGGCGAGCGCGGGATCTCCGGGGAGCTGCCGCACGCCGATGAACACGACGAGCGACGCGAGGATCAGCGTGATGGCGGACTGCCACAGGCGGGTGAGGAGGTATCGGGTCATCGGTGCACTTACTCCGCTTCGACGAACGCCGCGTGGGAGAGGTGCACGACGCCGTCGGCGAAGGTCTCGACGCCGGCGATGTGGGTCGAGTACGCGGTGAGGCTGCGCACGCGGTAGAGGTAGATCACCGGGTTGTCCTCCTGCACGATCTCGACGACCTGGCCGTAGAGGTCGGCACGCTCCTCGGTGTCGTTCACCGAGGCGGCCTCGGTCATCAGGTCGTCGACCTCGGTGTTGTTGTAGCCCGAGTAGTTGTTGCCGCCGCCCGTGGACAGGAAGTTGTACATGTTGCCGTGCGGGTCGACGCGGCCCGACCAGCCGAGCTGGAGCGCCTCGAAGTCGCCGCGAGTCTGCACGTCGAGCAGGGTGGAGTACTCGACCGGCGCGATGGTCAGCTCGAAGCCGCCCTCGGCGACGGCCGCCTGCAGCGCCTGCGCGAAACGCAGGGTGTCGGGGTTGTTGCTCACCTGCATGGTGATCGGGAACGGCACGGCCACTCCGGCGGCCTCGAGCATCTTCTTGGCCTCGGCGGGGTCGTACTCGGGGCAGGCCTCGCTCGCCTCGGAGCTGTAGGGGCTCGAGGGCGAGATCGGGGAGCACGCCGGCGAGTACCAGTTGCTGAACACGGAGGAGACGAGCGCCTCGCGGTCGACCGACATGGAGAGCGCCTCGCGGATCGTGGCGTCGCTGGCCAGGGGCGTGTCGAGCGGCTCGGCGGGTGTGCCGACGCCGTTCACGTTGCCGAGGTTGAGCGTGAGGCCCTGGTAGCCGAGCGAGCCGACCTGCAGAACGCCGATGCCGTCGGTCTCGGACAGGGAGCCGACGTCCTGGGTGGAGATGGTGTCCGCCACCTGCACGTCGCCCGACTTCAGGTTGGCCGCGCGGATGTTGGAGTCGGTGATGATGCGGTACGTGATCGAGTCGAGGTGCACGTTCTCGGCGTCGTAGTACAGCGGGTCGCGCTCGACGGTGATCGAGGTCTGCGGCACACGCTCGACGAACTTGAAGGCTCCGACGCAGACCGGGCTGTCACCGAAGGCGTCGCCCTTCTCGGCGAGCGCCGCCGGGGAGAGGATCATGCCCGCGCGGTCGGCGAGCGCCGCCGTGAGCGGGGCGAAGGGCTCGGAGTACGTGATCTCGACGGTCTCCGAGTCGACCGCGGTGACGCCGGTGATCGGGCCGAGCTCGCTCTTGCGCGAGCTGCCCTCGAGCGTGAGCCCGCGCTCGATGGTCTCCACGACCGCCTCGGCGTCGAGCTCGGTGCCGTCGGCGAAGACCACGTCCTGCTTCACGGGGATGGTCACGGTCAGTCCGTCGTCGGAGACGTCGGGAAGCTCGGTGGCCAGCATCGGGATGATCTCGCCCGAGGCGTCGATGTCGTAGAGCTTCTCGCACATGGTCTGCATCACGTAGCGCGTGTACAGCGACGAGGAGGTGGTGGGGTCGAGGCGGTCGGGCTCGGCCGAGAGGGCCATCACGAGGTCGCCGCCCTCGACGACGGTCTGGTCGCCGATCGGGGCGGACGTGACGTCCTCGCCCTGGGGGCTGTCGTCGGTCGTCTGAACCGGCGAGCACGCGGTGACGGTGAAGGCGAGGCCGAGGGCCACGATGGGCACCCAGGCCCTCTTGACGATGGAACCGGTCTTCTGTGCGCCGGAGCGCTGGAGCGATGAGGACATACGAAACTTTCGGTCGGCAGTCACGGATTACGTTGATTGAATACAATCACGCTGCACGTACCGGGGTCGTATACAAAGTGTTACGGGCATGTAAAACCTGCGGCGAGTGGATGGCGGCTCGTGCGCGCGGCCAGGGAGGAGAATGCCCGTCCGACCCGAAAATGTTCCTCCCCTGCACGTACATCGGCGAGAACCTCCTCCCTCGCCGCCGGCACCCCACCGCCACCCGGCACGCCCGACAGGAGGAACCGCCGCCCCGGCACGCCCAACAGGAGGAACGGGCCCGCCCCCGCCCCGGCCTCCTGTCGAGACGGGCCACCCAGACGACGGCCGAGGCGGCCGGCTGCCGCGCCCGTCAGTCGAGGAAGAGCGCCTTCAGCCGCTTGGTCGTGAACACCAGTCCGACCGCGATCATCACCGCGTAGTACGCGACGTGCCCGAGCATGGCCGCGCTCAGGGCGCCCGTGGTGAGCCCGCGCACCAGCTCGACGCCGTGCCAGAGCGGCAGCGCCATCACCACCCACTGGATCGCCACCGGGTAGACGGTCAGCGGATAGAACGTCGCCGAGAACAGGAACATCGGCAGCAGCACGAAGTTGATCCAGTCCATCTGCTGGAAGGTCTTCATGTAGGAGGTGATCGCCATGCCGAAGCTCGCGAACCCGAAGGCGATCAGCAGCACGGCCGGCAGCGCGAGCAGGGCCGTCCACGACAGGTTGAGCCCGAGCGCCTGCATCACGACCATGAAGCCGACCGCGTACAGCGCTCCTCGCAGCAGCGCCAGCAGGATCTCCCCGAAGGCCACGTCGAGCGGCCCGAGCGAGGTCGACAGCATGCCCTCGTAGAGCTTGGAGTAGTTCATCTTGAAGAACACGTTCCAGGTGGAGTCGTAGACGGCGCCGTTCATCGCCGAGACCGCGAGCAGCGCCGGCGCGATGAACGCGGCGTAGGGCACCTCCTCCCCCGTGCTGGTCGCGACGGTGCCGACGAGCGCGCCGAGCCCGATCCCCATCGAGAGCAGGTAGAACACCGGCTCGAAGAAGCCGCTGAGCACCACCCAGTAGTTGGAGCTGCGCGTGGCGAGCAGGCCGCGGCCGATCACGGCGCGGGAGTTGCCCGCGTACATCGCGCCCAGGAAGCGCGAGCTGCGCGGCGTCGCGACGTCGACCGGCGCGGTGGGTGCCGTCGTCACTTGTTCAGCCTCCGTTCCACGATGCGCTGCGCGGCCAGCCACCCGGCCACGGTGACGGCGAGCAGGTAGACGAGGTGCAGCGCGGTGAGCCAGACCGGTTCGACCTGCCCGTAGGCGAGCACCCGCCCGAGCTCGGTCCCGTGCCAGAGCGGGGAGATCCATCCGATCCACTGCAGGTAGAACGGCAGCGTCGAGAGCGGGAAGAAGGTTCCGGAGAACAGGAAGAGCGGCGTGATGATGAAGCGCATAATGATGGCCATCTGCCCTTTGTCCTCGAGCACCGTCGACGTGTACGCCATGATGACCACGCCGACCGCGACACCGGTGAGGGTCGCGGTGAGGATCCCCAGCGCCCCGAGCGGTGAGGGCACCGCCCCGAACAGCAACATCACCCCGAAGTAGATCAGGCAGGTCGCCACGATGCGCAGCGCGACGGCGATGATCGTGCCGTTCGCGATCTGCGCCGACGACACCGGCGAGGCGCCCATCGACGAGAACACCGGATTCCACTTGAAGCTCGCCAGCACCGGGTAGGTGAACTCCTCGGTCGCGACGGTGACCGCCGCGCTCGCCAGCAGGGCGGGCGCCACGAAAGTCAGGTAGCTGACCTGCCCGCCCGATCCGTTTCCCAGATCCGCATCGACGAGGCTCGCCAGCCCCACACCGAGCGCGAAGAGGTACACCAGCGGGTTGCCGATGCTCGTCGCGACGATGGTCTGCGCGTACGCGCGCATACCGAGCAGCCGGTGCTCGGCGACGTACCAGGAACCGAAACGGCGGGGGCGGATGCTGGCGGCGACGGGCGAGGCCAGTTCCGTGTCAGAGACGGCTGTTCTGGTCATTCGATCAGCGTCCGCCCGGTCAGTCGGAGGAACACGTCCTCCAGGCTCGACCGGCGCACGAGGCTGGTGAGCGGTTCGAGGCCGAGGCTCAACAGGTGGGCGAGCTCGGCCTCGCCGTCGGCGCTGTAGACGAGGATGCGGTCGGGAAGCACCTCGATCCGGTCGCCGACCCCCGCGATCTGCTGGGCCACCGCGGCGTTGCGGTCGGAGCCGAAGCGCACCTCGAGCACCTCCCGAGAGGAGTGCAGGCGGATGAGCTCGGCGGGCGATCCCTCGGCCATGATGGCGCCCTTGTCGACCACGACGAGGCGGTCGCAGAGCTGCTCGGCCTCGTCCATGTAGTGGGTCGTCAGCAGCAGGGTCGTGCCCTGCTCCTTGAGCCGGAACAGGCGGTCCCAGAGGATGTGCCTCGCCTGCGGGTCGAGCCCGGTCGTGGGCTCGTCGAGCAGGAGGATCCGCGGCTCGTTGACGAGGGCGCGGGCGATCGTGAGCCGGCGCTTCATACCGCCGGACAGGTCGTCGACCTTCGCCTTGGCGCGGTCGGCGAGCTGCGCGAACTCGAGCAGCTCGTCCGCACGCTTCGCGACGACCGAGCGCGGGATGCCGAAGTAGCGCCCGTAGACGATGAGGTTGTCGCGCACCCGCAACTCGGCGTCGAGGTTGTCGGCCTGCGGAACGACGCCCAGCTGGGAGCGGATCTCCGGCCCGTGGCTGTTCGGGTCGAGGCCGAGGATGCTGAGTTCGCCGCTGGTGCGCGTGGACACGGCGCCCACCATGCGCATGGTCGTGGACTTGCCCGCGCCGTTCGGCCCGAGCAGCCCGAAGGACTCGCCGGGCGCCACCTCGAAGTCGATACCGTCGACGGCCGCGAAATCCTTGTACTTCTTGGTCAGGTGGGAGGCGGTGATGACGGGCGCTGGCACAGGACAAGAGCCTATCGAGCCGGGCGCGAACGGCAACCCGCCAATCGGGTAACGATCGGGACTCGCGTGCACCGGAACCGGGCCGGTATCGGTACGCTCGCCGACATGAGCTTCAATCACAGCCGCCGCGCGGTCGTTGCCGCGCTCGTCGTCCTCGGCCTGTCGGCGTGCGCGTCGTCGGAACCGGCGGCACTGCCTCAACCGACTGCGTCATCGGCCTCGCCGACCGCCACTCCGAGCCCGACTGCGGCCGAGGAGCCCGATCCGCTCCTGGTCGTCTCCGGCACCTTCGCCGACCAGGACGGCCAGTCCCTCTCCGTCACGCTCACCACAACCTCGGTGCGGTCTCCGAGCGACCAGGACTGGGCCGACTGGGCGGCGACCCGCTGCGGAGTGACCGAACCTGCCGTCGCTGCCCCCGACCTGGCCGACACGCGTGTGGTGACGCTGGCCGTCGAATCCGTCGCCTCGCCCGGCTTCACGGGATGGACGGACGCTCGCGGCGTGCGCGTGTCGGGCTTCCTCTTCGAGGGTGCGATCTGGGGGCCCGAAGAGCACGGCGCGGGCGCCGAGTGCTACTCCGATTCGGTGGTCAAGCGACCGGGCTCCGGCGAGGTGCGCATGTTCACGTCGTCGAGCGGCTGGAACCTCCCCGACCCCGTGCTCGGCGACGCCTCGATCACCCTTGCCCAGTACGGCCTCAGTGCGCAGTCGGTCGACGCCCTCGGCCAGCCGACCGGGATCGGACCGGTGATCGACTGCGTGACGACTCCGTCCGCCGAGTTCGACGCACTCGCGCTCGACCTGTGGGAGGAGCGCTGGGGACGGTCGCAGAGCCTGCCCGAATACTGCGACTACGGTCGGTCCGCCGGCGACTGACATCCACTTCACAGCGAGAAACGTTTCACACTGTGTAACGAGTGTGCGATGATTGCCCGATGCAGACGACAGAACCGGGGATGCGCGAGCGCAAGAAGCTGCACACGCGCCTCAGCATCGAGAGCGCCGCGATCGATCTGACGCTCGAGCACGGCTTCGACGCCGTGACCGTCGAGGCCATCGCCGAGCGCGCCGACGTGACCCCGCGCACCTTCTTCAACCACTTCGCGGACAAAGCGGATGCCGTGCTCGGCATCGCGAGGGACCACGAGGTGGTGTCGGACATCGATTCGGACGCCATCGCGGCCGACACCCCCTTCGCCTTCGGCGTCGCCCTCGTGCGCGCCGGGATCGGGATGCTCGACGACTCCGCGGTCGCCACCGACAAGCGCCGCCGCGAGGTCTTCGCCCAGAATCCCGCGCTGCTCGGCCGGGAGATGGAGAAGGTCGTCATCATCGAGGGCTCGATCACCCGGCACCTCGACCGCCACCTGGCCCGCGCGGGCATGCCGGCCGGGATCGAGCGCGAGGATCTCGCCCTCGCCATCACCGTGACGCTCACGGCGGCGGCGCGTCTCGCACTCGTCCGGTGGAGCCGGGAACCGGCATCCGCTACAGAACTCGTCTCATTCTTCGACAACGCCGTCACCACGATCACCACACTCGACCACGGAAACCTTGGAAAGACGGAATGACCACCACCGCTAAAGCCCCCGCCTCGGGCACAACGACTGACAAGCCCCGCATCATCCCGATCTTCATCGCCCTGATGGTGGCGATGCTGCTCTCCTCGCTCGACCAGACCATTCTCGGCACCGCGCTGCCCACGATCGTCGGCGAGCTCGACGGCGTGCAGCACATGCTCTGGGTCGCGACCGCGTACATCCTCGGCGCCACCGTCGTGATGCCCATCTACGGAAAGCTCGGCGACCTCTTCGGCCGCAAGACGATCTTCCTCGTGGCCCTCTCCATCTTCATCGCCGGCTCGATCGTCGGCGGTTTCGCCACCAACATGGAGCTGCTCATCGCGGGCCGCGCCATCCAGGGCGTCGGCGGCGGCGGGCTCATGATCCTGAGCCAGGCGATCATCGCCGACGTCGTGCCTCCCCGCGACCGCGGCAAGTACGGCGGCTTCATCGGCGCCGTCTTCGCCTTCTCCGCCGTCGTCGGCCCGCTGCTCGGCGGCCTGTTCACCGACAGCCTCACCTGGCGCTGGGCGTTCTGGATCAACATCCCCCTCGGCATCGCCGCCATCGTCACGGCCGCGATCTTCATCCGCCTGCCCAAGCGCACCAACCGCGTCAAGCCGCGGATCGACTACCTGGGCACCGCGCTCATCGCGATCGCCACCACCGGCCTGGTGCTCGTCACCTCGTGGGGCGGCACCGAGTACGAGTGGGACTCGATCGTCATCATCTCGCTGATCGTGATCACTGTCGTCGCCGCGGCGCTCTTCGTGCTCGCCGAGCACAAGGCCGTCGAACCGATCATCCCGCTGTCGCTGTTCAAGGACCGCAACTTCACCATCACGACCGTGGCCGGCCTGCTCACCGGTGTCGCCATGTTCGGAGCGATCGGCTACATGCCCACGTTCCTGCAGATCGCCAACGGCATCAACGCCACCGAGTCGGGCCTGCTGCTGCTGCCGATGCTCGCCGGCCTGCTGATCACGGCCGTCGGCAGCGGAATCCTGATGTCGAAGACGGGCCGCTACAAGTGGATGCCGATCACCGGCGCGGTCCTGATCGGCGTCGCCCTCGTGCTGTTCTCCACCCTGACCGCCGACACCAGCCCGTTCATCACCGGCGTCTACCTCTTCGTGCTCGGTGCCGGCCTCGGCCTCACCATCCAGGTGCTCGTGCTCATCGTGCAGAACTCGGTGCCCCACAAGGTGCTCGGAACGGCCACCGCCGCCAACGCGTTCTTCCGTGAGATCGGCGCCACCGTGGGCTCCGCCGTCGTCGGCTCGGTCTTCGCGACCCGCCTCACCGCGCAGCTCGCCGACACCTTCGGCACCGGGGAGAACGCCGAGGCGAACTCGCTCACCCCGGCGGCGATCAACGCGCTGCCCACCGAGCTGCACGACCTGATCAGCACGGCCTACGCCGACGCCCTCACGCCGATCTACCTGTTCCTCGTGCCGCTCATGCTCATCGCCGTCGTGATGCTGTTCTTCATCAAGGAGGTGCCGCTCGCCAGCACCGTGCCCGTGATGGAGGGCATGGAGGACGACGAAGCGGATGAGGAGACTCCCGCACCCGGGACCGCGACCGCCACAGAGGCGGCACCGACCGCCGGCCGCGACACACCGTAGCAGCGTGCACAGGGGCGAGCGTCCCGCCTCCCGGCGTCCCCGGGTGGCGGACGCCCGCCCCCTTTCACGTTCCGCGAACGTAGGCTGTCAGTACGGGCGCTCGTAGCGCCACCCACGAGAAAAGACACCATGAGCACTTCCACCTCAGCGCGCCCCGGTCGTGGCGGCCGCGGCGCGAAAGACGACGGACCCCGCGCCAAGTTCAGCCAGCTGCTGCCCTACCTGCTCGAGCACAAGCGTGTGCTCGGCGTCGTCGTGGTGCTCAGCCTGCTGGCCGCCGGCGCCTCCCTCGCGCAGCCCCTCCTCGTGCAGGAGGTCGTGAAGAAGGTGCAGGAGGGCGACGCCCTCGGCAACCTCGTCTGGGTGCTCGTGGCGCTCGTTGTGCTCTCGGCGCTGCTCAACGGCTTCCAGCACTACCTGCTGCAGCGCACCGGCACGTCCGTTGTGCTCTCCGCCCGCCGCCAGCTGGTGCAGCGCATCCTGCGTCTGCCGATCAGCGAGTTCGACACCCGTCGCACCGGCGACCTCGTCTCGCGCGTCGGCTCCGACACGACCCTGCTGTACGCCGTCATCACCCAGGGCCTGGTCGACGCTCTCGGCGGCGCGGTGCTGTTTGTCGGCGCCCTCATCGCGATGCTGATCATCGACCCCGTGCTGCTCGGCCTCACCGTGGCCGTGATCGCCGTGTCGATCGTCACCGTCGTGCTGCTCTCCGGCCGCATCCGCGTGGTCAGCCGCAAACAGCAGGAGAAGGTGGGCGACCTGGCCGCCTCCGTCGAGCGCGCGATCAGCGCCATCCGCACCGTGCGTGCGTCCAATGCGACCGAGCGCGAGATCGTGAAGATCGAAGCGGATGCCCGGGGCGCGTGGGCGATGGGAATCCAGGTCGCCAAGATCTCCGCCCTGGTGGTTCCGATCGCGGGCATCGCCCTGCAGGTGTCGCTGCTCGTTGTGCTCGGCGTCGGCGGCTTCCGGGTGGCGAGCGGTGCGATCGAGATCGCGAGCCTCGTCGCGTTCATCCTCTTCCTGTTCATGATGATCATGCCGCTCGGCCAGGCCTTCGGCGCGCTCAACTCGGTGAACCAGGCGCTCGGCGCGCTCGGCCGCATCCAGGAGATCATCTCCCTGCCGAACGAGAACACCTTCGACTCGACTCTGGCGGACTCCGCCGCCCCCGACATCGCCACCGATGCCGCCATCACCTTCGAGAACGTCGAGTTCTCCTACCCCGAGGGCGCGAAGAAGGACGAGATCGCCAAGGTCGTCGCGGAGGTCGTCGAGGCCTCGCCGACCGCGCTGCCCACGGAGGACGCGCACGACCTCACGGTTCTGCACGGCATCTCCTTCTCGGCCGAGCGCGGCAAGCGCACCGCGCTCGTCGGACCGTCCGGCGCCGGCAAGAGCACCATCCTCGCGCTGATCGAGCGCTTCTACGACCCGTCGGCCGGCGCGGTGCGCCTCGGCGGCATCGACGTGCGGGCGATCGACCGCGAGACGCTGCGGTCGCAGATCGGCTACGTCGAGCAGGACGCCCCGGTGCTCGCCGGCACGATCCGCGAGAACCTGCTGCTGGGCGCGCCCGACGCGAGCGACGAGCAGTGCGTCGAGGTGCTGCGATCCGTGAACCTCATGGAGGTGCTGGAGCGCAACGAGCTCGGACTCGACGCCGCGGTCGGCGAGGACGGCGTGATGCTCTCCGGCGGAGAGCGCCAGCGCCTCGCCATCGCGCGCACGCTGCTCGCCGCTCCCCCGATCCTGCTGCTCGACGAGTCGACGTCGTCGCTCGACGGGCTCAACGAGCAGATGCTGCGCGAGGCGATTGACGCGGTCGCCGAGAACCGCACGCTGATCGTGATCGCCCACCGGCTCTCGACCGTGGTCGACTCCGACCAGATCGTGGTGCTCGACCACGGCCGCGTCGTCGGTGTCGGTACGCACTCCGAGCTCGTGAAGACCACGCCGCTGTACAAGGAGCTCGCGAAGCACCAGCTGCTGGTGTGAGGCGGCGGGCTACTCCAGCGCCAGCGCGTACATCGCCACGGCCGCCGTGGCCGCCACGTTGAGGCTGTCGATGCCGTGCGCCATCGGGATCTGCACCACGGTGTCGGCCGCCGCGACGGCCTCGGCAGTCAGACCGGTGCCCTCCGCGCCGAGCACCAGCGCCACGCGGTCGGGCGCATCCGCTGCGAAGTCGCGCAGAGACACGGCGTCGTCGTTGAGGGCGAGAGCCGCGATGTGGAAACCGGATGCGGCGAGCAGCTCGCGGGTGGAGGTCCAGTCGCCGACGCGCGTCCACGGCACCTGCAGCACGGTCCCCATCGAGACGCGGATGGCCCGCCGGTAGAAGGGGTCTGAGCAGCGCGGCGTGACGAGCACGGCATCCGCGCCGATGGCCGCGACCGAGCGGAAGATGGCGCCGACGTTCGTGGGGTCGGCGACGTTCTCGAGCACCACGACGCGGCGGGCGTCGCGCAGCAGCTCCACCGGATCGGGCAGCGGCGGCCGGTGCATCGACGCGATGAGCCCGCGGTGCAGGATGTACCCGGTGAGCTCGGCGAGCAGCTCGCCGGGTCCCGAGTAGACCGGCACGCCGTCGCCCACCAGCGCGACGGCCTCGTCGACGCTGCCGCCGAGTGCGAGTACCGCGCGGGGCGCGTGCCCGGAGCGCAGCGCGCGCTCGAGCACCAGGGCGGACTCGGCGATGTACAGCCCGTGCTCGGTGCGGCTGCCGTTCTTCAACGCCACGTCGGTGCGATGGGCGAAGTCGGCCAGGCGCGGATCGTCGAGCGAGTCGATCTCGATGACGGGCATCAGTCGGCGGCGCGCACGTCGACGAACAGCACCAGGCGGCTGTCCCGGTCGACGAGCACCGCGCTCCCGCTCAGCGTGGTGGACGACGCGGCGTAGCTCTGCACGACCGTCTGCCCCTCGACCGACGCGGCCAGCGCCTCCGGCGGGGCATCCGTCGCCGCATAGCCGGCGAGCGAGAAGTCGGGCAGCTCGACGCCCGGCAGCATCACCTCGGCGGTGAAGACGCCGGCCACGGTCGACGCCGCCAGCACCTCCGACCCCTCCGGGAACGCGATGTTCGACGAGGTCTCCACCTCGGCGAGGCCGAGCGGCGGTGCGCCGTCCTTGCCCGCGACCACCACCCCGGTGACCGAGGAGACGACGAAGACCACCACGAGGGCGGCCAGGATCCCCACCACGACGAGCCCGACGAGCACCACAACGGGGTTCTGCCTGCGCACAACGACCTCGGTCGCCTCCGGGAGGTCGTCGAGGTCGTCGATGGTTCCGAGTGCGGGATGATTCACGCGGTATCGCTGACGGAGCTGACGATCTGCGCGCCGGCGGCCTCGAGCTCCACCAGGGCGGCGGCGCTGGAGTCGGCGGCCACGCCGGCGACGAGGTCCGAGAGGATCCGCACCGACCGCCCCGACTCGAGCGCGTGCAGCGCACTCTCCCGCACGCAGTAGTCGGTGGCGATGCCGGCGACGTCGATCTCGGTCACCTCGAGGGAGTCGAGCAGGCTCGCGACCGTCTCATCGTCGGTGGTCGTGCCCTCGAAGATCGAGTAGGCGGGCCGGCCCATGCCCTTGCGCACGTGCACGTCCACCGCATCCGTCGCCAGCTCGGAGTGGTACTCGGCGCCGAAGGTCCCCGCGACGCAGTGCGAGGGCCAGGTCGTCACGTAGTCGGGATCGGCGCCCTCGGCGAAGTGGCCGCCGTTGCTGTTCGTGGCGTCGTGCCAGTCGCGCGAGGCGAAGACGTGGTCGTAGCGGAGC
>Ga0247729_10000760_pt1 | contig 12504 bp, 5 predicted proteins | sample UWRJL133311R2_FD_180958 | JGI IMG/M metagenome (GOLD analysis project Ga0247729, IMG submission 180958) | Plant litter microbial communities from Arlington Agricultural Research Station in Wisconsin, United States - UWRJ-L133-311R-2 | ecosystem: Environmental > Terrestrial > Plant litter >... | reverse complement strand
GCCTAAGCTCACCAAGGACACCACCACCCAGAGCTTCCGGGCGGCTCCCATTTTCCGCCAATTTCCCCAAACCCAGGCCGAGCTGGACTCGCTGATGCGGGTCGTGAACCAGCAGGAATTCTACAAGGGGCAGCTGATTAGCCCGCGCACCGGGGCCACGCTGCTAGCCCTGACGATGGATCCGAAGTTTCTAAACTCCTCGAAGCGGCAGGCCGTGATGAACCAGATTCTGGGCCACGCCGAGGAGTTTACCAAGAAAACCGGCATCCGCCTGCACTACGCCGGCCTGCCCTACGTGCGCTCCACGATGACCTCGAAGGTGGCCGGCGAAATGAAGTTTTTCGTGATGCTGACCGTGCTGATGATGGCCGCCACGCTGTTCATGTTCTTTCGCACCTGGGCGGCGGTGGTGTTCCCGATTCTGGTGGTGCTCATCGTCGTTATCTGGTGCGTGGGCTCCATGGTGCTCATGGGCTTCAAGATTAACCTGCTCACGGGCCTGATTCCGAGTATTCTCATCGTCATCGGCATCCCGAACTGCACCTACCTGCTCAGCCGCTACCACTACGACTACCGCAAATCGGGCAACCAGATCCTGGCCATGACCCGGGTAATCCGCAAAATCGGGCTGGTGACGCTGATGAACAACACCACGACGGCCATCGGCTTTTTCGTGTTCTGCTTCACCAACATTGCCATTCTCTACCAGTTCGGGCTGGTAGCCACGATTAACATTTTCGTGGCCTTCATCATCTCGTTTATCATGATTCCGGCGGTCTTTACCTACCTGCCACCGCCCACGCCCAAGCAGCTTGAGCACCTCGAAGCTACGCCGCTGACCAAGCTGCTGGAGTTTTTCGACCACCTCGTGCTGGAGCGCCGCGGCTCGGTCTACATCGTGGCGGTGGCGCTGGCGGCCGTGTCGGTGTTGGGCATCCGGCGCATCGAGTCGGTGTCATACATGGTCGATGACCTGCCCAAGGAAAGCTCCGTCAATAGTGACCTGAAGTTTTTCGAGCAGCATTTCAACGGCGTGATGCCGCTGGAAATCGTCATTGATACCGGCAAGAAGCAGGGCATTATGAAGCTCAAGAACCTGGAGAAGATTGACCGGTTCGAAACGTTTCTGCGCAGCCAGCCGGTGCTCACTACGCCCGTCAGCATCGTCACGTTTCTGAAAGCCGCCAACCAGGCCTTCTACAACGACAACCCCGCCTACTACCGCCTGCCCGACAACTCGGAGAAAAACTTCATTCTGAGCTACCTGAGCCATTCGCGCAGCAAGGCCGAGGCGCTGCCCGCTACCGGCCAGGCTCCGGCCGGCGGCGTGATGGTGGATAAAGTTATCCGCTCCTTCACCGACTCCACCGGCCAGCGGGCTCGCATTTCGCTTAAGATTGCCGACATCGGCAGCCACAACCTCGACACGCTCATCCACCACAAGATTGAGCCCCAGATCAAGGAAATCTTCAACGGTACGGGCATGACGGTGAAGCTCACCGGTACCACCATCCTCTTCACCAAGGGCAACGAATATCTCATCGGCACGCTCAAGGAAAGCTTGCTCTGGGCCTTCGGATTGGTGGGATTGGTGGTCCTGATTCTGTTCCGCAGCATCCGGGCGGTTTTCTTCACGCTGCTGCCTAACCTCGTCACGCTGCTGCTTACTGGCGGGCTGATGGGCTTTTTCGGCATTCCGCTCAAGCCCAGCACGGCCCTGATCTTCAGCATTGCGCTGGGCATTGATGGCGACAACTCGATTCACCTGCTGGCCAAGTTCCGCCAGGAAATGGCCGTGAACGGGCAGCGGGTACGGGCCGCCATTAGCACCACGCTCTCGGAGGCCGGCACCAGCATGATTTACACCAGCATCGTGCTGTTTCTGGGCTTCTCGGTGTTTGCCTTCTCGGAATTCGGCGGCACCAAGGCCCTGGGGCTGCTCATGTCGGCGAGCCTGCTGATTACCAACTTCTCCAACCTGATTCTGCTGCCCTGCCTGCTGGTCACCTTCGAGCACGGCAAGGACGAAACCATCAACCCCAAAACTCTGCGCCACTACGACGACTCCTACCACGAAGAGGACGACGACGTGGAGCTGAACCTGGGCCGGATGAAAGTGAAGGACAGCTGATAGCGGTCAGCTTGTAGCTGACAGCGGCCAGTTTCCGGCTCGTAATTGTACTAACTACTCAAAAGCTAACAGCCAACTGCTGGTAGCTAACCGCTTAAAAATGAACTACCCCGAATACAAGCAGCCGCTCAACTACGGCCAGGTTGGCACCGATATCCTGGCCTGGTGGAAGCAGAACGGCATCTTTGAGAAAAGCGTGAGCACCCGCGAAGGGCAGCCCACGTTCGTGTTTTACGAAGGCCCGCCTTCGGCCAACGGCGCCCCTGGCATCCACCACGTGATGGCGCGCACCGTGAAGGACATCTTCTGCCGCTACCAGACGCTGCTGGGCAAGCAGGTATCCCGCAAAGGCGGCTGGGACACCCACGGTCTGCCCATCGAGCTGCAGGTGGAAAAGGAGCTGGGTATCACCAAGGAGGATATCGGCAAGAAAATCAGCATCGAGGACTACAACCAGCGCTGCCGTGAAACCGTGATGCGCTTCAAGGCCCAGTGGGACGACCTCACCGAGAAGATGGGCTACTGGGTGGACCTCGATGACCCTTACATCACCTTCGAGCCCGAGTACATCGAAAGCTGCTGGGCTTTGCTCAAAAAGCTCTACGACAAGGGCTATCTCTACAAAGGCTACACCATCCAGCCCTACTCCCCGGCCGCCGGCACGGGCTTGAGCTCCCATGAGCTCAACCAGCCCGGCACCTACCGCGACGTGAAGGACACGACGGTGGTAGCTCAGTTCCGAGTGAAGCGCGACGAGAAGTCGGAGCCGCTATTCCAGAACCTGACCCTGGATGAAGTACCCCTGGCTACGCTCTACGGCGACGACAACGCCGAGCCTGAGGTGTTCATCCTGGCCTGGACTACCACGCCCTGGACCTTGCCCGCCAACACCGGCTTGGCCGTGGGCCCGAAGATTCCCTACGTGCTGGTGCGCACCTTCAACCCCTACACCTACGCCCCCATCCGGGTGGTACTGGCCGAGGCGCTGGTGAGTCGCTACTTCTCCGAAAAGGGCAAGGACGCGTCGTTCGAGGACTTCAAGCCCGGCGACAAAGTGCTACCCTGGCGCGTGGAAGCTAACTTTAAGGGTTCCGACCTGGTCGGCATCAAGTACGAGCGGCTGTTCAACTTCACGCCATTTGAAGGGGAGGAGCGGGCTTTCCGCGTTATCCCCGGCGACTTCGTGACCACCGAGGACGGCACCGGCATCGTGCACATTTCGCCCACTTTTGGCGCCGACGACTTCCGGGTAGCTCAGCTCAACGACATCCCCGCCCTGATGGTGCTGGACGACGAGGGCAAGCTGGGCCCCATCGTGGACCGCACCGGCCGCTACGTCAAGCAAATGGGCGAATTTGGCGGCCGCTGGGTGAAAAACTACGACGGCCACGACGAAACCGGCGCCGACTATAAAACCCTCGACGAAAGCATCGTCATCAGGATGAAGGGCGACGGCACAGCCTTCAAGGTGGAGAAATACGAGCACACCTATCCCCACTGCTGGCGCACCGACAAGCCCGTGCTCTACTACCCGCTCGACTCCTGGTTTATCAAGACCACGGCGGTGAAGGATCGGCTCATCGAGCTCAACAAAACCATCAACTGGAAGCCCGAAAGCACCGGCACCGGCCGCTTCGGCAACTGGCTGGAAAACCTCGTGGACTGGAACCTGAGCCGCTCCCGCTACTGGGGCACGCCCCTCCCAATCTGGCGCACCCAGGACGGCACCGAGGAAATCTGCATCGGCTCCATCGACCAGCTCAAGCAGGAGATTGACAAGGCCGTAGCCGCCGAAATCATGACCCACAACCCCTACGCCAACGGCGAAAAGGTAGACTTGCACCGGCCCTACGTGGACGACATCTTCCTGGTGTCGCCCTCCGGGGAGCCTATGTACCGGGAGCCGGATCTCATTGATGTGTGGTTCGACTCTGGCGCTATGCCTTACGCTCAGTGGCACTACCCGCTGGAAAACGGGGAGAAATTCCGCCAGAACTTCCCCGCCGACTTCATTGCCGAAGGCGTGGACCAGACCCGCGGCTGGTTCTTTACCCTGCACGCGCTGGCCGTGATGCTGGAAGACTCGGTGGCCTTCAAAAACGTGATGGCCAACGGCCTCGTGCTGGATAAAAACGGCAACAAGATGAGCAAGCGCCTCGGCAACGCCGTGGACCCGTTTGCCACCATCAGCCAGTTCGGCCCCGATGCCACCCGCTGGTACATGATTGCCAACGCCCAGCCCTGGGACAACCTCAAGTTTGACGTGGCCGGCATCACCGAGGTGCAGCGGCGCTTCTTCGGCACGCTCTTCAACACCTACTCATTTTACGCCCTCTACGCCAACCTCGACGGCTTCCAGGCCACCGAAACGGCTCGTGTGCCCCACGCCGAGCTCAGCGAGTTGGACCGCTGGGTTCTGAGCAAGCTTCAGTCTTTGGTGCTCGAGGTGCGCGGCCACTACGACTCCTACGACCCTACCAAAGCGGCCCGGGCCATCCAGGATTTCGTGACCGACCAGCTCTCCAACTGGCACGTGCGCCTCTCGCGCCGCCGCTTCTGGAAGGGCGAGCTGACCACCGACAAGCGCGCCGCCTACGAAACCCTGCAGGAGTGCCTGACCACTGTGGCCCAGCTCATGGCGCCCATCGCGCCGTTCTTCGCCGAGTGGCTCTATAAGAACCTCACCGACGGCCTGCGGGCTACGGCCGGGACCCAGAATAGCCCGTTTGCCCCCGAATCCGTGCATCTGACGCTACTTGTGCAGGCCGACGAGGCTCGCATCGATAATGCGCTGGAAGAGCGCATGGAGCTGGCCCAGCGGATTTCCTCACTCACGCACTCGCTACGGAAGAAGTCGGTGCTGAAAGTGCGCCAGCCCCTGCAGCGCATCCTGGTGCCGGTGCTCAACGACACGACCCGCGAGCAGGTGGGTCTGGTGGAGGATTTGATCTGCGCCGAGGTGAACGTGAAGCACGTGGAATTCCTCGACGACACCAGCGGCGTGCTGGTAAAGTCGGTGAAGCCCAATTTCAAGCGCCTGGGCCAGCAGTACGGCGCCAAGCTGAAAGCCGTGGGGGCCCGCATCCAGCAGATGACGGCCGCGGAAATCAGCACCATCGAGAAAACCGGCCAGCTGACCGTGGACGTTGACGGCGAAACCTACACCCTGGCTCCCGACGACGTCGAAATCCGCACCGACGATTTGCCCGGCTGGCTGGTCGCCACCGACGGCCCGCTCACCGTGGCCCTCGACGTGACCCTGACCGACGAGCTGCGCCAGGAAGGTGTGGCCCGGGAGCTGGTGAACCGCCTGCAGAACCTGCGCAAGGACAGCGGCCTGGAAGTGCAGGACAAAATCCGCGTGGTGCTGGGCGCCCAGCCCGAGCTGGAAGCCGCCGTGCAGAGCTTCGGCGACTATATCCGCGCCGAGGTGCAGGCCCTGGCCCTGGATTTCGTGCCCGAAATCAGCGGCGGCTCGGTGCTCGAATTCGACGACTACTCGGTGCCCGTGCAGCTGAGCGTCGCAACGGCCTGAGGCTGAAGTGCCAACCGATCCGGTGCAAGGGTCGGTTGGCACACCGGCGTACAAAGCGTGTTGCCGCGCCGCTGATTCGGCTCAAAAGGGCACAAAACGCCCGAAAAATATATACTGGGGGCGCGGCGGCTCCGTTGGGCTCCCGCGTGGGGAAGTCTAAAATTCTGCGTCCCTTTGTGCCAAGAGAGGGGAGAGGTTCCGATGCTGACAACACGTCAGGGCGAGGTCTCACTTCTCACTTCTAACCTCTCCTTTCCCAAAAATGAAGTACTGGAAATACTACCTGGTTGCCCTGCTGATCATCGCCGTCGACCAACTCTCGAAGTGGGCCGTGCACAAGTACATGCTGCCCGGCATGCCCGGCGAGATTCCGCTCCTCGGTGACTGGGCCAAGCTGCACTACACCCTGAACCCCGGCATGGCTTTCGGGGTGGAACTGCCGCCACCCTACGGCAAGATTCTGCTCACCAGCTTCCGCCTGGTAGCCATGTTTGGCGGCATCTACTACATCCACCGGCTCTGGAAACAGCGGGCGGCCGCGGGCTTTATCTTCTGCGTGGCCCTCATTCTGGGCGGGGCCGTCGGCAACCTGATTGACTCAATTTTCTACGGCGTCATTTACAACAATGCCCCGTTTGGCGCCCCCACGCCCTGGTTTCACGGCCAGGTAATCGACATGCTGTACTTGGACCTGTACGAAGGCATTTTGCCCTCCACGTGGCCGCTGGTCGGGGGTTACCACCTCTCGCTGTGGCCCATCTTCAACATCGCCGACTCGTCCATCTTTATCGGCGTGGTGCTGATCCTGCTCAACCAGACCCGTTTTTTCGGCCCCGAAGAAGCCCCAGCCCTGGCCGCCGACACTACCGCCGCCACCGAAGCCCGCCACGATGCGGAAACGCGGGAAATAGCCTCTTAAAAGTAGATTTGACCCACAAAAACGGCCGGCCGAAGTAATTCAGCCGGCCGTTTGCGTTAGCCATAGCGCGAGGTTTGCCGTTCGCCTGAATGAACGACAAGGCTGAACGAGTGTCGTTCGGCACGCGAACTACGAAGTTCGCACTACTTTTATCCTGGTGCCCAACTCAACTTCGCCCGTGCCTGACCCGATTCTCTCCGTTTCCAACCTCACCATCGACTTTCAGTCGCACCGCGGCGACGTGCGGGCCGTAGATGACGTCTCGTTTCAGCTGCACCGTGGCGAAACGCTGGCCATCGTGGGCGAGTCGGGCTCGGGCAAGTCGGTGACCTCGCTGGCGCTGATGGGTTTGATTCCGATGCCGCCGGGCCGGCTGGTGAGCGGGGAGGCGCGGTTTCACTCCGAGGCGCTGGGCGAGGTCGACTTGCTCCGCCTCACCGACAAGCAGCTGCAACAGGTGCGCGGCAACGACATCGGGATGATTTTCCAGGAGCCGATGACTTCGCTAAACCCCGTGTACACCTGCGGCAGCCAGGTAGTGGAAGCCCTGCGCCAGCACACCAGCCTGAGCCGCCAGGAGGCCGAGGCGCGTACCGTGGAGCTGTTTACGATGGCTCAGCTGCCCCGGCCGGCAGAGATTTTCCGGGCGTATCCCCACGAAATCAGCGGCGGCCAGAAGCAGCGCGTCATGATTGCCATGGCCATGGCCTGCAACCCCGCCATCCTCATTGCGGACGAGCCCACCACCGCCCTCGACGTGACCGTGCAGGCCCGTATGCTCCAGCTCATCGACGAGCTGCGCCGCCAACACGACACCGCCGTGCTCTTCATCACCCACGACCTGGGCGTGGTAGCCGAAATAGCCGACCGGATTCTGGTGATGTACCGCGGCCGCGTCGTGGAGCAGGGGCCCGTGCTCGACATCTTCACCAACCCCCAGCATCCTTACACCAAGGGCCTGCTGGCCTGTCGCCCCAAGCTTTCCGTAGGCCGGCAGTGGCTGCCCGTAGTGGCCGATTTTATGAGTGAAGACGCGGCCGGCAACCTAGTGGAAAAGCTCAGCCGTTCCACGCCCGAAAGCTCAACTTTGGCCGTAACTGCTACTTCCGATAACATTTCTCTCGAAACCACCAAAACGTTCCCCGTGGAACAAAATGAGGCAGTTTTGGCGGGGGAGAGTGGGGGAGAGGCCGCCCGCACAATAAGCCGCGCCGCAGTGGCTGCACCAAATCTCACCCCCAACCTAGCTGGTGGAACCGTCCTGCTGCAGGTAGCGAACCTGAACGTGCACTTCCCGATCCGCAAGGGCTTTCTCAACCGCAAGCCCGGGTTCGTGCGGGCCGTTGACGGCGTGAGCTTTGACATCTACCCCGGCGAAACCGTGGGCCTAGTGGGCGAGTCGGGCTGTGGCAAAACTACGCTGGGCCGGGCCCTGCTGCGGCTGGTAGAGCCCACGGCGGGAAGCATCCTCTTCGAAGGCACCGACCTGGCTACTCTGCCCGCCGGGGAGTTGCGCCGCCGCCGCAAAGACTTCCAGATGGTGTTTCAGGACCCCTACGCTGCCCTGAACCCCATGCTGACCGTGGGCGAGGCTATTCTGGAGCCTATGCGCGTGCACGGCGTGGGCGGCACCAAGGTCCAGCAGAAAGCCCGCGTGCTGGAGTTGCTGCGCACCGTGGGACTGAAAGAGGAGCACTATCTGCGCTACCCGCACGAGTTTTCGGGCGGGCAGCGCCAGCGCATCTGCATTGCCCGCGCCCTGGCCCTGCAACCCAAGTGCATTATCTGCGACGAGTCCGTATCGGCCCTCGACGTGTCGGTGCAGGCCCAGGTGCTCAACCTGCTCAACCAGCTCAAGCGCGACTTCGGCATCACCTACCTCTTCATTACCCACGATCTGTCGGTGGCCCGCTTCATGTCCGACCGGCTGCTGGTGATGCGTCAGGGCCAGATTGTGGAAAGCGGCCCGGCGGCCGAGGTCTACGCCAACCCTCAGCACGAGTACACCCGCCAGCTGCTGGCCGCCATTCCCAAAGACGAGCCCGCCGACATTCGGGCCGCCGTGGCCAGCCGCGCCCTGGCTGGCTAACCGCTCCTTACAGCCATGCGCATTCTCTACCCGTCCCTGCCCTACGAGCCCCGCACCATCGACCCGCTCTGGGAGCCCGAGTATAGCTGGGCCCGCCAGCAGGGCTTCACGGCCGAGCTGTTCGACGTGGAAACCGAGCAGATAGTCCCGCGCTCCGCCACGCCCGAACCCGCCTTGTACCGGGGCTGGATGCTGTCGGCAGGAGAATACGAAAGCCTGGCCGCGCTAACCCCGCTGCTGGTGAGCCCGACGGACTACTTGGCCTCGCACCAGGCCTCGGGCTGGTACGAGGCCATTGCGGAGTTCACCTTTCCCAGCACGTTCCAGCCCGCCGCCCAGCTCCCGGATTTCGCCGCCGGCCAGCGCTACTTCGTGAAGGGGCTGGTGAAATCCTTCGGGGTCGATTCCGTCGTATCGTCGGCGGAGCAGTGGCGAGCTTTGCTGGCCCGGCACGAGATACCCGCCGCGGAAACGCTCTTCGTGCGCCGCTTTGCCGAGCTGGAGCCCGACTCCGAGCAGCGGTTCTTCGTGGTGGCCGGCGTGGCCTACGGGGCGGCCGGGACCGGGCTGCCGGCGGCATTAGCGCCGGTTTTGTCCCGGCTCAAGAAGCACAAGTTTTATAGTTTGGACGTGGCTCGCACTATTCCGGGTGGGTCGGTTGTTGTAGAAGTGGGCGACGGCCAGGTGTCCGATCTGAAAGAGTGGAAGCTGGCCGATTTTGGCGCCACGGTGCTGGGCGCTTTAGCCGCCGCAACCAAGGCCAGATCGTAGGTTTTGTCGCCCGCAATAGTTATTCGCGGATATATTCCGTATTATCTTCCCGAAGCCCGGCAGTTGGCCGGCCCGGCCCGTTTCCGGGCTCTGAGTACATTCACCTCGGCACGCCTGAAATTCCTCGGCCTGCCTTCTATTAACCCAAGCCGCCTGCGAAAAAGACAACCACTGGCGGCGCTCATTTTCTGATGAAAGAAAAAGACGATTCCGCTGCCCCCCGCGCCCCTCGCGCGAAGGCCGCCCGCGGCGAGCAAGCCGCCGCCGCTCCCATCACCAAGGACCTCGTGTTTCGCGTCTTCCGCGACAACCCCGGCAAAATCTTCGCCTACCGCCAGCTGTCGCGCCGCCTCGGCGTAACCACCAAGGAGCAGCGCGAGGAAGTATTCGCCCACCTCAAGGCACTCAAGAATTCCGGCCAGCTCACGCTGCTCCAGAACGACGACTACCGCCTCACCGACCCGGAGGCGGCACACTCGGCCACCATGCCCGCCAGCAGCCGCAAACCGCGCAATCCGGACAATATTCCGGTGCCTACCCGGCGTAGCGGCCGGCCCGTGGAAACCGAGTTTGGCCAGGACCCCGTGGTGCACCGCCGCCGCGGCGCGGGCTTCGACTTCCCCGATGCCGATGAGCCCGAGGTAACCCAGCGCCGCACCAGCGCCGACACCGCCGATACCATCATCGGGACCGTGTCATTGGCCACCGACAAGTTTGCCTTTATCATCTCGGAGGAAAGCGAAACCGACGTGCGCGTGTTTACCGACCGCCTCAAGTTTGCCATGCACGGCGATACGGTGCGCCTGCGCCTGCGCGGCTCCCGCGACGGCCGGCCCGTCGGCGACGTGGTGGAAGTGCTCAAGCGGGTGCGGCCCGAGGTGGTCGGCCGCCTGCAGATCCAGGGCGGCATCGGCTTCGTGAAGCCCGACAACCGCAAGCTGTACTTCGACGTGTTCGTGCCCTTCGAGAACCTGCACGGCGCCAACAACGGCGAGAAGGTGCTGGTCCACATCACCGACTTTCCCGAGGATTCGCACCGCTCGCCCACCGGTGAAGTGCTGCGCAGCTTCGGACAGGCCGGCGGCAACGAGGCCGAGATAAACGCCATCATGGCCGAGTTCGACCTGCCCTTCGAGTTCTCGCCCGAGGTGGAAGCCGAGTCGGAAAGCATTGCCGAGCAGATTGCGCCCGCCGAAATCAAGCGCCGCCGCGACTTCCGCCCCATCACCACCTTCACCATCGACCCCGCCGACGCCAAGGACTTCGATGACGCGCTGAGCATTCAAAAGCTGGAAAACGGGCACTGGGAAATCGGCGTGCACATTGCCGACGTGACCCACTACGTGGTGCCCGGCACCGAGCTGGAGCGCGAAGCCAAGCACCGCGCCACCTCCGTCTACCTCGTGGACCGGGTGATTCCGATGCTGCCCGAGCGGCTCTCCAACGGTCTCTGCTCCCTGCGGCCCAACGAGGACAAGCTCACGTTCTCGGCCGTGTTTGAGCTCGACGAGAAGGGCAAGCTCTACGATTCCTGGTTCGGCAAAACCATCATTCACTCCGACCGCCGCTTCTCCTACGAGGAGGCTCAGGAGCGCATCGAATCTGGCGAGGGCGACTACGCCGCCGAAATCGTGCTGATGAACACCATCGCCAAAAAGCTCTGCACGGCCCGCTTCAAGGCCGGTGCCATCAGCTTCGAAACCCAGGAAGTGAAGTTCCGCCTCGATGCCAACGGCAAGCCGCTGGGCGTGTACGTGAAGGAGCGCAAGGACGCCCACAAGATGATTGAGGAGTTTATGCTGCTGGCCAACCGCAAGGTGGCCGAGTTCGTGTTCAAGCTCAAAAGCCGCAAGCCCCGCATGACGATGGTGTACCGCGTGCACGAAGCCCCCGACCCGGACCGCCTGCAGAACTTCGCCGTCTTTGCCCAGAAGTTTGGCCACACCCTGGACCTGACCAACCCCAAAAAGCTCAGCACCGAGCTGAATGATTTGTCGACCGAGGTAATTGGCAAGCCCGAGCAGAACGTGATTCAGACCTTGGCCGTGCGCACCATGTCCAAGGCCGTGTACAGCACCGAGCCGCTGGGCCACTTCGGGCTGGCCTTCGAGCACTATTCGCACTTCACCTCGCCCATCCGCCGGTATCCGGATATGATGGCGCACCGCCTGCTGGAGCACTACCTCGAAGGCGGTGGCAACGTGGAAGTAGCCCCCGTGGAAGAGGAGTGCAAGCACTCGTCGGGCCGGGAGAAAGTAGCGGCTTCGGCCGAGCGGGCCAGCATCAAGTACAAGCAGGTGGAGTTCATGTCGGAGGTTATCGGCGCGACGTTCACCGGCGTGGTGTCGGGCCTCACGGAGCGCGGCCTCTACGTCGAAATCGAGGAGAACAAGTGCGAGGGCATGATCCGCCTGAGCGAGATTCCCGGCGACACCTTCGAGCTCGATAAGGACAACTACCGCATCGTGGGCCGCGGCTCCAAGCGCATCATCCAGTTCGGCGACCAGCTGCAGGTCATCGTGAAAGCCGCCAACCTGCTCGACCGCACCATCGACTTCGAACTCGTCGACAACCGCCCCGACCACGTGAAGCAGCGCGAGCTGCAGGAGCGCCGCGAAAACAGCCGCCCCCGCGGCTACCGCCCCGAGCGGAGCGGCAGCGGCAGCGGTGGCGGTGGCCGGCCCGGCGGCAACGGCAAAGGGGGCAAAAGCAGTGGCGGCGGTGGCCGCCGCCGCTAGCCTGTCATGGCGAGGCCAAAGGCCATTCCGCGCCTCAAGCGGCGTCAATCCGTCCTCTGAAATGTAAAAGCCCCGTTACCCCTCAAAGCCCCGACGTACCCCAACGTCGGGGCTTTTGCTTGCAACGCAAAGCAGAACTTCGCGCTCCATCCTGCTCCATCCACCCCGCAAAACCGCTGCCACGCCCCGCAAATCAGCGCATGGGCCCTGCCAATCAGTTGTCATAAGCCGCAAATCGGCTCGTGGTACCCGCGAATCCGTTCGTGATACCTGAAAATCGATAAATGGTACCCGCAAATCCGCTCGGGTAGGGCCCAAATC
>Ga0247729_10000758_pt1 | contig 12569 bp, 11 predicted proteins | sample UWRJL133311R2_FD_180958 | JGI IMG/M metagenome (GOLD analysis project Ga0247729, IMG submission 180958) | Plant litter microbial communities from Arlington Agricultural Research Station in Wisconsin, United States - UWRJ-L133-311R-2 | ecosystem: Environmental > Terrestrial > Plant litter >... | reverse complement strand
GCCGATATATTCATGCGGCGCCGGCGCGCCGGGCATGATGGTGTCGCGCGACGGCGCCCAGCCGAAGCCGCCGTTGTTGCACAGATAGATCTTGCCGTCGGGGCCCAGCGCCGCGCCGTTCGGCCCACCGGGAATCTTTGCGACGATTTCCTTGCGGCCGTCGGGCCAGACCCGCGTCAATTGCTGCGCGCGAATTTCCACCAGGATCACCGAGCCGTCGGGCATCACCACCGGACCTTCGGGAAAAGCGAGACCGGTGGCGAGCACGCGGATGTTGGGAGTGGACATGGGTATCCTCCTTGTTCTTGTTGCAGGCGGATACCAGAGCGATCCCCGCGCAGCATTTTTGCTTGGCGCGATGGTATGCAACTCCCCATCCGTTGCCAAGCAACCGGCCGTTCGCGTGGCGACCATGCCGCACTGCGATGTACGACTGGCCAACACGCTTGCTGGAAACCGCCATGCATTCGTGCATACTCGCCCTGCATTTGCGCCGACGGCTCACCATCCGCAAAGACGGAGGGAGCCGCGGTTAAACCTCAGGGAGGACGACAATGCGAGCCCACGCCAAAACTGGAATGACCGCGACGCTTGCCGCGCTGCTGCTCGGCGCCATGGCGATGTCTGCCCACGCGCAGAAGAAATACGACATCGGCGCCACCGACACCGAGATCAAGATCGGCAATATCATGCCGTATAGCGGCCCGGCCTCGTCTTACGCCACCATCGGCAAGACCGAGGCGGCCTACTTCCGCATGATCAACGAGAAGGGCGGCATCAATGGCCGCAAGATCACCTTCATCTCCTACGACGACGGCTACAGCCCGCCGAAGACCGTGGAGCAGGCACGAAAACTGGTGGAGAGCGACGAGGTGCTGTTCATCCTCAATCCGCTCGGCACGCCCGGCAACACCGCGATCCAGAAATACATGAACGCCAAGAAGGTGCCGCAGCTGTTCGTCTCGACGGGCGCCGCGAAATGGGCCGACCCGAAGAACTACCCATGGACCATGGGCTGGCAGCCGAGCTACCAAGCCGAGGCGCGAATCTACGCGCAATACATCATGAAGAATCATCCGGGCAAGAAGGTCGGCGTGCTCTATGCCAATGACGATTTCGGCAAGGACTACCTGATCGGGCTGCATGAAGGCTTCGGCAGCAAGGAGAAGGACTATATCGTCAGCGAAGTGCCCTACGAGACCAGTTCGCCGACGGTGGATTCGCAGATCGTGCAGATCAAGGCCGCCAACCCCGACGTCTTCATCAATATCGCAACGCCAAAGTTTGCTGCGCAGGCGATCAAGAAAGTCGGCGAGATGGGCTGGAAGCCGATCCACATCGTCACCAACGTCTCGGCCTCGGTGGGCAGCGTGATGAAACCCGCCGGCTACGGCAATTCCCAGGACGTGCTCAGCGCCGCCTACATGAAGGATCCCAAGGATCCGACCTGGAAGGACGACGCCGGCATGAAGGAATGGAGCGCCTTCATGGACAAGTATTATCCCGAAGGCGACAAGGAGGACGGCGCCACCGTGTTCGGCTACGGCGTCTCGCAGGGCATCGTGCAGGTGCTCAAGCAGTGCGGCGACGACCTGACGCGTGAAAACATCATGAAGCAGGCCGCCAGCCTGGACATGGAGATCGGCATCTATCTGCCCGGCACCAAGATCCGCACCAGCCCGACCGATTTCAGCCCGCTCGAACAGTTGCAGATGATGCGCTTCAAGGGCGAGAGCTGGGAACTGTTCGGGCCGCTGATGTCGGGCGAGAAGGAGTCGTAGTCTTCCCTCTCCCCAGCGCAGCGAAGCTGCGCGCAGCGGGAGAGCGTGCCTGAGCGAAGCGAAGGCGGGAGAGGGAAAAGCAGCGGGCTCCGAAGAAAGCGCCCTCTCCCGTCGCGGACTTCGTCCGCGCCACCCTCTCCCACCTTCGCGCAGCTTCGCCGCGCGCGGGGGAGAGGGGAAGGAAGCCCCTGCGCTCGCGCCCTCGTTGCTGGCACGCCTCCTCCAATCATGCATACTCGACGCGACATCGCGCGCACGGTCCCCGTCAGAGGGAGCGGCGTCGCGGTCAACGTCAAAGGAAACGATGCCCAGGATGAATCCCGCCACGACTCTTGCTCTCGCCGCGCTGCTGCTCGGTGCGTTCGCCACCTCCGCGCAGGCGCAGAAAAAATACGATCCCGGCGCGTCGGATACCGAGATCAAGGTCGGCAACATTATGCCGTATAGCGGGCCGGCATCGTCCTATGCCTCGATCGGCAAGTCGGAGGCCGCCTACTTCAAAATGATCAACGAGCAGGGCGGCATCAACGGCCGCAAGATCAACTTCATCTCCTACGATGACGGCTACAGCCCGCCGAAGACCGTCGAGCAGGCGCGTAAACTGGTCGAGAGCGACGAGGTGCTGCTGCTGTTCAACACGCTGGGCACCGCGACCAATTCCGCGATCCAGAAATACATGAACAGCAAGAAGGTACCGCAGCTGTTCGTCTCGTCCGGCGCGTCGAAATGGGCCGACCCGAAGAATTTCCCGTGGACCATGGGCTGGTCGCCGAGCTACCAGAACGAAGGCCGCATCTGGGCGACCTGGATCCTGCAGAACCACCCCGACGCCAAGATCGGCGTCATGTACCAGAACGACGACATGGGCAAGGATTACCTCGCCGGCGTGCGCGACGGGCTCGGCGACAAGGCCGCCAAGATGATCGTGGTGCAGGCGAGCTTCGAGACCAGTTCGCCGACGGTGGATTCGCAGATCGTGCAGATCCGGGCCGCCAACCCCGACATCTTCCTCAACATCGGCTCGCCGAAATTCGCCGCGCAGGCCATCAAGAAGGCCGGCGAGCTCGGCTGGAAGCCGATCCAGATGCTGATTAACGTTTCGCAGTCGGTCGCCTCGGTGATCAAGCCGGCCGGCTTCGACAACGCCCAGGGCGTGATCAGCGCCGGCTACATGAAGGACCCCACCGATCCGCAGTGGAAGGACGATCCGACCATCAAGGAATGGAACGCGTTCATGGACAAGTACTATCCGGACGGCGACAAGGGCGACATCTACACGCTGTACGGTTTCGGCATCGCCCGCACGCTGGCCCATGTGCTGCAGCAATGCGGCGACAACCTCACCCGCGAGAACGTCATGAAGCAGGCGACCTCGCTGGACTACGAGGTCGGCATCTTCCTGCCCGGCACGCGGGTCAAGACCAGCCCGACCGACTACAGCCCGCTGCAGCAATTGCAGATGATGCGCTTCAAGGGCGAGCGCTGGGAATTGTTCGGCCCGGTGCTGAGCAGCGAGTAGTGGGGAGCGCAGACCGGCGTGCGTCTCTCTGTCGTCCCGGCAAGCGAGCCTGCGAGCGCAAGCCGGGACCCATAGCCTCCGTCTCATCGTCCAGGAACTGTGGCGCCGCCGTTTCTTAAACCATGCACCCGGAGGTTATGGATCCCGGATCGGCGTTCGCTGGCGCTCACTTGTCCGGAACGACAGTGAGGCTACTTCGCCGCGCCATCCTTCGCAGGCACAGCCGGCGTGGCAGGCGGTGCCGTCGGCGCCGGTTTCTTCTGCGCCGCCTGCAATTCTTCCACCGTCTTCTGCAATCCCGCCACCACACCGCGCAACGCCTCGATCTGTCGGTTGGCGGAGTCGAGTTTCTGCTGCTGTTCGCGGGCCTGCTTGCCCAGCGTGGTCTGCAGGAAGTTGACATTGCTTTGCAGGCAACTGGTGCGGCGCTCCATGGTCTTTTCCACGGTACAGATCTCGATGCCCGGCACGTCCTGCGCCTGCGCGCGCACGACACCCATCAGCATCACCGCCATCATCACACTCATCCGGCCGCGCATCGGTGCCTCGTCGTTTCCATGAAGGTGACGCAGCCAAGCGGTGCAAACGCCACCCTGTCAACCGCAACCGCGGGCGCGCTCGGGAACAACGTTCCGCGGCGGCCGTTGCTTTTTCGGAGATTCTGACATGGCAACACGCGAAAAACGGCTCGCCGAATTCAATGGCCAGGGTGACCCGGCCCCCGATCAGGCGGTGCAGGTGCTGTGCGAGGACCATAGCGGCACCTACCAGTTGCCGTTTCCCTGCACGTTCGAAGCTGGCGCGTGGAAGAATGCCGAATCCGGCAGCCTCGTCGAGGCCAGCGTGGTCGGCTGGCGCCTGCCGCGATTCGGCTGACTGGCGCCAACTGTCTCACAATGCGACGTAATCCGGCGTGACGTTAACCCCTGGAACGCGCCCGGAACGAACAGCGCCCGAATCGGCAGATTTGATTCGCGCGGGTAGCGGCGAGGTCGCATCTAGGCGCGGCTGCATGCCGCGGCACCATATGCAGCATAACGCCGCCAACACCACGTGCCCTATTCGGGAGCCGCGTTAATCTTTGAGAGCCGCTACCTATGCGTACAGATATCCTACCGGCCTGCCCTCGGTGCGCAGCGGGCGGATGTCGCGCTGGGTGATGATCTTGTCGGCGAGGCCATCGATCTCGTCGCGCTGCGTCGGCGTCCAGCCGCGCAGCTGCTCGAGGCCTTTCAGCAGGCCGAGTCGGAGCACCTGGGTGTTCTCACCGATCCCGATCAGGCTGGTCGAATTCTTGCCCGCCGTCACCACGTCCCCCGCCGCAAGCTCGAAGGTCTTGCCGGCACTGTCCCTGAATTCGGCGGTGCCGCGAATGACGCGATAGATCACCACCTCGCCTTTCGCGAACGAGCCGGCATCGATCGCAGCAGCGCTGCTCTTCGGCAGCAGCGACTGGCCGCGCGGGTCGGTGGCGATGATGTGGCCGGTGACCAGATGGCCGCTCGGCACCTCGATGCCGATATCGCGCACATAGACCGGCATCGCCGACTGCACGGCACCGTCGGACAGCGGCTTGAACAGCGCATCCAGCGCCAGCGGATCCTGCAGCCAGAAGCCGGCATCGGCCGGGCGATCGTGCAGCGCGTGGGTCCAGGCGACGCGCGGCGTCTCGGCCTCGTTGATCTGGTCGGGGCCGACGATGGTCGGGTTCGGGAAGGTGGTGGGATCGGTCACGAAGGCTTCGAGAAATTTGCCGGAGTAGCCCATCGACATGGCATCCGGCACTACCGTCTGTGGCGTCTTCAGGTTCTCTTCGGTGGACAGGCCCGACCAGGTGTAAAATAGTTGCCGGTGCACGATGGCACTCTGCAGCATCACAGCGCCAGGGCCGACATGATAGAAGCGGCCGTCATAGTCGAAGGTGAACATGCCCGACGTCACCAGCACGAGCTGGAAGCCGCCCGGCGGCAGGTGCAGGTGGAAATCGGTGGGGCCGGTATCTTCGCGGTAGATTGGCAGGTTGGTGGCAACCTCGTGTAGCAGGAAGGTCTCGTTGTTGGCGTGGAATCCTTCATTGGCCCGGCTGTACAACGCCTGCGGCCGATAGGTCGGCTCGTAGGTGGTGTCGCGGTGGCGGTCGATGGCGACGAAATCCTGATGGTTGAGGCGGAGCGGATCGCCATTCGGGCGGGTCAGGCCGGGCCATTTGAGGTCGACCGTAGCATGCACATTCATGGCATCCTCCAATCCAGGCGGGGCGCGCGGCCCGTTGCTTCCGCAATGCACCATGCGAATTCCGCGCCAGCCGGATTTGGCGGGGTTTTGATACCAGAAGGCGCGGAAAGCCGCTGCTTTGTGGGTGAATGGGCTCCGCTGGTGGCCGGGTGGCTACTATCTCTGGGTAGTAGTTGAGCACGCCCTGCCCGATCCTTGGGCCGAGCCGCCATGGTCCGGGCGATAGTCACTGCACCATCCACCGTCATTGCGAGGAGCGAAGCGACGCGGCAGTCCAGAGAGCCGAGCGCGAAAGAACTGGATTGCTTCGTCGCTTCGCTCCTCGCAATGACGTGGAGAGGCCGGCGTCCTAGTACTCCACTTCGAGCTCTTCTATGTCCTCGTGCTCTTCCTTGGCCGCGGCGATCCATTCCTGCATTTCCGGCAGCGCCATCACCATGGCGGCGTAGGCGGAAAGCTGCGGGTCGAGCTTGACGTCGTAGGTCATGAAGCGCGTCACCACGGGGGCATACATGGCATCCGCCATGCTGCGCGCGCCGAACAGGAACGGGCCGCCGGATTTCGCCAGGCATTCACGCCAGATGGTGCAGACGCGGTCGATATCGGCCTGGGCGCGCGACCAGATCTTGAAGTTCGGAAAATGCCCCTTGATGTTGACCGGCAGCGAGGCGCGCAGCGTCGTGAAGCCGGAATGGATCTCGCCGCAGATCGACCGGCAATGCGCGCGTAAAATGCGGTCGGAAGGCAGCAGGCCGGCTTCCGGCACGATCTCGTTGAGATATTCGGCGATCGCCAGGGTGTCCCATACCACCGCCCCCTCGTGGCGCAGGCATGGCACCAGGATTGACGACGAAAGCAGCAGGATTTCTGCTTTCGCGGAAGCATCGTCCGGCGCGGTAATGATCTCGTCGAACTCCAGCCCGGAAAATTTCGTCAGCAGCCAGCCGCGCAGCGACCACGACGAGTAGTTCTTGCTGCTCAGTGTCAGTGTCGCCTTGGCCATGGCCTTCTCCCCTACGCCCGAACCCGACAGCCCACCCGAACGGAAGCCGGGCGGCTGCCCGCTGCTTGTGCTGCCCGCATTTTATTCAGCAAACCATGTGCCAGTTTTACGGACTGTTTGACTCCGCGCTGGCTTCGATATTGCATAGCAATACAGCAGGGAAGACCACCGGATGATGTCGATGATGTATCAGGCCTACCAGAACCATATGGATCTGACGGCGCCCTGGCGGACCGGGGCGGCGCAAGCCCTGAAGTACCTCAACCTGGTACCAGCCGGCACCTCGGAAAAGATGTTCGGCCGGCTCGCTGCCGCCCTCGAACTGGTGTCGCGCACCGCGCTGACCTATGTCCGGCCGGAATTCGCCATCGGCAAGGTGCTAGTCGGCAACAGCGAGTTCGAGGTGACCGAGGAAGTGACATTCTCGACGCCGTTCGGCTCACTGCTGCATTTCAAGAAGGAAAACGCGCCGGCGCAGCCGAAAATGCTGCTGGTGGCGCCGATGTCCGGCCATTTCGCGACCCTGCTGCGCGGCACCGTGAAGACGCTGCTGCAGGACCACGACGTCTACATCACCGACTGGCACAACCCGCGCGACATCCCGGTCAGCCAGGGCAAGTTCGGCCTCGACGAATATACCGAGCACCTCATCATCTTCATGAACGAACTGGGGCCCCGCTCCCACATGGTGGCGATCTGTCAGCCCTCGGTGTCGGCGCTGGCTGCCGCCGCAATCATGTCAGAGGACGACCACCCGGCCCGCCCGGCCAGCCTGACGCTGATGGCAGGCCCCATCGACACCAGGATCGCGCCCACCAAGGTCAACGATTTCGCCAAGAGCAAGCCGCTAAAGTGGTTTCAGGAAAATCTGATCAACTACGTCCCGTTCCAGTGCAAGGGCGCGTTCCGGCAGGTCTATCCCGGCTTCATCCAGTTGACCGCCTTCGTCTCCATGAACCTGGAGCGCCACATCAAGTCTCATGTCGACCTCGCCGATCACCTCGCCAAGGGCGAGACCGACAAGGCCGAGATCATCAAGACGTTCTACGACGAGTATTTTGCCGTCATGGACCTGCCGGCAGAATTCTACATCGAGACCATCCGCGACGTGTTCCAGGAGCATCTGCTGCCGCAGGGCAAGCTGATGTACAAGGGACGGCCGGTGAATCCGGGCTCGATCAAGCGCATGGGCCTGATGACCGTGGAAGGCGAGAAAGACGATATCTGCTCGATCGGCCAGACACTGGCCGCCCAGGATCTGTGCACCGGGGTCCGCGCCTACCGCAAGGTGCACCACATGCAGGCCGGCGTCGGCCATTACGGCGTGTTCAGCGGACGTCGGTGGAATAACGAGATCTACCCGCTGCTGCGTGATTTCGTGCACGTCAATTCCTGACCGCCTGCGTTGTATACAAATATTCCGGAGCGCCTCACCCATATGGGTGAGGCGCGAGCTCTTTCACTCGCCTACGTCAGTACCGGGGGAATTGTTTTGCAGGCCGCGCGAGCGGCATGTCGATCGTTCCAATTATCGCTTCGGCGGACCATGTATTGACGTCTGCAAGACTTTCAGCGGGCATATTTTGCATTCAGGCCGGCCTTCGGGCCGGCCTTTTTGTTACTTCGCCGCTTTCGGAAGGGAAGAAACCCGCCCTAGACGATCACCCGGACCCGGCGCTGGCCGAGCAGCCGCACCAGATCGACCTGGCGGTCGACGCCGGTCTTCACGAACACCGATTTCAGCTGCGTCCGCACGGTGTTCAGGCTGACGCCCTGCAGTCCGGCGATCTCGGTGAGCGAGTGGCCGTCGATCAGCATGCTGGCAATGCGCGCTTCCGCCGGGGTCAGGTCGAACAGCGCCTGCAGCAGGTCCGGCGCCGGACTGCTTTGCTGGGTGATCGGCGTCAGAAACAAGATGGAAACGGCGCCGGAAAACACATCGAGCCCACCGAGCCGCAGCGGCAGCACATGGACGATCAGCGGCGCGCTGTCTTGCGTGGCCGCGATGGGAATCGAGCGTCCTGTCCGGGCCAGCGAGACCGGCTTGCCCAGCGCCTCGAGGAACATCGACTGGATCGCCGGCGCGGTGAACTGCACCTGGTCGCGGGCACCGATGCATACGGTGGCTGCATGGGCCAGGAAACCGTCATTGGCGGCCACTACCGCGCCGTTCCGGGTCACGGCGGCGGCGGGCAGTCCGATCATTTCCAGCGTCGCCACGGCCGTGCGCGCCCGCTCGAAGCCGAGCCGGCCGGCCAGCACCGCGGCGCGCGCCAGATGCGGCCGCAGCCCGTCGAGCCGCTCGGCGGTTTCGCGCGGCACCGGCCCCTTGGCAAAAGCTTTTTCCACCGACACCACCAGCATGTCGCCAGACGGCGCGCGGATCGAGGTACCCACGCACCAACCGAGCCCGCCCGGTCGCAATATCTCGGTGTAGAATTTCTCGTTATCGAGTTCTTCCAGCGTGAACTTGTCGAGGTCGGTGAGAAAGCGCGCCTCGATATTCGGCACCAGCCGTTCGCTGCGCGGATTGTTCTGTGCGAAAGGACTCCTGGTCCATTTGTCGATGCGCTCGTGAATCGAGGCCGACGACGTCCACCGCGGCACACCCGGCGCGGCGGCGAACATCATCGCGCCTTCGCCGTCGGCCATCGCGGCGAGTTGGTCGAACACGAGCGGCCAGCGATCTGGCACCACGCCAGCTTCGTAGATTTCATCAACCAGTGTTTCGACGTTCACGGAATCCAGCAAGGCATCTCTCGGTTGATCGGCATTGGCATAGCCACTGCCTAGTCCAGCCAACACCGTCGCTAGCAAAAAATTCCGGAGCACGACAATCACTTGATGCGGATGGCTGCTCCGCTGCCGCGACGCTGAAGTTGTCCTGCTCAACGCTTCACCCAGCAGGCGTGTTCCGCGTCGAACCGCACATCGCATGCAAGCGCGCGAAGTGGCCTCTGACGCAACGCGCTCAGTTGGTCTTGGCGACCGGCAGTTCCGGCGGCAGGATCAGGGCTGCGATGATGACGGCGATGCACAGCGCCGCGAACGAATGCAGCATCAGCATGAAGCCGCCCTGCTCGTACAGCCACGCCACCAGTCCCACCGAGGCGCCCGCGGCGCTGAAGCCGACAAAATAGCGCACCGCATAGGCCCGCGAACGCCATTCCTCGCTGGTGTATTTGCCGACCATCGCCTCGTTGACGGTGATCTGCCCGAACAGGCCGACGATAATGCCGATCGCCACCACGATCAGCGACACGTTGGAGGACGTCGCCGCCAGGTAGAGGAACGGCGCCGTGACGAAGGACAGCGGCACGCACACTGCCTTCAGCGAATAACGGTCGATCATCCGGCCGACATTGTACTGCGTCAGCGCGCCGAACACATAGACGCCGGCTGCGATGATTCCGAGCAGCGCCGGGCTGTGGGTCATGTCGGACAGCCGCTCGGCGAACAGCTTTGGCAGCGCCACGGTGATGGCGTTGAAGGTGGTGGAAATCGCGATCACCGTGATCAGCAGCGCCAGCACCACGCGCCACATGTCGGACTTGGCGACGCGCGATTGCGCCGCCGCCTGCTTGAAACCGGAGCGGTCCTCATGGACCACGCCGCGCATGAAGGCCACGCCGGCGCCCAGCGTCACGATACCAGGCAGGATGAACGCCCAGCGCCAGCCCAGAAACTGCCCGACCACGCCGGTGATCATCGCCGACGACGCCACGCCGAAATTGCCCCATACGCCGTTGATGCCCATCTCGCGGCCGATCTTGTCGGCATAGGAGATGATCATGGCGGTGCCCACGGGATGATAGATCGAAGCGAACACGCCGATGGCGAATAAAGCCGCGCCAAGCTGCAGCGGCGTCTGCACCAGCCCGACGGAAATCATCGACGCCCCGATGCCGAAGAAATAGATCACCATCATATGCCGGCGGCTCCAGCGGTCGCCGAGCCAGCCGGTGACCAGCGATCCCGCGCCGAAAGCGATAAAGCCCGGCGTCGCATAAGGCAGCAGTTCGGAATAGGTCATGCCCATGGTCGGGCCCATCACGATCACCGCCGCGGCAAAGATCAGCATCGCGTAGTGGTCGATGAAGTGGCCGACATTGACGAAGGTGATGACCCGGGCGGGCACGTTCATGAACCGATTCCTGCAAAATCCTGGAAACCCGTTATAAGAATATACCCTGTCGGGATGTCGCCAATGATTATCGCCAAAGCGCCAATTCGCCCGTTGTCCGAGCGCCGCCAGTCATTCGGCGGCGTCCACCTGCTGCCGACCCACTACCCCAAGGGCACCCGGCTGGAGCCGCACGCCCATCGCGAGGCGCAACTGGTATTCGCTACCGAAGGCACCATGCAGGTCACCACGCCGAAAGGCCGCTGGCTGGTGCCGCCGGACCGCGCGGTCTGGGTGCCCGCCGGCCTGCCGCACGCCATCGACGTGCTGGCCGACATCGAGATGCGGACGCTGTACTTCGATGTCGCCTGGATGAAGCGCGAGGGCGGCCAGAACGCCAATCTGCAGGCCGAGTTCGTGGTCCGGGTATCGCGGCTGCTGCACCAGGCGATTCTGGCGCTGTTCGACGGCCGCAACGATGCCGCGCGCAACGCGCTGCTGGTACGGCTGGCGATGCTGGAGTTGCACGAGGCCGAAGACCCCACGACGTTCATTCCGCTGCCACAGGAGCCGCGCTGCCGCCGCGCCGCCGACCTTGTGCTGGCCGATCCCACCGCCGACCACGACATCGAGACGCTGGCGCGGTCGGTGGGCACTTCGGCGCGCACGCTGTCGCGGCTGTTTTCGTCGGAGACGCAGTTGAGCTTCAGAAGCTGGTGCCAGCGCGCCCGCATGGCGGCTGCCATCGAGCGATTGTCGGTAGACCGCGATGTCCCGGTGAAACAGCTCGCCGCCACGCTCGGCTACGCCAGCTTCTCGGCGTTCTCGCACGCCTTTCGGCAGGTGACTGGCCGAAGCCCGACGGAGTTTGTGGCTACGAAGTAGGATGGTGAAGACGCATAACCCTCACCCGTCATTGCGAGGAGCCCTTGCGACGAAGCAATCCAGTTCTTGCCGAGTTTGTGGCGCTCTGGATTGCCGCGTCGCTTCGCTCCTCGCAATGACGCGCAATCTACCGCGGCACCACCGCGGTGGCTTCGATCTCGACGCGGGCGGAAAGTTCGACCAGCCGCACCACCTGCACCAGCGCCATCGCCGGATAATGCGCGCCAAAAATTTCGCGATAGATCTTGCCCAGCGCTTTCAGGTTGCCGAGGTACTCTTCCATGTCGACCACGTACCAGGTCAGCCGCACCAGATGCTCCGGCTTGGCATTGCCCTCGGCAAGGATCGCGGCGATGTTGCTCAGCGCCTGGCGAACCTGTCCGATGAAGTCTGCCGCCAGTTTCTCCTCGGCGTCCCAGCCGATCACGCCGCCGGTGACGACAATGCGACCATCGGCGATCATGCCGTTGGCATAGCCGCGCGGCACCGGCCAGCCGCTGGGCTGCAGCACCTGCGGGGCGGCGATCGGTGCGTCGGTCTTGGTGTTCGGCACCACGGTCAGCGTGGGGCCTTTTGGCGCGGTCACCGGCAAATCTCCTTCAAACATAAATTCTTCAACTTCATTCCGCGGCCATCGCCACCTGGCGCAGCGCAAAGCGCTTCAGCTTGCCGGTTTCGGTTTTCGGCAACTGGGTGACGAATTCGATGGCGCGCGGATATTTGTAGGGCGCGATCTCGCGCTTGACGTGGTTCTGCAATTCCAGTGTCAGCGCGTCGTCGCCGGTGATGCCGGGCGCCAGCACCACATAGGCCTTGACCAGCATGCCGCGGGCCTCGTCGGGCGAACCGACAACGCCGCAATCGGCCACCGCCGGGTGGGTCAGCAAAGCGGCCTCCACGTCGGGGCCGGCGATGTTGTAGCCGGCGGAGACGATCATGTCGTCGGAGCGCGACTTGTACCAGAAGTAGCCGTCCTCATCCATGATGAAGGTATCGCCGGTCAGGTTCCAGCCGTTCTGCACG
>Ga0247729_10000755_pt1 | contig 12580 bp, 10 predicted proteins | sample UWRJL133311R2_FD_180958 | JGI IMG/M metagenome (GOLD analysis project Ga0247729, IMG submission 180958) | Plant litter microbial communities from Arlington Agricultural Research Station in Wisconsin, United States - UWRJ-L133-311R-2 | ecosystem: Environmental > Terrestrial > Plant litter >... | reverse complement strand
GGAAGGATGCCACCAGCCCGTCGATCGCGTCGAGCTTGTCGGTCACCAGCTGGGTGCGGCCGGCGACAACGAGAACAACGCAGTCCATAGCGCTGCAGACCTTGTCGATGGTCGCACGGTCGGCGGTGCTGAGCGAGAGGCTCTTACCGTTGTTGCCCACGTCTCCCTGGCCCTCGGCATACGGCGTCTCGCCCACGACGACCACACCGACGTCGTGACCCTCGAGGGGTTCCGTCGCGGTCTTGCTGTAGGTGACGTCCGCATCCGGGGCGACCTCGGTGATCCCCTCGCGGATGGTGGTTCCCGCTGTCGTGTCGCCCGAACCGCCCTGCCAGCTGATCGTCCAGCCGCCGGCCTGGTTGCCCAGGTCGTCGGCGTTCGAACCGGCGAGGTAGATCGACGCGGTTTTGTCGAGAGGCAGCACGCCGTCGTTCTTCAGCAGCACCTGGCTCTTCGCGACCGCGTCCCGCGCAACGGCCGCGTGCTCGGAAGACGCGAAGTCCTCGAGCTGGCTGCGGTCGGTGAGCGCGTTCTCGAACAGCCCGAGAGCGAACTTCTGGGTGAGGATGCGACTGACGGCGTCGTCGACGCGCGCCTCGGCGATGTCTCCGGTGCCGACGGCATCCGTCACGCTCGTGATGAACGCGGCGAAATTGTACGGGGCCATCGCCATGTCGAGACCGGAGTTAACCGAACGCACTGCCTTCTGGGCGTAGGTTCCACCGGGCAGTTTGTCGATGCCCTCCCAGTCGCTGATGAGGAACCCGTCGAACCCGAGTTCGCCCTTGAGCACCGTGGTGTTCAGCAGGGTGTTCTCATGCATCCGCACGTCGCCGTCACCGAGATCGACCCCGGAGTACGACGGCATGATCGAGCCGACTCCGGCATCGATCGACGGGATGTACGGATCGACGAACAGCTTCTCGAAGTCTTCGAGAGAGTCTGCCGTGGTCAGCCCCTGGTCGATCGGGTACCCGGTGCCGACCTTGCTCGGGTCGTAGGCAGTTCCGCCGTCACCGGCCCAGTGCTTGGCTGTCGCGAGAACCTTGAACGGACCCGAGAGATCACTCGGGTCGCTACCCTGCAGGCCGACTGTGTTGGCCCGGGCGAACGACTTCACGAGGGCCGGGTCTTCGCCGAACGACTCGTACGTGCGCCCCCAGCGCTCGTCGCGGCTGACACAGAGGCACGGGGCGAACGCCCAGTTGACACCGGTCGCCTTCGTTTCCTCGGCTGTCACCTCGGCGACTCGCTGCACCAGCGCCGGGTTGCGGGTCGCCCCGAGCCCGATGTTGTGCGGGAACATCGTCGCGTCCTTGACGTTGCTGTGGCCGTGCACCGCGTCAGCGCCATAGAGCAGCGGGATCTGCAGCGAGGTCGACAACGCCTGGCGCTGGTAGCCGTCGATCATGTCGGCCCAGCCTTTCGGGGTGTTCTGCGCCGGCACGGATCCGCCGCCGGAGAGGATCGACCCGAGCCCGAGGTCCGCGATCTGCGAGGGGCTGGTCAGCCCGAGGCGTTCGGCCTGGGCCATCTGCCCGGCCTTCTCGGCGAGGCTCATCCGCGAGAGCAGGTCGGCGACCCGTTCCGCGGTCGGCTTCGACGCGTCGAGGTAGGGCAGGTCGTGAGCGTTGATGACGACTCGCGGAGCGGTCTGCGGCAGCGAGACACCGCTGGCCGCCAGGACGACCGGAATGTCCTTCGACTCAGCACCGCCGGCCACCGCGAGGGTGGCGACATCGAATGACTTCGTGGCTCCGGACTCCGTGCCGGCCGGGAACGTGATGCTCCCCTCGAACGTCGTGAAGTCGGTACCCGCGACAGCCGAACCGTCGCCGGCGGCGTAGGTGATCACGGCATCCGACTGCAACGGGTCACCGGATGGCGTGGTCACGCGCAGCTCGACGGTCGCGGTATCGCCCGCGTCGACCAGCGTCACGTCCTGCGTCGCGGTGACTGACACCGTGGCCGCGGCAGCCGGGCTGCCGTAGAGCTGCACATCGTCGATAGCCCAGTTGGTCGAGGTCGCCTTGCCCGGCGTGAAGGTGGGGGCGAAACCCCACGCCTTCGTCAGGTCTAGGGTGCCGTTCTTGGTCTCGGCGTTTCCCGGCTGGTAGCCGCCCAGCGTGAACTTGCTGAACGGAAGTTCGACGAGCTTCCAGCGGCTAGTCGAGCTGCCCCAGTTGTCTTTGAAGGTCGCGGCCCAGAGTTCGGAGTGCTCGCCGTCCGGTCCGCCATCCTTGATCTCGACTTTGATGTCGTCACCAGCGGTCGGCGAGGCTGGATTGCTCGGCTGCGAGGCGTACCACCAGAAACGGATGCCGCGGAAGCTGCTCCAGTTCTGCGGGGTCGCGAGGTTGTCGCTGAACCCGGCGTACCCGCCGCTCGGAATCAGGTAGCTGCCCGAGAGCACCTTGTTGTCGGCTCGCCCGTCGCGCTCGAGGGTATTCACCGACATCGTCGCGAGGTCCCGCTCGGAGCCCCAGGTGAAGAACCCGACCGGGTTATCGGAGGTGCTCAGCGGCACGTCACCCTCGAAGTCCTGCAGGGTGACGACGCGGTCGAAGATGCCGAACTTGTCGAAGGTCCAGGTGCCCGCGCCGAGACCGGAGAGGGTGACGGCGAAACCGGTAGCGGCAGACGCGTCGAAGCGCGCCGGGCTCGTGTGGTTGCCCTTCAGCCGCAGGTCGCTGAACAGCACGCTGAGTTTGCGCCAACCGGTGCTGTCGTCGACGACGCTCTGGTCGAAGATCTGGCCGCCGCTCTTGAGCTCGTAGCCGAGGGTCTTGTTAGAGCCGGTGCCGAGGAACCAGAAGCTGAACCCGTCGGATTTGCTCCAGTTCTCGGCAGCACGGTCGTTGGTGAAACCGAACCAGTCGCCCTCCGCAGGTGCACCGCCGACCGTGGCGACGAGGACGGAGTTGTCGGCAGCAGAGCCGGGGATGCCGTCATCGGTGGCCGTCGTCAGCACCGGCTTGAATTCGTCGCTGATCGCCCAGGTCGAGTAGTCGGCGGGCACACCGTTGTCGAAGTCTTCGATGACCGTGGTCTCGCCGGTCGACGGCAGGTCGCCACTCGGCAGGATCGTCACCGTGGACGACGTGCGCGAGCCAAGGGTGATCCCGCTCGAAGGGTCGCTGAGGGCGAGCGTGAAGTCGACGGCCGGCGAGAGCGGGCCGGTCGAGGTCGTCGGTACGGTTACGGTTGCGCTGGTCTCGCCCGCCGCGAACGTCACTGTCTCATCGACCGCCTCGTAGTCGGTGCCGGCCGTTGCCGAACCGTCGGCGCTGGTCACGTGCACGGTCTGCTCGGTGTCGGATGCCCCGGCGAGCGAGATCTCGACCGTCGCGTCGTCTCCGGCGTCGACCGTGGTCGTCGCATCCGCGAAGCTCACCACGGGGGCCGCGAACTGCCCGTGCACCTCGAGCGAAAAGACCGAGTACCCGTAGTAGTGGAGTGTTCCCGGCTCCCAGTCGAACGGCACACGCTGGAGCATTGCGAGCCGCACGTAGCGCGCCTCGACCGGGGTGTCGAGCACGAGGTCGTCAGTGGCGCCGTCGCTGTCGGCTTCGGTCACGACGGTGGTCCAGCTCGCCTCGTTGTCGGGAGCGACGCTCGCGACCTGCACTTCATAGCCCTTCGCGTACGCAGCCTCCCAGAGGATGTTCACGCTCGAGATCGTCGCAACCTGGCCGAGGTCCGAGGTGAGGTCGGCGGTGTACACGACGTTATCGTCGGGTCCGTTGCCACTCGCCCACCGTGTTGTCGCTTTGCCATCGGTTGCGTTGCTCGCCGGGAAGTTGCCGTCCTGGTCGTTTTGCGACTGCGACGCGGTCGTCGTGCCGAGTCGAGCGAGGTCGGGATCTGCGGCTGCGGCCGGCGTGATCACAGCCAGGCTGCTTGCGATGAGGGCGAATCCGGCGACAGCGCTGAGAGCGCCGCTCCTGGCAATTCTGGATCGTGCCATGTACCGATCGGCAGACCGGGGCGAGCGGGGGCTCAGCGACATGTGTTACTCCCTTGTAACGGTGGTGGTGGTCGAGCTGGTGATCGTGGGGATGTCCGAGCGCCCGAATCGTCGTCGAAACCGGGCCCGGTCATCGCCTGTGATCACCTTTGCTTCACTCAACCTATCCAGCGCTGCCAGTGACGCCAAGACCCTTGACGAAAGCTGCGAGAAAGCACAAACGAGGCGCCCTCCTGGGGCGCCCCGTTTGTCAGTGTCTGGTACTACTGCTCGAGGGCGGCGTCAAGCGTGATCTCGACGCCGGTGAGTGCCTTGCTCAGCGGGCAGCCGTTCTTGGCATCCTGCGCGGCCGAGAGGAACGCCGCCTCGTCGATTCCGGTGACCTCGCCGCGGACGGTGAGCTGGATGCCGGTGAGGCGGAATCCGCCAGCCGGGTCAGCGCCGAGAGTGACATCTGCCTTGACGTCGAGCTGCTCGATCGTGGCACCGGCGGCTCCGAGCACAGCGGAGAACTGCATGGCGTAGCAGGCCGAGTGGGCTGCTGCGAGAAGCTCTTCCGGGCTGGTCGAACCATTGGCGTCATCGGCGGCGCGCTTCGGGAATGAGACGTCGTAGGTGCCGATCTTCGAGCTGGAGAGCTCGACCTGGCCTTCGCCGGTCTCGAGGGTGCCGTTCCAGGCGGTGCGTGCGGTACGTGTAGGCATTGTCGTTCCTTCGTTTCGTGAGTGTTGCGGATGACCGGGTGCCGGCCGAGGGTGAAGTTCTAAGCGGGCTGCAGGGTCTGGGTCGTCACTCGAACGCTGTCAGCGAGAGCCACGATCTGCTTCTGCAGGGTGATGAGAGTCTCGACGTCGAGACCCGTCGACAGGCAGATCGCCTCGGGGACGCCCGCGGCATCCGATCGCAACTCACTCCCCCGATCGGTGAGAGCGACGATCACCGAACGCTCGTCGTCGGCCGAGCGCGTGCGGGTGACGAGGCCCGTTGATTCGAGGCGACGCAACAACGGCGACAGCGTGCCGGAGTCGAGGTAGAGCCGTTCGCCGAGGCGTGCGACCGACTGCGGGCCGTCTTCCCAGAGCGCGACCATGGCGAGGTACTGCGGGTAAGTCAGGCCGAGCGGGGCGAGCAGGCTCCGGTAGCGGGCGGTCAGTGCCCGCGACGCCGTGTAGAGCGCGAGGCAGATCTGGTCGTCGAGCCCGGGAGCCGTCTGTTCGGTGAGTGCCATGAACCCACAGTACTACATTGTGCACAACTTAGTTGTATACAACTAATCGAATCCACTTACACAACGGTGAACCGCGCGGCACTCAGACTGGCTGTTGTGTTGCCACCGGAGTGCGCAACACCTTCTCCATCGCCTTGCCCTTGGCGAGTTCGTCGACGAGCTTGTCGAGCCAGCGGATCTGCTGCATCAAGGGGTCTTCGACGTTTTCGACCCGGATGCCGCACACCACGCCGGTGATGAGAGCGGTATTCGGGTTCATCGGCGCCTCAGCGAAGAACTGCTCGAAGGTCGTCTTATCTTCTAGATGGCGGTGCAGCGCTTTCTCGTCGAACCCGGTCAACCACAGGATGGCCTCGTCGAGCTCGGCTTTCGTTCGCCCCTTGCGCTCGACTTTCGTCAGGTAGAGCGGGTAGACCGCGGAGAACGCTGTGCCGAAGATCCTGGACATACCTCCAGCCTAAAGCGGAGTGGTTTCACGGGGAAGCAGGGTCTGGGGCTACGGCGCGAGCGGGATGAATCGCACGGGGTAGTCGGCCACGTGCATGCCAGAACCTCGGGCAAAGGACCGGCCCGAGGTGAACATCCGGTGAATCAGCCCGGAGAGGGATTGAGCATCGTTTTCAGAAGGAGGAAGCTCGTCGCCGTGGACCCTCTAGTGCTTCTCATTCTCGTCATCGTGACGGCCCTGGCGTTCGATTTCACCAACGGCTTTCACGACACCGCCAACGCGATGGCCACGTCCATCGCCACGGGAGCCCTCTCTCCCAAGATCGCCGTCACACTCTCAGCGGTGCTCAATCTCGTGGGTGCCTTCCTCAGCATCCAGGTGGCTCTCACCGTGACCAACGCCGTCGTGCGAATCCAGGACGAGTCCGGCGGCCCGGACCCCGCACTGCTCGAAGACGGGGGTTCAGCACTCCTGCTCATCGTGCTCGCGGGGCTCATCGGCGGCATCGTCTGGAACCTGCTCACCTGGTTGCTCGGTCTTCCGTCGAGCTCCTCACACGCACTGTTCGGTGGATTGATCGGCTCGACGCTCGCTGGCCTGGGTCTCAACGGGGTCAACTGGGCAGGCGACGGTTCGAAGCTCGACGGTGTGCTGGGAAAGGTGATCCTCCCGGCGCTCATGTCGCCCGTGCTCGCGGGCGTCGTCGCGGCCATCGGCACCTGGCTGGTCTTCCGCGTGATTGGCAACCTCGCCGGCAGGAAGCTCGATCATCGCTTCCGCATCGGTCAGATCGGCAGTGCCTCCCTCGTATCGCTCGCGCACGGCACGAATGACGCGCAGAAGACGATGGGCGTCATCACGCTCGCGCTGATCGCGGCCGGTGGGTGGACCGACACCGAGTCGGTCCCATTCTGGGTCAAGCTCGCTTGCGCACTCTCCATCTCGCTCGGCACCTACATCGGTGGGTGGCGAATCATCCGCACCGTCGGAAAAGGCCTTGTCGAGATCAGCACCCCGCAGGGAATGGCAGCAGAGAGCTCGTCCGCGGCGGTGATTCTCGCGTCGAGCCATCTCGGGTTCGCCCTCTCGACGACCCACGTCGCGACCGGGTCGATCCTCGGTTCCGGCGTCGGTCGGCCGGGTGCCGAGGTGCGGTGGCGCGTGGCGCTGCGCATGGTGATCGCCTGGGTGATCACCTTGCCCGCCGCAGCGCTCGTCGGCGCCGTGATGTGGTGGATCGGCAACCTCTTCGGCGGCGCACTGGGCGGCATTCTCATGTTCGTCGTCCTGCTCGCCCTGGCGATCGTGATCTACATCCGCTCGCGGCGCAGCACCGTCGGCGCCCACAACGTCAACGACGACTGGCAGGACTCGAAGCGTCCTGCCAAGCAGACGACGAACGCCTAAGGAGTACGGACCATGTTCTCTCTCTTCCTCGAAGCCGCCGGCCAGGTCGCGCTGGCCGCACTCCTGCTCGGAGCTGGCCTGCCTGCCCTGTTCGCGGTGGGCGTGCGCTCCTTTCTCGCGGCAGGCGCTGCGGGCGCTCCGGATATCGATGGCGAGACACTCGAGCCGTCCCGCATCCCGGCACCCCTGCTTCGCACGATCGGCACACTCTGCTTCGTGATCGTGGTCGCCGCGGTCGCCATCGGGCTGACGATCATCATCGCCACCGGGTTCGGGCAGGAGCTCAGCTTCGACAATCTCGTACCCACGCTCGTACCGAAAGACTGACCGTGCCTTCAGCCGAGAACCTCGAGCCCGCTTCGCACGAGAAATCATCGACGGACGGGTTGATCGCCCGGGTCGTTGGCTGGCTGCGCGCTGGCTACCCGACGGGCGTGCCCGAACACGACTATGTTCCGCTGCTGGGAATCCTGCAGCGCAGCCTGACACCAGACGAGCTCGCGAAGGTTGTCGACGAACTGGTCACTGATGCTGAGCACTCCGACGCCGGCGTGGATGCGGCACACATGCGCGAAAACATCGAGCAACTACTCTTGGGCCCCGCTCTGCCCGACGATCTCGTTCGCGTCTCGGCGCGACTGGCGGCTGCCGGATGGCCACTCGGCGACCCCGAGGCGTTTGAGCCCGACACGCTGGAACGCACGGGTCTCGTCACGCGTGTTGTCAGCTGGCTACGCGCTGGCTACCCTGCCGGGCTTCCGGAGCAGGACTTCATCCCGTTGGTAGCCCTGCTCCGCAGGCGGCTGACGGACGCTGAGGTCACGGCCGTCGGATCGCAGCTCGTTGCAGCCGGCGACGCCCCGGCCAGCAGGGTCGATGTCGGGACCGCGATCGCGCGGGTGACCTCAGAGCTCCCTTCGGATGACGACATCGAGCGGGTTCGGCACTACCTCGCCATTCACGGTTGGCCAGAAGAATTTCCGGTGTGAGCATGCCGAGCGCCCCCATGCCAGCTGTGAAGGCAGCCACCGCAGTCCACTAATCGACACCCGTAGCGGATAATTATCGTGGCGGGCTCGACTGCTCCCTGCCTACCGCACACCGCGGCAGACCTCTCGATCCGCCAGGAAAGAAGGACCCAGCCCATGAAAGCCCTGCGTTACGTCGAAGTCGGAAAACCGCCGGTAGTCGTCGACATCCCCATCCCGAAGCCCGGTCCGGGCGAGGTGCTGCTCAAAGTAACGGCGGGCGGCGTGTGCCACTCAGATGACTACGTGATGAGCCTCCCCGAGGCCGATTACCTCGCGCAGCACTACCCGCTGCCGCTGACCCTCGGCCACGAAGGCGCGGGAATTGTGCATGAGATCGGCGAGGGCGTCGACTCGACGCTCAAGGTCGGTGACGCAGTCGCCGTGTACGGACCGTGGGGCTGTGGCCGCTGCCACAACTGTTCCATGGGCATGGAGAACTACTGCACGAACGCCGCGGCCGAGGGCATCCGCCCTCCCGGGCTCGGCAGCCAGGGCTCGATGGCCGAGTACATGATCGTGAACGACGCACGCCACCTCGTGCCGCTCGGCGACCTCGACCCCATTCAGAACGTGTCGCTGACGGATGCCGGACTCACGCCGTATCACGCCATCAAGCGATCACTGCCGAAGCTCGGCGCGGGCACCTTCGCCGTCGTGATCGGCACCGGCGGACTCGGCCACGTCGGCATCCAGATCCTCAAGGCGATCTCGGGTGCTACGGTCATCGCTCTCGACGTCAGCGATGAGAAGCTGAAACTCGCCACCGAGGTCGGAGCCGATCACGTGCTGATCAGCGATGCTTCGGCCGCCGACAAGATCCGTGAGATCACCGGCGGATTCGGCGCCAACGCCGTCTTCGACTTCGTCGGCGCGAACCCGACAATGGCTCTCGCCCAGAGCGTCGCGGCCCTCGACTCGGATGTCACGATCGTCGGTATCGGCGGCGGCACGATGACCCTTGGATTCGGCGCCATCGCCTACGACGCGGCCGTGCGCATTCCCTACTGGGGGTCTCGCTCCGAACTCATTGAAGTCCTGGACCTGGCTCGCGCGGGCAAGCTTCACGTCGCCGTGGAGACCTACAGCCTCGACGACGGCCCCAAGGCCTACGAGGACCTGGCCGCGAACAGCATCCGCGGTCGCGCGGTCATCGTTCCGTAGCCGCGTCGTTGCCCGGCCGGATGCGCAGGCGCGGACCCGGCCGGGCACACGGAGTTCTCCCCGAACGAGGCACCCTACGAGGACCGTGCTGCTTTCGTGACGAGCCTTGCGATGTCTCGCGCGTTGTCGTCGGTCAGGTGGTCGAGAGCGTAGGAGCTGGGCCACAGCCCGGACGGATCGTCGAGATTCGCGTCGACGCTGAAGCCCAGGGTCGAGTAGCGGGCCTTGTCCATCAGTCCGCTGCGGAAGAAGACGATGACCTTGCCCTCCCTGGCCCAGCCGGGCTGGCCGTAGTAGAGCCTGGGCAGCAAGTCTGGTGCAGTGTCTTTCACGATTCGGTGAAGGCGTTCTGCCATCTCACGATCTGATTTCGGCATCTCAGCGATCTTCGACTTCATCGCATCCTCGTCGGCAGCAGCTTTTTCTGCCGCGCTCGCGCGTCGCGCCTCCGCCTTCAACTCTGCCGCCCGGGCCTTCATTGCGGCGCGCTCCTCGGCCGAAAAACTGGCCTGCGACCCAGCCGTTGAACCGTCTGCTTTGTGGGATGAATCCATTCCTGGTGCCCCTCGCTCGTGTATAAATCAAGAATTCCACGGTAGAGCGATGGGGACTAGTGTGCTTCTCGATTCCTGATCCGAAGCGGATGACTACGCGCACTGCACCGCACCGCTGGACAGTCGCAGTCATGAAGTGGCGCGACCACCACTCACCCCACGATGAGCCCCCGAATAAGCAATTCGACAACCTCCCGCGACTCCGCAGCCCAGTTAGGGCGACTTGCCGATGATCCGATGCCATGAAGCACAACCATGACTGCCCCGGGCAAAACATCACCGCGAATAGAACCCTCCTCGGCTGCGCGAGACATCAACTCCGCCACCGTGGTCTCCAATGCGTCTCCCCCCTCGACCTGAATCGCGGCATTGACCAGAGCCGACAGTGTGCGGGCCAGCGCGATGTGAGCCACAACGTAGTCCGCAAAGCCTCTCAGAAAGGACTCGAGATTTTCTCCCGGCGGGCGAGTCGAATCGCGAGCTTTCTCGCACAGTGCTTCGACCTCCCCCTCGTACACAGCAATGGCCAGCGCCTCGCGCGTCGGAAAGTGACGATAGAGGGTTCCCACGCCGACGCCAGCAAGGCCGGCGAAATCATCGAAACGAAGGTCATCGTCACGATCAAATATTTCGCGCGCCGTAGCCAGGATTGCCTCCCGGTTCCGGCGTGCGTCAGCCCGCAGCATTGGACCTTGAACCATGATCACCTCGCGTTTGACAAATGGAGATCGTCTCCATATTGTCGCAAGTGGAGACAGTCTCCATTCTAGCGAAAGCGTGTGCGATGAAGATTCTGATGTTCGGTCGCGGAGTGATTTCCACGATCTATGGGCAGGCGCTCGCGGCAGCGGGGCACGACGTCGAGTTCTACGTGCGCGCCGGCCGAGCCGACCAATACGGAACCCACGTTGAAACGGATATCATCGACTCCCGCCGGAGCTTTCGCAACCAACGAGTCCGCAAGACGTTTGCCACCACCTTTCGCGACTCACTCGAGCCCTCGGACGCCTTTGATCTCGTCATCCTGAGCGTGGGCCATCACCGACTCACTGAGGCAGCCACGTTTCTGGCCCCCCGTATAGGCAACGCCACGGTACTCGTGTTCGGCAATATCTGGGACGAACCCCTCACCGCGATCACACCGCTTCCGGCCGACCAGGTCGTCTTCGGGTTTCCCCAGGCTGGCGGCGGTTTCTCGGAGGACGGCGAGTTGCGTGGTGCGCTTTTCCACTCCGTCATAGTCGGCCGCGCCAGTGAGGCTTCCCATCCGCGCGAGCTGATAGTGCGAGCGGCATTCCAGCAGGCGGGTATCGCCGTTCGAGAAGAAGCCGACATGCGAGGGTGGCTCTTCATCCACTTCGCCGCCGACGCGGGCATGTTCGCCCAGGGAGTGCACGGAGGCGGGTTGGCGAGCATGATCGGCAATCGGCAAGCCCTCCGGCAGGCGCTGCTGACCGGTCGTGAGCTACTGCCCGTGCTCGAGGCTCGCGGCGTGCGCCTCCGTCGGCATCGACGCGCACTGGTTCCCATGCGACTACCTGCGCCGGTAGCCGCGGTAATGGCTCTGGCGACCACACTTGCACCGATTGCCCGGGTGAGCCTGGCAGCCCACACTGATCCCTTTGCCACAGAGCCCCGCGCCATTCTCGGCGACGCGCTGTTCGAAGCCCGTAGGCTCGGCATCTCGGTCCCGCGGCTGGAAGCGGCATGGAGAGCGGTGCCCTAGGACAGCCGACCGGAGTCTCTTCGATCGAGCGGTTTGCTCACGAGTTCGCGGATGCACTTCTCCCGCCGCACAGCTCGAGGTGAGATAGTGGCGGCTGGCCTAACGCTGCGAAGCTGGCGGACGAGCAGGGGCTCCCTCCCCTGGGCCCGACAAGGAGATTCAGGACATGACCCCAGCGGATGACTTCCCGACCGACAGGTCTCCGGGTCGGGTGAGCGTGCGCGGAGCGCGAGAACACAATCTGCGTGATGTCGACGTCGACATCCCGCGCAATGCCCTCGTGGCTTTCACCGGGGTGTCTGGTTCAGGCAAGAGCTCGCTCGCGTTCGGCACGATCTACGGCGAGGCTCAGCGCCGTTTCTTCGAGTCTGTCGCACCGTACGCGAGGCGCCTCATCGACCAGGTCGGCGTACCCGATGTCGACTCGATCGAGGGCCTTCCGCCCGCGGTCGCTCTTCCCCAGCGGCGCTCGAGCGGCACTACTCGATCGACGCTCGGAAGCGCGACGACCGTGTCGAGCGTCGTTCGGATGCTGTTCTCACGAGTCGGCGATTACCCGGCAGCTGCGCCCATGTTGTTCGCCGAAGACTTCTCCTCGAATACGGTGCAGGGTGCCTGCCCCACCTGCCACGGAATCGGACAGGTCTACGACGTCCCGGAGGAACTGATGGTCCCCGACGATTCATTGTCGATCCGGGAGAAGGCGCTGGCCGCGTGGCCGACGGCCTGGCATGGCAAGCAACTTCAGGACAGCCTGATTTCCCTCGGCTACGACGTCGACGTGCCGTGGCGTGACCTTCCGCGCGACCAGCGGGACTGGGCCCTGTACACCGAGGAATCACCCCAGGTTCCGATCTTCAGGGGACTCTCCCCCGCCCAGGTGCGCACAGCGGTCGCTTCGGGCGCCGAGCACTCGTACATGAGCACCTTCCTCGGGGTGAAGCGTTACGTGCTCGACACCTTCGCCAACTCGAAGAGTGCGTCGATGCGTGAGAAAGCTGCCGGCTTCATGGTGAGCGTGCGCTGTCCCACCTGTGACGGCAAACGCTTGAAGCCGG
>Ga0247729_10000754_pt1 | contig 12584 bp, 7 predicted proteins | sample UWRJL133311R2_FD_180958 | JGI IMG/M metagenome (GOLD analysis project Ga0247729, IMG submission 180958) | Plant litter microbial communities from Arlington Agricultural Research Station in Wisconsin, United States - UWRJ-L133-311R-2 | ecosystem: Environmental > Terrestrial > Plant litter >... | reverse complement strand
GCGATCATCTGGTCCACCGGATTCCGTCCGGAACTGCGCCACCTCGCCCCGCTCAAACTGCGCGAGCGCGAGGGCGGCATCATCGTCGCCGGCGGCTCGTCGTGGAAGGAGCCGCGCATCTTCTTCGCGGGCTACGGTCCGCAGGCCTCGACTATCGGCGCCAACCGCGCCGGCCGCTCGATCGCCCGCCAGGCCGTCGCGACGCTGTCGAGGCTGAAGCGCGTCGAGCGCGAGGAACGCGACGCCCTCGAGGAGCAGCAACGCCTCGAAGAACGGATGCGCCAGAACGCCGTCGCTTCCGAGGCAGCGCGCGCCGCGGCGTTCGTGGCGGCCGCCGCGGCCGAGCGTGCGGCCGCGGCCGCGCAGATCCCCGCCCTGGTCGAGCCCCCGGAGCGCTACGTGGCGCCGGCCGAAGCAGCCCCTGAGCCCACCCCGCTCGCCGAAGCGCCCGCCGACGACATCACCGAACCCTCCGACACGGTCGCGATCGACATCGTCGCCGCTCCCGCCGCGGAGGCTGAGGCTGAGGCTGAGGCTGAGGCTGAGGCGGAGGCCGAGGCCCCGGCCCCCGAGCACGCCCCCACCCCCTTCCCGTGGATCGCGCCCGAAGAACTCCCCGCCGACAGCTCCACCGCCACGGTGTGGCCGCTGGCGACGGGCTACCCGGTGCCGCCGTCCGCTCCGAACGCGGCGACGGAGCCCACGACCCCCGACCAGCCGACCGAGGCCGAGTCGACCGAGGCCGAGTCGACCGAGCCCGAGTCGACCGAGCCCGCCCTCGCGACCGAACCCGCCCTCGACCCCGAGGCCGAGGGTGCGGAACTCACCCCCGACGACACCGAGGCGCTCGCGCACCTCCCCGAGCTGGGCAGCGAGGTGATCGTCACCGACGATCCCGATTCCCTCTCGATGGCCGAGCTTCTCGAGCACATCAACGCGCCCGAGGGCATCGCGATGCCGGAGTCCTCCGGCGTGCCCGACTACGCGCCGTCGCCGGAGTGGGACGTCGCGCAGGCGTTCGAGCAGCAGGCCGCCGAAGCACCCGCCGCCGAGCCGCAGTTCGCCGACTCGCAGCCCGCCGAGTCGCCCGCCACCGAGCCGCAGCCAGCCGAGCCGCAGCCCGCCGAGCCCCCGGCCGCCACCGCCCCGCCCGAGCCGGTCTCCGCCGTCTCGCACGTGATCGAGGCGCCGCACTGGTTCACCGACGACCACGCACCGGGCTTCTTCGACGAGGCGCCTTCATCCGCTTCGGACGACCGCGTCCCCGCCCACTCGAACGCCCAGCCGGAGCCCGAAGTGCCGCACTTCCGCAGCAGCTTCTCGCCGCCGGAGGCCGATTTCGCGCCGTTCCTCGGCACGCTGCCCGAGCAGCAGGTCGACGATCGGCCGGCTCGGGTCTCGGACGAGCCCGAGCAGCCGCACTTCCGCAGCAGCTTCTCGCCGCCGGAGGCCGACTTCCCGACCTTCTTCGGCACGCTCGCGGTTCCGCCGGCCTCGGAGTCCTCGGACTCCTCCGACGCGGACGGCGACACGAACGAGCTCACGGCCGACCCCCCGCGCACGCCCCGCCACTGAGCCCCGCCCGGGCGACCCGGGTCCATTTGTGAGTTCGGGCTGTTCCGGGGTCCCGTGCGGCTCCCGGAAGGACCCGAAGTCGCAAATGGACGGGTGCCAGCACCCGCCCGTCCTCAGCGCAGCAGCAGGAACGCCCCCGCCGCAGCTCCGATGCCCACTGCGAGGTTGGCGCCGACGTTCAGCGCAGCCGCGCGGAGCCGGCCGTCCAGCGCGAACTGGACGGTCTCCACGCCGAAGGTGCTGAAGGTGGTGAGCCCGCCGCAGAGTCCGGTGAGCAGCACGAGACGCAGGTCGTCGGAGACGGCCGCGCGGTCGGCGAGTGCCAGCACGCCGCCGCCGATCGCCGATCCGACCACGTTGACGACGAAGACCCCCCAGCCCGCGCGGGACGCGAGCAGCCTCGAGATGGCGTAGCGCACCGTGGCGGCCAGGGCGCCGACCACCATGATGGTGAGCGCGAGCACGACGGTCATTCGCCCACCGCCGATGAGCCGCCCGCGGGACCACTAGGCGAGCCGGCCCCGCCCGGCAAACCAGGCCCGCCCGCGGTGCCGTTCGCAGCACCCCGCCCCAGACCCCCGCCGACCCGCAGCCCGGCCCACGCCGCGCCGAGCCCGAGCGCCACCGTCGCCACGAGGTAGACCGCCGCGACCGCCCACTCGCCGGCGTCGGCCAGCGCCACGAGCGACACGACGACCGCCGAGAAGGTGGTGAACGAGCCGAGCAGGCCCGGCCCGAGCAGCGCCTTCAGAGAAGCGGATGCGCGCGGCCAGAGCCACGCGGTGAGCAGGCCGAGCGCGAATGCGCCGACGAGATTGATGAGCAGCGTGGAGACCGGGAAGTCGTCGTCGCCGTGCGGCACGGCGAGGTCGAGCAGCAGTCGGAGGAGGGTTCCCACGAGTCCGCCCGCGAAGACGGCGAGGAGGGGGCGCATACCCCTACTGTCGCACGGCCGGATCATCGGAGGACGCGGGAGGCGTCGAGGCGTCCGGGGCCGCGACCGAGACGGGAGCCGAGGCCCCCACGTCGACGAGGCGCGAGCCCGCGGCCCGCTTCACGACCCGGATCGGCTCGCCGCGGCGGTCCTGACCGGGCAGCGGACGCTGCGGCCGCGTGTACAGCGCGCGGCTGGAGTCGAGCAGCCACGGCACGAGCGCCACGGTCACGCCCGGGCAGAGCAGCAGCTTGTGGCGGATGCGCCGGGCCTTGTGGTTGTGCAGCAGGCTCTCCCACCAGTGCCCCACGATGTACTGCGGCGTGTAGACCGTGACGATCTCCGAGCCGTTCTCCTCGCGGTGCATCTTGATGTACTTGATCAGCGGCATGCTGATGTCGCGGTACGGCGAGGCGATGATCCGCAGGGGCACGCCGATGTTCTGCTGCGCCCACTGCCGCTCGAGCAGCAGCGACTCCTCCTCGTCGATCGACACGTGCACGGCCTCGAGCGAGGCGTGCCGGGCGGCGATCGCGTAGTCGAGCGCCTTCAGCGTGGGCTTCTGCATCTTGCCCACGAGCACGATCGCGTGGTCGCCGCTCGAGCCGAACTCGGTGGTGTTGTCCACCGCGATGTCGCGCTCGACCTTGCCGTAGTAGCGGTTGATGCGCAGCATCACCAGGTAGAGCACCGGCATGATCGCGAAGACCAGCCAGGCGCCGTGGGTGAACTTCGTGATGGTCACGATCACGAGAACCGTGGCGGTGAGCAGGGCGCCCACCGTATTGATCGCGCGGGAGCGCTGCACCTGCTTGGGGTTGGCGCATCCGCTTCTCAGCATCTTCGTCCAGTGCACGATCATGCCGGTCTGCCCGAGGGTGAAGCTCACGAAGACGCCGATGATGTACAGCTGGATCAGCTGCGTGAGGTTGGCCTGGTAGACGATCAGGATCACGGCGGCCACGAAGCCGAGCGCGAGCACGCCGTTGGAGTAGACCAGGCGGTCGCCGCGGGTCGAGAGCGACTTGGGGGCGTACTTGTCGCGGGCCAGAACCGAGCCGAGCAGCGGGAACCCGTTGAAGGCGGTGTTCGCGGCCAGCAGCAGCACCAGCGCGGTCGCGGCCTGAATGACGAAGAACATGATCGAGCTGTCGCCGAACACCGCGGAGGCCAGCTGCGCCATGACGCTGCGCTGCGGGTTGGTGAGGCAGTCGACGAAGCCCTCGAGGTGGCAGGCGTTCTCGGCGTAGTGCACGCGGCTGGTGAGCGCGAGGATCATCACGCCGATGAACAGCACGATCGCGATGCCGCCCATGAGCACCAGGGTGCGCTGCGCGTTCTTCACCTTCGGGCGGCGGAACGCGGGGACGCCGTTGGCGATCGCCTCCACCCCGGTGAGCGCGCTGCAGCCGCTCGCGAAGGCGCGCAGCAGCAGCAGAACGAAGGCCACCTGCGTGAGATTCTCGCCCTGCACCGTGTAGTGGGCGCTCTCGGCCACGGCCGGGTCGCCGAGGGCGAGGCGCACGATCCCGGTGACGATCATCACGCCGACGCTGCCGATGAACAGGTAGGTGGGCAGCGCGAAGGCCTTGCTCGACTCGGCCACGCCGCGCAGGTTGATGGCGGCGAGCACCACGATGAAGCCGACGGCCAGCTCCACGCGCGCCGCGTTGAGCTCGGGGAAGGCGGAGATGATGTTGTCGACGCCGCTGGCCACCGAGACGGCCACGGTGAGGATGTAGTCGACGAGCAGAGCGGATGCGACGACCAGGCCGGCCTTCTCACCCAGGTTCTTGTGCGCCACCTCATAGTCGCCACCGCCCGAGGGGTATGCCTTGATCAGCTGCCGGTACGACGCGACCACCACGATCAGCAGCACGACCACGGCCGCGGCCACCCAGGGCGCGAACGACAGGAACGCGAGGCCGCCGAGGGTGAGGATCAGCAGCAGCTCCTGCGGCGCGTAGGCCACGGAGGAGAGCGGGTCGCTCGCGAAAATCGGCAGCGCGAGGTGCTTGGGAAGGAGTTGTCCCTCGAGCTTTTCGGAGGGGAGGGGGTCGCCGATCAGCCATCGCTTCGGAGACCGGACATCGTTAGTCACGAGGGGCGAGCCTACTCCCGTTGCCGCCGCCCGGCGCCACTTTGTTTCGACCTAGAATTCAGCAATGACACGCGCCGGATCGAAGCGACGGATCCGCTGGTGGTGGATCGTGCTCGCCGCGCTCGTGGTGGTGCTCGTGCCGGTGGCCCTCGTGGTCGTTCCGATCGTGTCCCACGAGAACCAGGGACTCAGTGGACAGACGGATGCCGGGGCCGACTGGCCGACGAGCGTCACCGCCACGGGAGACGACGGTCGCACCCGCTCTTTCGACGTCCTGTCTCCCGAGGCGGGCGCATCCGTCGACACCTCGGCACTCGCGGAGGGCGACCGGATCGTGGTGAGCGGCACCGGCTACGACCCCTCACGGGGGATCTACGTGGCGGTCTGCCGGATTCCCGACGAGGTGGGCGGCAAGCCCGGCCCGTGCATCGGCGGGGTTCCCGAGCAGGAGGGCGCCGGCGAGGTGGGCGCGGTGGACTACGCGCCCAGCAACTGGATCAACGACGATTGGGCGTGGAAGCTCTTCGGCGCGCGCAGCTTCGACGACCGCGACGCGGGCACGTTCACGGCGTACATCGAGGTGGGGCCGCCGGTCTCCGACGAGCTCGACTGCACGGTCGACGCGTGCGGGATCTTCACCCGCAACGACCACACGGCGCTCACCGACCGCGCGCAGGACCTCTACGTACCGGTGGCCTTCGCCGACTGACCTCGGTAGCGTGCTTCGCATGCCCATCGCACTGGAGAACGTCGGGATCGCCGTCCGTGACATCGAGGAGGCCGTCGCCTTCTTCACTGACCTCGGCCTCGCGGTCGTCGGTCGCGACACCGTGAGCGGCGAGTGGGCGGACACCGCGGTCGGCCTCGACGGCAACCACGCCAGGATCGCGATGCTCCAGACGCCCGACGGCCACGGCCGGATCGAGCTCTTCGAGTACATCCATCCCGACGCGATCGAGACGGAGCCGACGCTGCCGAACGAGATCGGCATGCACCGGGTCGCGTTCTCCGTCGACGACATCGACGCGGCGCTCGCGATCGCGGCGCAGCACGGCTGCACGCCGCTGCGGGGTGTGGCGACGTACGGCGACGTCTACAAGCTCACGTACCTGCGCGGCCCGAGCGGCATCATCGTGATGCTCGCGCAGAAGCTGTAGCGCGCCCCCTCGCTGGTTGAGTAGGCCGCGACGAAGGAGCAGCCGTATCGAAACCGACCCGGTCGGGTGGGGTTTCGATACGCGGGCTCGTTCCTCGCTCGCTACTCAACCGGCGCGAAGGCTCAGGTAGTGCGCCGCCCCGTCTCTCGCTGGTTGAGTAGGCCGCGACGAAGGAGCAGCCGTATCGAAACCGACCCGGTCGAGCGTTTGACGGGGTGGGGTTTCGATACGCGGGCTCGTTCCTCGCTCGCTACTCAACCAGCGGGGAGGCTCAGGTAGTGCGCCGCCCCGTCTCTCGCTGGTTGAGTAGGCCGCGACGAAGGAGCAGCCGTATCGAAACCGACCTGGTCGAGCGTCGGGCGGGGTGGGGTTCCTCGCTCGCTACTCAACCGGCGGTGAGCCTCGCGGGTCCCCCTCTCGCTGGTTGAGTAGGCTGCGACGGAGGAGCAGCCGTATCGAAACTGACCCGGTCGAACCTTTGGCCGGGTGGGGTTTCGATACGCGGGCTCGTTCCTCGCTCGCTACTCAACCGGCGGGAGGCTCGCGGGTCCCCCTCTCGCTGGTTGAGTAGGCCGCGACGGAGGAGCAGCCGTATCGAAACCGTCCCGGTCGAGCGTCGGGCCGGGTGGGGTTTCGATACGCGGGCTCGTTCCTCGCTCGCTACTCAACCGGCGGGAAGGCTCAGCGCCGCCGCCCCGTCCCTCGCTACTCAACCGGCGGGGAGGCTCACGCCGCGCCGCCGCCTCGCTCGCTCCTCGACCGGCGGGGAGGCTCAGGCCGCGACGCGCAGCGCCGCCCGCAGCTGGCGCAGGCCGTCGTCGAGCCGCGCCTCCGCGACGTCGACGGGGACGCCCAGCAGGTCGGCGACCTGCTCGGGGCTGAAGCCGGCGGAGTAGCTGAGGTGGATGGACTGGCGGTGCTGTGCCGACAGGGTGTCGAGTGCCTCTGTGGCGTTCTCGAGGTTGATGGTGGTGTGGTTCTGCATGGTGGGACTGACTTTTCGTGACTGATGAAGATGCAGCGCAGCGTTGCGCGCCAGTGTTCTTCTGCGTATGAGATCGACCGGGATGCTCCCAGTGCGAAAGGCGGCTCCGGCCATGGATGGGGGCAGCGGAACAGTGCTCCGTGAGGAGCGCGGCACGAGCGGTGATAACGCATCGTGCGGGTGGCAGCCGGTTCGTACGAACTCGACGTGCAGCACACAACACTAGTACATACCTACGAACTAAGCGAGAGACCCGGGAAATTAGATCGGGGCGAGAAATAACTCTGGCGTACGCGAGCGGAATTTGAGAAGCTACGCGAGTCGCTGTTTTTCGAGCGGCTCACCACCCGCACTCGTTACAAGGGAGTAACAATGCCATCACGCGGTCTCGCGCGCCCGGTCCGTTCCCGTTTCCGCGCTCTCGTCGCGGCATCCGCTGCAGGCCTGCTGGCGGTGGGCACCCTCGTGGGTGTCACGCCGGTCGCCGCGGCCGAGCCGGACCTCGCACGGGTCGGCAGCATCAGCGCCTCCGCGGAGCAGAACGACGCCGACGGCAGCTTCCCCGCGCAGAACGCCATCGACGGCAGCGACACCACCCGCTGGGCCAGCGGCAACGGACCCGACGAGGACGTGGTCTTCACCGCCTCGCTCACTTCCGACCTCGGCTCGGTGGCGACGCTCACCGGTGTGAGCATCCTCTGGGAGGCCTCCTACGCGGTCGCCTACGACGTGCAGGTGGCCACCGTCGACCCGGAGAACCCGGCGAGCTGGTCCACCGCCACGTCGGTGACGGCCTCCAACGGCGCCGACGACGCGGTCGTCTTCGACGCCCCGGTCGACGCCCGCTACGTGCGCCTGAGCCTGCTGCAGCGCAGCGCCGCCACCTGGGACGCCGCGCGCCCGCACTGGTACGGCTACTCGATCTACACCTTCCAGGTGCACGGCGCCTTCGCCGTACCCAACGTGGGATTCGACGCGGCGAGTTCGTCCGTCGCGGCCGGTGACGCGGCATCCGTCACCGTCTCGCTCACCGGCGCCTCAGACGAGGCCCAGAGCGTGCGGGTCACCAGCGGCGGGGGAACCGCCCTCCCCGGCACCGACTTCACCGCGGTCGACCAGGTGCTCGCCTTCGCCCCGGGCGAGACCAGCGCGACCGTGTCCGTGCCCACCGTGAGCCGCGGCGCCCTCGCGCCCGCCACGACCACGGTGCTCACCCTGAGCGAGCCGACCGACGGCATCGCCCTCGGCGCGCGCTCCACCTCCACGCTCACCATCACCCCCACCGGCGACCTGCCGAACAGCGGGCCGTCCACGGTGTTCCAGGACTTCGAGGCCGGCGTGCCCGCCGACTACACCACCTGGGCGAGCGCCGACGGCGTGAAGCCCGTGCTGACGACGAGAGCGGATGCGACGCGCGAGTCCTCGGATCCGGCCAACGACGTGCTCGTCGCGACCGTCGGAGGCGTTCCGACCGGCAGTGACTGGTTCGGATTCACCAACGACACCGCGCCCGCCAACTGGTCGGACTCCGACGGCTTCAGCTTCTGGTTCCTCGGCACCGGCAGCGGCAAGACGCTGGGCTACGAGCTCAAGAACGGCAACCAGATGTTCGACCGCACGGTCGTCGACGACTCGGTCGGCTGGCGCCAGGTGAGCGTGCTGTTCTCCGAGCTGCGCCTGAAGAACGCGCCCGCCGACCCGGCGCGCTTCCTGCCGTCGGCGTCCACCGGCTTCGCTGTGACCCTCACGGGGCTCGGTGCAGGCACCTGGGTGTTCGACGACTTCGCGCTCTTCGACCGCGCCTTCCTGCTCGAGGACTTCCAGGGCGACGTGACCGTGAACACCCCGCCGATCGGCTTCTTCACCTGGGGCTCGCAGGACGGGCTCGTCTCGCTCGGCGTCGAGGACCGCGAGCGCGGCGACGTCGCTGACAACCGCGTCCTCGCCGGCAGCTACAAGATCCCCTCCGGTGGCTACGGCGGATTCAGCGACAACCTCGCCGTCTCGCAGGACTGGAGCAGCTTCAAGGGGATCCGCTTCTGGTGGTACGCCTCGCAGGTCAGCAACCCGGCCTCGCCCACGGCGGGCGACGACATCAAGGTGGAGATCAAAGACGGCGGGCCCGACGCGGAGCACTCCGAGCTCTGGTCGATGACCTTCAAAGACAACTGGGGCAGCTCCACGAGCCGCTGGAAGCTCGTCGAGCTCCCGTTCTCGAGCTTCAGCCTGGGCTCGTACCAGCCGGGCAACGCGCAGACGCAGAACGGCACGCTCGACCTCACCTCGGCCTGGGGCTTCGCGCCCACGCTGACGCCGGGCAAGGCCTCGGCCACCGGCTGGGCGATCGACGACGTGGCGCTCTACGGCACCCCGTCGAGCGCGCCGGTCACCGTCACCTCAGCGGAGGACGTCTACCTGGTCGACGCCGGCGAGACCGCCAGCGTCACCCTCACGCTCACCACGCCGACCGGCGATCCGCTCGGCAACGCCCTCTCCGTGGCCTACTCGGCCGGAACCGGCACCGCCCAGGCGGGCACCCACTTCACCGACTTCTCCGGCACCGTCGTGTTCCCGGCGGGCAGCGAGTCGGGCGCGACGCAGAGCTTCGACGTGGCGACCCTCGCGACGCCGGGCGGCGACGAGTCCCGCAGCATCCCGATCGTGCTCGCGGCGAGCGGCGCCCAGGTGCCCACCACCCCGCCGCGCGTCGTGATCAACGCGCACGACCTGCCCTACCTCGACACGAACCTCAGCACCGCGGCGCGGGTCGACGACCTGATGGCGCGCATGAGCCTCGCCGAGAAGGTCGGCCAGATGACGCAGGCCGAGCGCCTGGGCCTGAAGAGCGTCGATCAGATCTCGACCCTCGGCCTCGGATCGCTGCTCTCGGGCGGCGGCTCCGTTCCCGCCCAGAACACCCCGGAGGGCTGGGCCGACATGATCGACGGCTACCAGCGCCAGGCGCTGTCCACCTCGCTGCAGGTGCCTCTGCTCTATGGAGCGGATGCGGTGCACGGTCACAACAACGTGGTCGACGCCACGATCTTCCCGCACAACATCGGGCTCGGCGCCACGCGCAACCCCGACCTCGTGCAGCAGGTCAGCGAGATCACCGCGAGCGAGACCAAGGCCACCGGCGTCAACTGGGCCTTCGCCCCGTGCCTCTGCGTCACCCGCGACGACCGCTGGGGCCGCGCCTACGAGTCCTTCGGTGAGGACCCGGCGCTGGTGAAGATCTTCGCCGAGCCCACCACCGTCGGCCTGCAGGGCTCCGACCCGGCCGACAAGTCGGGCGACTCCGAGGTGCTCGCCACCGCGAAGCACTGGGCGGGAGACGGCGGCACGGCCTACGACCCGGCGAAGCTGGCCACCGGCGGCTACCCGATCGACCAGGGGCTCACGACCGCCCCGTCGCTCGAGGCCTTCGTGGCCACCCACGTCGACCCGTACCTGCCCGCGATCGCGGCCGGCGTCGGATCGATGATGCCGTCGTACTCCGGAGTCGACCTCGGCGACGGCGACGTGCGCATGCACGAGAACACGCTGCTCAACACCGAGCTGCTGAAGGGCGAGCTCGGCTTCGAGGGCTTCCTCATCAGCGACTGGGAGGGCATCGACAAGCTGCCGGGCGGCACGTACGCCGAGAAGGCCGTGCGCTCCGTCAACTCGGGCCTCGACATGGCGATGGCGCCGTACAACTTCGCCGACTTCATCACCAGCATCGAGACGGCGGTCGGCACGGGCGCCGTGGCCCAGAGCCGGGTCGACGACGCGGTGCGCCGCATCCTCACCCAGAAGTTCGAGCTCGGGCTGTTCGAGAACGCGATCACCGACCGGGCCAACGCGGCGGACGTCGGCTCGGCCGAGCACCGCGCGGTGGCCCGCCAGGCGGCCGCCGAGTCGCAGGTGCTGCTGAAGAACGACGGCGTGCTGCCGCTGGCCAAGGACGCGTCGATCTACGTGGCCGGTTCCAACGCCGCCGACCTCGGAAACCAGATGGGCGGCTGGACGATCTCCTGGCAGGGCGGCTCCGGCGCGACGACCGCGGGAACGACGATTGCCAACGGGCTCGCGCAGGTCGCGCCATCCGCTGACATCACCGTGAGTCCGAACGCCAGCGCGCCGCTCGCCGGCCACGACGTGGGAGTCGTCGTCGTCGGCGAGACCCCGTACGCGGAGGGCGTGGGCGACGTGGGCAACAACGGCCACAGCCTCTCGCTCAGCACGGGCGACCGCTCGGCGATCGACACGGTCTGCGCCGCCATGGAGTGCGTTGTGCTCGTGGTCGCCGGCCGCACGCAGCTGGTCACCGACAAGCTCGACGCGATCGACGGCCTGGTGGCGTCGTTCCTCCCGGGCTCCGAGGGTGCCGGCGTGGCCGACGTGCTGTTCGGCGACGCCCCCTTCACCGGACGCCTGCCGCTGAGCTGGCCCGCCACCGCCGAGCAGGTGCCGATCAACGTCGGCGACGCGGCCTACGAGCCGCTGTTCCCCTTCGGGTGGAGCGAGCGAACGGATGCGCCCCGCGACCGGCTCGCCGACGTTCTCGCGTCGCTGCCCGCGGGCGCCGCCCACGACGCGGTGGCCGCGCTGCTGGACGCCGACGTCTGGGCTTCCGACGGCACGATCGACGACCCCCGGGCCGCGCTGCCGCTGGTGGCCGCCGCGGCCGCGCTGCTGAGCGGTTCCGCCGCGGACCTGCTCGTGAGCCTGGCCCGCGACCTCGCCCAGAACGCCGTCACGGCGGGAACCGCCGTGGCCGGCTCCCTCGCCATCACGGCCGACGCCGAGCACGCGCTGCTCACGGGCCAGCCGTACCGGGCCGTGCAGCTGCTGGCCTCGGTGCTGGGCATCGCGCTCGTCGACCAGCCCGGCGAGGTGCCGGGCAAGACCACGGTGGCGGCGACCCTCAGCCCCGACCGCGCCCGCATCGGCGACCGCGTGACGGTGTCCGCGTCGGGATTCGTGGCCGGCGAGCGGGTGACGGCGACGATCTACTCCGACCCGGTGGTGCTCGGAACGGTCACCGCGAGCGCGTCGGGGCTGGCGACGCTCACCTTCCGCGTGCCGGCGGGCGTGGACCTCGGGGCGCACTCGGTGCAGCTCGAGGGCGCGAACCAGGTGGCGGCCGCCACGCTCACGGTGCTGGCCGCCGCGGGATCCGGGCCGCTGGCGGTCACCGGCGCCGACGTCTGGCTGGCGCTGATGATCGCGCTGGCGCTGCTGGCCACCGGGGCTGCGGCGGTGCTGCGCCGTCGCCGCCACGCGCTGGTTGAGTAGCGCTCCGCCCCCTTCTCGCTGGTTGAGTAGCGAGCGACGAAGGAGCCCGCCCTCTCTCGCTGGTTGAGTAGCGAGCGACGAAGGAGCCCGCCCTCTCTCGCTGGTTGAGTAGCGAGCGACGAAGGAGCCCATACCTCTCTCGCTGGTTGAGTAGCGAGCGACGAAGGAGCCCGCGTATCGAAACCAACACGGTCGAGCATCACCACAAGACGCTCGACCGTGGAGGTTTCGATACGCGAACTCGCTGAGCTCGCCTGCTACTCAACCAGCGAGAAGGGGCACAGCCCGCGCCCACGCGGATGGCCCTGCCAGGGCCCGGCGCGATCAGCGTCGACGGCCCGATCCGCAGCACGCGCCGCGCCTGACCCGCACTACAACGAAGAGGGGCAAGCTCTCGACCTCCGCACTGGGATTGGAGGTCGAAAACTTGCCCCTCGGTTCGTGGGGCCAGCGGGTCAGCGCTGGTCGAGCGACGCGGTCACGCGCGCCCGGATCTCCTCGAGGCCGTGGCGCAGCACCTCGACGTTCTCGGCGGTCAGCTGGGTGCGGGCG
>Ga0247729_10000753_pt1 | contig 12584 bp, 8 predicted proteins | sample UWRJL133311R2_FD_180958 | JGI IMG/M metagenome (GOLD analysis project Ga0247729, IMG submission 180958) | Plant litter microbial communities from Arlington Agricultural Research Station in Wisconsin, United States - UWRJ-L133-311R-2 | ecosystem: Environmental > Terrestrial > Plant litter >... | reverse complement strand
ACAACTCGCTCAACACGGTCGACGTGGGCAGCGGCGACAACGGCGTGCTGAACTACGCTTACGCCCTGGAGCAGTTGGAAGCCGCCTTCTACGCGCGAGTAAAATCCGGCAGCTACTACACCGGCGCCAACAGCGCGGAAAAGCAAATCTTCGACGATCTGGCCCTGCACGAAAAGGCCCACGCCGACTTTTTCAAAACGGTACTGGCCGGCAATGCCATCAAGGCGCTGGAGCCGGACTTTTCCACCATCAACTTCGACGACCGGACGAGCGTGCTGAAAGCTGCCATGCAGTTTGAGGACCTGGGCGTGGCAGCCTACAACGGCGCCGGGCGCTACATCCAGACGGCCGCTTATCTGGTTATTGCCGGCAAAATCGTGTCGGTGGAAGCCCGGCACGCGGCGCTGATTCGCGACCTGATGAACTACAACACCTTCGTCGGAGCCGACGTAGTGGACCTGTTTACGCCGACTTCCGCCACCTCGGCTCCCGGCGAGGGCACCGGCACCGGCAAGGAGAAATCCATGACTCCCAATGACGTGGTAGCTAAGGCCAACGCCTTCCTCAAGGACGGCTCCAAGCTCAACGCCAGCAACCTGAAATAGGCTGTTTCGGCCTTTCTCCCCCACTTTAATCTTCGCCTTCTCGTCATGGATCTGTTCAAATTAATTGCTGACATCGAAAAAGTAGACCCCGAAATCTACGACCGCCTCGACTCGCGCCGGCGGGTATTCAAGCACTTCGGCACGGCCGGCAAGGCCATAACCGGCGCCATCCTGCCCGGCCTGGTAGCCGGCGTGTTCCAGAAAGCCTACGGCCAGACGACGCTTCCCTCGGTGAAGGAAGTGCTCAACCTGGCGCTGGGCCTGGAGTACCTGGAGTATTATTTCTACAACACCGGCCTGACTACTACCGGCCTGATTCCGAGCGGTGACCGGGCCGCCTTCGAAATCATCCGCAACGATGAGTCGGGCCACATCAAGGTGCTGAAAGGCGCTGGCGCCGACCTGCCCGACCCCGGCCGCGGCGCCTTCGACTACTCCGGCGGCAAGGGCTCGATGACCGGCCCGTTCGCCACCGTATTTAGCGACTACAAAATCTTCCTGGGGGTGGCGCAGTCGTTCGTGGATACGGGCGTGCGAGCATATAAGGGCGGTGCCCCGGCCCTGATGTCGAACAAGGACATTCTGGAATCGGCCCTCAACATTCACTCCGTGGAAGCACGGCACTCGTCGCACGTGCGCACCGTGCGGCGCGGCCTGGCCGCCGGCGCCTCGGCCATCACCGTCCCTGGCGACCTGAACGATCTGAACAACAAGCCCAAAAGCTGGATTTCGGGCCAGGACAACGGTGGAGCTTCGCCCAACACCAGCCCGGTGAATACCCGGCCGGTATACGCGGCTGGCAACCCGGCCACGGGCAACCCGACGGATATTTTCTTCCCCGCCGACGACAACACCACCCAGGCCGGCATCAACCTCATTACCAACACGACGGGCGTGACCCTGACGGCTGCCGCTGCCAGTGAAGCTTTTGATGAGCCGCTGGACGCCGCCACGGTTAAGTCCATTGCCCGCAACTTCGTGCTGGCCAGCACCACGCTCTTTACCTGAACCGGCTTACCACTTTGGAAAAGGACAGCTCCCGGGCTGTCCTTTTTTATGCCCTTACTTTTGGCCAGGCAACCCCGCAGCTACGGATTATATCTATCTTGACGAAGTCTGTGGATATCCTCGCTATGCGCCCTCTATTACTGCTGCTCTGCTGTTTTTCGTTCGTGGCCGCGGCTCAGGCCGGCATCGTGCGCGGCCACATCACCGATCCGCAGGGGGCGGCGCTGCCCTTCGCCAACATTGCCGTGCGCGGTTCGGCTACCAGCACCGCCTCCAACGAGCAGGGCAACTACCAGCTGCGCCTGGAGCCTGGCCGCTACGAGCTGGTATTTCAGTACGTGGGCTACCGGCCGCGCATTGAGGCCGTGCGCGTGGCCGCCGGCGACTCCGCTACCGTGCTCGACGTGACGCTGACGGCCGAAAACTATAAGCTGGGCGAAGTGGTGGTGCGGGGCTCCGACAAAGACCCCGCCTACGCCATCGTGCAGCAGGCCATCAACTGGCGGCCCTACCACCAGCGCGAGGTGGCCGCCTTCCGGGCCCGAAGCTACATCAAGGCCCTGGGCCGCCTCATTGATGTGCCGGGGCGGGTGCTGGGCATCATGAAAATCGGGCCCGACGTGAAGCCGGGCATCTTTTACCTGTCGGAATCGGTGTCGGAAATGACGTTTCGCCAGCCCGACGTGATTCGGGAGCGGATGATTTCCTCGCGCATCAGCGGCGACGCGAAGGGCATCAGCTTCAACTCGGCCAACTCGGGCAAGGGCCTGAACTTCTACAACAACCTGCTCAAAAGCGGCTTCTCGGAGCGTGGCTTCGTCTCGCCCATTGCCGGCAACGCCATGCTGTTCTACAAGTATGAGTTGGAAGGCAGCACCCAGCAGGGCGGCCTCACGATTCATAAAATCCGCGTCACGGCCCGCCGCCGCAACGACCCGGTATTTTCCGCGGGCCACATCTACATCGTGGACGGCACCTGGCGGCTGCACTCCGTCTCGCTCGACCTCACCGCCGACGCCCAGCTCAAGTACGTCGACCGGATTCACATCGAGCAGCAGTTTGCGCCCGCGCCCGGCCCCTCCGACGTGTGGGTGATGCAGTCGCAGAAGGTGACCTTGGGCTTCGAGAAGTTCGGCTTCAAGGGCAACGGCTACATCACGGCCATCCTCTCGAACTACCAGGTGACGCCGACCTACCCCAACCGGCCCGCCCCGACGGCGCCCAAGCCCGCCCAGCCCGCGTCCACGGCGCCGGTGTACCGCGAAACGGTGGCCGAGGTCAAAAAGCAGAAGCCTTCCTTCAGCGGCCTGGCCCGGCAGGTGCGGCAGCGGGTGAAGCGCGCCACGGTAGACTCGCTCACCGGCCAGCCCATCGAGCGGGTGCCCCGCGGCCAGGTGCTGCTAGTGGATAAAAGCGCCAACGAGCGGGACTCCAGCTACTGGGCCGAGGTGCGCCCCATTCCGCTCACCGACGAAGAAAAGAAGGACTACCAGGTCAAGGATAGCACCGAGGTTATCCGCAAGTCGCGCCCCTACCAGGACTCGCTGGACCACGTGCGCAACCAGCCCGACCCGAAAAGCATGCTGCTGCTGGGCTACACGCACTCCAGCACGTTTGCCAAACGCCGCCTGTACGTGGCCCCGGTGTTCAACATCGTGCAGTACAACACGGTGGAGGGCGCAGTGGTCAATGCTTACGCCACCTACACCCAGGACACCGACGACCGGCGCTACTACACCCTCACACCCACGCTGCGTTACGGCTTCGCCAATAAGGTGCTCAGCCCTAACCTGGCCGCCACCTGGCAGCACGACGCGGTGCGGCTGGCGCGCCTGAGCCTGAACGTGGGCCAGACCGTGGAGAACTTCGACCGGAACTCCCAGCTCACGCCCTTCATCAACTCGGTCTACACCCTGCTCGACAACCGCAACCTGGCCAAGTACTACCGCCGCACCGGGGCCGAGGTCAGCTACCTTCGCGAGGTGCTCAACGGCCTGACCCTGCGCGGCACGCTGGGCTACGACGACCGGCGGGAATTGCAAAACGCTACCATCGATTTGCTGCGCGATGTGAAAGGCCGGGCCTTCACGCCCAACCAGCCTCTCAGCGCCGAGACGCCCGATACCGGCTTCGGCCGCAACCAGGCCCTGACCTTCGAGCTGTTCGCCTCCTTTCGCCCCGGCCAGCGCTACATCACCCGCCCCGACGGCAAGTTCAACCTCAGCTCCAACGCGCCCACTTTTCGGGCCAGCTTCCGCCAGGGCATCCCCGACCTGCTGGGCTCCGATGTGCGCTATTCGCTAGTGGCCGTGGGCGTGAACCAGACCATCAACATGGGCCTGTTTGGCACGGGCACCTACAACGTGGCCGCCGGCCGCTTCCTGGGGTCCCCCACGCTGTCGTTTATGGACTACCGCCATTTCTCGGGCAACCGCACCCTGCTCACCGGTAACTTCGCCCAGTTTCAGTTGCTCGACTACTACCGCTTCAGCACCCGCAGCCGGTATGTGGAGGCGCACTACAACCAGCACTTCAACGGCTTTTTCGTGAACAAAGTCCCGCTGCTACGCCGGCTGAAGTGGCAGGAAGTGGTGTCGTTCAACTATCTACACACGCCCCAGGCCGGCCATTACGTGGAGCTAGGCGCGGGCATCGAGCACATCTTCGGCATCCTGCGCGCCGACGTGTACACGGCCCTGCAGTCGGGGCAGAAGCTGGGCTCGGGCGTACGGCTGGGGCTGGGCCTGTAGGCCATGTCGGTAAAGCCAGCACTTTTCCATATGACATTACCCTTTCGTATAAACACAAAAAGGCCCTCTGGCTTCGACAGAGGGCCTTTTTAATGTTCTAAAGGCGCTACTTCACTTCCTCAAAATCCACGTACTCGCCGCCCTGGAAGTTCTGGGGCTTGCGGGGCTTTTCCTTGGGCGGAATAAAGTCGACGTGGACCTGGCCCTCGGGCTGGGCACCGGACGCAGGCGGCGGGCCAAAGGGCGACTCGAACGGGGCGCCGCCGAATTGCTGGTTGTACTTGCGGGCCTGCTTCTGCACGAAGCTGCCCACAAAATACCGCAGTATCGTCGGCAGCACGTAGCGCACGACGATGGTGATGATAAGGAGGGTAAGAACGAACTTGGCCATCGGAAAGCCGCGCTAGGCAGCCGGGGAAGTGGGTTGAAAGTAAAAGTCAGCCGTGACATGGCTTTCGAGCTGAGCCGCCGTGCAGGGTTCGAGCTCAAAACGCGCCGACAGCACAAATGGTTTGTAGCCCATTTCGGCCAGCAGGGCCACCACCGCCCGGCGGTTAGCAAGGCCGTTCAGCTCGGTCTGGATCAGGGGCCGGAAGCGGCGAAGGGTGGCCTGCATGTTCTCAAACACCACCGACTCGAAGCCTTCCACGTCGCACTTCACGAAGTCGAGGCGGGGCAGGTCGGCCAGCAGCTCGTCGGGGCGGCGCATGGGCACGTCGTAGGTGCGGGCGTAGGTTTCGGTGCTGCTGGCGGCCACCTTGGTCATGCCGTGGTGGAGCAGGCCGTCGCGCTCGGGCGTGCCCATCTGCACGGTGGTGTTCTCGCTGCCCAGCGCGTAGGGCAGCAGCGTCAGGTTCGGCACGCCGCTGAGTTGTACGTTATCCTGCCAGATAGCCTGAAACTGCGGAATGGGCTCCACGGCCAGCACTTTCCCCCGCGGCCCAACCAGCCGCGACAGTGCCACGGAGTAGTAGCCCAGGTTGGCCCCGATGTCGAGGCAGACGAAGCCGGGCCGGATTATTTTCTGCAGGAAAAACAGCTCTGGGTACTTCGTCCGACCCCAGCCCGCGCCCACCAGCCGCAGGTACACGCGGCTCACGAAACGGATGTAGCGCTCGAAGCCAAGCGTACGGACGAGGAGTTTGCGGATTGCTTTTACCATGATAGCCGCAAAGATGCCGGAAAGCCGGGAATTTGGCTTTCCGCCCGGGCCGACGGTTACGCTAAGGCCCGCCGCCGCTGGTTGAACCATATGGCCGCCACGCCCACGGCCCAGCCCAGCAAGGCATATCCCAGCATGGTAGCGGCAAACTGGCTCAGGCCGCTAAGCTGCGCGCCGGGTCCCAGCGTCAGCATTATTGAGAAAAAGCTATAAAGTATGCTCAATACGGCTTCTATGGCCGGAGCCTGCAGCACCCGCGGCGTTTGGTGCCAGCCCAGCGGCCGGCGGTGCTGCACTTGCTCCAGCACCAGCCACCACACGCCGAAGGCCAGTGGCAAGCTCACTAGCCACCACAGCCAGAGGTAGCCGGACTTCAGAAAGCCGCCCAGCGCGGACCGCAGCACCATGTTCAGCAACGGGCTCAGCAGCAGTTGCGCCCCGAACACGGCTACGCCTACCCACACCACTTGCCGCTCCGGCGTAGTGGCCTGCCGAGCCCAGCTTACGGCCCCCAGCCACACGGCCAGCGGTACGGCCACGCCCAGAAAGGGGTTGATGCCACTAAAAGGGTGCAGCTGGTTGCCGCTGAATACCTTTTCCCAGCCTGCGCCCAGCAGCAGGCTCAGAATTACCAAAACCCGATTGACCCACTGCACCGCGCTTACTTGCGGCCGCAGATACGCCCATAGCGTGAAGGCCACGTTGGCGACGGCTACGCCCGTAACCGCGGCCAGCAGCTCAAACATGACCGTCACTCCATCCAGCGCATCGGCCTGCGCGCTGCCGGGCACAGCCAGCAGCAAAAACACCACGCCTAGCCGGCGCACCTGCAAACGGGAAAGCCGCATACGTATCAAGTAAAGTCTGTTCTAAAGTACCTCTCTCGGCGCTTGCCGGGCGCTTTACCGTTTGCGCGCTTGGCGCCACAGCCGCGACGTGCCGCCCGCCACCAGCCCGCCCACGAGGTACCAGGCCACGGTCATGAGCTTGGTTTGGGGCGTGCGGCCGCTCGGAGCCTCGCCCAGGCCGAGTGGGCCGGGCAGCACCACGCCACCCACGCCGGCCGCGAGGCCCAGCAGTGCACCACGTCGCCACGCCTTTTTACCACTCCCCACCAGGCTGTAGTACAAGCCGTTGGAGAGGACGTCGCCGACCATCGTGAGGTCGAAGAGTGTGTCGTCGTCGGGCTGCGGGGCATCGGCATAGCGCAGGAGCTTGCGCAAACCGCGCATGCCGAGCACGTCCATGCGCGGCGCATCAGCGGGGCGCAGGCGGCGGGCCGTTTCGTGGAGCAGCGTGAGAGCCAGCGCGCCGGCCAGGCCGCTGCCGAGGGCCTGCAGAGCAGAGCCGGATTGAGATGGTTTCATAGTCGGAGAGGAAAAGCCCGGCTTGGGCAGCCGGATGATAGTAGTTTACCCTGCAAAACGCCAGCCTTCCCCCCGGGGTTGCGGAGCGCCGCTAGGATGGCCGCTACAAAAAATTTGGGCGGGGCTTGCGCGTTGTTTCCCAGACTGCCTATCTTTGCAGCCCCGGCGGGCAAATGGCCCTTAGGGAAATGCCTCTTTAGCTCAGTTGGTAGAGCAGCTCATTCGTAATGAGCAGGTCGTTGGTTCGAGTCCAATAAGAGGCTCTGCTGCAAAAAGTAAAAGCCCCCTTCCGAAAACGGAAGGGGGCTTTTACTTTTTCTGGCCGCGCTACCGGAGTATCGGCGGGCCTACTACCCCTGCCGTCTCTGACTTAGCAGCCGCCCCTGCATAGAAGCCGCTTTGCTGCTGCAGAGCCTGTGATAAATCGTAGCTAGCTTGTTCATTAAGCCCCGCAGCTTTCATACAATGCTCTAACAGTCAGGGTAGCAGGGAGCAGGCACTTGAAAAAGTTTATTGTTTTCGGCTGCCTATGAATAAGACAAGTTATTTGTGAATTACTTTCATGGCTGCGTTCAGGCCGGAGCCTCTTTGCAAAGTCACTTAGCTTTTCCTTACTGTTTTTTCTGCACCCTTTTTTACCAGCCCCACCACTCACCGGGGCTGCCGGAGCAGAGTGTTTTTGCTGCTTTTCCTATTTGGTCTACTAGTCGTCTGAAATTAGGCTGGAGCATTCTTATGTATCTCTCCTGGGGGGTTTGCCTCCAAGGTCCGTTCCTCTCTTTTACAACTACCCCATGCAACAATTCTTCTCTCTACGAGGAGCGGGCAGCCGGCCCCGGTGGGCGGCCCTACTCGCTCTGCTTGCCACGGCCGGTGCGGCCCAGGCCCAAAGCTTGGCTTCCGCCGTCAATTACACGGTAGGTGGTACCCTGCCCTACTTCGTGACTACCGGCGACCTGAATGGAGACGGCCGGCTCGACCTCGTCACGACCAACCTGAACGGTAGCGAAAGCGCCGGCCCGGCGGGCTCGGTGGGCGTGCTGCTGGGGCAGACCGGGGGTACCTTTGCCGCCGGCGTAGCCTACCCGAGCGGTGGCACCTCCACCTACGGCGTCGCGGTAACCGACGTGAACAATGACGGCCGAGCCGACGTCGTTACCGCCAATGAGTACTCCAACAACGTGAGCGTGCTGTTGGGCACCGGCACGGGTACGCTCGGCACGGCCACGACGTACTCGACGGGCACCAGCACCAACCCCTTCGGTCTAGCCGTAGGCGACATAAATAACGACGGCCTGGTTGACATCGTGACGGCGAATACTTACTTCACCTCCAGCGGCAACAGCACGGTCGGGGTATTACTGGGCAACGGCAATGGCACGTTTGGGGCACCTACCGCCTATCCGCTCGGCACCGGCAACGGGGCCCGGGGCGTTACGCTGGCCGACCTGAACAAGGACAGCCGTTTGGATATCGTTGTTACGGACGTCAACAACGGCATCCGGGTGCTGCTTAGGCTGGCGGCCGGGGGCTTTTCGCCCGTCGCCACCTACAGCATCGGGGGAGCGTACCCCTTCTTCTCGGCGGTCAGCGACATCAACCAGGACGGCAACCCCGACATTGTGACGGCGGGTGGCGGAGCGGTGAGCTTGCTGACCGGCACGGGCACGGGCACGTTCAGCGCGGCCTCTAACTACACTTCCGTCAGCGCCAACATCGCGGGCTTCGCCCTGGGCGACGTCACGGGTGACGGTCGGCCCGACGCCCTGGTGGCCAACCGGGACGCCAGCACCATCAGCGTGCTGGTGGGCACAGCGGCCGGCACGTTTGGAAGTATGGTGAGCTACCCTTCCGGGGGCTCCAACGACCAAAGCTTCAGCCTCACCCTGGGCGACTTCAACCAGGACGGGAAGGCGGATGTGGCCGTGGCCAACACCCAAAACAGCCGAGTGGGCGTATTGCTGAACACGGCTACGTACGCCGCGCCCACCCTCACAAACATCAATCCGGCTACCGGCCCGACTGGTACCAGCGTGGTGCTCACGGGCACCAACCTAGGCAGTGTCACGAGCATCACCTTCAACGGCGTAGCAGCTACGTCTTACGTCGTAAACTCGGCTACCACTGTCACTGTGACCGTGCCGAACGGCGCTACTACTGGCAACGTGGTTGTGACGACGGGCGGTGGTATCAGCAACGGGCTGCTTTTCACCGTGGCATTCCCCGACCTGACGGTGAGCACAACGCGCCCCATTCCGGCCGGTACCTACAACAGCATCACCGTGACCGGCACGGGCGTGGGCACGCTGGCCGGCAACGTGACCGTGAACAGCACCCTTACCGTAAATAGCGGCGGCACACTCAACGACGGCTGCTTCACCATCAGTGGGGCAGGCAGCTTTACGCTGGCATCGGGTGCCACGCTGGGTATTTGTAACGCGGCGGGCATCAGCAGCAGTGGCGCCACGGGGGCCGTGCAGGTAACCGGCAACCGCTCATTCTCAACCGACGCCACGTACGTCTACAACGGCACCACTGCCCAGAATACGGGTAGTGGCCTGCCCGGCCAAGTGCGCAGCTTGCGCACCACCAACGCCAACACCGTGACCTTGAGCGGCGCCTGCAGCGTAGCCCAGATCCTGACGGTGGGCGCGGCTGGCAACTTAGCTACGGGCGGCAACCCGCTCATCCTGCTTTCCTCCGCCAGCGGTACGGCTCTGGTCGTAAACAGTGGCACGGGCTTCGTGACCGGTACGGCCACAGTACAGCGCTACCTCGACCCGAGCCTAAACCCAGGCCTGGGCTACCGCCACTACAGCTCCCCGGTGCAAAGCACCAGCGTAAGTGATTTGACTACCAGTGGCTTCCTGCCAGTAGTCAATCCTGACTACAACACTCAGGGCAACACGATTACGCCGTTTCCGACGGTGTATGGCTACAACGAAGCGCGCATCGTGGGCACTAGCGCCACCACGCAGGCCTTTGAATATGGCTATTTCTCGCCCAGCACCCCAGGCTCGACGCTGACGCCAGGCCGCGGCTACACGGTTAATATTCCCGCCAGCGAGAAAGTCGACCTGGTGGGTAGGCTTAATACGGGTACCGTAGCTGTCGGCGACCTGTCACGCGGCAGCGAAGCCAACTCGGGCTGGCAGTTGCTGGGCAACCCCTACCCGGCCCCGCTGGACTGGAAAATTGCCCGCATCAACCTGCCCACCGGCGTGCTCGACGCCATCTACGTGTACAAGTCTTTGGGCCAGTACGATGGCACCTACCAGTTCTACCAGAATGGCTTCGGCACGCTGCCGAACGGTCTGGTGCCTTCCATGCAGGGCTTCTTCCTGCGCGTGGCGCAGCCCGTGGCTTTGTTTAACTTCCTGAACGCCTGGCGCACCACGAGCTATGAGAATCCCACCTTCAACCGCACCACGGCCGACACCCGGCCCGCCGTGCAGTTGGACCTCGTCTCGGCTCAGGGCACGCACGAGCCTACATTCGTGTACTTCGAGGCCGGCGCTACTGCTGGCGTCGACAACCATTTCGATGCCGAGAAGCTGCCCAACACGACCGGCCTGAATCTGGCCTCAGTAGCGGCCGGCACCGGTTTGGCCGTGAATGGCCTGCCACTGCCCGACGCCGCGGCTACTACGGTTCCGCTGACGGTAGGCGTGCCCGTTAACGGTATCTATACCCTTACGGCAGCGGCACTACTGAACTTGTCCACTACCGACGTGTACCTGCACGATGCCCTGACCGGTCAGCACATCAACCTGGCGCAGCAGCCTAGCTACTCCTTCTCGGCCTCCAACACCGCCCTGATTACTGGCCGCTTCTCGCTCAGCTTCGGCGCCCGGAGTCCGCTCTCGACGCGCAACGCCCTGGCCGCCAGTGTGAGTCTCTACCCGAACCCGGCGCACAAGTCCTTCACTTTGCTCGTTCCCGCCGTCAGCGGCGTGGCCCAGGCCCGGCTGACGCTGTTCAACGTACTCGGCCAGGCGGTGCGTGAAGCCATGGTGGCCCTGCCGGCCGCTGGCGCGCAAGCTACCGTGGACGTACAGAACCTGCCGGCAGGCGTGTACGTGCTGCGCGTGCAGGCCGGTACCACGACCATCGTTAAGCAGGTTGTGGTCGAATAATGTGTTAGCTGGCGGGAGCACCGCAGCTTCAGAGCTGCGGTTTTACTTCCTATCTTAGTCCCACATGCCCCAGGTGCTTAGCATACTGGGGCATGTGGCTACACTGGCGTAACGAAGTACTTTTGGCTATACTACCGCCGTTTTGGATAGCTCAACCGTTGCGTTATTTTTCACGGCAACCACCAACACCCAACCTGTCCGCGGCGTATTATTGCTAGTAGCCACCCCGCCTGGCTGCGGCATACTCGAGCTTGAGCCTACTCCCTCCCACACTTATGCACAAGCTTACCTGCGTTTTGCTGGTCGACGATGACCAGACTACTAATTATCTCAACCAGCTGCTGATCAAGCGCCTGGCCGTTACCGAGAAGCTCCTGGTAGCACTAAACGGGCAGGAAGCCCTGGATTTGCTGCTGGTGCACTGCCAAGACGCCACGCCCGACTGCCCGGCACTGATTCTGCTCGACGTGAAGATGCCCGTCATGGACGGCTTTCAGTTTTTGGAGGCCTACGACCGGCTGCCGCTAGCCCATAAGCAAGCTATTATCATCGTGATGCTGACCACCTCGCTTCACCCCCAGGACGTCGACCGGGTGCACCAGCTCAACATCGCCGGGTTTCTCAACAAGCCCCTGACGCCCGACAAAGTGAACGACATCCTGAAAAGCCACTTCGACCGGCACCTGCCGGAAAGCTAGCCAATCGTTCTTGTCAGCAGTCATCATATAACTGAGCCCGGCTTTTATCGGCGAGTCTGGTTTGCTGAAATACGGCTGCCGCACGCCTAGCATAAGATTTCGCCGGGGCGAAAATTTCAGATTTTCCCCAGAATCCGGCCTTATCCTTGCGGGCCGCGCCGTGCGGACCTTTCAGCCGATTTATATCCTTCCCGTTCTGATGCGTATCACTTTTCCCGGTTTTCTGGCGGCTTTGCTGCTTTGGGCAGCCACCCTCAGCCCGGCCCAGGCCCAGGTAACAGCCCCCGCCGATACGACTCACAAGTACGAAAACCCGGCCGGCGTCTCGCCCGTCCGCACCACGCCCTGGTACAAGGGCAAGCTGGTGAAGGCCAGCATCGTGCCGGCCATCCTGATCGGCTACGGGGCATACACATTCAACGGCGGCGGATTTTACACCAACCAGCAGGCCAACCGCGACATTCACCGCCTGTTCCCGACGTATCGCACCAAGGCCGACAATATCCTCATCGTCGTGCCTTACTTCGAACTGGCCGCCGTCACGCTGGCCGGCGTGGAGTCGCGCAACGACCGGCTCAATACCGGCCTGATTATTCTCAAGGGCGAGGCGCTGATGCTGGCGTCCGTGTTTGCCATCAAGAACCTGAGCCACGAAACCCGCCCCGACGGCTCCGACAACCTCTCGTTTCCCTCAGGCCACACGGCCCAGGCCTTTCTGGCGGCCAGCATCGTGCACACCGAGTTCCGCGACAAAAGCCAGTGGTACGGCGTGGGCGCCTACGCCGTGGCTACCAGCGTAGCGGCCCTGCGCATGATCAACACCAAGCACTGGCAGTCGGATGTGGTAGCCGGCGCGGG
>Ga0247729_10000752_pt1 | contig 12589 bp, 12 predicted proteins | sample UWRJL133311R2_FD_180958 | JGI IMG/M metagenome (GOLD analysis project Ga0247729, IMG submission 180958) | Plant litter microbial communities from Arlington Agricultural Research Station in Wisconsin, United States - UWRJ-L133-311R-2 | ecosystem: Environmental > Terrestrial > Plant litter >... | reverse complement strand
GCATCGGCGGGCAGCTGCAGCACGGGCTCCCGGGGCTGGGCCTGGGCAATGGCGTGGGCCGGGCGCGGAGCGTCTACCACATCGGGGTTGAGCAGGCCCGCCAGTCGCTCCACCAGCCGGTACTGGGTGTTGTTGATTTCCTGCCCGATTTTCTCCAGCTCCACCGCGCAGGCTTCCAGCAGCAGGTGTACCAGCGGGTCGAAGCCCTCCATATCGGCCTCGCTGTAGCCCCACAGCTCGGCAGCTTTGTGGGTGAGGCGACTCTTGATGCCGGCTTTCGTGAAATCTTCGGGCGTATGCATGAACTGCGAAGTCGTAATAAAACTTGGTGGCTACACCACCGATAACGGCGCCACGAACAGACTGGCGCGAAACATAAAAGGCTCGTTGGTGCGGTGCAGCACGGCCCGGATGCTCACTTCCAGCCGCTTGCGGATGCGCTGGTTGACGCCCTTAAGCTCGAAGTCCTCGATGCCAACCAACACCTTCACCTGCTCCAGCCGCGGTTCCCGGGTGCTGATAACTTCTTCCATGGACCGCTGCACGTTGTCTTTCCAGCGCATGTTGGTCATGGCCTCAAAGTCCTGCTGCCACACCACGCAGCCGAAGCCCGGGTCGAAGCGCGACTCGCCGAAGTGGGTGGTCAGCATCAGGTACAGGTGCTGGGCAATGGAGTCCTGGGCCGAGCAGCGCGGCAGGGCGCGGCGCTGCAGCAGCTCCTCGAAGTTCAGCGGCAGGCGGTAGTAGTCCTGGCTCATCGGTAGGGCGAAAGAAACAATCCGGCTCCGGGAGCCCTAGTTGTGAAACAGACCCCGCTTGCGGCCCAGCTCCTTGTCGATGGAGTCAATCATCTTCTCCACACTGGCTTTCATATCCTGAGAGCTGGGGTTTTGCAGAATGGCTACGAAGCCCTTGCGGGCCTGCTCCAGCATTTCCTGGCGCTGCTCCTTGCCCATGGCCGGGGCGCGCAGGCGCAGGCAGTCGGCGTTGGCGAAGTTGACCTGGTCGGAAAGCAGGGCTACCTGCTCCTGGCAGGCCTGCAGGCGGCGCTGCAGATCCGCGCTGCGCGGACTACCACCCCCGCCGCCACCTCCACCGCCCCCGCCACCATCCATAGCTGGCACGGGCCGGTTGGCCGCGGCGGCCTGGTAGGTAGCCAGCAGCTGCTTGGTTTGGGCCAGTTCCCCGGCAATCTGCTCCCTACCCGACACGTCGATGCCGCGCTTGTCAAGCGACTGGCGCAGGAAGTCGATGGTGTTGCGGTTGCTGCGGAACAGGTCAAAGTCGCGCAGGATGTTGTGGGCCAGGCGCTTGTTGGTCAGAAACTGCATCTGGGTCGAGTCGCGGCGCAGCTCACTCAGGGTCACGGCCATCGTGTTCAGGTAGTCCTGGGTGCGCTTGTTGAGCTCTCCGACCACGAGGTCGTTGCTTTCGGTGCGCAGCTGCCGGTCCGTGGACTCGATGTGCTGCAAGTGGCCCGTGAGCGTGTCGAGCTGGGCCAGCAGCTTGTGCTGCTCGTCGCGGGTGCGCTCCAGCTCCCGCTTCAGCTTGCGGTTTTCATCGGCGATGGTGCCGTCGGAAAACAGGAAATAAGACGCTACCAGCGGCAGGGCCAGAGCCAGCAGGTAGAAAAGCGTGAATTTCCACAGGCGGGTAGTTCGTTCGGCGTGGTTGAGGGGTTTCATGCAGGCGGGAGGGATGACGGGCGAAGGCCAGATTTAGAACGGGTTCCAGCGCGCGACGGGCTTCTCGGGCGTGGAGGCCGGCGCGATGGGGTTTTCGTTGATGAAAGTCTTCCAACCCTCTTTGTTCTTGCCGATGTATTCGAGCTGGGTGAGCTGGCGAAACACGCCGGCCACCAGCTGCCACAGCGCGTGCTGCTGCTGCAGGTGCTCGTGCACGCGGTGGTGGTCGTAGCGCATGGTCACGGCGCCCTGCAGGGCGTTGAGCAGCGTGGCCGGCGACGTTTCGGACCACTGCTCGAAGTATTTCAGCATCTCTTCCCGCTCGGCCTCGGTGAGGCACTCAAGGGTGGTTTTCACCTGCTTGGCCAGCTTCAGCAACGTGTCGAGCAGCTGGATGGGTGGCTGCTCGGCGGCGGTGAGGTGCAGGCTGGTCAGGTGTTGGGCCAGGGCAAACACGGTGTGCTCGGCCAAGAACTGCACCTGCTCGCCGAGGTGGCTTTTCTTGTCGGGCCGCAGCTTCACCTTGTGAATGATCTTGAAGGCATCGGTTTCGATTTCCTGCAGCACGTGCTCCAGCTGGTGCAGCCACTTGAGCAGGGCCGGGTGACTGGTGAGGGCCGTGCTGGGCGGAATAAACTGCGGCACCGGCCGGAGCGCGCCCTCGGCGTAGAGCAGTTCGCCCACCACCAGGTGAAAGGAGCTGACCGCGGCCGTGTTGACCTGCTGCGTGGGCACGATGCTGAGCTGATACTCGGGCAGGGTGTAGGGGTGACGGGGCGGCACTTCTTCGGGCGCCGGCTGGCCCGCCGGTACGCGCACGTATGGGTTCACCGTCACCACCACGCTGAAGCGCAGCTGCTCGGTGGCCGTCAGGTTGAACTCGCTCAGCAGCTGGGCCAGGCTGGTGCGCAGCGTGAGCGGCTCACTGCCGCCCGTCAGCTCGATGCGGGCCCCGCCGGCCGTGACGGCCCGGCAGTGCGTGAGCCGGGCCTGGATGCCCTGTTGCTGATCTACGCTTAGCAGCAGCTCAAACGAGGACAGGCCGTGCGGGTCGGTGGGGAGCAGGCCGTAGCGGTGCGCACTCAGACCCAGGGCCGTGGCATCGCGTAGGTGCTCGGTGGTAAACTGTTCAAGCTCGGTGAAGTGGCGACGGGAAATTTTCATTCCGTCAACCCAGTTCACGGGGTAATGCTTGATTTCGGGTAGCATATGGAAAGGGCGGAAAGGGAAAGGGAATTGGCGCAGCAAATTAGACAACTACCCCGGAATTATACCACGGCAGACCATAGGCGCTAGCGGGCCACGCGCTTGGCCACGATAATGTCGCCCTGCTTGATGAAGTTGTCGCGGAAGCTGTAGTCGGGGTCAATGTAGCGGCGGATCTTCCACCAGCGCTGCTTGGCGTAGAAAATCCAGCCGTAGGGCTGCCCGTTGGGGTCCAGGTACTGCAGGGCCTGCTCGGGCTTGAGGGCGTTGTAGTCGGTCAGGAAAATGTGGAACAGGTCGCGGAAGTGCATTTCGTGGGGCGCCTTCGAGGAGAAGTCGTGGTAAAGTGCCTCGCCGTAGCGCCGCGACATCCAGAAGTGAATCACCATGAAGTTGCTCAGGTCCATGCGGGCCAGGTCGGGGCCGGAGCTGTTGGCCTCGTAATACCAGAGCTTGTACTGCTTGGCCGGAATCTGCCGCCACGACTTGTAGGCCTCGTAGAAGAAGTAGGGAATCACGGCCGGCAGCGTGGCCATGATAAACGAGGTGGCGGCCGTGCGCTCCTGCAACATCGGCAGCCAGACCAGCAGGCCCATGCCCAGGGCCCCGAACATCCAGGCCAGCACCGTCATCACGGTGCCGTGGGCCCATTCGTCGGCATCAAACCAGGGCAGCCACCGCTCCTGAGCGTAGAGGTGAAACCAGCCCAGCAGCAGCGCCACCACCTGCACCAGCACAAACGTAACCTTGTAGGATTGGGGGCTGTACACAGCGGCCAGGCCTACCAGCCCGAACAGCAGCAGGCTGCTCAGCAGGTACAGGAAAACACTAACGAACGTGGGATTTTGCTGTAAGCCGGAGCGGGCGTTGGAAAATAGGTTGCCCGCCGCGCTGCGCGCCTGTGATTCCGGGTTGGGAGTCAGCATAAAAAAGCTAGCTTTAATCGGTCTGAGTGGGGAAATGGAAAAATGACTTGCTCGAAAAATTGCCACCTGCCTTTGCCAGCCAATCCGGGCTACTTTTGCCGGCGGCGGGTCAGGCTTAGCTGGAATGCCTGTCTTTACCTCATTTTTGCGCTCCAGGTTACTGTTTCGGTTTTTTGAGGAAAGCGGAATCAGTCGTAAGATGTCAGAAAAATATATAGCATGCCAACCACGAACGTGAATAGCCGGTTTGCCGGCCTGCACCTGGCGGGCCCAGCCCTGGCCGCCCGCCCCGCCGCCGGCCCGCGCGGCCTGCTGGAAAAGCTGCGGCAGCGGCCCGTCGATCTGCGCCTGGAAGTGGTGCTGGCCGATCTGCTGGCCCACGGCTACCAGTTCGACGATTTCATTATCCGGCCCGTGAGCCTGTTTGCCCGCCGCTACCGCCGCGACATTGGCAACGTAACCGAGGAAGCGCCCGAGCGGTGGAAGTCGCCGAAGACGGCCGTGGAGGTGCACCGCGAAGGCCTCTACGACGCGCTGCCGCAGGAGCTGTTTCACCACCCCACCGACTTTGAGCCCCGGCCCGGCGTGCGGGCCATGGTGGAAGACATCCAGGCCCAGCGGCGGCGCGAAAAGTCGACCCGGCAGTTTTTTCTGCCCTTCGAGCAGGAATTCTACCGCTTCCGGGTGCTGCTCGAGCAGGAGGAGCGGCGCTACATGACCAACCTGTCGGCGCAGTGGTACAACCAGGTGCTGGCTCGCTTCTGGGAGCTGAACGGGCAGCTACCCCTGCGGCAGGTAACCACCTTTCTGTATCTGCTGCCGCTGGCTCACCACATCGTCGGGGACTTGGCCCGCACCCGGCAGTGCTTTGAAAGCGTGCTCGACGTGCCCGTGCGCCTACAAACCGTGGCGCCGCTACGCTTTCCGGCCGAAGCCCTAGGCGCGACCGGCGGCGCCGGTGGTACGGCGCTGGGCCAGGGCGAACTGGGCCGCGACTTCGTACTCAGCGGCGCCTACCAGGAAACCTTGCCCGCACTGGAAATCAGTCTGGAGTCGCTGTCGACGGCCGAGCTGGAAGTGTACCTGTCGCCGGATACCTGGCAGGCCCGGGCCCTGGACCTGCTGTGCCGCTACTTCATTGCCTTCGAAACCGACGTGGTGCTGCGCTACGAAGTGGCTCCCACCAAGCACGCTTTCACCTTGTCGGACACCGGCGAAACAGCTATTCTGGGTTACACCACTTCCGGCTTGTAGCCTCGCGCTGGCGGGCTTTCCAGCAGGATGTGGTCGGGCGTCAGCCATTCAGGGAAAGCAGGTTCCAGCGCCCGTGCTGCCATTCCAGCTTCGTGACGGAGGCAAAGTCGATGCGGAGCTGAAAGGCGTTGCGGAGCGGAATATCCAGGCAGTGGCAGACCAGCGCCCGGATGGTCCCGCCGTGGGTGAACACCAGCGCCGGCCCCGGGCTTTCCTGCGCGGCCAACTCGGCCAGAAAGGCGGCGGCCCGCTGCTGCACGGCCCCGAAGGTTTCGCCCCCGGGCGGGGCCAGCGTCACGTAGTCGGCCATCCAGGGCGCGGTTTCGGCGGCAGGCAACTCGTGCCAGGGGCGGTTTTCCCAGGTGCCGAAGTGCATTTCCCGCAGCCGCTCGTCGGGCGTGGCGGCGGCCGTCACGGTTTCGGCCAGCGCCCGGCAGCGCGCCGCCGGACTGCTGAAAACTCGAAAATTCTCCGTCGGCAACTTGGCGCGCAGCCGGGCGGCCTCGGTGGCGAAGGTATCGGCCAGGGGCACGTCGTGGTGGCCGTAGCAGAGGCCGGGCGCCTGCACGGCGGTGTGGCGGATCAGATAAACTTCCATGCGAAGCCGGTCAGTAAAAGCAGGTATACGAGTACTTCGGCCACCTGCTGAATAGCGCCCAGGCAGTCGCCGGTGTAGCCCCCGATCCAGCGCTGAAAGTAGCGGGCCAGGTACCCTTTGGCGGCGGCCACGGGCAGCAGCACCAGCAGTACGGCGGGGCGCTGCAGCCAACTGGCGTACGCGAGCAGCGGCAGCCCGCCCAGCAGGAGCCCGGCCGCCAGCTCCCGGCGGCTGATGCGCTTAGCTACCGGCTTGGCCTTGCTGTCCTCGTTGGCGCGGGCATAGTCGTGGGTGAAGATGGCGGTAAGGGCCGCGGCCCGGCTCAGCGGGTGGGCCAGCAGCAGCGCCGGCGCCACGGCCGCCGCTGGCAGCCCGCGCAGAGCCAGAAACTTCAGCCCCAGCAGCAGCCCCAGCCCGGCGGCCCCGTACGTGCCCAGGCGGCTGTCCTTCATGATTTCCAGGATGCGGAGCTTGGTCCAGCCGCCCCCAAACCCGTCGCAGACGTCGGCAAAGCCGTCTTCGTGGAAGGCGCCGGTGAGCAGGATGCCAGCCGCCGTACTCAGCAGCAGGGCCACGTCGTCGTTGCGCAGCAGCAGGCGAGCCGCAGTGTACGCCGCCGCCACCACTCCGCCCACCAGCCAGCCAATGACGGGAAAATATACCGTGGCCTGGTTGAGCTGCTCGTCGGAGTAGCCCACCCAGGCCGGTACCGGCAGACGGGTATAAAACTGCACCGCCGTGAGCAGCAGGCGCAGGTGACGGCGCGGCCAGGAGTCCATATATTATAAGTGGTTACGCGCCGGAGTCGTCGCTCACGCCGGCGCTGGCGAAGGAAGCCATGTCGTTTAGAAAGCCCGCGGCGGCCTGCACCAACGGGTAAGCCAGCGCGCAGCCCGTACCCTCGCCCAGCCGTAAGCCCAGGCGCAGCAGCGGCCGGCCGCCCAGCTCGGCCAGCAGCAGCCGGTGCCCGTACTCCTCTGATTCGTGGCAGAACACGCAGTAGGCCAGCACCGCCGGAGCCAGCCGGGCTGTCACCAGCAGCGCCGCCGAGGCAATGAAGCCGTCGATGAGCAGCAGCATGCCGTGCTCGGCAGCCCGCAGCAGCGCCCCGCACATCTGCGCGATTTCGAAGCCGCCGAACGTGGCCAGCACCGCCAGCGGCTCGGCTCCCACCTGCGGGTGCGCAGCCACGGCCCGGGTCAGGATGGCGAGCTTGCGGCGCAAGCCGGCGTCGTTGAGGCCGGTGCCGCGGCCCACGCACTCGGCCAGCGGCCGGCCGGTGAGCTTGTGCATTAGCACCGCCGCCGAGGACGTGTTGCCGATGCCCATCTCGCCCACGCCCAGCACGTTGCAGCCGGCGGTGTGCAGCTCGTCGGCCAGCCGGGCACCGCGGCGAAGGGCCTCGGCGCACTGCTCAGGCGTCAGGGCGGGCGCCTCGGCGAAGTTGCGGGTGCCCTCGGCCAGCTTCTCGTCGCGCACGGCGGGCAGGTCGGCGAAGCTGCCGCGCACCCCGGCATCGACGATGGTCAGCCCCAGGCCGTTCTGGCGGCAGAAAACGTTGATGGCGGCCCCGCCGCCGGCGAAGTTGCGCACCATCTGATGAGTTACCTCGGGCGGATACTGGCTTACGCCGGCCTGGGCAATGCCGTGGTCGGCGGCAAAGACCAGCACGTGGGGCCGGCGCAGCCGGGGTGCCAGGGTGTTCTGCACCAGCGCCAGCTGGTAGGCCAGGGTTTCCAGTTGTCCCAGTGCGCCCAGCGGCTTGGTCTTGGTGTCAATCTTGTGCCGGATGGCGGCGCCCAGGGCCGCGTCGGGCGGGGTCACGCTCCAGGTGCTCACGCGGCAGGATCTTCGGTTTTGGGCGCGTCGTCGGCCTTTTTGAAGCGCTTATAGAGAAACAGCTGCCATTTCTCCTCGGCCACGCCGGCCTTGTCCATCTCGGCGCGGGCCAGGGTGAAAAACAGGTCGGAGAGGCGGTTGACGTAAGCCGGAATCACGGGGTCCACGGTGTCGACGGCCATCAGGCTCACCAGGCGCCGCTCGCCGCGCCGCATCTGAGTGCGCACCACGTGGCACAGCGCCGACACCTCGTTGCCACCGGGCAACAGGAAGTAGTCGGAGGGCGAGGTCATCTGGGTTTCTAGCGCGTCGATCCACTCCTCGCAGAACTGGGCGCCGTCGGCCGGCAGCGGGTTGGGGTTGATTTTCTTGGCGTTCGAGGGCCGGGCCAGGTGCGACATCATGTCCATCAGATCCTTCTGGATGCGGTGCAGCGGCGGCTGCCAGGCGTGGTCGGCGCCGAGCTTCACCCGCAGTAGGCCGAGGGTGGAGTTGGCCTCGTCGAGGGTGCCGAAGCATTCCACCCGCACGTCGTCTTTGCGCACGCGCTGCCCGCCGAAGAGGCCCGTGGTGCCGGCGTCGCCTTTTTTGGTGTAGATTTTCATTCCTGGTTCTGAGGTTGGAAAGGAGAGTTATTTAACCACCAGCGGCAGGCCCGACACCATGAAAATGGCGTGGTCGGCGCGCTGGGCAATGTGCTGGTTGAGCCAGCCCTGCAGGTCCGCGAACTTGCGGCCGGCGCCGGTGGGCGCGTGCAGGCCCATCCCGATTTCGTTGGAAATGACCAGCAGCGTGCAGTCCTGGAGCAGGAGCCGGTCGAATTCCTCCCGGACCTGACGCAGGGTTTCCTCCACGTCGTAGTTTGTGTCGGTGAAGAAGTTGGTGAGCCAGAGCGTGACGCAGTCGAGGACCACGGTGCGGCCCGCCAGGTGGAGACGGCTCAGGTACTTTTCCTCTTCCAGCGTCAGCCAGCGGGCGTCGCGGTCGGCCACGTGCCGGGCAATGCGCCGGCGGTGGTCGTCGTCCCAGGGCCGGGACGTGGCCAGGTACACGGGGTAGGGGCTGAGCTGCAAGGCCAACTCCTGGGCGTAGCGGCTTTTGCCCGAGCGTTGCCCGCCGGAGATGTAGTAGAGCACGGAGGGGAGATTTTGGAGGTGAAGTTGAGCGGCCATGCTTGGCTCGGTATGGCCGTTCTTTTTGTTTCGCCTGCTTAAAACGTAAGCGTGTAGCGGCCCGAGACGTTGCGGCCGGGCAGGTTGTAGCCGCGCTTCTCGTAGTAGTTCTCGTCGGTCAGGTTGTTGACGAGCACCGTCAGCGTGTGCTTGCCCGCCAGGGTGTAGCCGGCCGTGAAGTCCAGGGTCATGTAGCGCGGATACTCAATCTGGGGCGACTTGGCGTCGGTGAAGTCGGTGTCGGTGCGGCGGCCGGCGTAGTGGCCGCTCAGGCGGGCGCGCAGGCCGTAGTTGCTGTCGAAGGAAAGGCCGTAGTTGCCGCTGAGCCGGGCTACGTTGAAGATGTCGCGCTTGGTCTGGGTGCCGTCGACGTTGTTGGTCACGTCTTCGGCCTTCAGCATCCGGGTGCCGCCGGCGAAGACGCGCAGCGAGTAGCGGTTGGCGGCCAGGGCCCCGAAGTCGTAGCCGGCCTCGGCCTCCAGGCCCCGCAGGTGGCTGTCGTTGGCGTTGACGTAGGTGGTGCGGGCGCGGATGGTATAGCCCTCGGGCGTGACTTCGCTTTCCGGGTTGGTGGTGCGGGTCGTGATGCGGTTCTTGACCCGGGTGGCGAAGTAGGTCACGTCGGCCGAGAAGCCGGTGGCGGGCCTATCGAAGCGCAGGCCGGCGTCCCAGGTTACGCTGCTTTCGTTTTTCAGGTCGGCGTTGCCCTGCGTGATGCTCACCTGCTTGGTGGTCGTATTCAGGGTCTGGGAAAAGCCGGCCACGTTGTAAGCGTCGGGCGTCACGTAGGCCCGGCCGATGGTGCCGTGGACGTGCAGGCCGTCGAGCAGAGCATATTGGGCGCCGAGGCTGGGGCTGAAAAACGGGTTGGTCTTTTTGCCCGGCGTGAAGGTGGTCAGCAGCTCGGTCTGCTTCACGTTGTAGGTGATGAAGTCGTAGCGGGCCCCCGGCGTCACAATCAGCTTTTCCCCGAGCAGGCTCAGCTGCCCCTGGGCGTAGAAGCCAGTGGTGTTCAGCTCGTAGTTGGGGTTGTAGGGCGCGATGCTGGCGGCCGTGGCGTTGAAGCGCTGGGAGTTGCTGGTGGCCTCGTTGCGGTCTACGCCGACGGTGACGCGCTGGCTACCTAGCTTGATGACGTCTTTCACCTGCACGCCCTTCCAGCGGTACTGGCTCTGAAACGAGCGGTAGGGTGCGATGAGCACGTTGTTGGCCCCGGTCAGCGTGTTGTTGTTATTGGTTTCCTGGGAAGTGTAGCCGCGCACCAGCAGCTGGTGGTGCGCATAGTCGCCGCTCACGCCCAGGTCGAGGTTCTGGCGCTCAATGTCCTTGGTGGAAGGCCCCAGGTCGCCGTAGAAGATGTCGTTGGGTGACTGCACGTTGCGGGCCACGAACCGCTCCCCGCGCACGTCCACGCGCCAGTGCTCCCCGAGTTGGTAGCCCAGGCGCAGATTGCCGGAGTAGTAGTTGAGCTTGGTGAAGGCCCGGCGCTGGCCGTCGGCGCGGGCGTCGTCGGTTTGCTCCGTGGTGCCGTCGGCGTAGGTTTTGGTGGCGCTGCGGCCGTCGAGCCAGCGCCGGAAAATTCCGCCGTCGCCGAGCCGGTAGTCGGCGGCGCGGTCGAACTGGCTGAACGAGAGGTCGAAGTCCAGGTTCTTAGTGACGTTGCCGCCGGTGGCGCCGCCGACTTTGAACGTCTCGTAGCTGCCGTACTCGGCAAACAGCGAGGTGCGCATCGCCCCGCGCGACTTGCGCGTCACCACGTTGACCACGCCGCCCATGGCCTGGGAGCCGTAGAGGGCCGAGGCCGGGCCTTTCAGCACTTCCACCTGCTCCACACTGCCCAGGTCGAGGGTGGCCAGGTTGCCGGTGCCGGCCGGCCGTCCGTCCACGAGCAGTAAAGCGCGCTGGTTGAGGCCGCCGGTCTGGGGCCGGAAGCCGCGGATGCCCACGCCCGAGAGCAGGCCCGGGTACTGAATCACGTCGACCGAGGCATTCTTCTTGAGCACGTCGGTAAACTCCAGGGCCGCGGTCTGCTGCAGGTCGCGGCGGCTGATAACCTGCACCTGCTGGGGCACCTTGCGGCGCTCCGTGGCCGCGCGGGTAGCGGTAATGATGACCTCGCCGAGGTTCTGGCGCTGCAGCGTGTCGGCCACGGCCTGGGCCTGGGCGCCGCGCACCGTGCCGGTCAGTAGCACCGTGCCCAGCACCAGCCGGATGTGGAGGCGGCGGGCAGTACGCGGGCGGGGAAAACGTTTTTTCATGGGAACAGGGTAAGCAGTTGGGAAAAGGAAGTGGAGCTACCGCGCCGCCGGTGTGGGCCGGACGCGCAGCTAGGTTTCGGGGATGTCGCGCAGGGCGTGGAGCAGGGCTTCGAGCGTGTCGTGCGCCTGGGCGGGCTGGCCTTCCCGCTGGCTTTGCCACGCGCCGCCGGTGGGGCCGGGTGCCGTTATGCGTAGCCGGGCGGGGCCGGTGGTGGGCCGGAAGCCTTCCCGCTCCAGGGCCCGGCGAGTCCAGAAGGCGGTGGCACCTTCGCCCTCCAGCTGCACGGCGGGGCCGGTGGGCGCGTGCAGGGCGAAGGTGCCGGTGGCCGGGTCGAAGGCCAGCCCTTCCCGCGCGAAGGCCGCCGCGAAGCGGCCGCTCAGCACCAGGTCTTCGGGCGTGCCGGTGCGCAACGCCCCGTCGGCGGGCAGCAGCCACACCCGGTCGGCGGCCTGCAGGGCTAGGTCCAGCTCGTGCGTCGACAGCAGAATAGCCTTGCCGGTCTGGCGGGCCAGGCGGTGCAGTAGGCGCATCAGGGTCACGCGGTTAGGGAGGTCGAGGTGGGCGGTGGGCTCGTCGAGCAGCACGATGGGCGTATCCTGGGCCAGGGCGCGGGCCAGCAGCACTTTCTGCCGCTCCCCATCGCTGAGCTCCCCCACCGGGCGGGCGGCAAAGGCGGTGGTGCCGGTGGCCGCCAGCGCGGCTTGCACCTGAGCCTCGTCGTGGGCTGAGAGGCCGCCCAGCCAGCCCGTGTGGGGGTGGCGGCCCAGACGTACCAGCTCCAGCACGGTGAGGTTACCGGCCTCCACGCGGTCCGTCAGCACGATGCTGAGCTGCCGGGCCCGCTCGGCGGTGCTCAGGCTGGCCAGGGCCGTCGGACCCAGGTCGAGGCGGCCGCTGAGCGGGGGTTGCAGGCCGGCCAGGGTGCGCAGCAGCGTCGACTTGCCGGCCCCGTTCGGACCCAGCAGGCACACCAGCTCCCCCGGCCACAGCGCTAGCCGCAGCGGCCCGGCTACCGTCCGGGGCGTTTTTTTATTGACGAAGTATCCCACCGCCAAATCCTCGGCGGTCAGTAGCGGCGCAGACATTGGTTGGTAGTTGGATGTGGGTAGTTGGTATTAGGTAGGTGGTAGCGGGTAGTTGGTAAGTAGTTGGTGTTAGGTAGCGGAGTGGAGCCTAGTTGCTGGTGTTGGGTGAGTGGCGGCCAGTATCCATAAGGCATGTCCAACTACCAGTTACCAATTACCTACTACCCTTACCGCGCAGGACTACCCAGAGCACCACCGGGGCGCCGAGCAGGGACGTTACTACGCTCAGGGGCAGAGCGGTCTGGCTACCGGGGAGCTGGGCCAGACAGTCGCAGCCCAGGGTGAGGGCGGCTCCGGCTAGGCAGGTGGCGGGCAGCAGCAGGCGGTGGTCGGCGGTGCGCAGCAGGGCGCGGGTGAGGTGGGGCACGGCAATGCCGATGAAGCCGATGGGTCCGCAAAAAGCGGTAATGGCGCCGGCCAGCAAACTGGTGCTGGCAATGATGAGCGTGCGGGCCCGGCCTACCGAGAGGCCCATGCTGCGGGCGTAATTTTCGCCCAGCAGCAGCGCGTTCAGGGGCTTGGCCGAGGCAAAGGCCAGCGTCAGCCCGGCCAGCACCACCGCCGC
>Ga0247729_10000751_pt1 | contig 12598 bp, 10 predicted proteins | sample UWRJL133311R2_FD_180958 | JGI IMG/M metagenome (GOLD analysis project Ga0247729, IMG submission 180958) | Plant litter microbial communities from Arlington Agricultural Research Station in Wisconsin, United States - UWRJ-L133-311R-2 | ecosystem: Environmental > Terrestrial > Plant litter >... | reverse complement strand
CGCGGGCGCTGTGGGCAGCGGCGCGCGTCGTGCGCACACATGACATCAACGTGGTGTGCATCGGCGAACTGGTGACGGGTAGCTGGCTTGGCATGGCTTTGCGCAAGCTCTACAAGGTCAAGGTAATCGTCTATGTGCACGGAGAAGAAATCACCACGGTGACCGGTGGGCGCTTGTCCGGCAACAAGCGCAAGGATTACCTTCAATCGGCCGATAAAATCGTCTCCGTCAGCTCATTCACATGCGATGCCCTCACCAGCATGATGGGCGTGAAACCGGAATCGATCGTGCTGATCCAGAACGGCGTCGACACGGCCCGCTTCACGCCCGGGCCGCGCAACCCGGCACTAATTGCCAAACATAATCTGACGGGCAAAAAAGTCGTTGTCACGGTGGGACGAATGGTTGCGCGCAAAGGCGTAGACAAGGCGGTACTGGGCGTCGGCCAGTTACTGCGCCGCCGGCAGGACGTGCATTACCTGATTTTAGGCGACGGCGAGTTGCGACCAGAAGTCGAGCGCATCATTGCCGCAGAAGGACTGGGCGAGCACGTCACGCTGGTCGGCAAGGTCAGCGATAGCGAACTGGTCGACTATCTGCGCCTTTCCGACCTGTTCCTGATGCCGAACCGTACCATGCCCGACGGCGACACCGAAGGCTTCGGCCTGGTCTTCCGCGAAGCCAATGCCTGCCGCAAGCCGGTTATTGGCGGACGGGCCGGCGGCGTGGTCGAAGCCGTGCAGGAAAACGTGAGCGGCCTGCTGGTGGACGGCAATAATGTCGACGAGATCGCGGCGGCAATTGAACGCGTAATCGACGATGCGGCGCTGGCTGAACGTCTCAGTGCCGGAGGCTTGCAGCTGGCACTAAACAACAACACGATGGCAGTTGCGCGCCAATTCCTGAAAACCTGCGAACGCGTCTTGAGCGAAAACGAGCGTTGATTTTGCGCCCCGTGCTGTTTTGCTTTCCTAATTCTGTTTCCCCATGACCAAACTGCGCCGTTCCCTTGTAATTAATTTCCTGGCGTCTTCGGGAGCGTCCATTCTTCAGTTCATTACCAGCATTTTTCTGGCGCGCCTGCTCAGCCCCAGCGAGATCGGCGTGTACTCCATGGCGATGGTATTCGTCGGCATCGCGCATATGTTTCGCGATTTTGGCGTGCCAAGTTATATCCAGCGCGAACCGAACCTCACTCCCGAAAAAATTCGCTCGGCAATTGGCCTGATGTTCGCCTCGACCTGGACCATGGCCATCCTGCTCTATCTGGCCGCGGGCGCGATCGGCAAGTGGTTCGGCGAGCCGGCCACCGTCCCGATCATCAAGCTGCTGTCCATCGGTTTTTTGCTGATTCCGTTCGGGGCCCTGACCCATGCCATGCTGATGCGCGAGCTGGCGGCAGACAAGCAGGCCGTTGTCTACGCGGGCAGTACCGTCAGCTACTGCATCACTTGCATTGGACTTGCTGCGCTGGGTTTTGGCACGCTGAGCATCGCCTGGGCTAATCTGGTCGGCAATGCTGTCACTGCCCTGATGTATATTCCGTATCGCCCACCTGGCCTCCCATGGCGCCCCTCTCACAAGAACTGGGGCGGTATCGCTAACTTTGGCATGGCGACCTTACTGACCAATTGCCTGAATGCTCTAACGAATACCATCCCCGACGTCATCCTGGGAAAGCTTGCCAGTGCCCGCGCCGTAGGACTCTTCAGCCGGGCCAACTCGACTGTGGCGCTCTTCACCTATGCGGCAGGTACGACGATCAGTTATGGCGCGTTATCTTATATGTCGCAGGCACACCACCGCGGCGAATCGCTCGCGCCCATCCTTGGCCGCGCGACAGCACTGCTCACTGGCATCGCTTGGCCGGCGTATGCACTTACTGCAATGCTCGGGCGGGATATCGTGTTGACCCTGTATGGCGAAAAATGGTTAAGTTGCGTACCGATGATTCTTCCGCTGACAATTGCGGCGGGCGTGTCGATGCTGTTCCAGTACGCGCCTTCTGCATCGGCGGCCATTAACCGGCCTTTCCTGAACGCAGTGCCTGCGGGCGTTACCCTTCTCACACGTGTTGTGTTTGCATTTGTCCTGTTCAACGGGGACCTGGCGCATTTTGCCTGGTCCATTACCGCGGCCACGGTAGCGACGGCACCCGTGATTATCATCCAACAAGCGCGCAACTTCGACTTCGGATTGCGCCCGATGGTGGCCAGTGTCAGGCAGAGCATGGCAGTCACCGTCATCTGCACGTTCAGTTGTGCCTTGTTCATGCTGATGCTGCCTTCCTCGATGCACTCGATGGTCCGCCTGCTGGTGTTGATCGTGCCATTGATTGCTGTCTGGTATGGTGCCCTGCGATTGACAAAGCATGTGCTGGTCAGCGAGGTGCACCACTTGGTCTACGGCATGCGCGCCCGCCTGCCACAATTTCGTTAAACGGGAGTAGTAGTGAATCTTGCGGCGCCAACCATTTCTCTGGTCATCCCAAGCTATAACCGGGCCAACCTGATTGCGGAGACCCTGGACAGCGCCTTGGCGCAAATACCGCCCTTTCTCGAAGTGATCGTGGTGGACGACGGCTCGACCGACCATACCGCTGCGGTGCTGGCCTCTTACGCCGACCGGATTCGCATACTTGCCGGCCCAAACGGCGGCGTGCAACTTGCGCGCAATCGCGGCGTTGCTGCGGCACGCGGCGACTACATCGCCTTGTGCGATTCGGACGATCTTCTGGAAAGCGGCTTTGTAAACACGATCGGGGCATGGTTACGCGACCATCCGGAATGCAACAGCATCTACAGCAATTTCGTCACCTTTAACGAGCACGGAACCGATGCCGATAAATTTTCGGGCGCGCCTGCCGGATTTTTCGACGGCGCGCGTCGCCTTGGCGAGTTTTGGCAGGACATTCCCGACCTGTATCAACGTAGCCTGACATATCAACCTTTGTTCTCATCCGGGAATGTCGTGCGCCGCGCGCTGTACCTGGAACTGGGGGGGTATGACAGCCAGTTCAATGGCGTTGGAGGAGAGGACTATGAGTTCACGCTGCGCGTCGTTGAAGCGGGAGAAATTGCGCTGTGCGCTCGCGTACTCGCAAAAATACGCCGGCATGGTTCCAACGACTCGACTGACAATGTACGGCAGGTGCGGGGCGAGATCGAGATCCTGCAATACGCACTGGCCCACCACCGCAGCGGTACGCAATACCGAGATGCAATCCTGTCAAGTATCGAAACGCGTCGGCTCGACGTATTTAATGGGGCCTTTGCACGCGGCGCATTCGATATTGCTGCTCCAATGCTGGCGCAACTACGCAATCCGCCGGCCGATACCAAATTCAGGCTCAAAGCACTGATTACGCGTCTGCCGCGACCGTTGCGCCAACCACTCTGGCGCCTCACGCAATAACATCTGAATTCAATAGAGGGAACCAGGAAAAATGAAACAAAACAGCAAGGTACTCGTCAGCATATTGAATTGGAATACCGCCGAGATGACGGCGAAATGTGTCGACTCGGTGTTGCAAATGGACGTAATGTCCGGCGTGCAATTGCAAGTGATGGTGATCGATAACGGCTCGGCAGCGCCCGATTGGGCCATGCTGCAAACGCTGCTCGACCGGCCCGGTATTGAGCTGATTCGCAATGAGGCGAACCTGGGTTTCGCCGGCGGCCACAATGTCGCCATCGCACTGGCACAGGACCGCAAGATCGACTACATCTGGCTGGTCAACAGCGATTCGCTGCTCCAAACCGACACACTGACCGGCCTGCTGGCAATGATGGAGAGCGACCCACGCTGTGGCGCTGTCTCGCCAGTGGTGCGGGTGCTCGACGACCGTACCGAAATCGATTTTTGCGGCACCCGCCATGACTGGGCCAATCTGAGCAGCATCCGCGCGGCGACCATTGAGGAAGCACGCAAGATGGAGGCGGAAACCCCGGTTGACATGTGGCTGACCGGAACCGTGATCTTGCTCCGCATGACGGCACTCATTGAAATCGGCGGCCTGAATGCCAAGCTGTTCGCCTACTACGAAGACGACGATATCGGTGTGCGCCTTGCCCGCGCCGGCTGGCGCAACCGCATGGCGTTCGAAACCAGCGCTTTACATGCCCGGCCGCCAGCCAAGGAGCGCCCGCCCCATTTTTTCTATTTGATGCACAGGAATGCTTTTTTGTTTTACGTCGAGCATACTCCAGCGCCCTTTCGCAAGCGGATTCGCATGCGTTTGATGGACCGTGCCATGTTCACTGCCAACCGCCTGCGCCGTAAGGGTTTGGCCAGCAGTGCCGATGCCTGTTTGCTCGGCGCGCTCGACGGCTGGCGCGGCCAAGGCGGTGCCTTGCGTCTTGATCGGCAACCGCCGATGCTGATGCAATTGGCGCGCAAATTATTGTTGATCAAGCAGCGGCGCTGGCTTGACAAGGTGGCGTGACTGCAGCTCCGATCAAATGGGCGCCGGATAGCCCAGACTAAATAGCAACTCGCGCATGCGTTCGGGGTCTTGCAGTTGCTGTTGCTTTCTCAGGCTTCGATGGCAGGATGATGCAGTGCGGTCATGCAAACGCTTCCGCATCCGCCAGCAACTTGCCTTGGCTATCCTTGCCAGACAAAATCGGCGCGGCGGTGAACGGCCAGTCGATCGCCAGCGCTGGATCGTTCCACAGCACTGCGCGTTCGTGCTCCGGTGCCCAGTAATCGGTATTTTTATATTGCACTTCCGCATGCTCGCTGGTCACGACGAAGCCGTGCGCGAAGCCGGGCGGTATCCATAGCTGGTGCCGGTTCTCTGCCGACAGCTCGATTCCGACCCAGCGGCCAAAGAAGGGGGAACTGCGGCGCATGTCGACCACGACGTCGAAGATGGCGCCGCTGCTCACGCGCACCAGCTTGCCCTGCGGTTGGCGGATCTGGTAATGCAAGCCGCGCAGCACGCCGCGCGCCGAACGCGTGTGATTGTCCTGCACGAAATTGACGCGCTGCCCCGTCAACTGCTCGAACGTACGGGCATTGAAGCTCTCGTAAAAAAAGCCGCGGTCATCGCCGAACACACGTGGTTCGAGGATCAGCACTTCGGGCATGGCGGTAGGGGTGACTTTCATTTCAAAACCTTGTCTTGTACGTTCTCTGTCAAATAGCGGCCGAAGCCGTTGCCCGCCCGTCAGGCGCCGAAACGTTCAAGTCGGACAACATATCAAAGTGTATAGTAGCAACGCCGAGAAATACATACGCCGTGCGCCGTATCCTCTTCAACTCCTCGTGAACCAACTTTCCACCCATGCTGAAATTCGTGTTTCCCGCCAGTCTTCGAGTGCTCGCCGTAATTATGGCATTCAGTGTCTTCTCAGCCATCCTTTTGGGCTTGTATTTGATCGCGGGGACCGGCCTGCATCTTCCTTCAAAAGAATTGCTTGCCATTGTCGCGGCCGCCGTACTGCTGCTTCTGGCCCGACGTGCGTTGCCACTTTTTCGCACCGGCATCGACAAGTTTTTCGACACCAGGCATCTTTGGGCCTGCGCCGTAATGGTGGGGCTGTTTGTTCGCCTGGCGACCTGGCAACTGACGGCGCCTGTGGTACAGATCAATGACGGTCTGCAATACCTCGAGCTTGCCAAACGCCTGTATGGGCAACAAGGATACGAACTGCAAGGGTTTGCGTTCTGGCCCCCTGGCACGCCCTTTGTCTATACCGCATTCATGTGGATGGTCGGCCAGCCTGCCTGGATTTCTGTTTTCGTCAATTGCACATTTTTCATGCTGACCTGCTGTGCGCTACGTTCCATTTGTCGTTCCCTACAGTTGACACCCCGGGATGCGGGACTCACCGTCGTCATACTGGCGATCTGGCCCGCCCTCTTCCTCACCTCTCCGCAAGTGAGCAAGGAAACCCTGCTGGTCGGGCTCCTGCCCACGATCATGGCGCTGTTATTGGTCCGTCGGCCATGGGCCTCGCTCGTCGCTGGCTGCGTGTCAGGCTTGGCAATCCTGACCCAGCCGTCGCTTATGCTGTTGCCCTTGTTTTTGCTTGCTTCACTATGGGCCGCACGCATTCCTGTCAAAACCATCGCCTTACGGATGGTTTTACTGTTTGCAGGGGCCGTGCTCGTCATCGCACCATGGAGTTACAGGAACTATTTGGTCATGGGAGAATTCGTACCGGTCTCAACCAATGCCGGTCTGGTTCTACACGCGGGAAATCAACCGGCGATGGTCAAGCCCTTGGGCGAAGTAGGCGGCTTCCTTGAACCCGCAGCACCGGCAACGGCATTGAAAAATGACGCCGCACTATCGCGTTGGCACAAAGAGGAAGCGCTTCGGTTTATCCTCGCCAACAAAGGCGACTTTGTCAAACTGGTCTGGAATCGCCTCGTCGTCACCATGGGCGACGACAGCGACAGTGCATACCGAAATTTGCGGCTGACGAACAAGGTATCGGACAAGGTCTATCTATTGGCAAAAGCGGGAAGCAATGGTTGGTGGATGATCCTCGCAGCACTGCTCGCAGCGACTTGCTGGTCGCTGCGCGGCACATCCGCAGCGCATGCGCTGGCTCCACTCACAGTCCTGGCAGCGGGCGTGACGCTGTACCTGATGGCGGCCCATGGCGTTGCGGAAGGTGGCGGACGCCATCACATGGCGTGGTCGTGGCTATATGCACTCATCCTGGCGGCAGGCCTGACTCGTATCGGCTCCGATCGGGTCGATGCCTCAGAACGCTAAGCGGCATTGCCACCCCCACCAGCACTTCGCGCGCCACCGGATGGCCCAGAAAGCCGACCGGGCTGGCCGAGAGGCCATACGCACCCGACTGGAACACGACCACCAGGTCGCCCGGTACGGCGCTTGGTAACTCCATGCGGTCGGCCAGGATGTCGAGCGGCGTGCACAGCGGCCCCACCACGGAACACGTTTCCAGTGCGGCCGACGCCATGCGGTTGCCGATGGCCACCGGATAATTCTTGCGGATCACCTGGCCCAGGTTGCCGGACGCGGCCAGGTGGTGATGCATGCCGCCGTCGGTGACCAGGAACACCTGGCCGCGCGAGACTTTACGGTCCGTGACGCGCGCCACGTATACCCCCGCTTCGCCCACCAGGTAGCGGCCCGCCTCGATCGACACCCGCGCGCCGGCCAGCTGGCCGTGCAAGCTGGCCACGCACTGCGCCAGGTTGGCGCCGATGGCGTCCAGGACGAGCGGCTGCTCGCCGGGGAAATACGGAATGCCGAAGCCCGCGCCCAGGTTCAACATCGACAGGGGCGCCACCGCGTACTGCGCCAGTTCCTGCGCCAGTGCGACGCTGCGCGTGTGCGCCTCGACGATCGCGTCGGCCTTGAGGCTTTGCGAGCCGCTGAAAATGTGAAATCCCAGCAGGGCGATGCCGTGCTGCGCCAGGCGTGCCATGCATGCCGGCGCCTGTTCGGCGTCGATGCCGAACGGCTTGGCGCCGCCGCCCATGCGCATGCCCGACGATTTCAATTCGAAATCGGGATTGATGCGCAGGATGACGCAAGGCGCCACGTGCAACTCGCATGCCAGGCGCGCGACGGTGTCGATTTCGCGCAGCGACTCGAGGTTGATGCAGATGCCGGCGGCCAGCGCCTGGCGCAATTCAACGTCGGTTTTGCCGGGACCGGCGAACGCAATGGCGGCCCCGTCGCAGCCCGTGTCGAGGGCGATGCGCAACTCCTGCGCGGACGCCACATCGAGGCCGTCGACCAGCTGCGCCATGTGCTGCACCAGCGCCGGCATCGGATTGGCCTTGATCGAATAGTGCAGGCGCACGCTTGGCGGCAACGCCGCCCGTACCTGCGCCACCCGTTGCGACAGCAATGCGCGGTCATAGGCGAAAAACGGCGTGCTGCCGACGCGCTCGGCCAGCAGCGAAATGGCCACGCCGCCCACCTGCAATTGATCGCCGACGACAGCAAAGCCGGTTTGCGGCGCATGCACGGGTTTCACAGGATTCATGCGGCGCTTTCGAACAGGTTGACGTAATCGGCGCGCAGCAGTTTGCGGTCCAGCTTGCCGTTGGGATTGCGCGGAAACGCGTGCGTCTGCACGACGATGTGGGCCGGCAGCATGTAGGCCGGCAGGCGGCGCTGGCACTCCTTCACGAGCGCCTGGGTCGCCAGTGCTTCCGGCGCCACCGCCAGCAGCACGATGGCCTGGCCCAGTTCAGGATGCGGAACGCCGAAGGCCGCCACTTCGTCGACCAGGCCGCTCGCGTGCAGCGCTTCCTCGATCTCGGCGGGGCTGATGCGGTAGCCGGACACCTTGATCAGATCGTCGTCGCGGCCGATGTAGTACAGGTAGCCGTCGGCATCGCGCCGCACCGTGTCGCCCGACCACACGGCCATTTCGACCAGCGCCAGCGCGCTGTTCTGGCCCGGCGCGGGCCGGAAGCGCTCGGCCGTCTTGGCCGGGTCGTTCCAGTAGCCCAGGCCGACCAGCGCGCCGCGGTGCACCAGTTCGCCCGGTTCGTCGTCGGCGCACAGGCTGCCGTCGGGACGCACCACCAGCACCTCGGCATTCGGGATGGCGCGGCCCATGGAGCCGGGCCGGTTGTCGATTTCGCCCGGGGGCAGGTAGGTCGAGCGGAACGCCTCCGTCAAGCCGTACATCAGGAACACCTGCGCCCGCGGCAGCGCTGCGCGCAGCGCCGCCAGCGTGGCGCCGGGCATGGCGCCGCCCGAATTGGTCAGGTAGCGCAAGGTCGTATCGGCCGGCCAGGCCAGGCGCGCCAGCTGGCCCCACAGCGGCGGCACCGCGGCCAGGCCGGTGATGCGCTCGTCGACGACGGCGCGCACGATATCGCGCGGGAACAGGTGATTGATCAGCACCGCCGTGGCGCCGCGGTGAAACGCACAGGTCAGCTGCGACAGGCCGTAATCGAAACTGAGCGGCAGCACGGCCAGGATGCGGTCACGCGGCGTGATGTCGAGATAGCTGGCGACGCTGGCGGCGCCGGCCACCATATTGCGGTGCGAGAGCACGACGCCTTTCGGTTTGCCGGTGCTGCCGGAGGTGTACAGGATGGCGGCGACGTCGGCATCGATGGCGCGTGCGGGCAGGCCGCAGGAGGCCGGCGCCGCGTCCCATGCGGTGACGGGCAGGCTCGCTTCCAGCGCCTGTGCGCCGGTGACAAGGATGGCGCGCAGGTCGGGACAGCGCGCCAGCAACGGCGCCAGCGCCGGCAGGCGCTCGGGCGACGTCACCAGCAGGCGCACATTGCAGTCGTTCAGGATGTGCAGCACCTGCTCGGGTTTCAACAGCGGATTGACGGGCACGAACACGGCGCCGGCCAGGCTCGCGCCAAACATGGCGGCCACGTTTTCCACGCGCTTTTCCAGGTAGACGGCCACGCGCTCACCGCGCGCCACGCCCTGCCCCAGGATCAGCTGCGCGGCGCGTGCCACTTCTGCAGCCAACGCGGCGTAATCGAGCCGGCGCGCGCCGTGCACCAGCGCTTCGGCGTGAGGCGTGCCGGCGGCGGCATCGAACAGGAAATCGTGAACCAGAATGCTCATCAGAGTGTTAAATACCGCATACGTTCGGGCCAGGAGGCGGCCGCGCGAAACGTGGCCGTAACAAGCCGCCATCTTACCATTCCGAAAGCGATGGACGATGGACGAATACTTTCAATTTAACAATGACCTCGACCAGGAGCGCAGGCTATGCGTATACTCGGGGATGCGCGATTTCACCTCTCCTCCCGTCACCGCAACGCCGCCCGCGCGGCCATGGGTGCCGCTGGCGCCAGTGCTGTCGCGCGCATCGTTCGGCCATGGCGGGAATGCGCCGGTGCGCAGCATCCTCGACGCGGGCCAGGTACGGCTCGTCACCAGTGGACGCGTCGCCATCGCACTGGCCCTGCGCGAGCTCGGCGTCGCAACAGGCGATATCGTCCTGATGCCGGCTTACCACAGCTTGTCCATGATCCCGCCCGTGCTGTGGTGCGGCGCCACGCCGTGCTTTTATCGCCTCACGTCGCACGCCCGGGTCGACCTGGCCGACCTCGATGCCAGGTTCGATCGACGCGTAAAAGCCGTCGTGGTCACCCACTATTTCGGGTTCATGCAAGACATGGCGCCGCTCCGCGCCTGGTGCGACCGCATGCAGGTCGCACTGCTGGAAGACTGCGCGCACTGCTTCTTTGGTGAGCAGGTCGGAACGTCGGGCGACTATGCCATCGCCAGCAGCATGAAGTTTTTCCCGGCCTACGAAGGGGGCGTGCTGGCCTCGCGGCGCCATGACCTGGCCGGCATCGCGCTGCATTCGGCCGGCGCCGGTTTTGAAGCCAAGGTGATTCTCAACACGGTGGAGCACAGCTTTGCCTATGGCCGGTTGCCCGGCTTGCGCCTCTTGCTGGCGCTGCCGCTGCGCGCAAAGGACCTGCTCTGGCGGCTGCGCAAGGCGGGCAGCGCACGCCCCCCCGCCCTGGCCCCCGCATCGTCCGACAGCGAATCCGGCTTCGACCCGGCGTGGCTGGACAAGCGCTCGTCCTGGTTCGCGCGCCTGCTGCTGCGCCGCGTCTCGCACGCGCGCATCGTGACGCGGCGGCGCGCCCACTACGCCGCCTTGCAGGATGCCTGCCGCGACCTGCCCGGCGTGCGTCCATTGCACGCGGCGCTGCCCGACGGCGCCTGCCCCTGGATGTTTCCGTTGATCGTCGACGACGCCGACGCCGTGTTTGCGCGCCTGCACCGCGAAGGCGTGCCGCTGACGCGCTTTGCCGAAACGCTGTGGGACGGCGTCGACGCATCGGTGTGCGCCAACAGTGTGCACCTGTCGCGCCACGTGCTGGCCTTTCCCTGCCACCAGGAGTTGCGCCCCGATGAACTTGCGTGGCTCATTGCCCGCATCCGCGCGGCCTTGCAGTCATGACCTGGACCTTGACGCCAGCGGCGCAGTTTGCCGATCACGCCGCGCACTGGAACGCGCTGCAGGCGGCCAACCCCGCCGCACCCATGCTGCAAGCCGACTTCGTTGGCGCGCTGCTCGATGCCTTCGGCACCGGCGACGAGCTGCTGGCCATCGACGATGCGGCGATGGCCATCGTGCGCCCGCACGGCCGCGGCAGCTGGGCGACCTTTCAACCGGCCCAGGCGCCGCTCGGCATGTGGATCGAACGACCGGGTCTCGACCGCGCCGCCGCGCTGGCCAGCCTGCTGCGCGCCCTCCCCGGCATGGGACTGGTGCTGGGCCTGACACAGCTCGATCCGCTGCTGGCGCCCGCGCCCTCTGACGCCATTGCTTACATCGAGACCGCGCGCATCACGGTGGCTGGCAGTTTTGACGACTACTGGGCCGCGCGCGGCAAAAACCTGCGCAGCAACCTCAAAAAGCAGCGCGCCAAACTGGCGGCCGACGGCGTCGCCCTGCGCCTGCAGGTAAGCACCGAGACGCATGAGATGATGGACGCCGTGCGCGACTTCGGCCAGTTGGAGAGCGCCGGCTGGAAGGCGCAGGCCGGCACCGCCGTCCACCTCGATAACGCGCAGGGGCGCTTCTACAGCCGCATGCTGGCCGCCTTCGCCGCGCGCGGCGCCGCCAGCGCCTATCGCTACTGGTTCGGCGAACAGCTCGTGGCGATGGACCTGTGCATCCGCCAGGACGACTGCATCGTGGTACTGAAAACGACGTACGATGAAAGCGTGCCGAAGACGTTTTCACCCGCCCTTCTCATGCGCGAAGACGCCGTGCGCGCCCTGTTCGACAACGGCGCCACGGCCCGCATCGAATTCTATGGCAAGGTAATGGAGTGGCACACGCGCTGGACGGAAGAGGTCCGCACTCTGTACCATCTCAATCAATATCGCTGGGCGGCGCTGCGCCGCCTGCACGCGCTCTCGAAATAAAACGGAGTAAGACCATGTACGTAGACCAAATCAAGACCCTGCTGACCGATGTACTGAGCCTGGGCGACGCCGGCGCCGCCATGAACGCCGACACGCCGCTGCTCGGCGCCCTGCCCGAACTCGACTCGATGGCGGTCGTGAACGTGATGGCCGCGCTGGAAGACCAGTTCGGCATTGCCATCGACGACGACGACATCGGCGCGTCCACGTTCGAAACCGTCGGCAGCCTGGCGGCGTTCGTCGAAGCCCGGGTTGCACCTTCCGTGTCATGACACCGGCCGCGCCGTTCTATCTCGACGCCGCCGGGGGGGCGCGCTACTGCCTGTATCACGCGCCGGTGGGCGCCTGCCGCGGCGCGCTGCTGTACGTTGCGCCGTTCGGCGACGAGATGAACCGCACGCGCAACCTGGCCGCGCGCCAGGCCCGGGCGCTGGCTCAGCTGGGCATCGGTGTGTTGCAGATCGACCTGTATGGCTGCGGCGACAGCGCCGGCGAATTTGGCGACGCGCGCTGGGCATTGTGGCAGGAGGACCTGGCGCTGGGCCATGCCTGGCTGCTTGAAAAACTCGGTTGCCCGGTGGGCCTGTGGGGACTGCGCCTGGGCGCGCTGCTGGCGCTCGATTACGCATTCAAGGGCACGCTGCCGGTAGAACGGCTGCTGCTGTGGCAACCGGTGGTGCGCGGTTCGGCCTTCCTGACGCAGTTGCTGCGCCTGCGCCTGGCCGGCGC
>Ga0247729_10000750_pt1 | contig 12613 bp, 4 predicted proteins | sample UWRJL133311R2_FD_180958 | JGI IMG/M metagenome (GOLD analysis project Ga0247729, IMG submission 180958) | Plant litter microbial communities from Arlington Agricultural Research Station in Wisconsin, United States - UWRJ-L133-311R-2 | ecosystem: Environmental > Terrestrial > Plant litter >... | reverse complement strand
CGCCCAGGTACGTGTGCAGCGCCTCGCGGATGGCGGGCTGGTCTTCGACGATGGCGAGCGGCGTTTTCATACCACCAAAGGTAGCAGCCTCACCCATGCGGCGGCATCGCATGTTAATGCGGGGCCGCCCGAAGCCCCGCACCTGGCCGCCGCGCCGGCCTCAGCCGTCGGGCAGCAGCCGGGACGGGCTGCCCGGCAGCGGCACCTACACGCGAAGCCGGAAGCAGGCTGCGCCCGAGCTGGCCGTGGCTTCCCCACCCACCGCGGCGGCCTGCTGGCTGATGGGCGCCGGTACCGCCACCGATGAGCACTGCTCCTACGAGCCCGGGGAGCACGCGAAATGGCAGGAAGAGTACATTCGGGAAGGCCGCCGCCTGCTCGGGGAGCCCGACAACCTGGACTTCTAAGTTCCCGGGACCCGTACCCTGCAAGCGCAACAGACCCCGCCGGGCATCCGGCGGGGTCTGTTGCGTTGGGCTAAGCGGACTTTACTCCACCACCAGCCGCCGGGTCTGGGTGCCGGCGCGGACCAGGTACACGCCCGTAGGCAGCCCGGCCGGCAAGGCCAGCGCGGCGGTGCCGGCGGCATCGGCCGGGGTGGTGAGCACCAGGCGGCCCAGCGCGTCGTACACTTGCACGGGCGTGCCGGCGGCGGTGCCCGTGAGCGTGGCGGACCGGTGGGCCGGGTTCGGGTACAGGGCCAGACTGGCGGCAGCCGCCTCCACGGCTACCACCCGCACCGGCGAGTAGCTGAAGGTGCCGCCGAGGTCGACCTGGCGCAGGCGGTAGTAGACGGTGGCCGCGCCGTAGCGGGCCAGGCCGGCATCGCGCCACTGGTACTCGTGGGCGGTGGTACTCGTGCCCTGCCCGGCCACCTGGGCCAGGGGGCGGAACGTGCGGCCGTCGGCGCTGGCCTGCACCTCGAAGTAGGCGCTGTTCTTTTCCGAGGCCGTGGTCCAGCGCAGCTGCGCGTCGGCGTGGCTGCGGAAGGCCGTGAAGGCGGTCAGCTCCACCGGCAGCGGCGAGGAGCCGAAGGTGCCGATGACGGTCTGGCTGAAGGAGGTGACGGGAAACGTGACGGTGCCCGCCGCCGCGTTGGCCGCCGTAGCGCTGATGGGCGCGTCAAAGGCCCCGTCGCTGCTGCTGGCCCGCTTGAAGAGCTTCAGGTTGGCGGGCGCGGCGGCATCAGCAGGGCTGAGGTCGGCGGCGCCGAGGGTGTAGGTAACGTTGGCGCTGGTAAACGTGACGCCGTCGTACTTATTAATAATCCAGTAGGCGGGCTGGTAGGTGCCCTTCAGGTTGGCATCCGCTGGCTGGGCGCCCATCGGCGAGCCGCTGAGGCGGGCCACCGTCACGTCGCCTGAGCCCGCCACGCCCGCGAAGGCCAGGGCGGTATTCACCCCCGGGTAGATGTAGGAAGAAGCCGCCCCCGATACCGTCAGCAGGCTGCTGGTGCCGAAGCCCACGGGGGCTAGGCTGGTTACGCGGCTCAGGCCGCTGCCTGTGAAAGGGGCCGCCGCGCCACTGATGAGGTCGACGGTGTTGCCGCTGGCCTCGTTGAACTGCAGGTAGGAGGTCAGGCCCTGGCCCCCGGCGCTGAGTACCAGGTGGCGGCGCTGGCGAATCTCGCTCTGGCTCAGGGCCCGGGTCCACTGCGCTACCTCGTCCAGGTCGCCCTGGAAGAAGGCGGTGGCGGTGCTGCTGAGTGTGCCCACGTAGCGCACCGGGGTGGCCACGGGTACCGCCCCGCCGGTGGCCAGGGCGCCGAGCAGGGTCCCGTTGACGTACAAGCTCAGGGTGGCGCCGTTGTTGGTGGCCACCACGTGGTTCCACTGCCCGGCGAGCAGCGCCCCGGCCGCCGAGGTGTAGCTCACCGTGGCGCTGCCCGTGCCGAAGCCGGCTTCCACCCGGCCGTCGGGGGCCGCGGCCAGGTAGGGCGAGCGTTGGTTGGCCGTGCCGGTATCGTAGCCCAGCAGGCCCGCCAGGGTGCTGCTGGTGCTGGTGCTCGTGGGCTTCACCCACACTTCCTGGGTATACTGCGAGCCCAGCACCAGGTTCGGGTTGCTGGTGCCCAGGTCGAGGTAGCCGTTGGCGGTGCCACTCAGGCGCAGGGCCGTGCCGGCCACCCGGCCCGGCACGACGATGGGGCGGCTGCCGGCCGGGGCCGTAACGGTAGGCGTGCGGACCACCCCACCCACGGTAAGAGCCGGGGCCGTGGCGTCGAGCACGTTGCCGGCCGGGGCGGTGGCCGCCACGTCGTAAGTTAGCCAGAAGTAGTTGACGCCCGGCGTCAGAGGCCGCGTACTGGCGAAGGTGAAGGGACCCGCGCCGGCCTGGGGCGCGCCGAAGATAGCGGCCGGGCTGAACGTGCTGCTGCTGCCGGTGGAGTACACCTGGACCAGCCCGATGTTGGCCGGGCTGGTGGTGCCATTCGTAGTGAAGCTCAGGCTCTGCAGGCTCAGGGGCTGGTCGGTGCCGCCCCCGATAGTAACGGCCACCCGGATAATGGCCTGGTTGGTACTGCCGGGTACCACGCCGGCCGTGCTGGCCTGCTCCGTGGTGCTGCTCACGTAGGTGGCACTGGCCACGTCGGTGACGCTGATGGTAAAGACCTTGTCGAAGCTCTGGCTGGTGCTGGCGTTGGTGGTGCGCACCCGGATGCTGTAGCTGCTCTTGGTTTCGTAGTCGAACACCGCCGCCGTGCTGAGCTGGCTGCCCGCGAGGCTGAAGGCGGCGTTGTCGGTCGAGCCCGTGCCGGCTACCAGGGCGTAGGTGTAAGTCTGGCCCGGCGTCACTGACGTGGTAGAGAGCGTGCCCACGGCCGTGCCGCCGGGCAGGTTTTCGGCCACGCTGGCGTTGCTCAGGGTGATATTTGTGGGGGCCGCCGCCGTGATGGTGAAGGGACTGGAGGTGAAGGTGTCGTAGCTGCTGACGCTGCCGGGCAGGATGGAGCCCACCAGTACGCCGTTGATGAGCACGTTCAGCTGCTGGTTGGCCGTCAGGTAGTTGCGTTGGGCCGTCCGGAAGCGGATCTGGAAGGCGCCCACCGGCGCGCTCAGGCTTTGCTCGAGGCCCCCGTTGGTGCCCCCGCTCTGCACGAAGGCCACGGCCGCGCCCCCGGGCAGGGGCGTGGGCGGGCTGAAGCCCGCGCCGGCCTTGGCGATGCCCGCCCCCCCGTTCAGGAACGTCCAGCTAGCCCCGGTGGGCGTGTAGCCGTAGGTGGTGTTGGCTAGCGCGTCGTAGGTTTCGAAGCCGGGGTTGAGCAGGGCCCCGCTCACGGCGGTGCTGGTGCCGTTTTGCAGCAGCTGCACCTCGTCCACGAAGGCCGTCACGTCGCCGCCGCTGCCGTTGCCCGTGCCCTCAATCTTCAGCACGGGGCTGGTGAAGGTTTTGGTGATGGTGTAGGTTTCGCCGCCGGTGTAGGGCGCGTTGCTAATGACCGACGAGACGCCCGTGCCGTTGTTCAGGTTCAGACGCAGCGTCCCGTCGCCGGTGCCGGTGTTGGCCATCACCGTGTAGGTCGTGCCCGACCCGCTCACGCTGGCCACGGAGGCCCCGCTCACGCCGATGGCGGTCAGGGTGAAGTTAGTCGTCGACAAACCCGTCACCGCGCCGCTGAGCGTGACCCGGTAGCTAGCCGTGGTGGTGCCCACGGCCCCGGAGTAGGCGCGGGTGATACTGGTCACCGTCACCGGCGGGGCGTAGATGATGCCCAGCGGAGTGGCGGCGGCGTTGCCGTTGCCGGCCCCATCCTGGGCCACGCCGGCCGCCACGCTCACCGTGACCATACCGTTAGCGGCGGGCGTTACGCCGATAGTATACGTGGCGCCGCTGCCGCTAAAGCTGGTCACCGTGCCGTTGCCCACGGTCACGTCCGCGGCCACGAAGCCGGTGACGGCCTCCGAGAAGGTGACCGTGAAGGGAATCGGGGCCGTGGCCGTGGGGCTGGACGCCGTGGAGCTGATGCTGACCGTGGGCGGCACCTCGTCCACGTTGGTGACCGTGATGGTAAAGGCTTCGTCGTAGGTGAGGCCTCCCTGGTCGGTGGTGCGCACCCGGATGCTGTAGCTGGCCTTGGTTTCGAAGTCGAACACGGCCGCGGTGCGTAGCGTGCTGCCCGCAATGTTAAAGGAGGCGTTGTCGGCGCTGCCCGCGCCACTCACCAAGGAGTAGGTAAAGGTGCTGCCGGCGTCCGGGTCGGAGCTGCTCAGGGCGCCCACGGTGGTATTGAGGGGCTGGTTCTCCGCCACCGCACTGGTGCTGAGCTGGATGTCGGTGGGCGTTTCGTTGACGTTGGTGACGTTGATGGTAAACACCTCGTCGTAGGTGAGCCCGCCCTGGTCCGTAGCGCGAAGCCGCACGCTGTAGCTGCTCTTGGCTTCGAAGTTGAACGCCGCCGAGGTACGCAAGGTATTGCCCGAGAGGTTGAAGGAGGCGTTGTCGGTGCTGCCCGTGCCGGTGACCAGGGCGTAGGTGAAGGTGCTGCCCGCGTCGGGGTCAGTGGCGCTGAGCGTGCCCACGGTGGTATTCACGGCCGCGTTTTCGGCCACCGAGCCGTTGCTCAAAGCCAGGTCGGTGGGCGTCTCGTTGACGTTGGTGACCGTGATGGTAAAGGCCTTGTCGTAGGTGAGCCCACCCTGGTCGGTGGTGCGCAGGCGGATGCTGTAGCTGCTCTTGGCCTCGAAGTTGAAGGCCGCCGAGGTGCGCAGGGTGCTGCCCGAAACGTTGAAGGAGGCGTTGTCGGTGCTACCCGCGCCACTCACCAGCGAGTAGGTGAAGGTGTTGCCCGCGTTGGGGTCGGTGGTGCTCAGGGTGCCCACGGTGGTGTTGGCGGCCTGGTTCTCGGCCACCGTGCTGCTGCTCAAAGCCAGGTCCGTGGGGGCCGAGTTGGAGGAGGTCACGGTGAAGGAGCCGAAGGAGGCGGTGCCCCCGCCGGTGCTCACGCTCACCGGGCCGGTGGTGCTGCCCGCGCCCACCGTGAAGACGACCGAGCCGGCCGCGCTGCTGGTGATGGCGCCGGGCGTGCCGTTGACCTGGGCCGCCACGGCGCCGCCCAAGTTGCTGCCGCTCACCGTCACGACGGTGCCCACGGGCCCAGTGTTGGGGTTGATGCCGGTGATAGTAGGCGCCGCCGGCAGGTTGGTCGCCGACAGCACCCCAATCAGGGCCAGCGTGGAGATGCCGGTGGAAGAGATGGTATAGGAGCCGAAGGCGGCGCCCTTCCGGGCGTAGCCCGACGCGTAGAGCGTGGAGCCGCGCAGCTCCAGGTCGAGGCCCGAGTCGGAGTCGGAGGGCCCGCCGCCCTTGGCCAGACCGTTGCCCGCCACCGAGGTCAGGTTGTCGGTGAAGCGGGCCACGAACACGTCGCCGCCGGTACCGGCGGCCGTCATGGCGGTGCCGGCAATGGTGGCCGTGCCGCTGCTGGTGCCCGTCACGAAGACGCTGGTGCCGCTGATGGCCAGCTCGTTGCCCTGCCCGAAGCTGTTGGTGGAGGCGTTGCTTGTACCCGTGGCCCAGCGGGGCGTGACCGAGGTGCCCGCGTCGGTGTACTTGGCCACGTACATCTGGCTGTTGCCGGTGGAGGTGAGCGTGGTGCCCGCAATGGTCGAGCCCGCGCTGCCCTGGTTGTAAAGCCCGGTGCAGAACAGGTCGGAGCCCACGACTTTCAGCCCAAACAGGCTTTCGCCGCCGGTGCCCCCCTCCCCGATGGCCCACCCGTCGCTGTAGGTGGTGCCGTTGTCGGTAAACTTGGCCAGGAAGATGTTGCGGTCACCAAGGGCAGTAGTCGTCAGCGTGCGGCCGGCCAGCGTGAGCGTGCTGGCGAAGTTGCCGCCCACGTACACCTTGTTGCCGTTCACGCCCACGGCGTTGGCCTGGTCGCCGCGGGGCCCGCCGCCCGACACCACCCAGCGCGCGGCGGGCGTGCCGGCGGAGAGGTCGAACTTGGCCAGAAACATATCGGACTGCCCGGCCGCGGTTATCGTCTGGCCCGCCAGCGTGCTCGTGCCGTAAAGGCGGCCCACCAGGTACAGGTTGTTGCCGCTCACCGCTATCTGCTCGCCCGCGTCGGTGCTGGGCACGATGGAGCCGCCGAACTTCTGGGCCCCGCCGTTGGTGAAGGAGCTGCCGTTGTCAACGTACTTGGCCAGGAACCCGTCGCTGTCGTTGATGGTATTGGCCGTGGCGAGCGGGGTGCCCGCGATGGTAGAGCTACCGCCGAAAAAGCCGGATACGTACACGTCGCTGCCGCTGACGGCAATGTCGAGGCCGGTGGCCCCGGGCGTACCCACGGCCCACAGCCAGGCCCGGCTGCTGGTGCTCCACTTGCCCACGTACATGGTGGAGTACTCGTTGGTGGTAATCCGGATGTTGCCCCCGCCCACCTTGGGGAAGTCGACGCTGCCGGTGAAGGTACCCACCACCAGCAGGTCGCCGGCCGCGTTCAGGGCCGTGGCCTGCACCTGGCAGACGATGTTGTTGCCGGCCGGCAGGCTGCCCTGCACGGGGTTGGTGGTGTAGATGCCCTGCCAGGTGGGGGCCTGGGCCCAAGTAGTGAGGGTGGCGAGCAGCAGGACTAAGAGTAGTAAGAGTTTCCTCATAAAGTAGGGGACGTTGCGGAATAGGGAGTGGGAAGGCGAAGGTCGGGGGCCGGGGCGGCAGGCAGTATTACCCGGAGAGTAGAGGCAAGGAAAGTAAGGATAGCGACGCAGGCGAAACGACGAGGGCGGTGGGCCAAGGACTTGTTCACCGGCAGCGCCGGCCCCCAAACCAGATAAGGCCCAAGAGCTTGGCAAAGGTAGGCACTAAATATTCAGCTTATCGTACCCTGCCCGCTCCGGCCCCGCCCGCAAAGGGGGTGAAAGACCGGTTTCAGTAAGCCGGGGCCTTGAATTGGTGGGTGGCCGGCTCCTGCCGTCCGCCGCCTGGGGCCGGGCGCCGCGGGTTGGTTTGGCGGGGGGTGCCATTGAAGGGCTGTAAGAAAATAGCTTGTAATAATATTTTTTCTTACAACCCGTTTTCTTACGGCTTCTCTCCTGCCACTCTCATGTCCGCTCCTGATTCATCAACCAACCTCCTGCAAGCCGTAAGGGCTCACTACGGCCTGGCCTTCGGGCCGCTGGCGGGCTACCTGGGCGTGTCCGAATCCCTGCTAGGGTTGGCTGCTACCAACCGGCGGGAGTTGCCCACGGCCGCGCTGCTGCGCCTGCTCCCGCTGGCCGAGGCCCTGCCCCTGCCCTGGGGTCAGGGGGCCGCCGAGCCCGCCGCCGCTCCTGATACTCTGCCGGTCCTCGCCCCCGCCCCGCTCCACCCGCCCGACCCGGCCGCGCTGCGCCAGCGCCTGGCCGAGTGCCGCCACCTGACTGCGCGCCTGGCCCGCGCCCTGGCCCCGCTGGTCCGTCGGCAGGCCCAGGCCCGCCACCTGCTGGCTTTGCTGCCCACTTTAGCTGCCGCTGCCGAAGCCACCCTACCCCCCGATGCCCAGGCCGCCCGCTGGCTGTCGCTGTTCGCAGACCAGGCCCGGGAGCGGTTGGCGCCCGGTCCCAGCGCCAGGCTGGCTTTGCTGCACGCCCGGCGGCGGGGCCTGCTGCTGGAAGCCGCTCAGCTGGCCGCCTGGCTGGGCGAGGCCCCGTAGCGCCCCAGCAGCCCGGGCCCGGTGGTTCGTGCTATGGGGCGCCGGCATGTTCTGGTCTATCGTTCAGGCCCGCGACCTACGGAACTCGCGCTACGGCCGGGTCCCACCCCGGTCCTTAATAGAAGCTGGCGAATACTATAATATCCGCCGGGTGAGGTCGTTAGAGGAGTATCCGGCCGGGCAGGGTGCCTGGCCCCTCACCTTCCTTATCTATTTTATCATGGCGTACGATTTAAGTAAACTCACCACCAAGGCCATGTGCGACCGGGCCATTGCCCTGGCCGAGCAGGAGCGCGACGAGCAGCTGTTCGACCTCGCGCTCGTGACCCGCCACGGCAAGGCCGCCACCACCGGGGCCACCACCACCGACGCGAGCCTCGACGCGGTGACGGCCGAGGCTACGGCCCTGGCCGCCAGCATCGGCACGATGACCGCTGGGCCCCTGCGCCAGAAGTATGAGCGGAAGCTGCGCCGCCTCACCGAGCGTCAAACCCAGCTCACGGACCGCCTCACCGACTTCGACGGCGTCGAGTTGACCGACAACGAGTTTGACAAGCGCCGCCTCAACGCCGGCCTGGCCGAAACCGCCACCTACCTCACCGAGCTGGCCGCGCACAAAGACACCCTGACTGCCTAGTCGGCCGCCAGCCTTACCGGTACGCTACTATCCCCTATTGCCATAAGAAAGGCCCCTCCGAAGCATCGGAGGGGCCTTTCAACTTCTTACTAGCCGGGCAGCCGAGCGGGCGAAGCCGGGAGGTTGCCGCCTCCCCGGCCCTAGCCTACTCTACCACCAGCCGCCGAGCCTGGGTGCCGGCGCGAACCAGGTACACGCCCGCGGGCAGTCCGGCCGGCAGGTCCAGCGCGGCGGTGCCGGTGGCGTCGGCGGTGGTGGTGAGCACCAGCCGGCCCAGCGCGTCAAGCACCTGCACCGGGGCGCCGGCTGCGGCCCCCGTCAGCGTGGTGGCGCGGCGGGCCGGATTCGGGTACAGGGCCAGCTTGGCCGCCTCGCTCAAGCTCACGACCCGGACGGGCGAGAAGGTGAAGGTGCCGTCTTGGTCTACCTGGCGCAGGCGGTAGTAGAGCACGCCGGCCGGCGCGGCCCGTTGCGCCGCGTTGGCATCGGTGTAGGCGTAGGTGGTGGCGTGGGTAGTGGTACCCTGCGCGGCCACCTGGCCCAGGCGCTGGAACGTGCGGCCGTCGGTGCTGGCCTGCACCTCGAAGTAGGCGCTATTCTGCTCCGAGGCCGTGCGCCAGCGCAGCAGCGTCTGGCCGCCCTGGCCCGTGGCCGTGAAGCTCACCAGCTCCACCGGCAGCGGGACGTCGGTACCCAGGCCGGCGGTGAAGTCGGAGAAGCCCGTCAGGCCGGTGCGGCTGAGCACGGGGGCCGCGTTGGAGCCGGTGGTAGCTACGGCGGTGCCCACCAGGGTCCAGTCGGCGGTGGCGTCGGCGCGCTTGAGCAGCAGGAGCTTGGCGTAGTCGCTCACGCCGCTGATGCTGGTGAAGGTGAACGTGGCGGTATAGGTGCCGCCCGTCAGGCCATCGGCGGCGGTGAAGTGCCAGTAGCCGTCGTCGGAGCCCTTGTCCACGGTAGTACCGCCCTCGGTGAGGGGCAGGCCCTGGCTGCCGGCCGGGCTGGCCACAAACTCGGCCGTGAGCGTGCCACCGGCAGTGGGCGCGGTGGTGTAGTCAATGGTGGCCGGGCGACTGGCCGTAGCGGTGCCCACCGGGAAGTCGCGGCTACCGGAGCTGGCCGCTACCCAGCGCTTGAAGGGGCCGGCCACGCGGCCGGTGTTGGTGGCGGTAGCATCGAGGGTGCCGGTGGTGGTGGCAGTGGAGCCCAGCGTGAGCAGGTTGGTGGCGGTGGTGTTTACCACGCCCTGCTTCAGGCGCAGGGTACCGGGCACGGCCAGGGCCTGCGAGAGCGTGACGCCGGCCGCATTGTTAAAGGCCAGCGTGGAGGCCGCGCTGAGGGCCGCCGTGGGGAAGCCCGTGCCCGTGGTCTGGGCCCCGGTGCCGTTGAACTCGATGTTGGTGCCGGCCGCGAAGGTGCGGGTGCTCTGCACGTTGCCGGTAGCCGTGCCGCTGGCGCTGATGCCGTCGGGGCTGCCCAGGCGCAGGGTGCTGCCGGCCACGGTGACGAAGGTGCCGGTGCCGGTGAAGGCGCTGGTGCCCATATCCAGGATGGTGGTAGTGCCGGCCACGGTGGCATTCACCAGCCCCGTGATGGTGCCGGTGTTGCTGAAAAGCTGGGCCCCCAAGGTACCGGCTTTGCTGAACGAAAGCTTCTGGCCGGTGCTGGCCGTGTTGCCGGTGCCTACGGTGCCGGCGTTGCTGAAGTTACCGTTTAGGGCCACCGTGCTGCCCGTGTAGTTGATGGCCGGGCTGGGGTTAGCCGACATTAGATTAAACGTAGCCCCACTGGCCACGGTAAAGTCGCCGTTGACCGTGAGCGGAGTGGCGCGTAGTGCGGTGGTAACAGTGCTGGAACCCTGCGCTGCCGCAAACGTGCCCCCGTTGAGCTGGAAGCTGCCCTGCACTGTGATGGGCGTGCCAGCAGTGTTAAAGACCCCGCCGAAGCTGCCCACCACGTTGGTGCCGGCCAGCTGCACGTAGCCACCGGTGCGGTTGCCGCTGCCATCCACGGTGCCCAGCGTGAGGGTGCCGGTGGTGGCCCCGTTGAACAGGCGCAGGGTGCCCAAGCCGGTGCTGCGCACGGTGAGGGTGCCGGCCACGGTGACGGTGGCGGTGGTCGTGAATAGGTAGGGCGAGACAGTCGCCACGGCACCAACCGGCAGGGTTGTCAGGTTCACATCCAGGTTTTGCAGCGTCTGGTTGATGAGGCTGTAGGTCTGATTGAGGATGCCCCCGGCCAGCTCCAGCGTTGAGCCGGCACTCCAGGTGGGGGCTGGCATAGCAAGGTTGGGGGCCGTCGCAAAATGCACTACCCGGCCGCCATTGCCAATGGTGGTGGTGCTGGTACTGATGCCCATGGAAGCTGGCGTGACATTACTCGTGTTTAGCACCAGCGTACCGTTCACGGTAAGGGCGTTCGCCCCAGATACAGTAACGATACCGGTGTTGGTGCTGGTGCCCGTCACGCCATCGGCCCCGCTCAGCCGGCCGGCCGACAGCACCCCGCCCGCGTTCACGGTCATGGTGGCCCCGCTGGGAATGGCCAGGGTGTAGCCCGTCAGGGTGTTGAGGATGCCACCGCTCTCGACGGTGGTGGCCTTGGTGCTGGTGGTGGCGGCCACCGTCACGGTGTGGCCGTTGCGCACGGTCACGGTGCCCACGTAGCTGCCGGTGGGGGCCACCGGGGCCGCAAACCAGCTGGTGCTGCCGTCATACGAGGTTTCCCAGGTGCTGGCGTTGCCCCAGTTGCCGGTGGCCACGCTGCGGAAGTAGCTGGGCGCTACCACGGCCTGCACGGTGTAGGTGCGGGTGGCGTTGCCATCTTCCGAAGTCAAAACGACTGTCGCCGTACTGCCCACATTCAGCGCCACTGAGGCCGTGCCGCTGGCCACGGTCGCACCGTTCACCGTGATGCTGGTGTAGGCGTTGCTGGCCGTGGGCGTGAGGGTGTAGGTGCTGGTGCCGGGGCCTACATATAAGGTGTAGGCGAGCGTGCCGGTGGCAAAGGTGGGCGTCAGCTGGCCGGCCGAGGCCGTCAGGTTGGTCAGCAGCGCGTCGGTGCCCACGGTGTGGGTGCTGAAGGTGGGCGAGTAGTCGCCTTGGCCGGTTACGCTGGCTTTCTCGGCCCGCACCCGCAGGTAGTAGTTGGTGCCGTTGGTGAGGCCCGTGGCCGCCACGCTGGTGCTGCCGTAGCCCGACACCGGGAACGAGGTAACACCCGACGCAAAGGTGCTGGACGGGGACACCTCCAGCACGTAGCCCTCCACGATGCCGGCCGCCGGGGCCGCGCCGTTGAGGAGCGGGGCTGTCCAGCTGGCGTTGAGGCTGGTGCCGCCGGCCACGGCCGTAGCCGTCAGGCCGGTGGGCTGCAGCAGGGCGTAGCTTTCCACGAAGTTGGAGGTCGTGTTGCCGCTGCTCAGGGCAAAGTTGGTGAGGGTACCATAGGCGGCGTCGGCGGCCTGGTTGGCCACGACGGGGTAGCCCGCGTTGCTGCCACTGGCGGTGCCCTGGTCGAAGTTGTAGTAGAGCAGCTGGCTGGCCGGCACGGCCGCGGTGGTGCTGGTCATGTCGGCCTGCACCTGGGCCAGCGTCAGCGCCGCACTGTAAATGCGCACCTCGTCGAGGAGGCCGTTCAGAGGATTTTGGTACGTAGCCGACCGGCCCAGTTGCAGGGGCTCACTTACACTGATGGCCGACGTGCCCTGCGTGGCCCCCGATACGTCCACGCCGTTCAGGTAGAGCCGGGCGGTGGTCCCGTTCCAGGTAGCGGCCACGTGCGCCCAGCTGCTCGTCGTCAGGCTCCCCGTACTCGTGCATACGATGCGGGCCGCGTTGCCCAGGCCCTGCGGCCACACTTCCAGTCCCAACTGCCCGCTGGGGGTCAGATACCAGCTGTAGTCGCCGCTTTTGCGCACCAGCGAGTTGTAGCCCGCCAGGCTGCTGGGCTTCACCCAGGCTTCGAGCGTAAAGCCACTGGCCCCCAGGTTGTCGAGGGCGGCCAGCGGGGCCACGGCCACGTAGTCGTCCGCGCCATCGAAGGCCAGCGCATTGCCGGGCGGCGACAGGGGCGTGGCGGGCCGGCGGATGCCGAAGAAGCTGCTGGCGCCCTGGCCGCTCACGCTGCTTTTGTTGGGCCGCACCCGGTAGTAGTAGGTCTGGGCCGGGTCGAGGTCGGTGATGGCCTGGCTGGTAGCGCCGGGCGCCGGGCTCAGCGAGGTTACGTTGGCCGCAAAGGTGGGCGAGGTGGAGTAATCGAGCACGTAGGTATTCACGGTGCCCAGGGCCGGGGCCGTCCAGTTGGCCGTGAAGCCGGTGGCCGTGACGGCCGTGGCGGCCGTGAGCGTA
>Ga0247729_10000749_pt1 | contig 12619 bp, 9 predicted proteins | sample UWRJL133311R2_FD_180958 | JGI IMG/M metagenome (GOLD analysis project Ga0247729, IMG submission 180958) | Plant litter microbial communities from Arlington Agricultural Research Station in Wisconsin, United States - UWRJ-L133-311R-2 | ecosystem: Environmental > Terrestrial > Plant litter >... | reverse complement strand
CGGTGCCGGCGTTGCCGGCGAAACCGGCACCGAAACCGTGGCGCCGCTGCGCACGCTGGACGGCTTTGGCGCGTTCGGCCCGCCGCCCTCCACGGCCAAGCCGCTGCCGGCCGATTTCCGCGACCGCGCCGGCCTCGATCATCCGCCCGGCTTCTATGGTCCCGCCGACGGCCCGCTCGCCGTCAACGCGCTGGCCGCCGCTGACCGCATCGCGCCGCTCGACACCTCCGCACTGAAGGCGCGCCATGCCAGCTACACCAACGCCGAGCCGCGCGACCTGCGCGGCATCCTGCTGTCCACCGCTTTGCTGCTGTTCTTGATCGACGCGATCATTGTCGCGCTGCTCGGCGGCGGGCTCAAAGCGATGCTGCGCAAGCGCGCCGTGCCGGCGGCACTCGCGGTGATGCTGGCGCTTTCCACCGTGATGGGCTCCTATTCGCCGGCCCGTGCTGATGCCGCCGCCGACGATTTTGCCATCAAGGCGGTGGCCCAGACGCGCCTTGCTTATGTCGTCACCGGGAATGCCGACGTAGACTCCATCGTCAAGGCCGGCATGACCGGGCTGACCCTGTTCCTGGCGCAGCGCACCGCGCTGGAGGCCGGCGAGCCGGTCGGCATCGATCCCGCGAAGGATGAGCTGTCGTTCTTCCCGCTCATCTACTGGCCGATCATTCCCGGCGCTGCCAGGCCGCCGCAGGACGCCATCAACCGCATCGACGCCTACATGAAGCAGGGTGGCACCGTGCTGTTCGACACCCGCGACGCCATCGAGGCGCCGCCGGGACCGAACGGCGAATCGCAGACCCCGGGCATGCTGACCCTGCGCAACATCCTCTCGTCGCTCGACGTGCCCGAACTCGAGCCGGTGCCGCGCGAGCACGTCCTCACCAAGACGTTCTACCTGCTGCGCGACTTCCCGGGCCGCTTCAATTCCGGGCCGACCTGGGTCGAGACGCTGCCGCGCGACGACGGCGACGACGCGGCCTCGCGGCCGGCCCGCGGCGGCGACGGCGTATCGCCGATCATCATCACCTCCAACGATCTGGCCGGCGCCTGGGCGCTGCGGCCGGACGGCCAGCCGATGCTGCCCATGGTGCCCGGCGAACAGCGCCAGCGCGAATTCGCCTTCCGCGCCGGCGTCAACATCGTGATGTACACCCTGACCGGCAACTACAAGGCCGACCAGGTCCACGCGCCCGCGCTGATTGAACGGCTGGGACAGTGATGATGATGCGAGCCTCCCAACCATCAGCCGTCATTGCGAGGAGCGCAGCGACGCGGCAATCCAGAAAGCCAAAAGCGAAGAACTGGATTGCTTCGTCGCAAGGGCTCCTCGCAATGACGGCTGAGGGTGCTTCGCTCCTCGCAATGACGGGGAGAGCGTAAATGCAATACGGCATCGTTTTCACCCCGCTCGTCCCGACCCTCGTGCTGTGGATCGGCCTGGCTGCCATCGCGGTCATCACGGTGCTGCTGCTGGTCGGTCGCGCGCGTGGCGCGCTGGTACGAGTCGCGGCTTTGGCGCTGATCCTGCTGGCGCTCGCGAATCCGTCGTTCACCCGCGAGGAACGCGAGCCGCTGACCTCCGTCGCCGCCGTGGTGATCGACAAGAGCCCGAGCCAGAATTTTGGCGAACGCACCCAGGAGACCGCCGAAGCGCAGAAGCAACTGGTGGATCGGCTGAAGCAGGTCAAGGGCCTCGAGGTTCGCGTTGTCGAGGCGGGCCAGGCCGACGGCGAGACCGACGGCACAAAACTGTTCGGCGCGCTGTCCTCGGCGCTGTCCGACGTCCCCACCGACCGCGTCGCCGGCGCTTTCCTGATCACCGATGGCCGCGTCCATGACATTCCGGCCAGCGCCGCGGCGCTCGGCTTCACCGCCCCGGTGCATGCGCTGATCACCGGCCGCAAGGACGAGCGCGACCGCCGCATCGCCGTCACCGCCGCGCCACGCTTCGGCATTGTCGGCCAGTCGCAGAAGGTCACCTTCCGCCTCGACGACCAGGGCGTTATTGGGGAGCGCGCCCGCGTGGTGATCCGCCGCGACGGCGATACCATCAACGAACGCACCATGCTTTCCGGCCAGACCGTTAGCGTCGACATCGACATCAAGCATGCCGGCCCGAACATCGTCGAAATCGAAGCCTCGCCGCTCGACAACGAACTGACACTGGTCAACAACCGTGCGGTGGTCGCCATCGACGGCGTGCGCGACAAATTGCGCGTGCTGCTGGTGTCCGGCGAACCGCATTCCGGCGAACGTACCTGGCGCAACCTGCTGAAGTCCGACGCTTCCATCGATCTCGTCCACTTCACCATCCTGCGTCCGCCGGAGAAGCAGGACGGCACGCCGATCAACGAATTGTCGCTGATCGCGTTTCCGACCCGCGAGCTGTTCCAGCAGAAGATCAACGAATTCCAGCTGATCATTTTCGATCGCTACGCCCGCCAGGGCGTGTTGCCGATCGCTTACTTCGACAATATCGCGCGCTATGTCCGCGCCGGCGGCGCCGTGCTGGTCTCGGCCGGACCGGACTATGCGTCGAACACCAGCATCTGGCGTACGCCGCTGGATTCGGTGCTGCCCGCCGAACCGGTCGGCGTCACCGAGAAACCGTTCTATGCGCATCTCTCCGACGTCGGCAAACGCCACCCGGTTACACGCGGTCTCGAAGGCGGCGCTTCGGAACCGCCAAAGTGGTCGCGTTTCTTCCGCACCGTCGAGACCCGCAACACCACCACGCCGCCGGTGATGACCGGCGCCGACGGCAAGCCGCTGCTGCTGCTGTCGCGCTCCGGCGAAGGCCGCGTGGCGCTGCTGCTGTCGGACCACATCTGGCTGTGGGCCCGCGGCTATGAAGGCGGCGGCCCGCATCTCGATCTGCTGCGGCGGATGTCGCACTGGCTGATGAAGCAGCCGGACCTCGACGAGGAAGCCCTGAAACTCTCGAGCGCCGGCAAGGATCTGGTGGTACAGCGCCAGACCATGGGCGACACGGTGTCACCGATCACCGTGACCTCGCCGTCGGGCAAGACCCGCGAACTGACGCTGGCCGCCGGCGAGCCCGGCCTGTGGCGCGCCGCCACGCCGGCCGACGAGCTCGGCCTGTGGGCTGCCACCGACGGCACCCTGAAGGCGCTGATCAATGTCGGCCCGATCAACCCCAAGGAATTCTCCGAAGTCACCTCGACCACCGAGACCCTGCGGCCGCTGGCGCAGGCCACCGGCGGCGACGCGCGCCGCATCAACGAAGGCTCCGGCCTCGACCTGCCGCGCATCGTGCCGATCCGCGCCTCCACCATCTTCCGCGGTGACGGCTGGATGGGCGTCCACATGCGCGACGCCAGCGTGGTCCGTGGCGTCGGCGTGCTGCCGGTGTTCGCCGGCCTGATCGGGCTGCTGCTGCTGCTCGGCGCTTTCGCCGCAACGTGGCTGCGGGAGAGCCGCTAGTCGTGAACCTCGTAGTCAAAGAACAGTCCATCCGGATCGATCGTGACTCGTGACATGAAATCCTTCCAGGCCGATGTTGAAACCTTGTCGGGTTTCTTCAGCGTCGGGGTGTCGATCTGAAACAGGCGTCCGGACGTCTTTTCCTGAAGCGCCTTCTTGATTGACGGCAACGGGTGTATCCACGGCTTCGGCTTGACGTGGATTGCCCATTCGTTGACGGCCGTGATCATCGCCGTGAACTCGTCGGCATTTCCGCCCTGCCCCATCCAGGCCAGACACGGGTATTCGGTATCGGTCGTGCCGTTCAGCGTGGCGTTGTGGCTGCCATGGTGTCCCACCTTGTAGAGCACGGTGCGGGCCAGCAGATCGCGCACCAGCGCCGTCTTGTCGCCCTCCGTCTTGTGGGTGGTCCAGGATTTCCAGTTGCCGCGCTGGGCGTCACCGATAAACAACAGAACCTTGTTCGACTTCTCCAGTTCGAAGGCGAGCACGAGGCTGGTGTTGTTGATACCCTTGTTGAGAACGAGAGCCAGTTCTTCCGCCGAAGACAGCCAGTCATTGTCGATCCGACGCCATTCGGCATTGTCGGCGGCTTCCCCCTCCCGGGCTGCCCGGACCACCGGCATCTTGTCGCCGCCGTAGCGCCGTTTGAAGAAGTCGCCGTATGCCTCGTGGGTGAAGGCGTCGTTTCGCGGAATCGCGAAGCGGCGTGGGAAAGGCTGTATGGCGGCAATATCTTCGCTGTCTTCTTCGGCGCTTGCAGCCGCAAAGAACGATGCCCGGCGCGCATCCAGGCCGTGACCGGGAAAGGCCTCGGATCCCTTCGGATCTTCGTCCTTCAGCAGGTCGGCATCGTGCGGCGGCCCGAACGCGTAGACGCGCACATTGTCGACGCCGGGAATCCGCAGATCTTCCTGATGTGGCAGAATGTATCTGATGTTCTGCGCGCCGGCCTTGTCCTTGATCAGCTTCATGCCCTGCTTGTTGACCGAGTCGTTCGGGTCTTTTTTCTTGGCCGCAGCGGCCGCTGCGAACTGGTGGGGATTTTGAACGCCGAGTTCGAGCTGCAGCAGTTCGTCGATATCGGTCGCGTTGCTGTTATTATTAGCGGCCAGCTGATTGCGGGCGGCGACCAGGCCGAGCAGTTGGTCGCCGTGCCGGCGGCGCAATTCAATCGCCAGCTTGTCGGTGGGGCTTTCGGTCCAGGCGAACCATGCTTCTCCCATGGCTATCGGATCGAACTCCGACGAACCCGCCTTGCCAAAACCGTTCACGTGATCCTGGTGTTCGTGCGTGACGACCACGAGGTCGAGACGGTTGTTGGTGGACGCCGCGATATGCTTCACGATGGTGTCGATATCGGCGAGGCCGTATTCCACGTTCGACCCGGGCTTGTAGCCGCAGTCGATCAGCACATAGACGGGCTCGCCCTGCGCCCCCGGGAACGCCAGCAGGAAACAGTCGCCATGGCCATGGCGATACATCCGCACCTTGACACCTGACTTGGGCGGCTGCATCGCCGATAGCGGCGCGCCAGCGTCGCCGGAAGACGGAACGGCCGGCTTTTTCTTCGTCGCGGCCTTCTTGCGGACGGCTTTCGCCTTGGACTTTTTCTTCGCCTTCTTCGTTTTCTTTGCGGCCGTTTTCTTCTTGGTTTTCTTAGCTACCTTCTTGGCTGCTTTCTTCGCCGCCTTTTTCCTGGCCGGACGCGAACCGGCAGATTTCTTCACGGATTTTTTGATCGTCTTTGCCATGATCTAGTCCCCCGAATGGCGATGCAGCATCGCGAACGGCTCGACGAATCCCTTGCGACGATCCTGCAGGCTGCGTTGCCGCTGCCCATCGAACGAATCCACATCGCCGTCGGACTCGCCGGTGAGGAACGCGCGGACGAACTCCAATTCCTTGTCATCGTCCACTTTGCCGGGGGTCCGGATGATATGGCGGATGGCATTCCTAGCGCCATCGATGATGATGGTGCAGCCCGTCCTGAACTTGAAGTCGCCATCCTCGTTGACCGGAAACGGCTTCGTGCGCGCGTCGGCGTCCTTCTGCGCCTGTGCATCGAAATATCCCCGTCGCCGCTGCGTCACCTCCACCACGATGTCCGTAAGCGTTTGTCCGCGGGCATCCCGTCGCAGCGCGGTCCGGACGGAATGGACTTCCACCGTGGGAATGCCGAACTTGTTGCGATAGACGGTAGGCTTCGTGCCCTTGTCCGTCACAAGCCCTAGCGCGTCGAGATATTCGTTGCCCTTGCCATACATCAGCCACCGCCAGACGGCCGCCCGGCTTTCTTCCATGTTCTTCCAGACCTCGAACCGGTCGCTGCCGAGATCCCACTTGCGAAATTGCGGGGCGCCCTCATAATCCGGCGCATCGTCGCCTTCGCCGCGCCGCTTGCGCTGCGGCGTGCTGAACAGGTCGTCGATGACTTGCTCGCTGGCGACGCGTGCTTTCCTCACTGCCAGCTTCGATGGCGACGCCGACATTCGCCGTTTCTTGCCCTTGACGGCTTCCGCATTCGCGATGGTTTCCGCACCCGACGGCCACACCAGGGCTTCGATCGACATGCTGCGGATGCCGCGCGGATAGATGCCCCATTCGCGAAAGCTTTCGACGAGCGCCACGCGATAGCCGCACTCGTCATCGGCGTTCAGATTGATATCGCCGGTGATGATCGCGCGCAGGTAGTCGCCGAGCGTGATGCTGACCGGCGGGCAGTAATCGAGCGCACGGATACACATCTGCAGGATATCCCGCGCGCAACGCGCGGCCTCGTCCGCGAGGCGATGAGCGAGGTCCGGCGGGATGTCGCCTTCGGGCAGAACGCCCGTGCCCTGGGTGGCAATGCGCAGCAGGTCCGCGGTGCGCTGCTTGTAGACCAGAAGAAATGCGCCGAACACCGCGGCGACCAGAATGGCGCCGCGATCGTGCGGTTCGGTTGTCCGCTCCAGGCTGTGCGGATCGGGCGGACGACGGACCCAGACGCCTTTTTCGTTTTCTTCTCCCAGCGCGTCCCGCAACGCACTGCCGCGACCGGTGGCGCGGCCGAACTGCTGGGCAAGCTTTCCCAGCAGGCTCTCGCTGCCGAGATTGCCGCGGGTCCGCGCGATCTGGTCGCGCAGAACGCCTGGATACGAGAAGTGCTGAAACATCGCGACAATGTCGGCGAAGCCTTCGTGGAACGCATGCACGTCGGGATTGCTCGGTTCGTTGAACCGCGGATGCACGCCGTCCAGCAGGGCGTGCGTCACCTCGTGCGCGACGATGTCATGGGAGAGACACGCGAACACCGTGGTGCCGGGCGTGTTGTAGGCATCCTTGGTGCCGACCGGGAAGTATCCGAACAGCAGCGCCTTCTTGGCGGGACTGTAATAGGCGTTCTGGTCGCGCAGCGCATGCGGGTAGATCCGCAGCCGGCGAACGAACTCTGCTTGCCATTTCCCCGTTGGACTATCCTTCGGCGGCACCCGCCGGGACGCCCACAGCGCGACACGGCCTAGCGCGCGTTCGAAATGGCCGATGGTGGCCATCGCCACGGCATAGACCATCTGCTGGTGAAATTGCGGATTGCCCTCGGAGGGCGACAGGCCGTCCTGGGCCAGCAGGTGCGGATCGTCGAGATCGACGGGGGGATAAAACACCCTGCTGGCCGGATCGAAGTCGATGACTTCTATGTAGTCTCCGATCGGTCCCGGAGGCAGCGGAGCGCCGTCCGGCCCCCGTTCCCAAGGGACGCGAACGACGATTTCCTGAATGGCGACCGTCTCGACCCGTTGTGCGAGGCTCGGATCAAATGCAAAAATTCGAAGTCGGCGAGACGCAGGAACATCGATTGTGGGGAAAAACATGCCCGGCTCCTCTACTAGAGCGCGAAAATACTTTCGTATCCATCCTTAAGTAATGAATTACGTCAATATCGGCGATCGACATGTTCAACGAAACTTTGCCGATTGACACACCCATCGCATCCTTGCGATGTTACATTATAACATCGGGTTGACCGCATGCGCAGTCTTCCGGTGCGGGGCGTCGTTCGACATGAAGTGGTTTCGCGCACATATCCATCAAGGATCGAAGCTGGCGCTGTTCGCGCTGGCGATCCAGATGGTGCTGTCGTTCGGACACTTCCATAACGACGGCGCCAGGGCCACGGGCGCGACGCTCCAGTCCGTGCAGCTTGCGGACGGCTCCGGCCAGGCGCCGGACCAGCATCCCGCCGATAGCTGCGCGATCTGCGCTGTTATGGCGCAGGCCACCACCGCGATGGCCGCAACGCCGCCGGTGCTACCGTTGCCGCAGGCTGCGGAGTTTCACTACATCACCGCCCCTGTCGCGCTGATCCATGTTGCGGCACGCGATGTCGCGTTCCAGCCCCGCGCACCGCCGCTCTCCTGACATCGATGCTTTGCTGATCGCTGCTCCTCGCAGCGTCCTCCAAACATTCGATCTGCCCTGCGGCAGGTCCCGGTTCGAAGCGTCGCCTGTGCGACGCCGCCGGCACAGTCAGGACACCACGATGCCATTCTCGTTCAAACGCGCCATCCTGCTCGGCGGCTCCGCCCTTGTCGGCCTGGGCTCCCCCGCTTTCGCGCAAACCGCCGCGCCCTCGGATCTGCCGGCCATCACGGTGACCGCGCCGAGCCCGATCGTTCGCCGCAAGCCACAGCCGTCCCGCGCGCCCGCGCGCGTCACCCGCGCCACCACAGGCCGCACCATCGGCACGCCGCCGCCAGCAACCGTTACCGCAGCACCCGCCCCGCAGCAGGGCGTGCTGCCCATCGTCACTGACCAGTTCGCCACCGTCACCGTGATCCCCAATGAAGAAATCCGCCGTTCCGGCGCCACCACGCTGGGCGACCTGCTGTTCTCGAAGCCTGGCATCACCGCCTCGGGCTACGCACCGGGCGCTGCGAGCCGGCCGATCATCCGGGGTCTCGATGTCAACCGCGTCGGCATTGTCGAGAACGGCATCGGCAGCAACGGTGCCTCCGATCTCGGCGAGGACCACTTCGTCCCCGTCGACCCCTTCGCCACCAACCAGGTCGAAGTGGTGCGCGGCCCGGCGGCGCTGCGCTACGGGTCGACCTCGATCGGCGGCGTGGTGTCGGCCACCAACAACCGGATTCCCGATGCTCTGCCGGCCTGCGCCGTGGCGCCGTTCCAGAGCTACGGCATGCCGGTGAAGGCGCCGGCCTTCGCGGGCGCGCCGTCCTGCATGAATGCCGAGGTGCGCACCTCGATCAGTTCGGCGGACCGCGGCATCGATGGCGGCATCCTGCTCGATGCGGCGGGCGGCAATGTCGCCGTGCATGCCGACGTCTACGGCCGCAGGGCCTCCGACTACAACGTGCCGAGCTATCCCTATGCCACGCCCGGCCTTGCGTTTAACGGACGCCAGCCGAACTCGTCGATGCAGGCGGACGGCGCCTCGGTCGGCGGCTCCTATATCTTCGACGGCGGCTTCATCGGCGCGGCGCTCACCCAGAACGACACCACCTATCATATCCCCGGCACTGAAGGCGCGGCGGTCGGCACCCGGATCGACGGACATCAGACCAAGTTCACCGCGAAAGGCGAATACCGGCCGGATTCGGCGGCTATCGAGGCGATCCGCTTCTGGGCCGGCGCGACCGACTATCGCCACAACGAGATCGGCCTCGCCGATGCCGCCGATCCGACCACCGATGGCGTGCGCCAGACCTTCACCAACAAGGAGCAGGAAGGCCGCGTCGAGGTGCAGTTGATGCCGTTCAACGCGCGCTTCGCCACCGTGACCACGGCATTCGGCCTGCAGGCCAGCCATCAGGAATTGACGGCGCCGAGCCCCGACGATCCGACCAGTCCGCTCAACGGACTATGGGATCCCAACAAGAACACCAAGGTCGCGGGCTACGTGTTCAACGAGCTGAAGTTCACAGAGACCACCAAGGCACAGGTCGCCGGCCGCATCGAGCACGTCAATCTCACCGGCACGACGCCGTCGGAGATTCCCGAGCTGTTTGCGGATTCTTCGGCCATCGGTGCGGCGACCGGGCGCGACCTGTCTTTCACCCCGAAGAGCGGCAGCCTCGGCCTGATCCAGGAACTGCCCTGGGGCCTCGCCGCCAGCGTCACCGCGCAATACACCGAGCGCGCGCCGAAGCCGGCCGAATTGTTTTCGCGCGGCGGCCATGATGCGACCACCACCTTCGACATCGGCAATCCCGATCTCGGCATTGAGACCGCCAAGTCGGTGGAAGTCGGCCTGCGACGCGCCGCCGGCCCGTTCCGTTTCGAACTGACCGGCTACTACACGCAGTTCAACGGCTTCATCTATCGCCGCCTCACCGGCAACACCTGCGACGGCGCAAGCTGCATCGCCGGTGCCGGCCTCGAACTGAACCAGGCGATCTACTCGCAGCGCGACGCCACGTTCCGCGGCGGCGAATTCCAGAGCCAGCTCGACGTCTCGCAGATCTACGGCGGCACCTGGGGTATCGAGGCGCAGGCCGACGTGGTGCGTGCGACGTTCTCGGACGGCACCAACGTGCCGCGGATTCCGCCGGTGCGCGCCGGCGGCGGCCTGTTCTGGCGCGACGCCAACTGGCTGACCCGCATCAACGTGCTGCACGCCTTCGCGCAGAACGATGTCGCCGTCATCGCCGAGACGCCGACGGACGGTTACAACCTGCTGAAGGCGGAGGTGAGCTACAACACCAAGCTCGACCCGCGCATCTACGGCGCCAAGGAGATGACGCTGGGCGTGGTCGGCAACAACCTCTTGAACGAGAACATCCGCAACGCGGTGTCCTACAACAAGAACGACGTGCTGATGCCCGGGCTGAACGTGCGGGCGTTTGCGAGCGTGAAGTTCTGAGTCTGTTGTCGTTCCGGGATGCAGCAGACGGCGAAAGCCGGCTGATGCAGACCCGGAACCTCAGAATGTTTTGCGCTGAACATGTCGGGATTCCGGGTTCGCTCGCGCTGGTGCGCTCGCGCCCCGGAATGACAGTTACCTGGCCGCGTTCCAGTCCGGGCGGATCGCGCCGGCGATTCCCTCAGCCGCGCCGGCGACCAGTTCCAGCACCAGCAGGCGCTTCTGGTCGACCGGGCCCGGCATGGTCACGGTGCCCTTTGGAATCATCTTGAAGCCGACGCGGCTGTAATACGGCTCGTCGCCGACCAGCACGATCAGGCGATGGCCGGCCTCGCGCGTATCATGGATGGCGCGGTCGAGCAGCTTGCGGCCGACGCCGCGGCTGCGGAACGGCGGCTCCACGGTCAGGGGTCCCAGCAACAATGCCGGGGTGTCGCCGATGCAGATCGGCAGTTGCCGGACCGACCCAACCAGCAAGGTGCCGATCCGCGCCGTGAACGACAGCTCTAGCAGATGCCCGACATGCTCGCGAAGCCGGTAGGCGCTCAGCACGTAGCGGCCGGGGCCGAAGGTACGGGCGTGCAGCCGCTCGATGATCTGGGCGTCGTTGGCGGTTTCCGCCAGAATGGTCAGGGAGAGATCGGTCATGTCGGGTGGCGGGATAGCATCTGGCGGCCCCCCGGTCCATCGCCGGGCGTCATTCCCGCCAGGTGGCGATCACCGGCCGGCCGTCCAGCACCTCAGCGAGCCGCCGCCGCGTGCCCTCGGTGGTGTCGGGCGGCAGCGCGTCCAGGGCGAAGAAGCCGCATTCGGCGATCTCGCGATTCGGCTCGGGCATATGATCCTGGCGAAACTGCCGGACCACATAGACGGCGACGTGGTCGCGCTTCGAGACGTGGCTGTTGAGGAACACGCCGTGCAGCAGCGGCTCGCCCTGCACCTCGATGCGGCCCTCCTCCATCAATTCCCGCTCCATCGCCTCGCGAAAGCTCTGGCCGACCTCGACGCCGCCGCCGGGCAGATACCAGCCGCTGACATAGGTGTGCCGGACCAGGAAGACGCGGTTGTCGGCGTCGAGCACCACGGCGCGGACGCCCAGCGTCATGCCGCGGGCAAAGCGGAAATACAGGTGAATGACGTGGCGCAAGGCCGGTTCGAGACGCTGCCGCAAGGTCGGTGGGGTCATCGCGGCTGAGGTCCTGGTTGGGCGGAAAGTGTGGTCGGCGCTTGCGTCGCACGGCCCACCTTGCCAAAACATCGAGGCTTTTCACAGGTGTGCATGACCGATGACGATTTTCACCCTCGCGCATCTGTCCGATCCGCATATCCCGCCGCTGCCCAAGCCCCGCTTGGCCGAACTGCTGGGCAAACGCGTGCTCGGCTACCTGAACTGGACCCGCAACCGGCACCGCATCCATCGCCGCGACGTGCTCGATGCCCTCGTGGCGGATCTGCAGGCGCAGCGGCCGGACCACATCGCGGTGACCGGCGATCTGGTCAATCTGGCGCTGGCCGCCGAGTTCGCCCCTGCCCGCGCCTGGCTGGAGAGCGTCGGCCCGCCGGAGCGTGTCACCCTGGTGCCGGGCAACCATGACGCCTATGTGCGCGGCGCCGTGCCGCGCTTTACGCAGACCTTTGGCGACTACATGCGCGGCGACGGCGCGGCGACGGGCTTCCCGTTTCTGCAACGGCGCGGCCCGCTGGCGCTGATCGGCGTCTCCACCGCCGTGCCGACCGCGCCGTTCATGGCCACCGGCTGGCTCGGACAGGCGCAACTAGATGCGCTGGACCGCATGCTGGCGGGACTCTCCGGCGCGCCGCTGTTTCGCGTATTGCTGATCCATCATCCGCTGCGCTCGAAACATGCTCATAAACGGCTGACGGATTCGGACGCGCTGCAGGCGGTGCTGAAGCGCCACGGTGTCGAGTTGATCCTGCACGGGCACGACCATATTCACTCGACCATGTGGTTCGACGGGCCAACGGGGCGAATCCCTGCTGTCGGCGTGCCGTCGGCCTCGTCGATCGCGGTCGGGCACCGGCCGGCCGCCGCCTACAATCTGTTTGCGATCGCGCGCGAGGGCGATGCGTGGCGCTGCGACATGCGCGTGCGGATGTCGCTGCCGGGACGAGGCGGAGAAGAGATCAGAAGCCTGCGGCTGATCTGACGCGTGCGCGGCGGTTCAATCGCCTCCCCCGCCGCAACCCCCACCTCCGCCATCGCCTCCACCGCTCCCAGCATCTCCACCACCATCGCCGCTGCCGGCATGGCCGCCGCTGTCGCCGCTCGCGTCACCGAAACCTGCC
>Ga0247729_10000748_pt1 | contig 12640 bp, 12 predicted proteins | sample UWRJL133311R2_FD_180958 | JGI IMG/M metagenome (GOLD analysis project Ga0247729, IMG submission 180958) | Plant litter microbial communities from Arlington Agricultural Research Station in Wisconsin, United States - UWRJ-L133-311R-2 | ecosystem: Environmental > Terrestrial > Plant litter >... | reverse complement strand
GCTGAATAGTCGTCGGGGCGCGAGCGGCTGGTAAGTTCATGCCGACCGAGAGTAGGGAACCAGCGTGACGATCGACATCATGATGCCGTTCTACGGCAGAGTCGACCAGTTCAAGGAGGCCGTCGAGAGCGTCATCGCGCAGTCCGACCCCGACTGGCGCCTCGTTGTGATCGACGACTGCTATCCCGACGTGACGGCGGGCGAATGGCTGGTCGCGCTCGGCGACCCCCGCATCGTCTACCTGCGCAACGAGGTCAACCTCGGCATCAACCTCAACTTCCAGGCGTGCATCGACCTGGCGGTGAACGACTGGGTCACGATCTTCGGCTGCGACGACGTGATGCTCGCCGACTACGTGAGTGTCGTCTCCTCACTCGTGGCGTCGCATCCGCTAGCCACCTTCGTGCAGCCCGGCGTGGAGGTCATCGACGGCGAGGGGAAGCCCACCTCGACGCTCGTCGACTGGACGAAGGCCCGCTACCGGCCGAGCACCAAGGGCACCTTCGAGCTCACCGGCGAGGAGCTCGCGGTGAGCATCACCCGCGGCAACTGGATGTACTTCCCATCGCTGTGCTGGCGGCGCGACTCCCTCGTGAAATTCGGCTTCCGCCCCGACCTGAGCACCGTGCAGGACCTGGCCCTCGCCATCGACCTGGTCTTCGACGGCGCGACCCTGGTGGTCGACGACGTGCCGGTGTTCCGCTACCGGCGCCACGCCAACAGCGTCTCCTCCTGGCGCGCGGTGGAGGGCAGCCGATTCGCCGAGGAGGGCGCCTTCTTCGACCGGATCGCCGAGGAGTACGGCGAGCGCGGCTGGACGCGGGCCCGTCGCGCGGCGCTCGTGCGGTTCTCGTCGCGGATGAACGCCGCGAGCAGGCTGGTCGCCGCCGCGAAGTCCCGCAACGCCACGGCGGTCGCAACACTGCTGCGATACGCTTTCCTCCCAGGGCGCACCCGCGTTCTCAACGGAGAACAGCCCGGAAAGAACAGGTGAAGTGACTACTCTCACCCCCTCCCCCGAGCTCGCCGCCGCTCTCGGCGCGACGCTCGTCGTGATGCCCGCGTACAACGAGGAGCAGGCGGTGAGCGCCGTGGTCGCCGAGGTTCTCGCGGCCGTACCCGGGGCGAGCTGCCTCGTGGTCAGTGACGGTTCGACGGATGCGACGGCCGAGCGGGCGACGGACGCCGGCGCGATCGTGCTGCAGCTCCCCTTCAACCTCGGCGTCGGCGGCGCCATGCGGGCGGGCTTCCGCTATGCGGTGGAGCACGGCTTCCGCTACGTCGTGCAGGTGGACGCCGACGGCCAGCACAACCCCCGCGACGTGCCGACCCTGGTCGACGCGCTCTCCGAGGTCGACATCGTCATCGGCGCGCGCTTCGCGGGCGAGGGCGAGTACAAGGCCTCGGGCCCGCGGGCCTGGGCGATGAAGCTCCTCGCCTTCACGATGTCGCGCATCGCCCGCACCCGCCTCACCGACACCACCTCCGGTTTCCGCGGCGCGGGTCCGCGTGCCGTCGAGCTCTTCGCGGCGCACTACCCGTCGGAGTACCTGGGCGACACCGTCGAGTCGCTCGTGCTCGCCCTGCGCGCCGGCGCCACGGTGCGACAGGTCCCCGTCGCGATGCGCGAGCGCGCCGGCGGCGTCCCCTCGCAGAACGCCTTCCGCTCGACCGTGTATCTGATGCGCGCTCTCGTGGCCCTGGTCATCTCGCTCACCGCACGACCGTATCCGCTCGCCTCGAAGGACGCGCCGGTACCCAGCCGCACGGAGGCCACCCGATGACCACAACGGCGTACGTCTTCGGCATCGTCTCCTCCGGCCTCGTGGTCGTGGCGGTCTTCGAACTGCTGCGCAGACGGCAGGTGCGCGAGCGTCACGCCGTCTGGTGGGTGATCGCCTCGCTGTTCGCGCTCGTCATCAGCATCTTCCCCTCGCTGCTCGAGTGGTTGGCGAAGGTCGTCGGCGTCGCGGCCCCGATCAACCTCGGCTTCTTCGTCACCATCGTGATCCTGTTCCTGCTGTCGGTGCAGCACGGCGCCGAGTTCACCACGCTCGAGGACAAGACGCGGGCGCTGGCAGAGCAGACGGCGTTCCTACGCCAGCGGGTCGAGTCCCTCGAGCGGCGCCTCGACGGGGGATCGGCGCAGGCCGAGAACCAGCAGCGCGACCAGGCCGATCCCGGAACCGACGGTGAAGCCCACGATGCCCGCGTACATCCCTATGCCGGGACCGAGTACCAGGATCACGACAAGCCCCACCACGAAGCCCACTGACGAACTCAGCGCCACGGCGCGGGAGTGGCCGTTCGCCAGCAGCAGTGCGCTCGGGATCAGCGCGACGGTGAAGACGAACACCCCGATGAGCATCAGCTGGAGCAGCGGCACCGCATCGACGAAGTCCCGGCCGTAGAGCAACGGGACGATCCAGGGAGCGAGGAGCGCCAGCGCCCCGAACGCCACCAGGGCGAGACCGCTGAATCCGAACAGGAGCTTCATCGCCGCGGACGAGCGCAGCGGCGCGTCGCTGCGGGTGCGGTGCGCGAAGGCGGGGATGATCACCTGGCTCGCCGCCTGTCCGAGCATCGACGCCGGGGTGGCGAGCGAGAACGCGGTGGCGAAGAGCCCCGCCTCATGACCGGGGTTGTAGACCTGTGCGGCGAGCATCATGATCTGGAGCAGCCCGTTGGACGCGAGGCCGGCGACGACGTTCCAGCCGGCGAAGGCGAGCAGGCCGTCTGTGGTCTGCTCGGCGCCCTCGCGGCGGGCGCGGGGCCAGAGGGCGATCGCGAAGACCGTGTAGCCGAGCGCCATCGGCAGGAGGGCGACCGCGGGCACGCCCGCGACGATCACGCCGAGCAGCGCGGCCAGGGTGGCGAACGACGAGACGGCGTCCCAGAGTGCGACGCGGGTGGCGCGGTGGCGCCCGAGCTGAGCGCTGCGTGCATAGGCGTAGCCGGCGTAGCCGACCACCAGCCAGGCGCCGAAGAGCGACGGCACGAGTTCGGCGCCCAGCGCGATGCCCACGGGCACGGCGGCGACACCGAGCACGAGGCAGGAGAGCCAGAAGGTGCGTCCGAGCAGTCTGAGCACGGCCCGGTCGGAGTCACCGCGGTGCAGTGCGAGCGCGAGCAGGCGCGACGCGGTGTTCCCTGCGGGAGTCGGCCAGAACAGCGCCGCGAAGATCGCGAGCGACATCAGAGCGCTTGTCTCGCCCAGGGTCTCGCTGCCGAAGGCGCGCCCGACGCCGATGGTGAACACCAGCCGGGACACGCCCTGCACGATGATGCCGCCCGTGGAGAAGATCGCCGCGTTGCGGAGTGAGCCCGCTGTGTTCTCGGGCTGGGCAGCCGCCCCTGAAATCGTCATATGGCACCATCCTAGGCAGCGCAGACCGCGCACGACCCCAAGGCGGCGGGGCCGCTCGGCGCCGAAGGTAAGGTGATCACCATGCCTTCGGACATTCCCGCACGTTCCGTGCGCCCCCGCACCTTCTTCGCGATCCTCGGTGCCTTCCTCATCCTCACGATCGGGTGGGCGCTCGCGACGCCGCTGATGGGGGTTCCCGACGAGCCGTCGCACACCATCCGGGCGGCCGCAGTGGTGCGTGGCGAGATCGTCGGCGATCTCCCTCCGGACGACGGCAAGTTCCACTATCCGACCATCGACGTTCCCGACTACATCCAGGAGACAGTCCACCTGCCGTGCTTCGGCGGGGACGTGGGCAAGTCGGCGGAGTGCCAGCCGGACATCGGCGACAGCAACCGTCTCGTCGAGTTCTCGAGCTCCGCCGCCTCGAACAACCCGGTGTACTACGCGATCGTCGGCCTCCCGACGCTGGTGATGACGGGCGAGGCCGCCCTCTACGGCATGCGCATCGTGAGCGCGCTGGTGTTCTCGCTGATGCTCACCATCATGGTGGTGGCCCTGCACGCCCAGTCGCGCACGATCTGGCCGGTGCTCGGCGGCGTGGTCGCCGCGACGCCCGGTGTGATCTTCCTCGGCTCGGCCATCAACCCGAACGGCGTCGAGGTCGCCGGCGCCGGGGCGCTGTTCGCCGTGATCGCGCTGATCCTGCGGCGGGACCTCAGCAGGTCGCAGCTCTGGCTGTACGCGGTGGCGGTGATCGCCTCGACGGTGGCGCTGACCAGCGGGCGCACGCTCGCCATGCTCTGGGTGGTGGTGATCGCGCTCGTCTGCGTGGTCATGGTTCCGCCCCGGCGGCTGCTGGCCGTTCTCCGCCTCCCGCAGATCTGGGTCGCCCTGGCAGGGATGGCCGTCACCGCGCTGTGGGTGGTGATCTGGATGACGCAGCTCTCGATCGCCGCCGTCGACCCGAGCGGCGCCGTCGCGGCGCGTGCTCCCGGCATCAAGCAGGTGCTCATCATCATGGTGGAGGGCACCTTCGACAGCTGGACCGCCTGGATCGGGCAGTTCGGCTGGCTGGACTACAACGCGCCCCCCGGGGTCCAGATGATCTGGCGCGTCGCGATCGTCGTCATCCTCTTCGGGGCGGTGGTGCTCGCCAAGGGCAGGTACCGCGCCGCCGCCATCGTCGGCATCCTCGCCGCGGTGCTCGTGCCCGCCTTCGTGCAGGGCTCGCTCTACAACCCGGTGGGCTGGCTCTGGCAGGGCCGCTACGGCATCGCCCTCTACACGGTGATGCTGCTCATCGGCGCCCTCGCCCTCGACAACACCCTCGAATCGCGCATCCCACCCGCCCAGAACCGACTCGTGCGCGCGGGACTCGCCCTGCTCGGGATCGCGCACATCACCACCCTCGTCTTCGTGCTGCGGCGCTATGTGGTGGCCAGCCAGGACTGGTTCGCGATGTTCACGAACCCGCTCTGGCATCCCCCGCTCACCTGGGTCGGGGTATCCGCGGTGTTCACCATCGGCGTGGTCGGCGGCTTCGTGCTGCTGATGCGCTGGGTCACCACCGAGCGCCGGCTGTCGAACGAGGCGGAGGCGGACGGGCACGTCGACCTCACCTCATCGCACGGGACGCGCACACCCTAGCGCCGATCGGCCGACGCGACAGAGTCGGGCCGCCTGGCGCTGGGCGCATCCGCCCCCGCATTAGGCTGGTCGCACAATGACTGACCTCGCTGGCTCCGACGGCCATCTCTCGCCCTTCCTGGAGATCAACCGCAAGGACTGGGCGGCACTGGCGCCGCACACGCAGAACCCGCTGACCCAGAACGAGATCGTGCAGCTGCGGGGTCTGGGCGAGGTGCTCGACATGCAGGAGGTGAGCGAGGTCTTCGTGCCGCTCAGCCGGCTGCTCAACCTCTATGTCTCGGGCGCGCGCAACCTGCACGCGGCCACCACCGACTTCCTCGGCGCGCGCACCGCGGAGGGCGGGCAGGCCCGCAGCACACCCTTCGTGATCGGCATCGCCGGTTCGGTGGCGGTCGGCAAGTCCACCATCGCCCGCCTATTGCGGGAGCTGCTCGCCCGCTGGGAGGACACCCCCCGGGTCGAGCTGGTGACCACCGACGGCTTTTTGCGGCCGAACGCCGAGCTCGAGAAGCGCGGCATCATGGACCGCAAGGGCTTCCCGGAGTCCTACGACCGCCGCGCGCTGCTGCGCTTCGTCACGCGGGTGAAGAGCGGGGCCGCCGAGGTGCGCTCACCGTTTTACTCGCACCTGCACTACGACATCGTTCCCGACGCCGAGATCGTGGTGCGGCGCCCCGACGTGCTCATCGTCGAGGGGCTCAACGTGCTGCAGCCGGCGGCTCCCGGCCACCGCCTCGCCGTGAGCGACCTGTTCGACTTCACCATCTACGTCGACGCGCGCACCAGCGACATCGCCACCTGGTACGAGGAGCGGTTCCTCAGCCTGCAGCGCGGCGCCTTCGCGAACCCGCGCTCGTTCTTCCACCGCTTCGCCTCGCTGAGCGAGCAGGAGGCCAGGGACCGCGCGCGCGGCATCTGGAAGAGCATCAACGAGCCCAACCTGGTGCAGAACATCCTGCCGACCCGGGCGCGGGCCTCGCTGGTGCTGCGCAAGGACGCGGACCACGCCGTCGACAGCGTGCTGCTGCGCAAGATCTGACGACACGAGAAAGCGGATGCGCCGCGCGGGCGCGCGCGACGGCACGCGTCAGCGGGTCAGCTGCTCGCGAACGACTTCCGCGAGCTCGTGGGCGATGCGGTCGGCGGTGGCCTGGTCGGCCGCCTCGACCATAACGCGCACCATGGGCTCGGTGCCGCTCGGGCGGAGCAGCACGCGGCCGGTCTCGCCCAGCGTGGCCTCCGCGGCGGCGACGGCCTCGGCGATCACGGTGCTGTCGCGCAGCGCGTGGTGGTCGACCCCGCGCACGTTGATCATGATCTGCGGGAAGACGGTCATCACGCTCGCGAGCTCGGCGAGCGACTTGCCGGTGCGGGCCATCTCTGCGAGCACGTGCATGCCGGTGAGGATGCCGTCGCCGGTCGTGGCGTACTCGCTCATGATCACGTGGCCGCTCTGCTCGCCGCCGAGTGCGAGCTTGCGCTCGTTGAGCGCCTCGAGCACGTAGCGGTCGCCCACGGCGGTCTGCAGCACGGTGATGCCGTGCTCGGCCATGGCGACGCGCAGTCCGAGGTTGCTCATGACCGTTGCCACGAGGGTGTTGTCGGTGAGGAGGCCGCGCTCCTTCATCGAGAGCGCGATGATCGCCATGATCTGGTCGCCGTCGACGATGTTGCCGAGGTGGTCGACCGCCAGGCAGCGGTCGGCGTCGCCGTCGTGCGCGATGCCGACATCCGCGCCGTGCTCGAGGACGGCACGCGCGAGGTTGTCCAGGTGGGTCGAGCCCACGCCCTCATTGATGTTGTAGCCGTCTGGATCCGCACCGATCACGGTCACGCGCGCACCGGCATCCGTGAACACCTGAGGGGAGACGCCCGCGGCGGCGCCGTTCGCGCAGTCGAGAACCACGTGGATGCCGTCGAGACGGTGCGGCAGCGTCGACAGTAGGTGCACGACGTAGCGGTCCTCGGCGTCGGCGAAGCGGCGGATGCGTCCGACCGCGACCCCGGTGGGGGCCAGCTTCTTTTCGGCAAGGGCGGCTTCGATGCGGTCCTCGACGATGTCGGGAAGTTTGGTGCCTCCGACGGCGAAGAACTTGATGCCGTTGTCGGGGGCGGGGTTGTGCGACGCAGAGATCATGACGCCGAAGTCGGCCTTGAAGTCCGCGGTGAGGAATGCCGCTGCGGGAGTGGGGATGACACCGGCGTCGTAAACGTCGACTCCCGAACTCGCGAGGCCCGCCGCTACCGCGGCGGAGATGAACTCGCCGGAGACCCTGGGGTCCCGGGCGACGACAGCAGTCGGTCGGCGGCCTGAGGCGCGCCGACCGTCTGCGTGTCGGCCTTTACCAAGTACTACTGCTGCCGCCTGGGAGAGTCCCAGCGCCAGTTCGACCGTCAGGTCGTCGTTCGCGAGTCCGCGCACGCCGTCCGTGCCGAAGAGCCTTGGCATAGTGGTGGAACGCGCTTAGCGCTTCGAGAACTGCGACGCCTTGCGAGCCTTCTTGAGACCGGCCTTCTTGCGCTCGATGACGCGAGCGTCACGAGTGAGGAAGCCAGCCTTCTTCAGGGCGGCGCGGTTGTTCTCGCGGTCGATGCCGTTGAGCGAACGCGCGATGGCGAGACGCAGTGCGCCCGCCTGGCCCGAGGGGCCGCCACCGGTGATCTTGGCGATCACGTCGTAGCTGCCGAGAAGGTCGAGGACCTTGAACGGGTCGTTGATCAGCTGCTGGTGCAGCTTGTTCGGGAAGTACTCGGCGAGCTCGCGTCCGTTGACGGTCGCGGTTCCGGTGCCGGGGGTGATGCGCACGCGGGCGATGGCCTGCTTGCGACGACCCACGGCTGCGCCGGGAACGTTGAGTACTGCACGGGGAACCTTGACAGCCGCCTCGGCGGGAGTCTCGGTCGAGTAGCTCTGAGGAGCTTCTTCGATGATGTCTGAAATCTGGGCCACGGTAGTTACGTCCTTAGTTTCTAAGCCGGCGCTACTGAGCGACCTGGGAAAGGGTGTAGATCTTCGGCTGCTGTGCAGCGTGAGGGTGCTCGGTGCCGGTGTAGACCTTGAGCTTGGTCAGCTGTGCGCGACCAATCGAGTTCTTCGGGAGCATGCCGCGAACAGCCTTCTCCACCGCGCGCGTCGGGTGCTTCTCGAGCAGCTCCGCGTACGTGGTCGCCGTCAGGCCGCCCGGGTAGCCCGAGTGGCGGTAGGCCTTCTTCTGCAGGAGCTTGGCGCCGGTGAGGGCGATCTTCTCCGCGTTGATGATGATGACGAAGTCGCCCATGTCCATGTGGGGAGCGAACGTCGCCTTGTGCTTGCCGCGCAGGAGCGCCGCAACGTGGCTGGCGAGACGGCCGAGGATGATGTCCTCTGCGTCGATGATGAGCCAGTCGCGCTGGACATCCTCCGGCTTAGGGGAAAAAGTACGAGTCACAGTAGTGCTGCCTTCTTGATCGAGTGAGTTGTTCGTGAATCCCGCTCCGATGGACCGTTTCTCGCGCAATGCGAGGGAACGACGCCGGTGGAGGGCTCATGATCGGGTGTCGGGCACAGGGGCACAGACACCAAGGGTCAACATTAGTGGCTGGGGAGGCCCCGGGTCAAACCAGGTCGTCGTCGTCCGCGAGCGCTCCCGGGTCGGCCCCGAGCACGATGCCCCTCGCCTCGCGGTCGGCGACCCCGGCCGCGTGGCGGGCCGCGGTGATCTTGTCGTCCCAGGTGACGACGCCGCGGCGGCGGCGGGTGAGCTCCGCGCGCTCCCCCACCTCGGTGTCGTCGGGATAGCCGACCTCCATGAAGATCAGCCCCTTCGCGGGCAGCACCTTGAAGTCGGAGGTACGTGCCTTGTCGTCGCGGATGCCCGCCAGCGATTCGATGGACAGCTTGCCCTCACCGACGGCCACGCAGGCCCCCACGAGAGCCCGCACCATGCTGTGACAGAAGGCATCCGCTTTGATGCTGGCGACGAGCACCCCGTCGGGCAGTCGCTCCCAGCGGAACTCCTGCAGTTCGCGGATGGTCGTCGACCCGGCGCGCGGCTTGCAGTACGAGGCCCAGTCGTGCAGTCCGACCAGGGAGAGGGCGGCGAGGTCCATCGCGGCGACGTCGAGCTTCGCGTGGTGCCACAGGGTCTGGTTGCGCGTGAGCGGGTCGCGCGGGATCGAGGTGTCGGCCACCCGGTACTGGTAGCGGCGCCAGATGGCGGAGAACCGGGCGTCGAAACCCTCCGGCGCCCAGTCGGCGCCGGTGATCCACACGTCGCTGTTCAGGCCGGCGAGCCCGTTGAGCCGGCGGGCCAGCTGGGCGGGGGCCGCGTTCTGCGGCGCGCCCGGCGCGCCGCGGTGCCGCTGGAGTTTCGCGACCTGCGCGGGAGTGAGATCGACGTGGGCGACCTGGCCGAGCGCGTGCACACCGGCGTCGGTGCGGCCGGCGACGGTGAGCACCGGGGGCGGGCCGAACTTGCGCAGGATCACCGCGAGAGCCGATTCGAGCTCGCCCTGCACCGTGCGGAGAGTGGGCTGTGCGCCCCAGCCGGAGAAGTCGGTTCCGTCGTAGGAGATGTCCAGTCGGACTCTCCTGGTCGCTTCACTTTCCACGCAGCGAGTCTAGGCTGGAGGGACGCCTGCGACGAACGCGGCGACATCCCATGACAGTGATTGCACCCGCACTCCCGGTGACGACTCCCGGAGACCGGCTCGCTGGCCTCGACGGCCTGAGGGCTGTTGCGGTGACCCTGGTGATCCTGTTCCACCTCGGTCCTGGCGTGCTCCTCGGCGGCTATGTGGGCGTCGACGTGTTCTTCCCGATCAGCGGTTTCCTGATCACCACCCTGCTGCTGCGGGAGCGCGCGTCCACCGGCCGGATCGCCATCCCCGCGTTCTGGCGCAGGCGCGCCAGACGGCTGCTCCCCGCGCTCGGCGTGCTGCTCCTCGTCTGCTGCGGCGCCGCCTTCGTCGTCGGCGGCGACGTGCGGGTGGAGCTCGGCAGGCAGGTGCTCGGGGCCACCACCTTCAGCTACAACTGGCTGGCCGTCGCCGACGGCTCGGCCTACCTCGACGCCACGACCCCCGAGCTGTTCCGCAACCTCTGGTCGCTGGCCGTCGAGGAGCAGTTCTACCTCGTCTGGCCCCTGCTGCTGATCGCGGTCTGGCTCGTACCCTCGCGGCGATTCCGGGTGGTGTTCGTGCTGGCCGTGGCCGTCGCATCCGCCGTGGCGATGGCGATGCTCGCGTCCACGGGAGCGACCACCCGCCTCTACTACGGCACGGACACCCACAGCTTCGGCCTCGCGCTCGGCGCCGCCTACGCGATCGCCCGGCACGAGTGGCCCGGGTTCGGGATCCCGCGCAGGCGACTGACGCGCGCCCTCGCCGGCGTCGGCGGTGTGCTGGCGATCGCCGGGCTGGTGACGATGGCGTTCCTGCTGCCCGAGGACGGCGAGGCCATGTACCTCGGCGGCCTCGCGCTGGTGGCCGTGCTCACGATGGCCGCCGTCGCCGCGGCGACCGTGCCGGGCAGCGTGCTCGGCCGGGTGCTCGACGTGCAGCCGCTGCGCTGGATCGGCGAACGCTCCTACGGCCTCTACCTCTGGCACTGGCCGGTCTTCGTGCTCGTCACCGCGGCGCTCCCGCTCTGGGAGCGCACCGGAACGGGCGGGTGGGCCCTCGGCGGCATCGCCCTCGCGATCACCCTCGTGGCCGCCGCGCTGTCGTACCGCTACGTGGAGACGCCGATCCGCCGCAACGGACTGCGCGCCAGCCTGCGCGTGTTCACCGGCCAGTGGCGCAGCGACATGTGGGGCGTGCGGCGCGGCGCCTTCGTGCGGGCGACCCTGGTGTCGCTGGCCGCCGTCTGCGCGGCCGCGCTCACCGTGGGCGCCGTGGCCTCCGCCCCGGGCACCGGCGAGGCGGAGACGCGCATCAGCGCCGGCCAGGCCCTGGTCGACGCGGAGCCGACACCGGCCGCTCCCGCGCCGACGCCGACAGCGGATGCGCCTCCCGCGGTTCCGAGCGGAGACCAGGTCGTCGCAATCGGAGACTCCGTGATGCTCGCGGTGGCCCCCGAGTTGACCCAGGCCTTCCCGGGCATCTACATCGACGCCGTCGTCTCGCGCCAGATGTCGTCGGCGCCCGCCATCGTGCAGTCGCTCGTCGACCAGGGTGCGATGCGCCCCTACCTCGTTCTCGGGCTGGGCACCAACGGCTCGATCAGCGCGGACACTCTCTCCGAGGTGAAGAAGATCGTCGGGTCGCGCACCCGGATCGTGCTCGTGAACGTGCAGGCCCCGCGCGGCTGGACGGAGGGCGTCAACGGCATCCTCACCGACTACGCCGCCCGGATGCCGCACGTGCAGCTCGCGAACTGGCACGACGCGATCCAGCCGCACATGACCGCGCTGGCGGCCGACCAGATCCACGCGGGCGGCCCGGTGGGCGGCGGGATCTACGTGGAGGCCGTCTCGGCGGCGATGCTCGAGCTCGCGGGCGAGCCCACCATCGACCGCGGCCCCAACTTCTTCGGCGACGAGCGGCCCGGCACGAGGTAGCGCTCGGCGGCCGCGATCGACTCGCGGCGAATCGCGCAGCGGGCGCCTCGGAGACGACCAGATGCCGCGAATCGCCGCGCGAGGCATCCGCTCGCACCGCCCGCACACGCAGAAACGGCCCCGCTCGAGAGCGGGGCCGTTCTTGAAATGCTGTGACGCTGGAACGCTGTGACTACTTGGCGTCCTCTGCGGGCGCCTCGGTGGTCTCGTCGGCGGGAGCCTCGGTGGGCTCCTCGACGACCTCGTCCTCGACAACAGCGGCGGCGGGTGCCGACGCTGCTGCAGCGGCAGCGGTCTTCTTGGCCGACTTCGGCTTCGGGGTGACGGGCTCGAGAACGAGCTCGATCTGCACCATCGAAGCGTTGTCGCCCTTGCGGAATCCGAGCTTCGTGATGCGGGTGTAGCCGCCCTCGCGCTCGGCGACGAGCGGAGCGATCTCGGTGAAGAGCTCGTGCACGACGGTCTTGTCACCGATGGTGGCCAGAACGCGACGGCGCGCGTGCAGGTCGCCACGCTTGGCGAAGGTCACCATGCGCTCGACGAGGGGGCGCATGCGCTTGGCCTTCGTCTCGGTGGTCTTGATGCTCTTGTGGGTGAAGAGCGACGCCGCGAGGTTCGCGAGCATGAGGCGCTCATGCGCCGGTCCGCCGCCGAGGCGCGGTCCCTTGGTTGGTGCTGCCATTAGTTAATCTCCAGTATGTGAGGAAGTCGAAAGTCTCGAGGTCGCCGAATTAGGCGGTGGGCTCTTCGTCGTCGTAGCCGCCGTAGAAGTGGGCGCCATCGAAGCCGGGAACCGAGTCCTTGAGGGACAGTCCCATCTCGACGAGCTTGTCCTTGACCTCGTCGACCGACTTCTGACCGAAGTTGCGGATGTTCATGAGCTGCGTCTCCGACAGTGCGACGAGTTCGCTCACGGTGTTGATTCCCTCGCGCTTGAGGCAGTTGTAGCTGCGCACAGACAGGTCGAGGTCTTCGATGGGCATGCTCAGCTCGCTGGAGAGGACGGCGTCGACCGGCGCGGGGCCGATCTCGATGCCCTCGGCGGCGGTGTTGAGCTCGCGGGCGAGTCCGAACAGCTCGG
>Ga0247729_10000747_pt1 | contig 12641 bp, 15 predicted proteins | sample UWRJL133311R2_FD_180958 | JGI IMG/M metagenome (GOLD analysis project Ga0247729, IMG submission 180958) | Plant litter microbial communities from Arlington Agricultural Research Station in Wisconsin, United States - UWRJ-L133-311R-2 | ecosystem: Environmental > Terrestrial > Plant litter >... | reverse complement strand
GAGCAGATCATCGACGAGGCGCTCGGCGGCGACGGGTAGAATCAGGGGTCCTCTCAACCCGGATGGGGCACTCACCACCGCGCGGTCAGCCCGCGCAGGCCGGTGTCGAGAGGACACGAACCCTGTGAATCCCACGGCCCACGCGAACAGCAGCGACGAGACCCGACTCATAGAAGCGGATGCCGCGGACCGCGCCGAGACGACCGTCTCGATCCAGCCGCACGGCGTGCTGATCGCGGCGAGCACGGTCGGCCTGCGCATCAGCCACGCCTCCCAGAACTGCGGCCGCGACATCGGGATCGCCGCCGCCGACCTTCTCGGCAGCGACCTCGGCGCCGTGTTCGGCAGCGACTGGATCGCGGCCAACCGCAGCTCCCTCGACGGCACCGAGGAGCACCGCCATCCCCTCGCGGCCACCGTCGCGGGACGCGCGTTCGACGTCATCGTGCACCACAGCGCGGAGACCGTGGTGCTCGAGCTGGAGCCCGCCGGACTCCGGCCCGGACACGAGGAGGCCCTCGCCGTCTACCGTGCCATCCAGCAGCTGACCCGGGCGACGACCGACCGCGAGATGTGGGCGGCCGCCGCCGTGGCGTTGCAGCAGCTCACCGGCTTCGACAGGGTCATCGTGAACGCCATCTTCCCCGACGGGCACGGCGAGATCGTCGCCGAGGAGGCGCCCGCGGACACGGCGCGCTACCTCGGCCTGCACTTCCCCGCCGCGGCGATGCCCGAGCGCGTGCGGCAGTCCTATCTGCGGCGGCGCTCCCGGCTGGTCGTGAGCAGTGACGCGGTGTCGTCCCTCGTGATCGCGGGCGACGACGCGGCAGCGCTCGATCTCGGCCGCTCCGAGCTGAGCAGCGTCTCGGCGCACGACCTGTACTACATGAACACCTTCGGCCACACCTCCCTGCTGTCGCTGTCGCTGGTGCGCGACGGGGTGCTCATCGGTGTGATCAGTCTCGCCAACCGCACCCCCGTGACCGTGCCCTACGCGGTCCGGCAGGGGCTGGAGGCGCTGGCGAACCAGGTCGCACTGCACCTGGACTCGATGGCGAAGATCCGCCGCCTCACCGAGTCGCGGCGGCTGCGGTCGGTGCGCACGCAACTCATCGACCAGCTCGTCCTGCAGAGGTCGACCGACGCATCCGCTATCGCCGACGCCCTGTTCGGCGGCGAGCTCACCGTGCTCGACCTGATCGCCGCCGACGGCGCGATGATCTGCCTCGGCACCCACGTCACCTCCATCGGCGCGACCCCGCGGGCGGCGATCATGCGCGCCGCCGGACTCCGACTCGGCGCGACGCTCGCCGGCCGGTCGATCGTCTCCGAGGCGCTCGCCGAGGAGCACCCCGACGTGGCCGCCCTGCTGCCGTCGGTGAGCGGCCTCATCGTCGCGCCGCTGCCGGGGTTCGACGGCTTCCTCGCCTGGTTCCGCATGGAGACGCCCGAGCAGACGGACTGGTTCGGCGTCGACCCGAGCGTCGAACCGCTGCCGCTCGAGGCTCCCGGGGTGTTCCCCTCCTGGTCGGAGACGGTCATGGGCCGCTCGCTGCCCTGGACCGGCTTCGAGTCGGAGGCGGACGATCTGGCCCGCGATCTCACGCTCGCGCTGCTGCGGCAGGCCGACACCCAGCTCGCCGCGCTCGCCATGCGCGACGCCCTCACCGGCCTGCCCAACCGCCGCCTGCTGATGGACCGCATCGAGCTCGGGCTCGCGAAGAAGACCGAGACCACCCGGCTGACCGTGCTGTTCGTCGACATCGACTCGTTCAAGTCCATCAACGACACCCACGGCCACGACGCCGGCGATGTGCTGCTCGTGCACGTCGCGAACCGGATCCTCGCCACCACGCGCAGCCCCGACACGGTCGCCCGCCTGGGCGGCGACGAGTTCGTGGTGCTCTGCGAGGCGATCACCGCCGAGGAGGCGGGGATCATCGCCGACCGCATCGCCGAGGCGATCCGGCAGCCCATCGACGTGGGCGGCAACTTCGTCACGGTCACGGCGTCGGTGGGAATGGCCGTCGCCGACCCCGCGTCGACCGCCGCCGACGTGCTCAAGCGAGCGGATGGCGCCATGTACCGCGCGAAGGCGCAGGGGAAGAACCGCGTCGCCACCTGACCCGCGGGCGGTCAGCGGCGGCGCGAGCGGGCGAGCACGGGATGCGGGAGCGGAGTTGACCGCACGCCCGCGCTATTGCGCCTCGTCGTCCGAGGCGCTGAGGGTCGCGTGGTCGATCAGTTGCATACCCGCCGGCATTGCCGCCTCCGCCAGCATCCGCTCGAGGATCTTCATGTCCAGCGGCACCGGGCCGTTCTCGAAGGAGATGTGCACCGTGACCCCGTTGTCGATCCAGACGGCGTGGCGCCCGCTGCCCATGTAGAAGGGGACGCGCCAGGAGAGGAAGAAGTGCTCCTTCCGGCGGAGCTTCGTGCTCATCGCGGCCTGCAGATGGCTGAGCACCTCGTCGCTGAATTCGAAGTACTCTCTGCCGTACCGGAGCTGGCCCATGTGAATCGCTCTCCGTCTCTCGCCGTCGAATCAGCCGTGTCGCCCACTCTATCCCCGCTATTCACCGTGCCCCGGCTCGCACGCGGCACGGCTGCGGTCAATGCCCGGCGAGATCTGACGTTTCGTCGTAAGGTCGGCTCGCCACACTCTTTCCTTTCCCCAGACCCCGGTGACGAGAGATCTGCCCGCCGACGACGGCGGCACTATCGGGGAGCACGCATGAATTCCATCAGAGTGCAGGTCAGCCAGGTCTCGTTCTTCGTCTCACCAGACCACGACGTGGAGAAGCTCCGCGGCGAGATCGCCGCGGCCGTGCAGCGCGGGGGCGACTTCGTGCGGCTGGAACTCGTCGACGGCGGCGAGGTATTCGTGATGTGCAGCAGCGGGCTCTCGATAACCGTCTCGCGCGCGCCGGCGATCGAGACCGGGGCGACCGCCGCGGACGACGGGGCGTACGCGCCGGGTTCGCTCTACGACCCGCTGCTCGACCTCATCCTCTAGCCGCTCGTCGCCGGGCGGGCAGGCGCTGCCGGCTCGCCGGTATCAGTGCGCGGCACCCACCGGCGGCTTGCGCGAGAGAACACGGGTCGCACCCATCACGACAGCGACCACGATCAGCCCGAGAACCAGGCCGAAGACCGCAGACACCGCCGTGTCGGCGAGCCAGACGACGACCGGTCCGGCGGCCTCGACCGCGTGGGTCACCACGTGCAGCATGTCGTAGGGGCCGTGCCAGAACGTCTCCGCGAGGTTCGCGATCACGAGGTGGCCGCCGACCCAGAGCATGGCCACGGTGCCGACGATGCCGATCACGCGGAACACGGCGGGCATCGCCGCGACGATGCGGGCGCCGAGGCGTCGCATCCGCTTCGCTGGATTCTTCATCATGGCCAGCCCGACGTCGTCGATCTTGACCAGCAGCGCGACTGCGCCGTAGACGAGGAGCGTCATGCCGAGGCCGATCACGACCAGCACGCCCAGCGTCATCCAGATACCCATGCCGGAGTCGAGGCTCGCCAGCGAGATGAGCATGATCTCGGTGCTCAGGATGAGGTCGGTGCGGATCGCGCCGAAGACCAGCTTCTTCTCGTCGCGTGCCCCGGTGTCCTCCGTGGCGTGGTGCAGGCCGAACCACTCGGTGACCTTCTCCGCGCCCTCGAAGCAGAGGTAGACGCCGCCGATGATCAGCAGCCACGGCAGCACCCAGGGGGCGAATGCGGTGAGCAGCAGTGCGATCGGGATGATGATGACGAACTTGTTGAACAGGCTGCCGAGCGCGATGTACAGCACCACGCGCAGCTCGCGGGCGGGCGTCAGGCCCTGCACGTACTGCGGGGTGACGGCCGCGTCGTCGATGACGACGCCCGCAGTCTTGGCACTCGCCTTGAGGGCGGCGGTCAGAATGTCATCGACTACGGCAAGCAGGCCGACCGACATGGGGTACTCCTCGAATGGGCGTCGTCCTCGTTCGCGGCGACGGCAGTGCCCTCAAGAGTACCGTGGAGCGAACGCCCCTCAGATTGTGCCGTCTCGACCCTGCGCCGCTCACCTCACTCGGAAGGACACACCATGGACACCGACCTGCTGATCGTCGAAGACCTGCTCCTCCTCCTGCTCGACGACACGACTGGAGCCATCGCCGGCGAGGGGACGCTGTACTACACGCTCGGCGGCGCGGTGCTCGTGGAGCTCGCCCTGCGCGGCGAGGTGGCGCCCGACGACTCCCGCACGATGTTCAACGGGATCCGCATCGGCGCGGTGAAGGGCGAACTGCCCTCCGACCCGCTGCTGCGCGAGGCCTACGAGAAGGTCGCGAAGAAGCCCCGCGGCGTGCAGGAGCTGCTCATCGACATCGGGTCGTCGCTGCGCGGCGAGGTGCTCGACCGCCTGGTCGAGCGCGGTTTCATCCGCAGGGAGAAGAAGAAGGTGCTGGGCGTCTTCCCCACCACGCGGATGCCCGCCCAGCGCCCCGAATACGAGGGGCGGCTTCTCGAGAGAGTGCGCTCCGTGCTGGTCGACGGCGCCGAGCCCGACGCGCGAACCGGGGCGCTTGCCGCGCTGCTCTCGGCCAGTGGAACGCTGCCGCAGCTGCATCCGGGGATTCCGTGGTCGGGAGCCGTCTACACGCGCGGCAAGGAGCTGGAGAAGGGCAACTGGGGCGCCGACGCGGTCAACACGGCCATCGCCGGCACGAACGCCGCGATCGCGGCGAGCGCCGCGGCGGTGTCGGTCGCGACGAATTCGGGCACCTGAGGCGGCACTCGCGGGTCAGCTGGCGGGGCCGAGCAGCACGGCGAGCATCGAGAGCGCGCCGCCCACGATGAACAGCATGGTTCCGAGCTGCATCGTGCGGGTCTTGTTCCGGTCGGCGGTGGGCACGTCGACCTCGAGGATCGGGCATCCCGACCACCCGATCAGTCCGACGCTCAGCGTGACCAGGGCCACACCGACCCACCACAGGGCCTCGTCTGCCGTGGGCAGCACGGAGGGGCGCCAGCCTGAGCTCAGGAGCAGCCCGAGCGCGACCGCCACGGCCCCCACCGCCGCGGTGAACCAGATCGTGCCGGTCCACATGATGCGCTGCACGTTCACCTCGGGCGACATGAGCTCGTGCACGCCGTTCTGCGGCGCAGAGCTGGGATTCCAGGTGCCGTTGGGGCGGGCTGCGGGCTGTGCGGCCGAGGTGTGCGTGACCTGCCCCATCGAGAGGGCGCTGTCTTTGGGGGAGTAGGTGTCGGTCACGAGGGGCCTTTCGTCTGGAGGTCGGGAAGGGGAGGCAAAGCGGATGGCGCCGGCGACATTGACAACGACGTTGACAGTACGCCCGGTGCGTCATACTGTCAACGCGGTTTGCAAACGTTGTTGATGCGCTACTCGAATGGGGAACGATGTCGGAAGAACCTGGGATCCCGCAGCCGTCCGGCGTGCCGATAGCTCCGGGCGACCGCTCCGCCCACGTGCGCTCGGCGATCCGCGACGCGGCCGAGCGCCTGTTCTCGGAGCGCGGCTACGTCGCCACCGGGGTGCGGGACATCGCGCGCGAGGCGGGCACCGACCCGGCAATCGTTCTGCGGCACTTCGGATCCAAGGAGGCGCTGTTCATCCAGACGATGTCCCTGCCGGGTTCGTGGCGGGACGTGATCCAGGGACCGGTCGACGAGCTCGGTCGAGCGCTGGTCGACCTCATCGCGAGTCGCCGGGACGGCGGATTCGGGCCGTGGGCCGCGCTCGTGCGTGCCTCGGACCGCGAGGACGTCGGCAGGGTCTACCGGTCGTCGGTGACCGCGGTCTTCGCCGAGGGTGTGGCCGCCAGACTCGAGGGGCCGGACGCCCGGGTGCGCGCACACCTCTTCGCCGCCCAGGTGGAGGGCCTCCTCTCATCGCTGAGCATCCGGCAGGACCGCGTGCTGCTCGACCTGCCCCACGACGAGCTGGTGGCGCGGTACGGCGCGATCCTCCAGGCCACCCTCACCGGGCCGTAGGCGCGCGAGAACCTTCCGGGATCCCCCTCGCGCGCAGTACCGTTGCCCTGCGTCGCGGCAGACCCGCCGACCGCGTCCCCGATCCGATCGCCCGGAGGTCCTCGTGAGCCTGGTCCGCATCCACAACTTCGCCATCTCGATCGACGGCTACGGAGCCGGAGAGGGTCAGAGCCTCGACGCGCCCTTCGGCCACGCGGAGGGGAGGCTCATGGACTGGTTCAAGGACACGCGCACCTTCGTCGCCATGCAGGGCGGATCGGGCGGCAGCTCCGGCGTGCACGAGGCGTTCGCGAGCAACTGGGGCGCCGGGATCGGCGTGGAGATCATGGGCCGCCACAAGTTCGGACCGCAGCGCGGGCCCTGGCCGGACGACGGATGGACGGGCTGGTGGGGCGACGAGCCGCCGTTCCACACCCCGGTGGTGGTGCTCACGCACTACCCGCGGGAGCCGCTCGCGATGCAGGGCGGCACGACCTTCCACTTCCTCGACGCCACCGCGGCGGAGGCGCTCGCGGCGGCGCGCGAACTCGCGCCGGGCCTCGACGTGCGCATCGGCGGCGGCGTCGAAACGGTGCGCGAGTTCCTCGAGGCCGACCTCGTCGACCAGATGCACGTCGCTGTCGTGCCGATCGTGCTCGGACGGGGCGAGCAGCTCTGGACCGGCCTGGAGGGCATCGAGGAGAGGTTCGACGTGGAGGCCACCACCGGACCGGGCGGCGTGACCCACCTCGCCTTCTCCCGACACCCGCGCTAGCCGCTGTCGCCACGGCGGTATTTACTGGAGACCATGACCTCGATCGACAACGCCGGAGCCGCCGCGCGCCTGAGGGCGGCGCTGCAGCAGGGCTCCTCCTCCGACCGGCTGCAGAGCGCCCTCGCCGCGGGCACCCGCCCGAACGACAGCTACGTCGAGGTGCTCGTGCAGCGGTGCGCGATCGAGCCGGATTTCTTCGTGCGCGACATGCTCACCTGGGCCCTGTTGCGGCATCCGTCGTCTCTCACCGTTCCCCGCCTGGTCTACGAGGCGGGCGCCGACGAGTCGCAGGCGCGCAGCCAGGCGCTGCACACGCTGTCGAAGATCGGCGACCCGCGCGGGTGGGCGGCGATCGACCGCGAAGTGCTGCGCGACCCCGATGACAGCGTGGCCCGGAGCGCGTGGCGCACCGCCGCCGGCCTCGTGCCGCCCGGGGAGGAGGCCGCGCTCGCGGTGGAGCTCTGCGCGCAGCTGGGCCGCGGCCCAGCGGAGACGCAGCGCAGCCTCAGCCGCGCGATCGCGGTGCTCGGCGACGTCGCCCTCCCGCTTCTCGAGCAGAAGAGAGCGGATGCCGTGGCCGGCGTGCGCGTGCACGCCGCGGCCACCGAGAGCCTGCTGAGAGACCCGGATGCGAACTTCGACGGGCTGCTGGCCGACGCGCGGCGGGCGGATGAGCGACAGGCGGATGAGCGACGGGCCGATGCGGGTCGTGCCGATACGGGGCGGGCCGATCGCGAGGAGTGAGACCGCGGGGGCTCAGCCCCGTGCCGGCGGGCGCAGGCCGTCGAGCACGATCCCGAGCAGGGGGCGCGCCCGCTCGTCCCACTCGGACTCGTCGAGGCGCGTCAGAAAGCTGATCAGGGTGATCACGTCGTGGGCGTCGACTCCCGGTCGGATCGCCCCCGACGCACGGCCGGCGTCGAGCAGCAGGGTGAGCGCCTCGCCGATCGGGCCGAGGCTGTGGGCGCTGAGGTCCGTCCAGACCGACGCCTCGAGGGCCGCGAAGACCCCGCGTTTCACCCGGGCGTAGTCGGCGACTCGGTCGAACCAGAGCGCCAGGGCCGCGGTCGGCTCCTCCGTCTCGAGAAGAGTGGGCGCCAGGGCGACGAGCTCGTCGACATCGTGCCGGTAGACCTCCACGAGCAGGTCGGCGCGCGTGGGGAAGTGCCGGTAGAGCGTGCCCTGACCTACGCCGGCCGTCTGCGCGACCGCGTTCAGGCGGAGCTCCTCGTGCGGAGCTGCCGCGGCGATCGCGTCGCGGGCCGCCGCCACGATGCGCGCTCGATTGTCGCGGGCGTCGGCTCGGGACGGTGTCGGGGTCATGGAAGTCTCCGGCGATCGGTTGCTTAAACGGACACGTGTCCGTATCGTGGAGCAAAGCGGACACGTGTCCACTCTAAACGAACAGCGACGGGACTACGAGTATGAACGGCATCACAGGCGGGGTTGTGGCCATCACCGGGGCGAGCAGCGGCATAGGCGAGGCGACCGCACGGCTGCTGGCGGAGCGGGGCGCCCTCGTGGCTCTTGGAGCTCGTCGCACCGATCGACTCGACGGCATCGTGGCGGAGATCACCGCGGCAGGAGGCCGGGCCGTCGCCTGCGCGGTCGATGTCACCTCGCCGTCGTCGGTCGTCGACTTCGTCGCTCGTGCCGTCGACTCCTTCGGGCGCCTCGACGTGTTCGTCGGCAACGCCGGGGTGTCCTCCCTCTCGCCCGTCGCCGAACTCGACGTGCGCGGCTGGTCGTCGATGATCGATGTGAACCTGAACGGGGTGCTCAACGGGATCGCCGCGGCGCTGCCGGTGTTCCGGGCCCAGGGGCGCGGGCACTTCGTGACCACCGTGTCGACCTCGGGAATCAAGATAGTCCCGACGCAGGCGGTCTATGCCGCGACGAAGAACGCCGTGCGCACGCTGATGGAGGGCTTGCGGCAGGAGTCGACGGACGGCGTGCTGCGCACGACCTCGATCTCACCCGGCTACGTGCAGACCGAGCTCGTCGACAGCATCGTCGACCCGCGCATTCGCGAGGCGGCTCAGGCATCGATGGCCACCATGGGCATTCCGGCGGCGGCCGTGGCCCGGGCGATCGCGTTCGCGATCGAACAGCCGCATGACGTGGAGATCGGCGACCTGACGATCCGGCCGACGCGACAGGGCTGACGCGGGTCGCGCATCCGCTCTTTCGCGCCTGCGCGGCTCGGGCATACGCTGGAACGGTGAGCAGAATCTTCGGGACTCCCTTCGCCGCCGTGTATCCGCTGTACGTGGCCAAGGCGGAGCGCAAGGGGCGCACGGCAGACGAGGTCGACCAGGTCATCACCTGGCTGACCGGGTACGACGAGCCGGCGCTGCGCCGTCACATCGACGAGGGCAGCAGCTTCGAGCGGTTCTTCGCCGAGGCGCCGATGAATCCGAACGCCGCGCTGATCACGGGTGTCGTGTGCGGCGTTCGCGTGGAGGACATCGATGACCCGCTGATGCAGCAGATCCGCTGGCTCGACAAGCTGGTCGACGAGCTCGCGAAGGGCAAGGCGATGGAGAAGGTCCTCCGCGCGCCTGCCGCGGCGCCCGCCGGATAGCACCGGCGGCGAACCCCGCCGCCGCGCGCCGCGGGGTCAGCGGCCGAGCCGCTGCAGCTGCCAGGCGTGCACGTCGGCGAGCCACTCCAGCGGCGCGGACGGGCCGATCCGCGGATCCTCCGGGTCACCGCCGGCCTGGACCGCCCGCAGGTACACGCGGTCGAGCGCGATGCGTTCCCGCACCGCACCCGCGGTGCCCACCGAGCCGTGTCCGGGGATGACGGCATCGACCTCGTTCGCCACGGACTCGAACAGCTCCAGCGCGGCGAGGTAGTCACCGATCGGATCCGCCGCCTCGAGGTCGAGGAAGGGCATGAGGATGTCGGAGAGCATGTCGCCGGCCACCAGCACCCGTGGCTCCCCGATCAGGAGCGCCGCGTGGCCCTCCGCGTGCGCCCGGTGCTCGAGCACCCGCACCTCAGGTCCGTCCCAGGGGATCCGGGTGGTGCCGGCAGGCAGGGCGGTGATGCGGCCGAACAGCTCCGTCGGGATCTGCTCGGCGTACTCCGGCGGCAGCGCCCCGTCCAGCTGCGCCTCCCAGTCCGCGGTCGACAGCAGCGTCGCCATCGCGGCCGCGCACGGCGCGGTGCCGTACCGCGGAGCGTCGCCGAAGCTCGCGTGCCACAGCACGTGGTCCCAGTCGGGGTGCGTCGAGAAGCCCGCCACGACGGGGAGCGCCAGAGCCTCGATGTCGCGGGCGAGATCGACCAGCTCGTCGCGGGTGATGCCGGGGTCGATGAGCAGCACGCCGGCGTCGCCCAGCACGACCGTGGAGTTGCTCGTGATGAATTCGCTCTGGTGCACGAGTACGCCGTCTGCGACCTGTTTCAACATGGTGTGTGTCTCCTGTTCTGGTGGGGATGGGTTGTCGATCGCGGTCAGCCCAGCGCCATGGCGGCGACGGCGAGCGTGCAGATCCCGATGCCGACGCGCTGTCCGACGGTCACGCGCTCCCGGAGCAGCCCGGCGGCGAGCAGCACCGTGACGGCCGGGTAGAGGGAGGTGAGCACCGCGGCCACCGCGAGGCTGGTCGCCCCGGTGGCGAGCAGGAAGAGGAGCGTGCCCAGGGCGCCGAGCACCCCGGCCGCGCTGCCCCAGCCGAGCACGCCGACCGAGGGGCGCCAGGCCTGGCGGAGCCCGGCGGCCGTCGCGATCGTGAGCACCGCCCCGACCAGCTGGTTGACGGCGAGCGGCAGCAGCCCGGCGCCGCCGGAGATCTGCGCCAACGCGACGAAGAGCACCCCGAAGCCCGCCCCCGCGACGACGCCGTCGAGGAGCGCTCCCCGCGTGTCCGCCAGCCTGTCGGAGGACGGATTGCGCGAGACCAGCCAGATCCCGGGCAGGGCGGCCAGCATGCCGACCCAGACCAGCACTCCCGGGCGCTCGCCGAAGGCCACCCCCGCCAGCAGCGGGAGCACCGCCGCCCCGACGGCCGAGATCGGCGCGACGAGCCCCATCCTCCCGCGCGCGAGCCCGCGGTACAGGAAGATGCTGCCGGTCGCCGAGCCGATCCCGGCCAGAACCGCCCAGGCGAAGTCCGCCGCGATCGGGTTGCCCGGCAGCGCGACTCCGGCCACCAGCATCACGAGCGCACCGGCGCTCTGCCCGACCACCACGACCGGCCACACGGAGTGGGCGCGCGAGCCCAGGCCGCCGATGAAGTCGGAGGCGCCGTAGGCGACGGCCGAGGCGAGCGCCAGTACGATGCCGAGGTTCATGGCTGAGAGTCTGACGCGGATGCGGTCCGGTCTGAAGACCCAATCCCCGCGTCGAGGAGTGGACCATTCTGGTGGCATGACAGTGAACTGGGCACACGGCGGTCCCGACCTCCTCATCGCGCTCGACCGCGAGGCGGGGCCGGTGGGGATTCAGATCCAGAGCGGCCTGCGGGCCGCGATCCGCGACAGACGGCTCGGTGCGGGCGAGCGCCTGCCGTCGACCCGCCGTCTCGCCGAGCTGCTCGGCGTCTCACGCGGCACGGTGGTCGAGGTCTACGAGCAGCTGCTGGCCGAGGGCTACGTCGAGTCGGCGGTCGGCTCCGGCACGAGGGTGGCCACGATCGCCGCCTCGCGCGCACCGACCCGGACTTCACCCGGCGCCCCGCGCTCCACGAACCCGCCGGTCGGGATCGACTTCGAATACGGCATCCCCGATCTCGGTTCGGTGCCCCTCACCGAGTGGGGCTGGGCGGTGACCGAGGCGACCCGCACCCTCCCCACCGCGCAGCTCGGCGACGAGGACGTCGCCGGCTCCGGGCACCTGCGCGAGGTCGTCACCGCCTACCACCGGCGGGTGCGGTCGGGGTGCGCGACCGCCGCCGATGCGGTGGTCGTGTCGGGCTTCCGGCAGGGGCTCGCATTCACGCTCGCTGCCCTGGGCCGGCAGGGCGTGCGGCGCATCGGGCTGGAAGACCCCGGCCCGCGCGAGCACGACCTGATCGCACGGCGCGCGGGCCTCGACCCCGTGCCGGTTCCGGTCGACGAGCACGGCATCGACGTGGGGCGACTGAGGGAGAGCGGGGCGCGGGCGGTACTGCTGACACCGGCCCACCAGTGCCCCACGGGTGTGGCGCTCGCGCCGTCGCGACGTCGTGACGTCATCGAGTGGGCGGATGAGGTCGACGGCGTGATCCTCGAGGACGACTACGACGCCGAGTTCCGGTACGATCGTCAACCCGTCGGGTCGCTGCAGGGCCTAAACGCCGACCGGGTGATCGCCCTCGGATCGGTCAGCAAGACCCTCGCTCCCGCGATCCGGCTCGGCTGGGTGCTCGCGCCGCCGCGGTACCTGCCCGGGATCGTCGAGGAGAAGCGGCTCGGCAGCCGCGGCGCCCCGGGACTGGACCAGGAGGCCCTCGCGCTGCTGATGGAGACGGGGCGCTTCGACCGCCACCTGCGCCGCGTGCGGGAGATCTACCGCGCCCGCCGCGACGTGCTCTCATCCGAGACGGAATCCGCTTTCGGAGTGGGCCGACTGCGTGGGCTGGAGGCCGGCTGTCACGTGCTGCTGCGCCTGCGCGACGGGGTCTCCGAGCGGGCGATCGCGGCGGACGCGGCGACCATGGGCGTGCGTGTGAATCCGCTCGGTCACTACCGGTTCGCGGGTGCGGGATCGGAGCCGCTTGCGCCCGCCCTCGTGCTCGGCTTCGGCAATGTCGACGAGCAGCGGATCCGCCGGGGGATCCACGTGCTCCGGGCGGCGGTGCAGCGCCAGGCCCCGGCGCGCTGAACCTGCGCCACAATGATCGAGTGAGCAATCGTAATGTTGTGTTCGTCCACGGCCTGATCGGCTCGTTCTCCCAACCGG
>Ga0247729_10000745_pt1 | contig 12651 bp, 10 predicted proteins | sample UWRJL133311R2_FD_180958 | JGI IMG/M metagenome (GOLD analysis project Ga0247729, IMG submission 180958) | Plant litter microbial communities from Arlington Agricultural Research Station in Wisconsin, United States - UWRJ-L133-311R-2 | ecosystem: Environmental > Terrestrial > Plant litter >... | reverse complement strand
GCGCTACGACCGGCGCCCCCTGGGCAAGCTGGACTTCGATAAGGAGCCGGTATCGGCCGAAACCGGTATCAGCGCCGATTTTGGCTACTTCAGCAAGCAATCCTTTCACCTGCAAACCGGCCGCCAGTACAGCCCGGCCCTGACGCTGAAGGCCGGCGACGCGCACGTGCAGCCCGGCCAGTGGCTGCGGGCTTCCTGCCAGGTATATTCCGATTATGGCGCCTGGGATTCCCGGCTGGTGCTGTCCGTGGACCGGGCCGGCAAAACGGTGCAGTGGTACGGCATGCGCCTGCAAAACAACCTGAGCGTCAACCGCAGCTGGAACCTGGCCTGGTTTGATGCGCCATTACCCGCCGACATCCAGCCCGACGATGTTATCAAGGTCTTCGTGCTCAGCGAAAATGGCTCCCCCTGCTACATCGACGACGTGCAGGCCGAGGCATTCACGCTGAAACCCGACGCGGCTGTCACGGCGCGCTAGCCGAACAGGCCGTACTTCAGGATGCAGTAAATGGCGCGGAACCCGTCGCGCCAGCCGATTTTCTTGCCCTCGGCGTAGGTACGGCCGTAGTAGCTGATGCCCACCTCGTAGATGCGCACGTTGGGCACCCGCGACACTTTGGCCGTCACCTCCGGCTCGAAGCCGAAGCGCTTTTCCTCCAGCGTCAGGCCCTGGATAATGTCGCGGCGAAACAGCTTGTAGCAGGTTTCCATGTCCGTCAGGTTCAGGTCCGTAAACATATTGGACAGAAACGTGAGCATGGCGTTGCCGATGCTGTGCCAGAAGAATAGGATGCGGTGCGGGTTGCCGCCCATAAAGCGGGAGCCGAATACCACGTCGGCGAAGCCTTTAAGAATCGGCTTAAACAGCACGTTGTACTCTTCCGGGTCATACTCCAGGTCGGCATCCTGAATGAGGACGTAGTCGCCGGTGGCCTCGCGGATACCGGTGTGCAATGCCGCCCCCTTGCCCTGATTCACGCTGTGGTGTAGCAGCCGCAGGCCCATTTCGGGGTAGCTGGCGGCATAGGCCGTAATGGTTTCGGCCGAGTTGTCGGTCGAGCAGTCGTTGACCAGAATGATTTCCTTCTGAATATCATTCACCAGCTTCAGCTCCCGCAGCAGATCCAGAATCTGGTGAATGGTGCGCGCCTCGTTGTAAACCGGAATGACGATGGAGATAGTGTCGAACTTAACCAAAATGCAGAAGGTGTTAGAAAGGGACGGGTAAAAATAAGGCTGAATTTTCTGCCGAGCATTATCCCGGGCGTTAATTGGCTGCTGCCTCGGCCGGCTACAAATTGCCGGTGCGGCCGCCGTCCACGGGCACGTTGATGCCGTTGATGTAGCCCGCCGCTGGCGAAGCCAGAAACGCCACGGCCTGCGCTACTTCTTCGGCCTGCCCGAAGCGGCCCGCCGGAATCTGCCGCAGCATGCCCGCCTCGATTTCTGCCGCCGCCTGCCCGGTTTGCTCCACGCGCTTCTCAATCAGGGAGGTGTGGCGCTGCGTGACGGTGGCGCCGGGCAGCACGTTATTTACCGTAATGCCGCTGCCGCCCACTTCGTTGGCCAGCGTCTTGGCCCAGTTGGCCACCGCCCCGCGAATAGTGTTGGACACGCCCAGGTTGGCCAGCGGCAGCTTCACCGACGTGCTGATGACGTTAATGATGCGGCCGTATTGCCGGGCCTGCATGCCCGGCACCACGGCCTGGGCCAGCAGGTGGTTGCACACTAAGTGCTGCTCAAACGCCGCCCGAAAGGCTTCCACGGGGGCCGCCAGCAGCGGTCCGCCGGCCGGCCCGCCGGTGTTGTTGACCAGAATGTGAAACCCTTCGGCGTGGGCCGCCAGGTAGGCCTGCAGCTGCCCGGCCAGCACGTCGGGGGCGCTGAAGTCGGCCACGATGTAGTCGTGGGCCTGGCCGTGGGGCGTAGGCAGTGCTGCGGCCACCTGACGCAGGCGGGTTTCGTCGCGGGCCAGGAGGGTGACGGTGGCACCGAGACGGGCCAGCTCTTCGGCTACGGCGCGGCCGATGCCCTGGGTACTGCCGCCCACGAGGGCGCGCTGGGAGGTGAGGTCGAGTTGCACGGCCTAAAAGTAGGAAAATGCCGCCGCTAAGTCCTAGGACGCACCGGTTGCGGGGTTTTGCGTAAGTTGGGCAAAGAAAATAGAGCTTACCACTTCCTCATTTCATCCCCACCACCCATGTCCGTTTCGCGTCCCTTCAACTTTCAGCACTGGATTGACGAGCACCGCCACCTGCTCAAGCCGCCGGTCGGCAACCAGCAGGTGTTCAAAGACAACAAAGACTTCATCGTGATGGTCGTGGGCGGGCCCAACACCCGCAAAGACTACCACTACGACGAGGGCGAGGAGCTTTTCCTGCAGATCGAGGGCGACATCGTGGTTAAGATCATCGAGGACGGCAAGCCGGTGGATATTCCCATCCGGGCCGGCGAAATGTTTCTGCTGCCGGGCGGCGTACCCCACTCGCCGCGGCGGCCGGCCGGCACCATCGGGCTGGTGCTGGAGCGCTACCGCACCGCCGGCGAGCTGGACGGCTTCCAGTGGTACTGCGAAAACTGCGGCCACAAGCTCTACGAGGAGTTTGCCGAAATTACCGACATCGTGCAGCAGCTGCCGCCCATCATGGACCGCTTCTGGGCCAACGACGACCTGCGCACCTGCAAAAACTGCGGCACCTACATGGCCTCGCCGGTGCCGGTAGGATAGCCGCCCGGGGCTACCAGCCTTTTAATTTGGGCGGCATATCAACTCCTGGCGGCTTTATCGATTTCTTTGCAGGCGCGAAAGTGGCTTCGGCCGGTAGCGCCGCCGGAAAGGCTTCCGGCTGACTGGCAGCGGCCTAGCGGCGGCGCGCCCGGCGGTTAAGAAAATCAATTAAGTAGTAAATGGCTAATTTGAGAAGCTGGGCGGGGAGCCTGCTGCACCTGTCCAATACCACCTACGTCTGGATTTGCATCTTCCTCGTGATGCTGGGAGCTATGGGCCAGCAGGCGCGCTGGAACAACAACAACGTATTCGTCTACGACCAGGGCGGCTACTACATCTACCTGCCCGCCGCTTTCCTCTTCCACGACCTCGGCAATCTGTCCTGGACGCAGGCGGCCCGGGCCAGCTACCGCCCCGACCAGCTTGCCGAGTATGGTAACATCACGCTGCCCGGGGGCCAGATCGTCTTTAAATACCCCCTGGGGATGGCCGTGGCCTATTCACCCTGGTTTGCCCTGGCCAAAGTCGTGTACTACCTCAAGGGCCACGCGGATACGACCGGCTACGAGGATATGTATGAGTACTTTGTTTCCCTGGGCTGCCTGCTGTACGTGATGCTGGGGCTGGCGGTGCTGGGTAAGGAGCTGCGCCACTACTTCTCGGATTCGGTAGCCGCGCTGACTATTCTGATCCTGGCGCTGGGCACCAATCTGTTTACCTACGGGGTATATGAGCCCCTGCTGAGCCACGGCACCCTGTTTATGCTGAATGCCCTGCTGCTGCGCTACACCCGGCGCTGGTACGAGCAGAGCCGCCCGCTGGCGGCCGTGGCCCTGGGGCTGACGGCGGGCCTGATGGTGCTGATCCGTCCCTCGGAGCTGCTGCTGCTGGCCGTGCCGGTGCTGTGGGGCCTCACGAGCCGCGCCGCGGTGGTGGAGCGAGGGCAGTTCTGGCTGCGCCACTGGCGCCAAACCCTGCTGGCGGCCGCCGTAGCCCTGTTGGTAGCCAGTATGCAGTTCGTATTCTGGCGGGTAGTCGGCGGGCAGTGGCTGATTCCGTTTTACGAGGGCGAAACCTTCAACTTCCTGGACTCGCACGTCTGGGAAGGCGTGCTCAGCGTGCGTAAGGGCTGGCTGCTGTATTCGCCGCTACTGGTGCTGGCGCTGCTCGGCATCGGGTGGGTGCGGCGCTACGCCCGGCCCATGCTGCCCGTGGTGCTGGTGCTGGTGCCGGTGTTTACCTACGTCATTTTCTCCTGGCACGACTGGGGCTACGGCGGCAGCTACGGCGGCCGGGCCATGATCAGCATCTACCCGGTGCTGGGCTTCGGGCTGGCGGCCTTCTGGCAACGCTGGCTGGGTGGCCGCGCCTCCTGGCTGTGGCTGCCGGTGCTGGCGTCGCTGCTGCTGCTGAGCATCAATCAGAATCACCAGTACTCCATCGGCCTGATTCACTGGTCGGAAATGACCTGGGAGCTGTACAAGGAGCGGTTTGGCCTGATTACCTGGCCCTCCAGCTAGCGCGCCCACCTCGTTCTTTTTCTCCACCCGTCCCACCCCGGCTGCGTGCTCAAAATCGACATTCACACCCACATCCTGCCCGAAACCTGGCCCGACCTGCGCGAGCGGTACGGCTACGGCGGCTTTATCCGGCTCGAGCACCACAAGCCCTGTTGCGCCCGCATGATGCAGGACGACAAGTTCTTCCGCGAGGTGCAGGACAACTGCTGGGACCCCGCGGTGCGCCTGCGCGAGTACGACCAGTTCGGCATCGACGTGCAGGTGCTCAGCACGGTGCCCGTCATGTTCAGCTACTGGGCCAAGCCGCTCGACGCGCTGGATTTGAGCATGCTCCTCAACGACCACATTGCCGACGTGGTGCGCCGTTACCCCGCGCGGTTCGTGGGACTGGGTACCATTCCGCTGCAGGCCCCCGACCTGGCCATCCGGGAGCTGGAGCGCTGCATGAAAATCGGGCTGGCCGGGGTACAGATCGGCTCCCACGTCAACGACTGGAACCTCGACGCGCCCGAGCTGTTCGAGGTGTTTGCGGCGGCCGAGGAGCTGGGCGCCTGCGTGTTCGTACATCCCTGGGACATGATGGCCCAGCAGAAAATGCCCAAGTACTGGCTGCCTTGGCTGGTAGGCATGCCCGCCGAAAGTACCCTGGCGCTCTGTTCCCTTATCTTCGGCGGCGTGCTGGAGCGGCTGCCCCGGCTGCGCGTGGCCGTGGCCCACGGCGGCGGCACCTTTGCCAGCACCATCGGCCGCATCGAGCACGGCTTTCAGGTGCGCCCCGACCTGTGTGCCGTCGACAACAACGTGAATCCGCGTGAGTACCTGGGCCGCTTCTGGGTCGACTCACTTGTGCACGACCCGCTGATGCTGGATTACTTGGTCAAGACCCTGGGCGCGGATAAAATCACCCTGGGCTCCGACTACCCGTTTCCGCTGGGCGAGCTGGAGCCAGGCAAGCTCATCGAATCCATGCCCTACCCCGATGAGATGAAGGCCCGTCTGCTCGGCGACAACGCCCTGGCTTGGCTGGGGTTGGGCGCCGAACAGTTCGTGAAAGCCGGGGCGCTCCGGAGCTAGGCCGGAGCAAGCTGGGCAATGGCCAAAATTCTGCGCCGCCCCGGCTGCGGCATCTGCCTATCTTTGCCCCGATGACCGCCTTCCAGCCCACCCCCGAATTTGCCGCCGCCCTCGACGCCCAGGATCCGCTCCGCGCCTTCCGCGACCGGTTCCACCTGCCGCCCGGCCCCGACGGGCAGCCCAGCATCTATCTGTGCGGCAACTCGCTGGGGCTGATGCCCAAAGCCGCCCGCGCGGCCGTGGAGCAGGAGTTTGATACCTGGGAAAAGTTCGGGGTGGAAGGCCATTTTCACGGCCCTTCGCTCTGGATGCACTACCACGACACGCTGACCGACGCCGCGGCCCGCCTGGTGGGCGCCAAGCCGCTGGAAGTGGTGGTGATGAACAACCTGACCACCAACCTGCACCTGCTGCTGGTATCGTTTTACCGCCCCACGCTCACGCGCTACAAAGTGCTGATGGAAGGCGGCGCTTTCCCCTCCGACCAGTACGCGCTGGAAAGCCAGGTGCGCCTGCACGGCCTCGCACCCGACGAGGCCATCGTGGAACTGGTGCCGCGCCCCGGCGAGCATACGCTGCGCACCGAGGATATCGAGGCCAAGATTCAGGAACTGGGCCCCGCGCTGGCCACGGTCATTCTGGGCGGCGTCAACTACTACACCGGGCAGGCCTTCGACATGGCCGCCATTACCCGCGCCGGCCACGCCGTGGGGGCCACCGTGGGCTTCGACCTGGCCCACGCCGCCGGCAACCTGGAGTTGCACCTGCACGACTGGGACGTGGACTTTGCCTGCTGGTGCACCTATAAGTACCTGAACTCCGGCCCCGGCGGCACCTCGGGCGCGTACGTGCACGAGCGGTTTGCCAACCGCCCCGACCTGCCGCGCTTGGCCGGCTGGTGGGGCCACGACCCCGCGGACCGCTTTCAGATGAAAAAGGGCTTCCGCCCGATGCCGGGTGCCGCTGGCTGGCAGCTTTCCAACGCCCAGATTTTCCCAATGGCCATTCACCGCGCTGCTTTGGCTCTCGTGGATGAGGCCGGCGGCATGGCCGTGCTGCGCCGCAAGAGTGAGCAGCTGACCGGCTACCTCGACTACCTGCTCCGCCGCCTGAACCTGCCCGCCACCACGCTCGAAATCATCACGCCCGCTGATCCGGCGGCCCGCGGCGGCCAGCTTTCCGTGCTGGTGCACCACGACGGCCGCGCCCTGTTCGACTACATGGCCGCCCACGGCATCATCGCCGACTGGCGCGAGCCCAACGTTATCCGCCTGGCTCCGGTGCCGCTCTACAATTCCTTCGCGGACGTGCAGCGGGCCGGTGCGGCCATCGAAATGTGGGCTGCCCAGGCCCAATAGTTATACCTTTTAAATTGTTGGTATTGCGTACAAGCTTTTCGGGCTTGCCCGTAGTTCAATTTATCGTCCCTGAATCATGGCTGAAGAATACGCGGAGAAAATGGCCCGCAAAACCGACGCCGAGCTGCACCTTTACGTCAGCGGCCGCGCCCAGTACCGCGACGATGCCGTGCTGGCCGCCCTCGACGAGCTGATCCGCCGCGGCCAACCCCACCCCGACGATGCCTTGGTGCGTCCGGAGCTGGAGGCCGTGGTGCAGGCCCAGGCGGCCCGCGCCGCCGAAGTGCGCCAGCTGGCCGAGCGTGAAGCCGCCGTGGAGCCCACGCCCACTACGGCGGACCCCGCGCTGTATTCGCCTACCACCATCGTGCTGTTCTCGATTCTGCCCATGTCGATGATGCTCGGCGGGGGCGTGCTGATGGCCATGAACCTGTTTCGCCTGCGGCGCCTCCGGGCGCTGCTGGGCCTGATTCTGTTTATGCTGGTCTACCTCATGGTGGGCACGCAACTGCTGTCCTGGGCCATTATTCACCACGGCCTGAACCCTTTCCTGGGCTCGTTGCTGTTCAACGTACCCGCCATCCTGGCCTACCTGCTGTGGTTCTGGCCCCGCTACGTGGGCACCGGCAACTACCGCAGCCGCAGCATTTTCCCCCCGATTGTCATCTGCTTCCTGCTGATGTGGGGCTTGCAAAAGTCCCTGCCCTACCTCATCAAGCAGCAACCCAAGGAGGTCCAGCAGCAAATGGAGCAGCTAATGAAACACTAGGCTTCCGGCCGCCCCCGCCATGCCGCTCGTCCCGCTAGCTCTGCCCGCCGCCGAGGTTCTGTTCGACCCGCAGTTTCTGCCGCCCGCAACGGCCGCCGCGCTGCTGACCGAGCTGACGGCTACCATTGGGTGGCGGCAGGAGCCGATAAGGCTTTTCGGCAAAGAGGTGCTGCAGCCCCGTCTCACCGCTTGGCACGGCGATGCCGAAGCCCACTACGCCTACTCCGGCCTTTCCCTGGCCCCGCAGCCCTGGACGCCGGCGCTGCAACAACTGCGCGAATGGGTGCAAAACGCCACCAACAGCACCTTCAACAGCGTGCTGCTCAACCTCTACCGCACCGGCCAGGACAGCATGGGCTGGCACGCCGACGATGAGCCCGAGTTGGGACCAAACCCCGTCATTGCCTCCCTGAGTCTGGGCGCCACGCGCCGGTTCCGCTTCAAGTCGCGCTATCCGCAGCAGTTGGCTCACGCGCCGGTGGGGCTGGAACTGGCCTCAGGCAGCCTGCTGGTGATGCGCGGCCCCACCCAGCGCAACTGGCTGCACGCCGTCCCCAAAACCGCCGTCCCGACCGGCCCGCGCCTCAATCTGACGTTTCGCCGCGTAGTCGGCCGCTGAGGTCGGACCCGGGACTTACTGCACAGAAAAGGCCGCCCGCGCATTGCGCGGGCGGCCTTTTCTGTGCAGCTAGAATTAGCTTACTTCAGCTCAAACAGCAGCCCGATGTAGCCCAGGCGGCCGATGCCGGCTGAGCCGTAGGTCTGCACGTTGCCGGTGTTGAACAGGTTCGACACGCCGGCCTGCAGCGTGGTGTGGGCTGCCGTGATGTTGTAGCCGGCCTGTGCATCTACGGTGTGGTAGGCCGCCAGGCGGCCCGTGGCAAACGTCGACTCGTAGAGGTAGGAGTCGGTCCAGCGGTAGTTGACGGTGTAGCCCAGCTTGCGGCTCAGTGCCAGGCCGGTCAGGCCGAAGTTGTACTTGTGGCGGGGCGTGTTGAAGAAGGTCTGGAAGCCAGTCGGCAGGTCCTTGGACATCAAATCGTTGAAGCTGTAGTTGGCCGACAAAATCAGCGGGGTGCCCACCGTGTAGCTCAGGCCTACCGAGGCGCCCTGGGTTTTCACCTTCTGCGCCACGTTGGCCGAAATCTGAATCACCCGGATGTTAGGGTTCGTGGTTGAGGGCACCGGCGAAACCGGGCGCGTGCCGTCGGGGTTGCCCAGGAAGGTCTGGGTGCCGATGAAGTCGTCGTAGGAACTGCGGAAGTAGTCCACGTCCACCGAAACCTTGCTGGCAATCTGGGCGCGGTAGCCTACTTCGAAAGTGTTGACCTGCTCCAGGCGCAGGTTGTCGGCGTGGTAGAGGCCGCCGGTGAGCGTATAGCCGTCGAAGCCGTTGCCGATGTTGCCCAGCACAATGGCGCGGCCCACGTCGAGGCGGACGTACTGATCGGTTTGGGTCGGGGAGCGGAAGGCGCGGTTGTAGCTCGCCCGGAAGTTCTGCTGGTTGTCGCTGCCCACCGAGTACACGGCCGAGGCCCGGGGCGAGAAGGCTGCGTCGAAGTTCTTGAACTCATCAACCCGGCCCGCCACGGCCAGCTTCAGGCGCTCGGCCAGGAAGGATTTGGTCAGCTGGGCGTAGCCGCCGAACTCGTGGTTCTGCAGCCGGTCGCCGTCCTTGGTATCGGAGAAGAGCGAGCCGTCGGAGCCCAGGCGGTACTTGCGGTAGGCCCCGCCCACGATCAGGTCGGCGAAGCTGAGCTTGAAGTTGTACTGGCCGCTGACGTCGTTCAGGATGGAGCGCAGAATAACGCGGGCCCCCTGGCCGGGCGTCCCGTCGTGGATGATCCGGTCACGAGCGGCATCGAACTCGGCCGTGCCAGGCTGCAGCAGGGGCGCATTGTTGTTGGCGGCAGTGCGGGCGGCGGCGGCGGAAGCCGTAGCGTTTTGCGTAGTGGTAAAGGCTTGGTTGTACACCGCAGCATACGTGCCGAAGTAGCGCTCCGCGTAGGTCAGCGTCTTGCCAGTTTGCGGATTGGTCGGCCCGCCGGCAATCGGGGTAGTCTGCAGGAAAGCGCCCAGAAAGCCTAGGTTATAGGAGCCGTCGGATTTGGGGTCGCGCTTGCCCGAAAAGTCCTGGGTGCTGTAGCCGCGCAAAAACCAGTTGGTTCCTTTTACTTCCACGCGGCCCTGGTGACTACCACTGTTTTCGAAGCGGTAGCGGCTGGCGCTCTGGAAGATGGTGTTGCTATTTACGTACTTATAGTCAACCGTCGCCTTTACGTTGTCGGTCAGCAGGTACGAAATCGAGGGGTTGACCTTGTAGATATGGGACTTCTGGTCGCCGGTAATCAGCTCCTTTTCCGAGTAGCCCGGCAGAAATACGGTTTGCCCGGCCAAAGCCCCGCCCGTAGCGCCGAAGGTGTTGCCTACGTCGCCGTAGCGGTTCACGGCGTCGTAGCCCAGGTCGGAGCCGGCGGCGTGGTTGTTGGGCTCGATGGTTGTGGAAGTCGGGTCCTGGTTGTCGGCCAGCCACTCCTTGGCCGTCAGTGCGCCGCCGGTGATTTTGAAGGCCAGCCGGTCGGTGAGCTTTTTGGCGTAGCGGATCTGCCCGTCGAGCAGGTCGCGGTTGCCGCCGCGCAGCCGCACGCTCAGGCCCTCGCTCACGAAGGGGTCCTTGGAGTTGAACAGGATAACGCCGTTGAAAGCGTTGGCCCCGTACAGCGCCGAGGCCGGCCCGTGCACGATTTCGATGCTTTCTACGTCGAGGTCCGGGATGCCGAGCAGGTTACCGAAGTTGCTGCTCAGGCTGGGCAGCTGGGTGTCCATGTAGTCGGCCATCTGAATCACGCGCTCCGAGCGGGAACTGTTGAAGCCGCGGGTGCTGATGCTGGAGGTCAGCAGGCTGGAGCTGTTCACGTCCACGGCCTTGAAGCGGGCCAGGCCGGCGAGCAGGTCGGGCGTGGTCAGGCTTTCCACCTGCCGGGTGTTTACCTTCTCCACGGTCACGGCCACCTTCGAAATGCTTTCGGCCACGCGTGAGGCCGATACCACTACCGTGTTGGTCAGCGTCGTGCTCAGCGGCAGCACCACGCGCACTTCCTGCTGGGCCTTGGAAATACCGATTTCGCGGGTTTCGTAGCCCACAAACGACACGGAAATGACCACCGGCGGCTCCGTGAAATCAGCCTTGAGGGCAAACTTGCCGTCCCGGTCGGTGCTGCTGCCGATGAAGGTACCCTTGATGAAAATGGTGGCCCCGGGCAGCGGCTCACCAGCTTCGGTCTGGACGGTGCCGGTGATGGAAATGGCGTCCTGGGCCCAGGCGGCCGGGCTGCCGAGCAGCACACAAAACAGAAACAACAGAAAACGGTAAGGTTTTCTCATAGCAGATGCAATTAGGGGCGGGGGAGGTTTTTTGAAGAGCGAAATTCCTGCAAAAATAAGGTCGGCATGCCTACTAAACAACAGCCCAATGAATTGACAATCAAAAAATTGAATTTCGTAGGATAATCGATAGACTATTGAACCTTAGAATTGCCTAAAACGGAGTAGAGACAACTTACACATTTTTTTGGTGTCGCAACCTCAACCGTAGGTGCCCGCTAGTAGCGGATATCCGGCGGGCCGAACAAGTTGGAGTAAGCGTCGTCGCCAATCATGTAGTCGCCGATCTGCAGGCCTTTGCCCGGCGCTTTCCGGGCCGGAGCCGGGCTGGGCACCGCCGGATACAGCGGCGCGGGCGGGACTACAGGTGGCATAATCGGTTGATCCATAGTCAGCAGCAGCCGGGTGACGGTAAACCGGGATTTTGTACGGGTCCGCCGCCGGGTGCAGGCCAGGCCGCGGGGCATAACCAGCTGCCGGCTTTTGAGAGAAAAACGAGGTAAATCCAACATTGAAAAACTATTGCATCAACTATTTCATTTAATAATACAAAGATATTCTACGCATTCGGGGGGCGGGTCGGATTTACGACCAACGCCGATTCTTTTCCCGCTGAAGTCTGGTATTTGCCCGCCCAACCAACTCAGCGGAAAGGCTTACTTTCGCCAAAGTCCTACTCCCTCTCTTCCCGCCCATTTCTCCCACCTATGTCCGTTTCTCCCATTACTGCCCCTTCTGCTCCCGAGCCGCTTACCATCACGGGAGCGGGGCTGGTTGGCTCCCTGCTGGCTTTGTACCTGGCCCAGCGCGGCCACGACGTGACAGTATATGAGCGCCGGGCCGACTTGCGCCAAACCGGCCCGGTGGAGGCGCGGTCCATCAACCTGGCGCTGTCGGACCGGGGCTGGCGGGCCCTGGAAGGCGTGGGCATCGGCGACGAAATCCGGCAAGTGGCCATTCCGATGTACCGCCGCGTGATGCACGACCAGCACGGCAACCTGAGCTACCAGCCCTACGGGGAGGCCAACCAGGCTATTTATTCGGTGTCGCGGGCCGGGCTGAACCGTACGCTGCTGGACCTGGCCGAGGCCAACCCGCGCATTCAGCTGCGCTTCAACCAGCAGTGCCTGGGCGTCGATTTGCGGGCGCGGCAGCTGGACTTGCGCGACGCGCTGACCGGGCAGCGCGCCACCCAGCCCTTTCGCCGCCTCTTCGGTACCGACGGCGCCTACTCCGCCGTGCGCTCCGCTCTGCAGCGCACCGACCGGTTCAACTACTCCCAGAGTTACCTCGAATACGGCTATAAGGAGCTAAACATCGAGCCCGGCCCCGACGGCGAATGGCGCCTGGAGAAAAACGCGCTGCACATCTGGCCCCGCGGCCAGTACATGATGATTGCGCTGCCCAACCTGGACGGCTCCTTCAACTGCACGCTGTTTTTTCCCTACGAAGGGGAGCATTCCTTCGCCGCCCTGCAGACGCCGGCGCAGGTGCAGGCCTTTTTTGAGGAAGTATTCCCCGACGTGGTGCCGCTGATGCCGGAGCTGCAGGAGGAGTTTTTCCGCAACCCTACCAGCTCCCTGGTCACGGTGCGCTGCTTCCCCTGGGCCTTCGACGATGACGTAATGCTGCTCGGCGACGCCTCGCACGCCATCGTGCCCTTCTACGGTCAGGGCATGAATGCCGGCTTCGAAGACTGCACCGTGCTCAACGAGCTGCTGGACCAGCACGGCGACGACTGGCACACGATATTCGAGCAGTTTCAGCGCCAGCGCAAACCCGACACCGACGCCATGGCCGAGCTGGCACTCTATA
>Ga0247729_10000744_pt1 | contig 12661 bp, 17 predicted proteins | sample UWRJL133311R2_FD_180958 | JGI IMG/M metagenome (GOLD analysis project Ga0247729, IMG submission 180958) | Plant litter microbial communities from Arlington Agricultural Research Station in Wisconsin, United States - UWRJ-L133-311R-2 | ecosystem: Environmental > Terrestrial > Plant litter >... | reverse complement strand
TTCGCCGGCGACCTCTTCCACCCGAACGATCGCGGCTACCGCATCTGGGCATCCGCATTCCTGCCCGCGATCGATGAGCGCGTTGACCTTCTGGAGAAATTCCCTAGAATTTGAGCGTGACTCAAACGCAACCGGAGACCGGGACCACTCGTCGCATCTTCACTGCGCGTCGAAAGGCAGTGGTGGCTCTCTCGTTCGTGGCCCTCGCTCTCGGGTTGGCCGCAGCGATCACGGTGCCGACGGTCTCCGCCGTCGCCCGGGGGCAGGTCCTGTCCTACCAAGACGCCCGGGCGATCACCTGCCAGGACCAGGAGCCCGGGTATTTTCCCGAACCGGAGAATGGCGCATCGAGCGACGACACCATCGTTCGCTCGGTCGCGTTGACTCCCGAGCTGAACTGCGAATTGCGGGTGCTGGTCTCTAACACCAGCTCGCTACCGGCAGAGGTCACCGGGATAGCCGTTCCCGGGTTCGGTTGGGGCAGCGCCAACGGCGCCTTCGCGGTCGATGTCGACGGCGAGGAGTTCGACAAGATCGAAGACTACGACGCGAGTCTCCGCTTCGCTCATGCGTATCCCCTTGCCCCCGGTGAGACACACGTGTTCCTGGTGCACCTGGTGTCCAATCCCTCGCAGTCCTGCATGGGCGAAGGCAATACCGTCACCCACCACCGGGCTCCCGACATCCTCGTGTCGGCCCTCGGAACCGAGTCACTGCAAGCGGGGCAGCCGGGCGGCTTCGCCCTCACCGGCACTGTGGACAGCAGCACGGGTTGTGGATAGTCAGCCCGTGACAGCGGCCTGACCTAGGCTGTCGGCATGGCCCGTGTACCCACTAATTTCCGCTGCACCGAGTGCGGCTGGTCCAGCATCAAATGGGTCGGACGCTGCGCGGAATGCCAGGCCTGGGGCACTGTCATCGACGCGACCGAAGTGACCGGCATCTCACGCGCGTTGAAGCCCGTGAGCATCACCGAAACGCGCCGCGCCCGGCCCATCACCGAGATCGGCGCCGAGTCCGTCGCCCACTGGCCCAGCGGTATCGACGAGTTCGACCGCGTGCTCGGCGGCGGAATCGTGCCCGGTGCGGCCATCCTGCTCAGCGGCGAGCCCGGCGTCGGCAAGTCGACGCTGCTGCTCGAAGTTGCTTCGCGCGCCGCGGCGATCGGCCAGCGCGTGCTCTACGTGAGCGCGGAAGAATCGGCGAGCCAGGTGCGGTTGCGCGCCGAGCGCACCCACGCCCTGCAGCCGACGCTGTATCTCGCCGCGGAGACCGACCTCGCCACCATCCTCGGCCAGATCGACGAGATCGATCCGCACCTCGTCATCGTCGACTCCGTACAGACGGTCGCTTCGTCGCAGAGCGACGGTCTCGCTGGTGGGCCATCGCAGGTGCGCGAAGTCGCCTCCACCCTGATCCGCGTGTCGAAAGACCGCAACCTTCCCGTACTCCTTGTTGGGCACGTGACCAAAGACGGCAACATCGCCGGCCCGCGCCTGCTCGAGCACCTCGTCGATGTGGTGCTGCAGTTCGAGGGCGACAAGCAGACGTCGTTGCGGTTCGTCCGCGCGCATAAGAACCGGTTCGGACCCACGGATGAGGTGGGCTGTTTTGAGATGACCGGTGACGGCATTGCCGAAGTCGAAGACCCGTCCGGCTTGTTCTTGTCCCGGGCCCACCTTCCGGTGAGCGGAAGCTGCATCACCATCGCTGTTGAGGGGCGTCGCTCGTTCCCCGTCGAGATCCAGGCGCTCGTCGTGAAGTCCGGTGCGCCGCAACCGCGCCGGGTGGTCAACGGCGTCGATGGTTCGCGAGTCGCCATGCTGCTCGCGGTGCTCGAGCGCAGAGCGGGCCTCCAACTCTCTGACTACGACGTCTATGTATCGACCGTCGGCGGCATCCGAGTGACTGAACCCGGCGCGGACCTCGCCATCGCACTTGCAATCGCGGGCGCATTCAGCGACCGGGAATTTCCGGTTACTCAGGCTGCAATTGGGGAGATCAGCCTCGCTGGCGAGATCCGGCCGGCGTCTTCGGTGAAGCTGAGAAAGGCGGAAGCCGAGCGCCTGGGCTTCACCCAGGTGATCGACGGGGAGTCGATCCACCTGCGCGAAGCCATGCGCATTGCGTTCTCTGCTTCACCTGCCGAGAACCGGGGCATTCCAGACTTCTAGGTCCGGCGCCCCGGCCGTGGCAGTTATTCGTCCGGGTGCTCGAAGCCCTCTGCGAAGGCTTCACCGACGTCCGGTTCACCGGCCTCGCCGTCGTGAGTGTGGGTTCCGTCGCGCGGCCCGGGATCGGGCAGCGGTGGGTTCGGCTCACTGGGGTCGACCGGCGGCACCGCCGGGTCGGGATTGGACGGGGTTGTCGGCGGCTCTGGAAGCGACGGCACTTCCGGTGGCACGTTGACGTTGTCAGTCATGGTGTTCCACTCGATCCTTTTCGTCTTCGCTGCTGGGGTTGAGATCGGGCTGGCCCGCAGCATCCGAACTCGAACTGCTCGACGTCTCGGTCTTCTCGGTGACCTCGGTGGTCTCCGTCGAGCCGTCGTCGTTGGTGTGGCTCTCGACCGTGTGCTTGTCGTCACTCATGTGTTTCTCCTTCGGTGGTGTTTTCGGTAGGTTCTTCGGCTTCTTCACCGAGGTCGGCATCGACCGGCAGGTCGCCGGAGTAGACGTCTGTTTCGTTCTTGGGGTCGCTCACGTCACACGCCCTGCGGCTTGAGTACGACCTTGATGCAGCCGTCCTCTTTCTTTTGGAAGGTCTCGTACAGGGCTGGGCCGTCATCGAGCGAGACCGTGTGCGTGACCAGGTCGGTAACGCCGAGCGGGTCAGCCGGGTCTTCGACGAGCGGAAGCAGGTCGTCGATCCAGTTCTTGACGTTGCACTGGCCCATGCGCAGCGAGATCTGCTTGTCGAACATCGTCTTCATCGGCAGCAGGTCGGCCTCGCCGGCGTACACACCGCTAAGAGAGACCGTGCCACCACGGCGAACGGAGTCGATCGATGCGTGGATGGCGGCAAGGCGGTCGATGCCCGCCGTGTCCATCGCTTTGCGGGCGATCGCATCGGGCAGGATGCCGACGGCGGCCTGGGCGAATGCGGCAACGGGGTTACCGTGGGCTTCCATACCGACTGCGTCGACCACGGCATCCACGCCGCGGCCCTGGGTGCGCTCCTTGAGTTCAGCAGCAATGGTGTCTGACAGGTCGTAGGTCTCGATGCCATGACGCTCGGCCATCGCGCGACGCTCCGGAACCGGGTCGACGGCGAGCGTCTCGTACCCGAGGTGCCGGGCAACGCGGGCAGCGAACTGGCCGACCGGGCCGAGGCCCATGATCGCGATGGTGCCGCCGGGGCGGGCGTTCGTGTACTTCACACCCTGCCAGGCGGTCGGAAGGATGTCGCTGAGAAAGAGGTAGCGCTCGTCGGGGTATTCCTCGCCGACCGGGATGGTGTTGTAGTCGGCGAGGCGCACCCGGAGGTACTCGGCCTGGCCGCCCGGAACCTGTCCGTAGAGCTTGGTGTACCCGAGCAGCGCCGCGCCCGAGTCGTACTCACGCACCTGCGTCGTCTCACACTGGCTCTGCAGGCCGTTCTTGCACATGAAGCACTCGCCGCACGAGATGTTGAACGGCACGACCACCCGGTCGCCGGGCTTGATCTTCGTGACGGAACTGCCGACTTCGACGACGACGCCCATCGGCTCGTGGCCGAGGATGTCCCCCTTGTCGAGGAACGGACCGAAGAGTTCGTAGAGGTGCAGGTCAGATCCGCAGATGGCGCTCGAGGTCACCTGCACGATGGCGTCGGTCGGCTCGAGGATCGTCGGATCCGGAACGGTGTCAATGCGCACGTCGCGCTTGCCGTGCCAGGTGAGTGCCTTCATGGGATTCCCTTCGGTTGATATTCATCCCATACCTGCGTCGCGGGCGAGTAAAGCCAGCCGCATCCGTCACAGGTCATTCCCACGAAAGTTGACACTTCCGTTCTCGTGTGGCGGGGCGCTACAGGCCGTGGCGCTTCAGGAAGGCGAGCGCGGTGTCGGCGACCTCGCGCCATCCGGCGTCGATGGCCAGGGAATGACCGCGGTCGGGAAACACCTTCAGCTCAGTGATCGACGCGTTCTTCGCGTACTGCTTGTACGACGCCCGCGAGGTGACCTCCGGCACGGTGTTGTCCTTGCCGCCCGCGGTGATCAGCAGCGGACCACGCGACGCGTCGACCAGCACGGATGCAGCAGTCTTCTTGTTGAAGTTCGACGATGCCGCCTCGAACAACGGCAGTCCGGGGCTCGGGACCACGAACTGGTCATACAGTGCGTCGGACTCGGCCTGGCTCACGGCATTCGCGAACCCGGTGTGGAACTGCTTCTTGGTCGGCTGGTTGCTCTTCGTCTTGTTCGACGGCTTGGACAGCACCGGCAGGGCACTTCTCAGCTGCGCGAACGGAAGGGGGAGAACGCCCCGGAACTGCGCGGGGTCGATGGCGACTGCCGCTGCGGCGAGTCCCTGGCCGAGCAGCTTCTGGGCGATGAGCCCACCGAAGGAGTGGCCGATGACGATCGGCTTCACGGGCAACGACGCGATGATCTGGGCGTAGTGGTCGGTGACCTGCTGCACTCCGACGTTCGCGACCCGATCGCCGTTCGCGCGTTGGTCAGCGACGGTCGAACCATCGCCGGGCCAACCAGGGTTGATCGCGTCGTAACCGTTCGCGTCGAACAGCTCGACCCAGCGATCCCAGCTCGAGGTGTGCATCCAGAGTCCGTGAATGAAGACGACGGGTGTCCTCGGTGCGGATGCCGGCTGGTCGGTGGTGGCCATGATGAGTTCCTTCGTGTGTCAGGTTCTAGATAGAACGTTCGTTCTTGCTGAGTAGAACCACGAATCCCTCGAAGTATTCCCCGCCCGGAAAATTTTCGGCGGAACGGGCATCCGGCTCTCGCGCCTGGCTCAGGCGCGCAGGGCCAGCAGATGCGTATTGATGTACGCCGACAGTTCGGCGTCGACGGGGAACGGCTCGCCATCGATCGCACGGATGGGGGCGGCCAGTCGTACGCTCGACACCAGCCACGCGGCATCCGCGGCTCGCAGCTCGTCGGGGGTGATGAGCTCGAATCCGGTGTCGAATCCGCGGGACTCTGCGTAGCGGAAGATATTCGCCTGCGTCGTACCATCGAGGATTCCGAGCCCGGTGCCAGGAGTAAGGATCCTGTTGCCTCGGCGGTAGACGACGGTCGAGGTCGGCCCCTCGAGCACGTAGCCATCGCTGCTGGAAAAGATCACGTCATCCGCGTCGCGTCGCGCAGCCTCACGCGCGACCGCACGATTGACCGCGTAGCTCAGCGTCTTTGCGCCGGCGAGCAGCCACGGTGACGTCTGCTCGACGTCGTGGCGGTAGCCGCGGTCGAGCACGACCACGCGCACGCCGTTCACGCGAACGGCAGAGAAGTCGCCGGCAACCGTCGCGTAGACCCAGCCCGTCGGGCGACCGTCGCCTTCGATCCCCCGCGTCAACACCGTCTTCACGTAGGCCTCCGGCACCGGGTCGAGCTCGGCGATGGCGGCGAGAATCGCGTCGCGCCAGGCGTCGAGGTCGGGCGCGGGCAATTCAAGCTTGGCAGCCGAGTTCGCGAACCGGCGCAGGTGGTGCTCCAGCGCCTGCGGGTGCCCATGCCCGACGCTGATCGACTCGAAGATGCCATCGCCCCGCGTCGCGCCGAGGTCAAGCACGCTGAGGTGCGGCTCGGTGGAGTCGACGAACGTGAACGGTGCGGCGGCCGGGTCGTGAGCTGCGGCATCCGTCGACGGCTGGTTGAGCAGGGCGAGCGAGTGCGTAGACATTGCTCCATTCTGCCCGCTTCGCTGTGGGTACGGCACGAGCCCGGCGCGGGACTCTGGCTACTTACATTCGCGGATGCCACGATGAGCTATGAGCGACACACAAGACACCCCCATCGAAGCCGGCCACGACGACGCGACCGCACGCGAGCGCCTCGCCGGCATCCTCGCGCAAGTTCGCGCCGACCTCGAGCTCGGGCACAGCAACGACCCCCGCGACCTACTGACGCAGCGCCTGCACGACGCCGGAATCGAACTCACCGAGTCCGAATTCGCCGACGCCCTGGCGTCACTCTCCTAGTCGACAGCCCTCGCGGGCATCCGCGTCGTCAGCCGACGACGGGGATGCTCGCGGTGTCGTCGTAGTTGCGCTCGCGGCGCGGGATCAGCAGGGCGAAGACGACACCGATCACCGAAACCCCCGCGCCGATCGCGAACGTCAGCTGGAACGCTTCGGTCGTCGGAATGCTGATGTTGTCGGCACGGACCACGTGGGTCGACAGGATCACACCGACGATCGTCGCCGAGACGGTCGAACCGAGTGTGCGCATCACCGAGTTGAGCCCGTTGGCCGCTGCGGTCTCCGACGGAGGAACAGCGCGCATGATCAGCGTCGGCATCGCCGCGTAGGCGAAACCCACCCCCAGCCCGACGAAGGTCGAGATCAGAATGATGTGCCAGACCTCGCCGGTGAGAAAGATCGCCAGTGCGAAAGTCACGGCGACGATGCTGCCGCCGAGCACGAGGCTCGTACGCGGCCCACGCGCGTTCGACAGTCGCGCCGCAACGGGCGAGGTGAAGAACATCACCAGGCCGAGTGGCATCAGGCACAGGCTCGCGACAAGCAGTGGGAGGCCGAAGGCAACACCGGTGGTATCCGGCGCCTCCAGAATCACCGGCAGCGATGCCGAGGTGATGAAGAACGCGAAACCAATCGAGATCGACGCGAGGTTGGTGAGCAACACCGGGCGTCGTGCCGCGACCCGCAGGTCGATCAGTGCGTGCGGCGTGCGCAGCTCGTAGAACCCCCACAGCACGAGCACCACGACGCCGCCGATCAGCAAGGTCAGGGTGATCGGGCTGCCCCAGCCCCAGGTCGTGCCCTTCGAGATGGCCAGCAGGATGCCGATGAGACCGATACCGAGACCTGCAGCCCCGACGAAGTCGAACTTACCTGCGGTGCGCAACGTGCTGACCGGCACAATCCAGAACACGAGCGCGAAGGCGGCGAGGCTCAATACAGTCGCGAGCCAGAACAGGTAGTGCCAGGACGTATCGGACGCGTCAGCGATCAGCGCAGCGATCGGAAGACCGATTGCACCGCCGATGCCGAGGGTCGCACTGACGAGAGCCACGGCCCCGCCGAGATTCTTCGGGTGGATGACATCGCGGAGGATGCTGATACCCAGGGCGATGACGCCTAGCCCGATGCCCTGCAGCGACCGGCCGACGATCATGGGGATGACCGTGTCTGAGAGCGCGGCGACTATCGACCCGCTCGTCATGATCAGCAGGAGCACGAGCACGATCCGGCGCTTGCCGTACATGTCGCCCAGCCGTCCGCTGATCGGGGTGGAGATCGCCGCAGCGAGAAGCGTGGAGGTGAGCACCCATGAGGTATCTGCTGCGGTGCTGTTCAGCAGGATCGGCAGCTCGGGGATGATCGGGGTGACGAGCGTCTGCATGAACGCGGCGATGAGGCCGGTCGCGGCCAGTGTCGCGACGATCGTGCGGTCGCTTCGTACCGTGGTGAGTCTTTTGCGCTGTCGAGGGGTCAGTGAACCATCGGCATCCGAAGGGTCGTGGTGGTTTTCGGATGCGGGGGGCTTGGTCATGCAGTTGCCTTTCGGCGCTTTCCCCCGTGGGCAGTTCGAACGGGTCGTGAGCGCCTTTCCACTCTATGCCTGTTCGGGCCGAGGTCAGCCCACGAGCAGAGTCAGCAGCGGCAGGCCGGTAAGAGAGACGTAGTAGTACGCACCTCCTGCGGCGACGACGAGCGTCAGCAGCCACAGGAGCACGACGATACCGCCGCCCGCGCCTTCGCGACGGGTCGCCACTGCCCGCACGATGAGGTAGAGCCACTCACCAGCCAGCGCCCAGGCCCAGTGCGCGGGCTTGTCGAAGCCCTTCGCCTGAAGTCGCTTCCGGTCGCTCACAGCGACAAGGAGGGCGATGAGGTACGGCGCGACGGCGATCGCCCCCGCCGAGGTGTATCCGACATCGAGCTCGACCAGCGAGTAGATCGCACCGGCGAGAAAAACTGCACGCAAAAGAGGCATGAGCACGAGCACCCAGACGGATGACGTGTTCCACCCGCTCGGCGACTCGGCACTGGCACTGGTTTCGACTGCGGCCGTGGCTTTGCCCCTGGCCGGAGCGCGACCCGAGCGGCGACCCGCAGGGGCGACTGGGGGTTCGGGCTCGGGCTCGGCGACAGGCGCTTCAGGCTCGGCGACGGGCGACGTCGAACGGAAAGCCTGGGCGCGTCCGTTGACGCCGAGATCGTCGGGAGAACTGAAGCGGAATTCAAAAGCCGCAGTCGTCGGCGACTGCACCGACACCGCTGACACCGGGGCCGGGAACATCAGCCCACCCGGGCCTTCGGGCGCGAATGTGGACGCTACGGGCTGCGGCCTAGGTGCAATGGGTTGGGGCTGCGGTGCAGTGGGTTGGGGCTGCGGTGCTACCGGCTGGGCGATCACAGCAGCCGGAGCCGGCTGCGCAATCGGCTGTGCGATCGGCTGCGGGGCGTAGGCGGACGTGGGGGCTTGGGGCTGCGGCGCCGCCGGAAGCGGATACTGCGGGGAAGTCGAAAAGGCCGGTGCCTGCGGTGAACTGGCCGGCTGCGGCGCGGCGGGCTGCACCACGTGAGGCACGGCTGCTTCAAGCTGGTGCTGGGGTGCGGCTACTGGCAGTTTGTGTTGTGGCGCATGGACGGGCGCCTGGGCCAGCGGAGCAACGGGGGCCTGCGCCAGCGCCTGCGGAACGTGCGCGGCTGCGACCTGCTGCGCTGGATAGCTCGGGACTTCGGGCTGCGGGGCAGCTGCAACCGCCTGCGGCAAAGCGGGCGCGACCGGCGGAGCCTCGATAGCGCGCTCGTGGGCAGTCCACGACTGGGCGTCCCACCAGCGCTGAACGGGCTTCCCGGTGGGATCCGGGTACCATCCCGCCGGGGGCAGGCCCGACTGTTCAATGCTCATCCGCCCACCTCCGTGACCGCGGAGATCGGGTACCCCGCTGTGCCCCTCAATACTACGAAAGCTCACAACCTGCGGAACAGGGGTAGGAACCCCCAAAGCGGGGGCAAGACAGATCGGGCGCGAATGGACCGCATCGGCGATCAGTTCAGGATTATTGCCCGGTCCTCCGCAGATTCGATCCCGTCTACAGCGACCGCGACGCGGTAGGTCGCACCCTTCGCCGTGACCTTGGGCAGGTCTGCGTCGTCACAGGTCTTCGCCGAGGAGCGCGTGCGGTCCCACTCGAACGGCTGGCTCTCGGTTTTCTCGCCCGCAGCGAGAACCGCGGTCGCGGCCACCGGGTCGGACTGGCAGTCGGTGGAAGTCCAGATCGTCTCGTCACCGCTGGTGATCGTGTAGACCTGTACATCCGACCCGGCGTTCACCGTGCACGCGGCGTCACCGGTGTTGGCGATTTGGAATGAGATCTGCGGAAGCTCGCCCTCGGCGTAGGCCTTCTTGTCGGTGAGCGCCGTCACGGCGACATCGTCTTTGGCGCACGCCGGGGCATCCGCGGAGTCATCGGCGGGCGGTGCGGATGACGATGGCACGTTCGCGGGCGTGGTTTCGATCGCTGTCGGGGTTCCGCCCTTGGGCGAGAAGACGATCAGCAGAATGATGACGATGACCGCGACGATCCCCAGCCCGACTATGAGCCTTCGGCGCCAATAGACGTTGGTCGGCTGTGGGCCGACAGGATTTCGGAACGTCGACATGCACACAGGGTAAGGCAGCGAGCGCGAACCAGCCCCGCCATCGTGCGGCGTGTGCGGGTTAGATCAACTTGAGCATCCGCGTGTTTCCGAGGGTGTTCGGCTTGACCCGGGAGAGGTCGAGAAACTCCGCCACTCCCTCGTCGGGAGACAGGGCGAGCTCGGCAAACACATTAGCGTCGACAACGCCCTCGCTCACCGGGGTGAAGCCGTGCCGCTCGAAGAACTCCACCTCGAAAGTGAGGCAGAACAAACGACTCAGCCCGAGCGCAAGCGCGTCGTCCTCGATCTTCTCGAGCAACGCGTGCCCGACGCCGGCGCCGAGCCAGTCCGGGTGCACGGCGAGAGTGCGTACTTCGGCAAGGTCCTGCCACATGACGTGCAGCGCCCCGCATCCGATCGGCGTGCCGGCTTCGTCGACGGCAATGCGGAACTCCTGTACGGCCTCGTAGAAGACGACCGGGTCCTTGCCGAGCAGGATGCGCTGCTGCACGAGCGGCTCGACAAGGGCCTGGATGAAGGGCACGTCGGAGGTGCGCGCCGGGCGCACGGAGAAACTGGCTGAAGTCACCGTTTCAGCGTACTCGCGAGAATCCCTTCGATTTGCTCCATGGCCTCCGTCATGCCGTCGACCATGCCCATTGCCAGCACTTTGTCGAGTTCGTCAGCGCTGGCGAATTTCGACACCAGGGTCATCCGGGTGCGACCGTCCTGTTCGTCGAGAGTCATCGTCATGCGCGTCTCGGGCATGGATGGGTCGGGTTCGCCGGATTGGTCGGCAAAGCCGTCGCGCAACTCGAGCCGGGAGTGCGGTTCGATGGACGTCGTCACCCACCACCCTGGCGCGGTCTCTCCGTTCGGCCCGGTCATGTGGTACCGGGACTCACCGCCGGGCACGAAGTCGTGACGGTCGAAAGTCGCCGGCCACGATGGCGGTCCCCACCAGCGCTCGAGCTGGCGCGGGTCTTCCCACACTTGCCAGACGCGCTCGGCCGGAGCGTCGAAGTCCGAGGTGAACGTGAAACTCAAAGAGTCACGGTCGAGGGTGTGCTCGATGTTCGCAGTCATTCTTCTTTCCCTTCGTTGGTCTTCGCCGGCTCCGCGAGGATGGCGGCGATGCGGACTGCCCGCGCCTGCCAGAGCTCCTCCCACGAGCGCAGCAGGTCTTGAGCGGTGGAGATGGTTGCGATATTGCTCGACACGATCTGTTCGCGCCCGAGCCGACGCTTCGACACCAGGGCAGCGCGCTCGAGCACGGCAACGTGCTTCTGCACCGCTGCAAAGCTCACGTCGTAACGCTCAGCCAGTGCGGAGACCGACTGCTCCCGCTCGATGACGCGGCTGACGATGTCACGGCGGGTTCCATCGGCCAGCGCCTGGAAAAGGCGGTCGGTTTCGTCTCGCGAGGGTGTATATGCAACCATTTGGTTGTACGTTACGCCTGACGCCTGATGTACGCAATAGGGCGTGGGATAGATTGTGCGAATGGATGACGGATCGGCCCGGTCGCGGCGCCCCGGCGGCCGAGGCGGGTGGGTGTGGAAAGCAGCCCTCGGCGCCTGCATCGCAGCCCAGCTCGCCGTTCCGGCGATTGCGGCGCTCCAGCCGCCTCCCGCACGGCTGGGCTGGCAGATGTACTCGGGTGTCGGATCCGTCCCGGATCTCGCGACAGCAGTGATGGCAGACGGCACGACCCACCCAGCCTCGCTCGACGACATCATCGCCAACCCCCGCCCGGAACTCGACTGGAGTACCTACCTCACCCGGTACATGTGCCTGAAGTACCCCGGTGCCGTCACGGTGCGGATCGAGACCGGAGCTTCCCGAGAGGCGCACGCGTGCTGACCAGGTTCGACGCCCGCTCCGTCGCCGTCACCCGCATCCTCGTCGGTATCGCCGCAGTTCTTCTCGCCGTCGAGGATTACGGCTTACTCATGCCGGCCGCCACAGACCACATAGCGATTCCGCTCTTCGAGGCGTGGGGGGCCGTCACTCCCCTCGAAGTCTGGACAATCGTGATCGTCAGTGTCGTCGCGGGCATCTTGCTCTCGGTCGGCCTCTTTTCGCGCACTGCGGCCGCCGTGGCCGCTCTCTCCAGCCTCGCCGCGCTGCTGGTGGAACAGCAGACGTACAGCAGTCACCAAGTACTCGCGACCCTGATGTGTTTCTACCTGGTCTTCGCCGACCCCGGTGCCCGGTTTTCCCTGGACTCCCGCATCCGTGGTTCCGTCCGACAATCGGTTTCTCGATTCCCGGTCACGCTGATGCTGACCCAGGTCTCGGTCGTCTACCTGTTCGCCGCGATTTCGAAGCTCAATCCGGTCTATCTCGCGGGCACCGTCATGCCCACAGCGATGATCGTCCCGCTCCCCCAACCGCTGCCCCTGCTTTTCGCCGTGAGCAGCATCGGCCTCGAGCTGTTCCTGGCTTTCGCACTCTGGTTCCGGCGCACGACAACGATTGCCATCATCCTGGGCGTGGGCTTCCACTTCGTGATTGCCGCCATGCTGCACAATCCCCTGCCGCTCTGGTCGTTCGGCCTGCTGATGGCCAGCACCTACCCGCTGTTCATCGCCCGCGATCCGGGAGTGCTGCGCCAGTGGGCGGATGCCTACGCCTACGCACGTCGCACGCGGCTTGGCGCCTCTAGGTGAACAGCCGGAAGAAGAACAGCAGCACTCCGCCGGCAACCCTCCCGGCACCGACGATCACTCCCGCCAGGTCTGCCAACAGAAAGAGCGATTCGACGTCGACCGCGGTAAGCAGCACCAGCACATCGCCGAGATCAGCGAGGTCGTCGAGCTGGTCGGAGCTGAGTCTCTCGACCTGTACTCCGAGTTCACGGATCCACTGTTTCTCGAGGCCG